>Ga0272441_10001252_pt1 | contig 54405 bp, 43 predicted proteins | sample SSMProp6N_FD_193582 | JGI IMG/M metagenome (GOLD analysis project Ga0272441, IMG submission 193582) | Marine sediment archaeal communities from Little Sippewissett salt marsh, Falmouth, MA, United States - SSM-Prop-6N | ecosystem: Environmental > Aquatic > Marine > Wetlands > Sediment ...
AGGGTGAGGCGCTGCTGGAGGATGTTCCGGCGCCGCGCGACGAGACTTCGGACCAGCCGGACGGGGACCCCGCGGAGGCGGAATCGGCAGTGGCCGAGTCGCTGCCGGTTGAGGTTGCGGGCGATGCGCCAGAGGCCGACGGCGCGGAGGGCGTGACCGAGGCAATGGCAGTGGCTTTGGCCGTTGAGGATGAAGCGGGCGATTCGTCCCCGGCTTCGGGAGCGGATTCGGGGGACGAGTTGGATGCGTCCGAGGAGAAGGAGCCGCCCGGTGATGCGGCTGGGTCGATCGATGAGTCGGCGCTGACACCCGAGCAGCATCAGAAGCTGCGTGTGCTACGCCGCATCACGGGCGGGCGAGTCTCTGATGCGGAGCTTCTGGCTCGCATCGAAGGCGAAAACAGGGGCGGCCAGTCCTCGTCTGGCGACCGAAAGCGGAAGAAGAGCCGCTGGTGGCGCGGATAGCCGGCCGCCGGCAAACGTCAGCGATCGAACGCGTCGGTTACGTCCGTGGGCAGTTCGCCGCGGATGACCTCGTGTCCGTTGTCGGTGACGGTGACGTCATCCTCGATTCGGATTCCGAACTCGCCGGGGACATACACGCCGGGCTCGAACGTGAAACACATGCCGGGTCGCAGCAGTTCGTCGTTGCCGCCATCGAGGTAGGGGGGCTCGTGGCACTCGATACCGATCCCGTGGCCGAGGCGATGGGAGAAGAACTCGCCGAAGCCGGCCTTGGTGATGATGTCGCGGGCGATTCCGTCGAGCTTGCGACAGGGGACGCCGGGCTTGGTGGCGTCTATGGCCGTGGCCTGGGCCTCGCGTACAGCGTGGTAGGCGCGTTTCATCTTGTCCGAGGGGGGGCCGAGGGAGAAGGTACGTGTGAGGTCGTTTGTGTAGCCCTGCCAGCTAATCACGCTGTCGACGACGATGGTGCCGTCATCGGCCTGCAAGGGACGTTCGCCGGGCGGGTTGTGCGGCACGGACCCGTTGGGGCCTGCCTGGATGAGCGGGTTGATGAAGATTCCCTGCGGTAGGAAACGGGTATACAGCTCGCGGGCCAGCTCGCGTTCCTGGATGCCCGGGCGCAGCATCTCATCGCGCAGAGCCAGGAACACCTGCTCGCCCTTGCGGTGCGCGGCGCGCATCGCGTCGAGCTCGGCTGGTGACTTGCAGAGCCGCACCTCGCGGAGGAGGTGTTCGGCGGACCGGAACTTGAGGGCTGGCAAAGCGCGTTCGAATCCGTGCAGATACTCCAGCCAGATGCGTCCATCGACGCCGACGGTGCCGGATGTGACACCCGCCTTGGTGATCGCGTCCGCGAAGCAGCGGTAGGGATCCTCATGCTCTTCCCAGGTATCGATCGTCGCGATTCCATCGGCGCCGCTGACGTTTGGTCGCTCGAACGCGGGGCAGATGGCGATGACTTGTCCATCGCGTGTGACGGCGCCACACGTGATGCGATCAGAGGAGGAGTGCGGCGTGCCCGTGTAGGCCAGCATGCTGGAGGTGTGGAAGAGAAGCACCGCGGCCAGATCGTCTTCGCGCATCAGGTCGTGCAATCGCGCAATGTGCTCGTGCAGAATGGGGTGGGGGATACTCGATACCGTGGTGCTCATTCGATTTCCTTCGATGATAAACCCGCCACGAATTCGATCGCGGCGGCAACAACCTTAGGGGTGATATCTTCGATGGTTCCCTCCAGGCGCGCCCCGGCGCTGGCGTGGTGGCCGCCCCCGCCGAACTGCTGAGCCAGCTTCAAGACCGAGATGCCTTGTTCGCCGCGGAAGTTCAGGCGGATTTTGCCCGGATTACCCTCGGTGAAGAGAACGGCGACGGAGATACCCTCGATGGATCGGGGGATCTCGACCTGGTCGTCGATATCGCTGGCATCGCACCCGGTGGCGGCGATTTCCTCGTGCGTGGCGGAACTCCAGGCGACACGACCGTCGTCGCTGATCCGCGTGTTGCGGTACACCACGCTCAGCAGATCGAACTCGCCTCGGCTCTGACTGCGGTGCATACGCTCGCAGATCTCGTGCATGGCGGCGCCGGCCAGGGCCAGCTCGTAGCCGACCTTGAGCGTGTGAGGGCCGGTGTTGGAGAGAGAGAATCCTTGTGTGTCCGTGTGGAGGCCCGCGTACAGAAGTGTGGCCATCGTCGGTGTGACCTGGCACCCGAGCGTGCGCAGGAGTTCATACACGAGCTCGGACGTGCTGCTGGAATTCCCGACGACCCAGTTCCACTGCCCGAAATTCGTGTTTGTCGCGTGGTGATCGATGTTCAGGACCGGGATGCCCGCCAGTTGCGAGAGGTGGTCCTTGGCATTCAGCCGGCGTTCCTTCGCCGTATCGAGTGCCACGACCAGGTCGCAGTGTTGGACGTCTGACGGTGTCGCGGGCTTGAGCCCGGCGTAGCTGACGAGGTACTGAAGCTGGCGAGAGACGCAATCGGCCGGGAGGATGAGATAGGGATGTGCGCCGAGTTCGGGCAGTGCCAGCCACAGCGCGCCCATGGAGGCGAGTGCGTCCGCGTCAGGTGTCACATGCCCGATCAGGGCGACGTGCTTCGCGCCACGGATCGCGGTGCAGACGTCGTCGGGCACCATCGCCGCGTTCGACTCCTGGCTTGTCAGCGTGCTCATGGAGTGGTCCGCATAGCCTCGATCAGGATGTCCGCGATCTCGGGGCGGGTGAACTCGGCGGGAGGCCGCTCACCCTTGGCGAGGAGCTCGCGGACCGCCGTCCCGGACAGGAAGACGCGGTCTTCCTTGTTGCTGTTGGTGGTCTTGTCGGATGCCATGGCGCCGGATTTGCGGCACCAGAAGGCGTGCTCGAATCTCAGTGGGGTGATGCCGATGGCAGCCGGGTCGATTTCGTCAAAGATGCGTTGGGCGTCGTAGGTGCCGTAGTACTTCCCGACGCCGGCGTGGTCGCGCCCGACAATGAAGTGGGTGCAGCCGTAGTTTTTGCGGAGGATGGCGTGAAGAACGGCCTCGCGCGGGCCAGCGTAGCGCATGGCTGCTGGCAGGACGGAGAGCATGGCGTTGGCCGGGTTGTAGTAGTTCGCGAGGAGAACCTCGTAGCACTTCATGCGGACGTCGGCCGGGATATCGCCCTTCTGCGTCTGGCCCACCAGCGGGTGGATGAGGAGGCCGTCGCAGATCTCCAGGGCACACTTCGTGATGTATTCGTGCGCGCGGTGGATCGGATTCCGCGTCTGAAAAGCGACGACCGTGTTCCAGCCACGCTGGGAGAACGCCTCGCGCGTGCGGGCTGGCGGCAGGCGATGGTCGGAGAACGGCGGCGTGTAGCGCGGGGTAATGACCTCGAGCGGGCCGGCGAGGCAGACGTCGCCCTGCGCGAGTGTGACGGCGACCCCGGGGTGCGCTTCGTCGGTCGTCCGAAAGACCGTCTCGGCCTCCTTACGCCGGTCGTGGGCGTATTTCTCGTTGACGGTCATGATCGCGAGGGGCCGATCGTGGTCGTCGAGCAGCGCCACAGGCTGGCCGACGCTGATTTGTTCAGCCGTCGGCTGGCTCACGGAGCACGTGATCGGCACAGGCCACGGGAGGCCGCTGGTGAGCTTGATCTCGTCGCAGACGCGATGGAAATCAGCCTCTCCCATGAACTCGGTCAGGGGGCTCATGGCGCCGATCGCAAGGAGCTCGAGATCGCACTGCTCTCGCTCGCCGAGCCTGATAGTGGGCATGGTGGCAGCGGTTTCTCTGAGGGGTTGCGCGCGTGTTTCGTCGACGACGAGGTTCACGAGTGTGCCGCCGTGTGGGGGGATCAAGCCATGGTCGCTCATGCGGGTCTCCGCGTTGGTCGTGATGCATCGCCCCATGGTCACCCCAGAGCAGCGACCTGGATGGTCTGTCGCTGTCTGCCCGCGACCAGATTTTGGCCGGGCGGGTGGCATTGGGTGCCCAGCCGGGAGAGACCACTATAAGGGATGGAGCCCTGCGCGCGAAATGCCCCGGCCGGGGTCAGAGCCCCTTTTTTCGGGCGGCTTGGGCCGGTAGGCTATTGGCCATGACGATTCTGCTAGATGCGCGAGAAATGCAGGAGACGCTGGAGAAGCTGGCGCGGGCGATCGTGGGCGCGGCACCGGGGGATGTGCCCCTGGCGGTCGTGGGTATCCGCCGGCGGGGTGAGCCGCTTGCTCGGCGGCTCGCGGCGCTTCTGGAGAAGGCCGGTCGGCCGCTCCAGCATTTCGGAGCGTTGGATATCACCCTGTATCGAGACGACCTGACGACCATAGGACCCAAGGCTGTCGTGCGCGGGACCGAGATCGAGTTTGACGTGACGGGCACGTGGCTGGTGCTGGTTGACGACGTCCTGTACACGGGGCGCTCCGTGCGATCGGCGTTGGATGCGTTGACCGATTTCGGGCGGCCGCAGGCGATTCGGCTGGCCGTGTTGGTGGATCGTGGACGTCGCGAGCTTCCGATTCAGGCGGATTTCGTGGGGTTGCACACAGACACCGAGGCGCACCACGTCGTGCGGGTGAAGCTCGTGGAGACCGACGGCGTGGATGAGGTCGAGCTGTATGACCACAGCAGCGACTGAGAAGGCGGTTTGGACGCGGAAGCACCTGCTGCGTCTGGCGGACTTGTCGCGTGAGGAGATTGTGCACATTCTCGACACCGCCGAGAGCTTCAAGGAGGTCTCGACGCGGAGTGTGAAGAAAGTGCCAGCCTTGCGCGGTCGCGTCGTGGTGAACATGTTCTTCGAGGACAGCACGCGCACACGCATGAGCTTCGAGCTCGCGGCGCAGCGATTATCCGCCGATGTCATCGACTTCACCGAGCGTGTTTCGTCGACGAAGAAGGGCGAGACGCTGATCGACACCGCTCGCACAGTTGAGGCGATGGGTGTGGATATCATGGTGCTGCGGCACCCTGCGCCGGGGGCGGCCCTGCATCTGTCACGCGCTGTTCACTGCTGCGTGATCAACGCAGGTGACGGGCAACACGCGCATCCGACGCAGGCCTTGCTGGACCTGTTCACGATCCGGGAGCGTAAGGGGCGCATCGACGGTCTCAAGGTGGCGATCGTCGGTGACGTCATGCACTCGCGCGTTGTGCGCTCGGATGTGCAGGGGCTGCAAAAACTCGGTGCCCACGTGACGCTGGTCGGCCCACCGACGCTTGCGCCGAAGGGGTTCGAGGACATGGGGGCGCGCGTCACGTCGGATTTCGAGGGCATCCTCCCGGAGATGGATGTCATCAGCATGCTCCGCATTCAGAAGGAGCGTGCGACGGCGAGCGGTTTCCCGTCCGTTCGCGAGTACGTCCGTCTGTTTGGCATGGACCGGGAGCGGCTGAATCGCTGTCGACCGGATGTGCTCATCATGCACCCGGGTCCGGTGAACCGCGGGATCGAGCTGGCGGCGGACGTTGCGGACGGCCCCAACTCGAGCATCCTGCGGCAAGTCACGAACGGGCTGGCCGTGCGCATGGCGGTTTTGTTCTTGTGTCAGCAGGCAGCGGCCGGAGTGCCTCCGCATGTCCAGAGCGAGCCGCGTGGTTGATCGCCGATCGACCTCCCGGCCGTGTACCAAGAGAGAGAACGAGATGGATGCGTACGAGACCATTCTGAAGCGGCGTAGTGTGCGCAAGTTCAAGCCGGAGCCGGTTTCGCGCGACCTGCTCTCGAAGGTGGTTGAGGCGGGGCGACTCGCGCCGACGGCGCGCAATGAGCAGCCCTGGGAATTCATCGTCGTCACGGAGCCCGAGCGCTGCCGGCACATCGCTGGCCTGACGGACACCGGCAAGTTCATCGCCGACGCCCAGGCGTGCATCGTCGTGGTGTCGCATCCGGCGAAGTACTACATCGAGGACGGCTCGGCCGCGACGACGCAGATGATGCTGGCGGCGACGGCGCTGGGGTTGGGCAGTTGCTGGGTCGCCGGCGACAAGAAGGCCTACGCCGACAAGGTTGCGGCGTACTGTGGCGTACCGGCCGACTTCAAGCTTGTCGCGCTGATCGCGGTGGGGTGGCCCGCCGAGGTGCCTTCACCACCCAAACGCTCGCTCGACGACGTCACACACTGGGAGACGCTGGGCTAGCCGGGCGGTCTGGTTGAGCTGACGCGCTCGATCCGGCTGGCTATCGTACCTTGGGAAAGCGGGCGAGTCTTTTTCACAATGCGGGTCGCATGAGTAGTCAGCCGCTCCAGCATCGCGTCAGCAACGAGTTACTACCCCGTGTCCGCCAGCCGGCGCAGTACATCGGCGGCGAGGTGAACCAGCTCGTTCGGCCCGGTGACTGGCAAGCGGCAGACGTGCGCGTCGCGATCGCGTTCCCCGACACGTACAAGATCGGCATGTCGCACCTCGGGTCGCAGATCCTTTACTGGCAGGCCAACCACATGCCGGGTATTTGCGGCGAGCGCACGTACTGCCCGTGGGGCGATGCGGAGCGGGTCATGCGGGAGCGGAAGATCCCGCTGTTCACGTGGGACACGCGCCAGCCGGTGAGCTCCGCCGACATCATCGCGATCTCGCTGCAGTACGAGCTCTGCTTTACGAGTGTGTTGAACCTGCTCGATTTGGCCGGCGTTCCCGTGCGGGCCGCGGATCGCACGGACGCGGATCCACTCGTGCTCGCGGGCGGCCCCCAGGCCGACAACCCGGAGCCCATGGCCGACTTCCTCGATCTGGTTGTCATGGGTGATGGCGAGCATTCGTTCTCGGCGATCGTGCGAGCCGTGCAGCAGTACAAACGTGAGGATGTGCCGCGACGCGAGATGATCGTGTTGTTGGCCCGCCGGTTCTCATGGCTTTACGCGCCGGGGCTCTACAAGCCGACGTATCACACCGACGGCACGCTGGCCGACTTTCAGCCCGTGATCGAGGGTTTGCCCAAGCGCATCGAGCGGTGCCAGACGCCGGATTTTGAGGAAGCGCCTTTCCCCACGCGTCCGTTGATTCCCTGGGTTGAGACGGTGCACGATCGCATCGCCATCGAGATTATGCGCGGCTGCCCGAATACCTGCCGGTTCTGTCACGCCGGGTACACCAAGCGCCCGTTGCGGTTTCGCAGTGTTGGCCGCATCGTGGAGTTGGCGGAGGCGGCCTATGCGGCGACGGGGTACCGCGAGATCGGGTTGCTGTCGCTGTCGACGGCGGATTACCCGCACTTGCGCCAACTGGCGAGCGAGTTGCAGGAGCGTTTCGCACCGCGCAAGGTAAGCCTGAGCTTCCCGTCGCTGCGGGTTGACCGGATGCTCTCCGATATTCCCTGGATGGCCGGTGCCGTTCGCAAGACGGGCCTGACCCTGGCCGTCGAGGCCGCGGCCGACGACATGCGGGCTGCGATCCGCAAGAGGGTCACGGATGGGAATCTGCTCGACGGCGTGCGCGCCGCGTACGAGGCGGGGTGGAAGCGCGTCAAGCTGTACTACATGGCCGGTTTCCCGGGCGAACAGCCCGAGGATATCGACGGAATCTGGGATTTGTCGCGAGCCGTGAGCTTGGAGCGACAGCGCGTCGGCAAGGCGCCGGCGGCGGTATCGGTTTCGGTGAGCTGGCTCGTGCCGAAACCGTTTACGCCGTTGCAGTGGGCTGCTCAGCCGCGGGTCGAATACTTCCACGAAGTGCGGCGGCGGTTGCAGGCGTTGCAGCGGAGTCGCCGGTCGGCGGTTCGGATCTCGACGCACCAGCCGGAGCGGTCGGTGTTGGAGGCTGTTTTGGCACGCGGTGATCGCCGGCTGGGTGCGGTGATTCACGAAGCATGGCGGCGAGGTGCGAGGCTCGATAGTTGGGATGACTGTTTCCGGCACGAGCTGTGGCTGGACGCCTTCGCGGCCGTGGGGGTCGATCCGGACTTTTATGCGCACCGCGAGCGGAGCGTCGACGAGCGCTTGCCGTGGGACCATATCAACATCCACATGACACGGGGATTTCTGGAACGCGGCTATGACGATCTGTGTTTCCAAGTAGACCGGCGTGGCCGATAAGCGCGGGGAATAGCAGCGATGAAGCCGCCAGTGTGCGGGACGGCGGGGTTATAAACGACATTCCGGAGGAATAGGGGAAAACAGCTAGCAAACGCCAGTTGACCGGGGGAGATCAGCGGGCCTAGAAGCTTGTGAGGGACCGAAGCTGACGCGCAGCGGGCGGATGACCCGGTGCGCGATTCCACTTGCCACGAAGGGGGCAGTGCCGTGAGGCGCGCCTAGCGCGCCATGGGTGCAGTTTGCGCGTCAGGCGGGCGCCGACGTCAGACAAGCGCGGAGGGATTTGAATGATGCGGATTGCTGCCTTGCTCACCAGTGGGTTTCTTGCGACATTCGCCATCGGTGCCCCGTTGCTGCCGACGATTGACAGCCATGATTTCAATTTCGGTGCGTACAACCAGGATGGGACGTTCGAGTATCTGACCAATGGCGGTGCGCCCGACACCCTGACCTACACGTGGTACTCGCTTGATCACGAAGTGACGGCGTACTGGCCGGACTGGCCCGACCTGCCCGTATACCCGGTCTGGGACCTGGGCGGCATGCCGAACTTTGGCGGTGATCTCGTGCTGAACGTCCAGTTCACCGGACAGGATGCGCCGTACGTCGGTCCGGGTGGGACGATCGATGTGAGCTTGATCGGCACGGGTGCGAACGAAGCGCCCGGTGCGGCGGACCTGGAAATCTACGGCACGATCGAACTCGGGGCGAACACGCTCTCAGGTTTGCTGTGGAGCCTCGATCTTGAGGACGTGTCGCTCTATGGCTACTCCGATCGTGACACGTATGCGCTGGAGGGTGTGGGCACCGTTGTTGGCGGGCTGGTGGCGGAGGAAAACAGCCTGATCGGGACGGCGGGCGCGATGCGTGGTCATCTGGACTTCATCGACGCGATTCCGGGTTGGATGCCTCCTGAGTACGATCCGACCGATCCCAATCCGATGCTCGATGCTGTGCGTGCGGCGTACTCCGGCGAGACGGGTGTGATTCCTGAGCCTGCCTCGCTCGGTTTGCTGGTGGCTGGCCTGAGTGTGCTTCTCCGACGCCGCTAAGGCGGCGGGCTGCCAGTACATATGCGAAAACCCGCGCCCCCGCGCGCGGGTTTTGTTTTGCGCGGCGACTGGCCAGCCGGGGAACGGCGGGGATCAGGCGGGGGGCTTCTGGGATGGCTGGGACGCGGCAGGGGCGGTGGTCGTTTTCAGCCGGCGAAGGTGGTCGTTCACCGTATCGCGTTCGTTGGGACGCAGGCGGACGACGTCGTGTAAGGGGCGCTGCTCATCGATCCGCAGAGCTTGTGCGAGGTTCTCATTGGCCAGTCGTGCATGCTCCACGGTACGGGTGCGTTGCCAGAGCTCGAACCATGCGAGGCCGGCGGAGATCCGCGTACGCGGGTTCGTCGGGTAGAGGTCGACGGCCCCCTGCCAGTGCTCGGCGGCCAGCTCCAGCATCTCCAGCGATGCTCCCTGACCGATCGTTCTGCCAAGAGCGGCTGCCAACTCCTGCTCAATCCTGGCGAGGAGGCTGAGGTTCGACGTGTCCGACGGATTGCGCTGGCAGGCGAATCCCGCATGGGCCAGGGCCTGTTGGAGCCAAGCGGCGTGCACCTTGTCCGGCACGCCGGGGACCATGCTGACCCGCAGCACGGCGCGGGCGGCGACGCGTGCCGCCGATGCGTCACCCGGGCTCACGGCGATGAGACGCCGGGCGGCGGCGAGCGCGAACTCCGGCCGGCTGCCCGGGGGAGGTGAGCGCAGGAGTGCATCCAGCTTTTCCACTGCCAGGGACGTTTTGCTGGCTGGCACGGTGACGAGCCAGAGGTGGGCGGCGACCACGCCGGCTCCACACAGCGCCGGGATCACCAGCGTCCACCGGCGTTTCGTCGCCAGCGGTTGCCGAGGGTGTACGCCGGTGTGTCGTCCGGAGGCTGCGCCCGCGGCGCAGAGAACGAACACGGCCAAGCCTCCGGGGGTCATCATGGAGAAGCTCAGCAGCCCATGAACGAGGGCGGCCAGGATTGCCGCCGTCAGGGCACAGGCGAGCCAGACAGCGGCCTGCGGGTATGATCGTTGCTGCCACAGGAGCCAGAGCGCGACCGCGAACGACACGGTCCATACGACAGCGACGTCGACGGTCCAGACGAGCTTCACGCCGGGGTGTCCGAACGGTGTGCCCGAGAACGCCGCCTGAACCACCAGGACCCCGATAGCCAGGCCGATGGCGTGCGACAGGAAGACGGCGTTCTCTGCGGGTTCGCCTTCTGGGGGGGGAGCCAGGCTGCGCAAACCGGCCCAGGTGCAGGCTCCACAGAGGAGCAGGCCGGCGATCAGTCCCGACGGGCCCAGCTCGACGAGCAGGGTCAGCCACAGGTTGTGCGGGTTGCGGACTTCCTCGGTGCTGGCGGCGTCCTTGTGCCGCATATACGCGGTAGAGAAGTTCTCTCGACCGAGGCCGGTGACGGGCGCGTCGCCGACGGCATGAGCGGCGGCTGTCCAGTAGTGCCAGCGAAAGGCAAGAGATGGGTGGGGGAGTGTGCCCTTGACAGCGCCATAGGTGGCGACCGCTCCGACGGTCGTGCCGTACCCGGCCGCGAGGAGAGCCAGCGTGATCCCCGCACGGCGCGCTGACCATCGGGCGGTCAATCTCAGGCCCAGGAGGGCTGCCAATCCCACCAGGCCGGCGACCAGGGCGCCGAGGCTGCCCGTCAGCCACAGGCCCACGGCGAGCAGACTGCCCACTGCCAGCGCGGCGAGTGGTGCCAGGAAGCGGCCACTGGCGCGGGCTGCGGGCGGTTGGTCGGTTGTGGGGGGATGTCTGCCGACCGGACGCACCAGGCTCGCGGCGAACAGGCCGGCCGCGATGATGACCCAGGACATCAGACAAGACCCGGCGAGGTTCGGGTGCGCGAAGAAGCCGTACGCCTCGCCTGATTGGGCGCGCCGCTCGTAGTTTACGAGCAGGGGGTCGTCGGGGTCGTACCCGAGGGCGATCAGTTGCGGCTTGAACTCCTGTTCCCAGCGTTGCTGGAATTCGGCGAACTCGGACGTGGCCTGCTCGACACACCGGAGCGCGCTGGTGCAGCCCGTGGCGAGGAGGCCGGCCACAAGCAGGTGGAGCATCCATCGCGTCTGAATGACGCATAACAACGCGCAGCCGGCCAGAACCCCCGCGAGCAGACTGGCCCCGGCGAGAGCGGCGAGGGGTTTGTCCCCCGCGGCGAGTGTTGAGAGGACGATGGCCACGGCGAGCAGGCCGATGCTGATCAGGATGAGGCGATTGACGCTCCAGCGTCTCTGGCGAGCGAGGATGAGCGAACTGAGGGTGAGCGTGATGGTATCGAGCCAGGCGGTTGTCGCTGGTGTGGGACCGCCGGTTTCCGGGAGAGCGGCGAGAAAACCGATATCGATCCGCTCGTAGACTTCGCTGATCATGGGGCGGGCGCAGAGGACGGCGAGCAGTGCACAGAGGAGCAGCCGGTCGAGCCGTGAGGTAGCTCGCGCGGGTTGGGAAGCAGGCGCTGTGTCGCGGTTGGCGCTCTTCATGTGGCCTTGCGGAACGGTGCTTCAAGGATAGCGACGATCGCCAGCACCATGAGAACGATCACGCCGATTGTGATGGTCCGCCGGAGGTCAGCACCGGGCATCAGCGTCGCTGCCAGCCCGGTGGTGGCCGTGGCGAGGTAGATCGTGAGCACGGCGAAGCGGCGACTGAGCCCGCGGTCAACGAGCCGATGGGAGAAGTGTCGCTGATCGCCTTTCATCGGGTTTCGTCCCTCGAGCACGCGGATCAGGATGACGGAGGTGAAGTCGTACAGCGGGATGGCGAGGATCACGAGGGGCATGGCCAGTGCGTACGGCGGGGCGTCCTGGTCCATGCGATAATACGTGGTCAGCACGCTCGTAACCGCGAGCATGTAGCCGACGACAAGGCTGCCTGCATCACCCATGAAGATGCGCGCCGGGGGGAAGTTGAACAGCAGAAAGCCGCCGACGGTGCCGAGAAAGACGCACGCCAGGGCGGGGACGAGCACCTGCCCGGCCATCAGCCCGCAAACGGCGAGGAACAGCAGGCAGATGCCGGCGATGCCAGCGCTGAGGCCGTCCATGTTGTCCAGGAAGTTGAACGCGTTGATGATCACGACGAACCATGCCACGGTGAGTGGGACAGCGATCGCGGAGCCCGCGAGCTCCGCGCGCACCCTGCCGAAGGTGGCGACGAAGAGCGCGACGGCGATGATCACGAGCAGTTTAAGCCCGGGTCTCAGCGGGTTTTTGTCGTCCAGTGTGCCCAGGACGTGCAGCACGATACCGCCGGCCAGAATCGCGAGCATCTGCGTCGTCCGGTCGCGCATTCCGCCGATGTACGGGTGGATGTTCTCGCCGAGCACACCGGAGATCCAGGCAACGGGCAGCACATGAGCCACGACCATGAGAACGCCGATGGTGAGCCAGCCGGCGAGGATGATGGCAGCCCCACCACCGTACGGCGTCGGCGTGGTGTGTGACTTGTGATGCCCGGGACGATCCACGAACCCGATCCGCAGCGCGGTGCGTCGGGCGAGGGCCGTTAGGACGGCTGAGAGTACCAGGGTGGCGCCGGTGGCCACAGCGAGGATGACGATGAGCGTAACTCGGCTCATGGTGTGCTCGGGTCGTTGGAGAACAAGCCGCGTTCGTGGTCCCGCAGTTGTTGTCGGTACTGCTCTCGCATCTGGGCGAAGAACGTGTGGTAGTCCGGCTGCGTGTAGTCGGGGTACGTCCACGGCAGGCTCTGCCACGCACCGCTGGTGTACTGAAGCGTGACCTCGGCATAGATGCCGTGACCGAGATAGATGCGGTGGCTGCGGTCCTTGGTAGTTCCGAGGACGAGCTTCCGGAGGTCGAGGTAGCCCGGGTCGATGTTCACCGGTCGCCGAATGTCGGGCAGGAGGCAATCCCCGGCGATTTCCTCCTCGAGGGCGTTGGCCTCCAGCTTGATCTGAGCGAGTTCATCGGGCCTGATCAGCCGCTCGAAGCCGAAGAACCGCCGCATAAGGTCCGATCCCATCTCCGCTTCGTAGTAGTGCGTCCGGTCGAACGGGCGCGTGTCGCTCTCGCAATCGATCGGGCCGAATCGTCGCGCGAGCAGTTGCCGCGCGCGGCGGAGGAGATCCGGGTCGCCGCTGAGCAGTCCGGTGAACAGCTTGACTGGTTTGGCAGCATGCGGTCTACCCATGACGGGCAGTGTAGCGTGTGCGATGCGCGGTCGCGAGTCGCGGCGGGGCGGCTGGCGACGCCGGCGTTTACGCCTTTTCCTTCCGCTCGATTCGCGCGATGTTCCGGTCGAACTCGTCGGCCTCGGCGCGCGTCTGCTTGACGAAGTCATCGTCATCGATCGTGCCGAGCACGGCTTCCATCTCCTCCTGCGAATCATAGGTGACCTGGCGGAAGGGGGAGGCGTAGTCTTTGGCGCGGGACGCGTGGGTCCGCTCGGCCATTTGTCGGCGGATCGTACCGGCCTGGTCGAGAAAACGCAGCCAGGTTTCCCGGTCGAGTTGCTCGAGGGTGATGTCGTGGAGATCGAGCAGTGCGCCGAGTGCGTGCCGGGCCCTGTCGGTTGGGTATTTTTCCCAGAGGCGACGATACTCCTCGTGGACCGCGTCCCACGTGGTGATCTTGCCGGCGCGGATGTTGCCCTTGAGCGACTCGACGTCTTCACGCAGCATGAGCTGGCCGCCGATGTTGCACCACAGGCCGCGATGGGGCTGTTCCAGGTGCGCGAGCAGCGCTGCCAGGTCTGGGATGCCCTGTTGCAGGAGGTAGTTGCCCAGCGTCTGGACGGCGTAGTAGTGGACCATGTCGCGGTAGGTGGCGTAGGCCTGCTGGACCTTGAGGATACGCACCGGCCGCTTCGAGTTCTCCATGCCCTCGCCGAGGATTTCACCATCGGGCACGAGGTGAGGTGTTTTCTGAAGCAGGTCGCGGCCCTGGGCGCGCAGGCCGCCGAGGGACACGTCGTCGATCGGATCGCCGTCACGTCGCAAGGCGGCCTTGGCCGTCCAGACCTCGAGCAGATCCAGCGCGGCGAAGATCTCCTCGACGGTATCGGGCGCGAGCGCGTCGAACTCGATCACCTGCTCCTTGTGAACGCGGGCATCCCGGGCGACGTGCTTCCAGGCATTGCGGGCGAGCGCGTACATGTTGTACATGAACCAATACGCCGGCATGACGTGCAGAGCGCCGCTGGCCTCGTCGTTGGCCACGAGCGAGAACGGCAGAGAGATGTTCAGCTCGGCCGGGTAGGCACCCTTGGTCAGCAGGGTGAAAGACGCGAAACGGCTGTTGTGCTTGAGGCTGGTGCACAGGCCCGGCCAGAACCCTCTCCCGGCGACGATTTCCCCGTCGGCGGCGCGCGAGTTGTGGTTCGAGCCCGCGGTTACACCCGCGGCGACGTTGCTCTGCCCCATCACGATGCTCGCACAGAGGAACGAGTTGTTATGGTGCTGCTCGTGGGCCGGGAAGATGAGGGAGTTGAGCACCTCGCAGCAGGAGACGGTCGAGTTGTCTCCCAGAACCGAGTTGATCAGCCGGGCTCCGTACTTGAGGCTCGAGTTGGGGCCCATCAGGAAGCGCACCGCCTTGACGCCGTAGAAAACACGGCACCCATACCCGACGATTCCGTTGACCAGCTCGACGCCCTCGCCGATCTGCGAGTTTTCCTCGGCGTTGCTGTTGATGGTGAGGTTCTTGAGCTTGTTGGCACCCTTGATGTAGGCGTCCGAGCCGATCTTCACATCCTTCAGGATCCGGCAGTCCTTGATGATCGTGCGATCGGCCACTTCGCCATAGTGGCCGCGTCGCTGATCGAAACGGGCGTCGGTCATGCTGAGGAAGCGTTCCGCGAGGAGGCCGTTCTCGCGTGACTTGGCCCACAGGTAAGCGTCGGCGGGCAGCATCCCGTTGAAGGGCACGATTGCCCGGCCGCCGCTCTCGTTGGCGACATTGAGCGTGATGCGCACGCTTTCGGACTCGCCGTCCTTGACGACGCCGTCCCCGAACTTGGCGTAGCTGGTGGTCAACATCTCGTCGATGTTCAGGAGGATGACATCGTCCCCGATGATGTAATGACCCAGGTAGCGGACGCTGTCGATGACGACGTTCGATCCGATGTCGCAGGAGACGATGGTGCTGTTGTAGAGCCCGACGGGGAGCCGGAGGTCGTGGAACTCGAGGTAGTAGTCCTCAAGGGCGCCGATGCGGACCAGCCCGAAGAACTGGCATCTCTTGACGAGGTCCGGATCGAAGCGGTCGGTGACGAAGATCGAGGCCCAGTTGTCGGCGGTGTTCTCGTTCTTGACCAACACCTCGATCTCGTGGGCCATGAGCCCGCGGAAACCAGCCCGCGGTGGCCGCTGCGCATCACGCACGTAATACTCGTTTGCCTCGGCCGGCAAATACTGCGGGTCGACGAAGTCGTATCCCAGCCGCTTCAGCGGTCGTTTGGCGATCTTGTTCATGGCATTGTCTTCCTCGCCTGACCATGCGAACAAACGTACCCAGCGCGGCATTCTTGGCAGTCGACGCGACGCTGTAAAGCTCCGCTCACAACATCGGTCGTCGGGGGGGGTATGCTTAGGGGCGTGAGGACGCCGAATCGCCACCCGCGTGCGTGCGGTGTCGCTGCCGTCCTGTCGCTGGCCTGCGGGGTTGCCGGGCGAACGGCCGTTGCTACACTGCGCCTGTTCGTCGGCTTGGTTTGGCGATCACAGGCCCAGGGAGGGGTCTGGCCATGTCGGCGGGCCACTTCAAGAGAGAGGATGACAAGGATGCTGCGACGAATCATGATGTCGGTGGCGTTGTTGGCGGGGCTGGGGCTTGCCAGTGGGTGCAGCGGGTCCGGTGCAGGCATGCAGGCTTTCCGGATCGGCAAGAACATGCACCGCAAGGACACGAATTTGCGCGTGTATCTGGACGGGCAGGAGGCCAAGCAGAGCAAGCTAAAGAAGGGGCTTGCGGGCTACGCGGCGTTCAAGGTGAAGGAAGAGGTCGGCACGTCTCCAGTCTTCAAGTATGAGATCATCGATTCGGAGAAATTCGGCTATATCAAGGATGTCGTGCTCCTGGTCCACCAGAAGTTCGAGGCGGACTTCTCGGACATCGCCGACTACAAAATCTTCCCCCGCGACATGCAGGACGACGATTCCAACATGAAGCCGGGCGTCGATTACGATCTGGGCAACCTTGGCCAGCCGTTCAAGATCCTCGACAAGAAAGACAACGAGGTGACGAAGGTCGCGTTCGTGCCGGGACAGGAGTACCTGCTGGTCCTGACGATATCCGCCGACAAGAGCGAGACGATTCAGATTTACTTCAAGACGAAGTAGGCGGAGCGCGATGGGCGGCGCGCACTGGATTTCGCGGCCGGCGTGATCGTCGGCCGCGTTCGTTTCCACGCAAGCTGGGTTGACGTGTAGAGGGCCTGACGAATGAGCATGCCACGGGTTTTGATCACGCGCCGGGTGCCGCCGCCGGCGGTCGAGCTGCTGGAGCGGGCTGGCCTGGTTGCGGATGTGATCGACCAGGACGATCCGCCGAGCCGGGAGATGCTGCTGGAGCGTGCCAGGGGTGTGTCGGGGCTGATCGCGATGCTCAGCGAGCGTGTGGATGTGGATCTGCTGGACGCCGCCGGACCGTCGCTGCGGATCGTCGCGAATTTCGCGGTCGGGTACGACAACATCGACCTGGAGGCCTGCGGGCAACGGGGCATCCGCGCGGCCAACACGCCCGGTGTGCTGACGGATGCGACGGCGGACCTGGCCTGGGCGCTGATTCTCGCGGTCGCGCGGCGGGTCGTCGAGGGCGATCGGCTCGTGCGCAACGGCCAGTGGACCGGCTGGGCGCCGATGCAGTTTTTGGGTGTGCAGGTTGGCGGAGCCACGCTCGGCATAGTCGGCGCGGGGCGGATCGGGACGGCTGTCGGCCTGCGTTCGGCCGGCTTCGGGATGAAGGTGCTGTACGTCGATCAGCGGTCGAACCCCGAGTTGGAGCAGCGCGTGGGCGCCCGACGCGTCGAGCTGGACGAACTGATCGCGGCCGCCGATGTGATCAGCCTGCACGTACCGCTGACGGACGAGAACCGGCATCTCATTGGTGCCCGGCAGTTCGCGGCGATGAAGCCGCACGCGATCCTGATCAACACCGCGCGCGGCCCGGTCATCGATGAGGCGGCCTTGGTGGAGGCATTGCGCGACCACCGGATTGCCGGGGCCGGACTGGACGTCTACGAGGATGAGCCGCGGCTGGCCCCCGGCCTGAGCGAGTTGCCGAATGTAGTGGTTCTGCCACATCTGGGCAGCGCGGCGACCGCGACGCGGCAGAAGATGTCGCAGATGACGTCGGAGAACGTGATCGCGGTGCTGGGCGGGCGTGAGCCGCCGAATCCGGTGAACTGACGGATGGTCTGGGGGAGTGTTCCGGGCGGGATTGTCGACTGGCGTCGTGGGGGGAGTGGGGCTATTCTGGCGTTGGGGTGGGGAGGCATAGCGAGCGAGTCACTCGGGGCGGCCATCGCCGCTGGGGTCGGGCGAGAAGGAGGATACTATGTCGACACCCGTGAGCACGCCGGCAAACGTCTTTCCGGAGGCACAGGACGACGTTCCCGCCGAGTTGCGCGTGGAATACTACGACCAAGGAGCGCGTTACCTGATCAACGGGCAGGTGCACGAGTGGGACGGCCCATACCAGGAGGTGCTCTCGCCGATTTGCGTGGGCCGGAGTGATGACCTGAGGCCCTACGCGCTGGGGCAGTATCCGCTGATGAGCACGGAGGCCGCGGGCGAAGCGCTCGCCGCCGCCCGCGAGGCGTACGGCCACGGCTGCGGCGCGTGGCCGACGATGTCCGTCGCCGATCGAATTCACCACATTCAGGCCTTTATCCCGAAGATGGAAGCCGTGCGAGACGAGGTTGTCCGGCTGCTGGTGTGGGAAATCGGTAAGACGGTCGCGGGCGCCCGCAAGGAGTTTGACCGCACGGTCGATTATGTGCGGGACACGGTCGCGGCGCTGAAGGATCTGGATCGGACGAGTTCGCGTTTCGCGCTCGAGCAGGGCTTCGTCGCCCAGATCCGGCGCAGCCCGCTGGGCGTTGTGCTCTGCATGGGGCCGTACAACTACCCGCTGAACGAGACGTTTACGACGCTCATACCGGCTCTGATCATGGGGAACACGGTCGTTTTCAAGGCGCCCAGATACGGCGTGTTGCTGCATGCGCCGCTGTTGGAAGCGTTTGCCGAGTGCTTCCCGCCGGGCGTGGTGAACACGGTGTATGGTGACGGCCGCATGGTCGTGGGACCGCTGATGGAGAGCGGCGACATCGATGTGCTGGCGTTCATCGGGTCGGCGCGGGTTGCGTCGATTCTCAAGCACCAGCATCCACGGCCCAACCGGCTGCGCTGTGTGCTCGGGCTCGAAGCGAAGAACGCGGCGGTGATTCTCCCGCACGCCGAGATTGACCTGGCTGTGCACGAGTGTGCGCTGGGGGCGCTGTCGTACAACGGGCAGCGCTGCACGGCGATCAAGATCATCTTCGTTCACCGGAGCGTCGCGGAGACGTTCTGTGCGCGGCTGGGGGCGGCCGTGGGGCAGTTGAGCGTCGGCATGCCGTGGGAGGAGGGTGTCCAGATCACGCCGCTGCCGGAGGAGAACAAGCCGCAGTGGCTCAAGGCGCTCGTGGATGAAGCGCTGGCGGGCGGTGCGCATATCCTCAACGCGGGCGGCGGTGAGATCGATCACACGTTGTACTATCCCACCGTGCTCTATCCGGCGAATCCGGAGATGCAGATCTGCCAGGTCGAGCAGTTCGGGCCGGTGGTGCCGGTCGTGCCGTATGATGACGAACAGGAGGTCATCGACTGGGTGGTCAACAGCCCGGTCGGGCAGCAGGCCGCGCTCTTCGGCCACGATCCGCGACTCCTGAGCCGGCTGATCGACCCACTGGTGAACCAGGTGTGCCGGGTCAACATCAACAGCCAGTGCCAGCGCGGGCCGGACACGTTTCCTTTCACGGGCCGCAAGGACTCCGCGGAAGGCACGCTCTCAGTCTCGGATGCCCTGCGGGTATTCTCGATTCGGAGCTTGGTGGCAGCGAAGGTGAACGAAGCCAACGAGAAGATCGTTTCGGAGATCGTCAGCGGCCGCCATTCGAAGTTCCTGTCGACAGATTTCATCTTCTGACCAGACGGCCGACCGCGTCACGTTACCAGATCGCCGGTCAAGCCGGCTGAGCTGATGGAGCCACAACGGAGAGCGTACTCATGCCGAATACCGTCTCACGCGTATTGGCGGCGCTGGCCGCTCTGGTGGCGACGCCGTTCGTGTACGTGCAGCTCTTCGCATTGCTTGAGCGGACGAGCGGCGTCTCGGACTACGAGGCTCTGCTGGCCGCGGACCTGGTCACTGGCGTGCTCCTGCTCATCGGCTGGATCGGCGTCTGGTGGGGGGCTGTGCGGTGGACGACGCGCCGCGTAGCCTGGACGGCCGCGGCCGTCGTGTTGTCCGGCGCCGTGGCGTTGGTGGTCGGCCTGGTGAATGCGGAACTGATCGCTGACGAGGCTGGGATCATCCTGGGCGGGATGATCTGGGCATCGTTGTGGCTGGGATCCACGGCGTTCATCTGGCGCGAATCGTGCGCGGAACGCGCCCTGCGCACCAGCCTGGTGGGAACGGCGTCCCTGCACTGTCCGCAGTGCGGCTACAACATGCGTGGGCTGCGGGAGGCTCGCTGCCCGGAGTGCGGGACCCAGTACACGCTGAACGAGCTATTGGCCGCGTTTCTGGAAGCACGCGAGGTGTTCGGTGAGCGAACGCCGCTGACGACAACGTCGGAGCCGGCGGACCCCGCCTGATTCGCGGAAGGCGACGACGGTCGCGCGGGGCCGTTGTCGCCCAACACATCTTCCTCCATAATCCGTGTCGTCTTGTTTCATTTCTGCATCGGCTCGTCTGCCTCCGACACGGGAGGTTTCTGTGAACGTGGTGGTGACATCCTTCGTGGTCTACACAGCGGGCATTGTCCTGTTGGGGCTGTATTCGGCCCGGTTCGCCCGGCGCAGCGACGAGGACTTCTTCCTCGCCGGCCGTTCGCTTGGCCCGTGGGTGGGGGCGTTGTCGGCGTCGGCGTCCAGCGAGTCGGGGTGGGTGACGCTCGGACTCGTGGGTTGGGCCTACGCGAACGGTGTCGCCGCGTACTGGATCATCCCCGGCTGCCTGTTGGGGTATCTGTTCAACTGGTTTGTCGTGGCGGGGCCGATGAGCGATCGTGCGAAGGCGCTTCGGGCGCTCACGCTGCCCGATTTTTTCGCGTCTCATTTCCGCGAGCGCACGCCGATTCTGCGCGTGCTGTCCGTGCTCGTGATTCTCTCAGCGATGCTTCTGTACGTGGCGGCCCAGCTTGCGGCGGCCGGGAAGGCCTTCTCGGTGGCGTTCGGTCAGCTCAATTATTCGCAGGGGGTGCTGATCGGCGCGGGCATCGTGCTGCTGTATACGGTCTCGGGTGGTTTTCGAGCCGTATGCTGGACGGACTTCCTGCAAGCGTTGCTGATGGTGGGCTGCCTGGTCATCTTCCCCGCATTCCTGCTCATCAGCCACGGCGGCTACGGCTTCATTGTCGAGCAGCTCAACACCGCCGTGCCCGAGGATGGTGCGTCGGGCGACCTGCTGCGTTTCATCCCGAACATGGCGGGCCCGGCGCTGTTCGGATTCCTGCTGGGACACGGTGCGCTCGGCATCAACTTCGGGTATCCCGGGCAGCCGCACGTGCTCGTGCGATTCCTGGCGTTGAAGGACCGCAAATCGGCGTACATCGCGGGCATCGTGGCGTTCGTCTGGGGGCTGCTGGTGTACTGGGGTGCGGTGACGGTCGGGTTGTTCGCCCGCGCGATGGCCGAGAGCGGTCAAACCTGGACCAGGGCGATCGCCGAGGATGCTGACGTGGGCCTGGTCGTGTCCGCGATAAACCTCTTGCCCGGCGTGCTGTCCGGCCTGGTTCTGGCTGCTGTGCTGGCGGCGATCTGCTCGACGGCCGACAGTCAGCTCGTGGTGGCGGCCAGCGCGGGGGCCAACGACCTCTATGCCCGCCTGGCCCGCAAATCGCGCGGCGGCAACCATCCATGGGTCAACCGTTTCTTTGTTATTGGTCTGGGTCTCGTGGCGGTGCTGCTGGTGTTCGAGACGCGCGTGAAGGTGTACGAGTATGTGCTCACGTACGGTTGGGCGCTGCTGGGGGCCTCCTTCGGCCCGCAGGTGATCCTGTTGCTGTTGTGGCGGCGTGCGTCCTACGCGGGGTGCGTTGCCGGGATGATCACGGGTTTTGGCACGGCACTGCTGTGGAAAGCAGTTGAGAACAACATGTTCTACGGCGTCGAGGTCTACAACCTCACGCTTGGCTTCGTCGTCGCCCTGATCGTCAACATCATCGTCAGCCTGTCGTTCCCCGATGGGCTTGACGGATCAACCGGCGTAGCGGCTACGACAGTAGACTCCGAGCCGACGTCGCCCGCGACCGGTGCAGGCCCCAGTGAGGTGGGGTAGACGCCCGTTCGTGTGCGGCGTCTCAACGGTCGATCAGAGCAAGTCGGCGATGGGTCGAACGTGTCTGGCGAACTCTCGCACGGGCATGTTCACGGTTCCCCACTTCGGGCTGCGGACGCGCGCGTGGAGCCGGTATTCGTCCAGCGGCACACCCGCGAAGACGTAACGCGCCCCGCGGTAGCAATGCACGACCTCCGGTGGGGGCTCTCCTTCGGCATCGAGGCGATAGGCGAAGACCAGCAACGCGGCGAACCCGCTACCGAACACCTCCTGCCACTGTTCGAGGCCGTCCAGGTCTGCGCGCGTGGCCCAGTTCTCCCAGGCCGGCCGGCTGTTGTTTCTGCGCTGGACCCAGCGCCGGCCCTTGACGTCGACGAGCCAGTTTGTGCCGGTCGCCGAGTAGACGATGAAGTCGAAGCTCTTCAGCTTCGCGTCGCGGAACGCGGCCCGCTTGGCCTCATCGACGGCGACATACGGGATCTGGCGGGTTTGCAGGTAGTCCTGGAAACCTCGTTCGTAGTCGATGTGCCGTTTCACGCGGTTGCCCCTCGATGTACGGGTGCGGCCACATTCTACGGCCGTTGCACGATCGTTGCACGTCCGCGAGAGGTGGGTGAAACGTGTGGTGGAAGTTCAGCTCGTTGTGGCCGGGACGCTCACCCGCGGCGTGCTGCCGAGCTGCTTGCGCAAAACCGCGATCAGCGTGGCGGGCTCGAGGTAGCGTTTGGGAAGCCGCCAATGGACGGTTTTGGGGTCGGGGACGCGCGGCGATCCGGGGCCTTCCTCAAGCATGGGCTCGATTTGCTGAAGATCGTCGACGGCGAAGATCACGTCGGGCGGATCGAGGACAATCGAGCGAATGGACCACGGTTGCGCGAGGATGCGGATCTCGGCGAGGGCAACGAGGGTCTGCACGGGCTCGGGCACGGGCCCGAAGGCGTCGCGCATGTCTTCCTGGAGAACATCGAGCTCGTCGATCGTGCGGCACGCGGTCAGGCGTTTGTAGACCTCCATTCTCTGGCGATCGGCGTTGATGTAGCCGCGCGGGATGGTCGCCGAGATGCCGAGATCGAGGTTGACGGGGCGATAGGTCTCGGCTGGCTCGTTCCGCAGACGCCGCACAGCTTGTTCGAGCAACTGGCAGTACATGTCGTAGCCGACGGCCTCGATATGGCCGGACTGCTCGGAGCCCAGGATGTTCCCCGCACCGCGGATCTCGAGGTCGCGCATCGCGATCTGAAAACCCGCCCCCAGGTCGCTGTAGTGTTCGATCGCCTTCAACCGGCGAGCGGCCGTGTCCTTAATGGGGTGTTTCGGCGAGAGCATCGCGTAGGCGTAGGCGCGGTTCTTCGACCGGCCGACGCGTCCACGGAGCTGGTGCAGGTCGGCCAGGCCGAAGCGTTCGGCCCGGTTGATGAAGATCGTGTTGGCGGTGGGGATGTCCAGGCCGGATTCAATGATGTTCGTGGAAACGAACACGTCGACTTCGCGGTTGAGGAACGCCAGCATGACCTTCTCCAACTCGCGGGCGCCCATCTGCCCGTGCCCCACGGCGAACCGTGCCTCGGGCACGAGTGTGCGCAGCCGGTTCGCGACGGCGTGGATGTCGCGCACGAAGTTGTGGACAAAGTACACCTGTCCGTCCCGGTTGAGCTCGCGCATGATTGCGTCCCGGATCAACCGGTCATCCCACATGCGAACCTGCGTCACGATCGCCCTCCGGTCGACCGGGGGCGTGGCGAGCGAGGAGATGTCCCGAATCCCGAGCATCGACATATGGAGCGTGCGGGGAATGGGCGTGGCGGTCAGCGTCAGCAGATCCACCGTGGCGCGCAGCCGTTTGAGTCGCTCCTTGGCGGCGACGCCGAACCGCTGCTCCTCGTCGATGATCACGAGCCCGAGGTCGGCGAAGTGTACGTCTGCGGACAGCAGCCGGTGTGTACCGATGAGGATGTCGATCTCGCCTTTTCGCGCGCGTTCGACGATCTTCGCCTGCTCCTTCTTCGTCCGAAAGCGCGACAACACGTCGATGGCGAACGGATAATCGGCGATGCGCTCGCTGAACGTCTGGTGGTGCTGCTCGGCGAGGACGGTCGTCGGTACGAGCATCGCGACCTGCCGGCCATGCTCGACGACCTTGAACGCGGCCCGCATCGCGAGCTCGGTCTTCCCGTATCCCACGTCGCCGCACAGCAGCCGATCCATGGGGCGCTTGCGGCTCATGTCGATCTTGATCTCGTCGATGGCCCGAAGCTGGTCTTCGGTCTCCTTGTAGAGGAAAGAGCCCTCGAACTCGCGCTGCCAATCGGTGTCACGTGGATACGCAACACCGGCCTCGGCCGCGCGTTGGGCCTGCACGGCGAGGAGTTCGGCGGCCAGGTCGGTGACCGCCTCGGCCACCCGGGCCTTGGTTCGCCGCCAGCCGGTGCCACCGAGCTTGCTGAGCTTCGGCTTGCCACGCACGCTGCCGATGTACTTCTGGATGACGTGGATCTGGCTGACTGGGACGTGGACGACCGCCTTGTCGGCGAACTCGACGGCCAGGTACTCGTCGGTGCGGCCCTCGCGCTGCAATGTCTTCAGCCCAAGAAACCGGCCGATGCCGTGCAACGCGTGTACGACGTGGTCGCCGGTCTGGAGGTCGAAGAAGCTGTCGATCGGTCGAGCGGGCTGCACGCGCCGGAGCGTTCGCCGCTGGCGATAGCGGTGGAACAGCTCGTGGTGGGGCACCCACGCGATCGAGCCCCACCGAAAGCCCCGATGAATGACGCCGACGCCCGTGCGCACAGAGCTTTGCTCGACGGATTGCTGTTCGAGCAACTCGCGGAAGCGTTGTTCCTCGGCCCGGTTGTCACACAGGACAACAACCTCGCACTCGCTGGACAGTTCCCCGAGTGCCTTGAGCGCGTCGGACGATTTCGGCTCAAACTGCGGCAAGCTCGCAGCATCGAAGCGAACCGCGTCGGGGACGATGCCTGAGAACCGGTGCAGATGGAGTTGCGCAAAGTCGTTGGCGCGGCGGAAGATCGCATCCGCTGGGATGATGCCGACTCGCTCGCCCAGCCGCTGCAAGTACGTCCGGCCCAACTCCTGGATATCGCTGGGCTCGTTGAGGGCGATGATCGTGGACTTCGGTAGCAGTGCCAGGAAGCTCGTCGTCTGTTTGCCGTTTGTGGCGGGGGCATCCGCCTGGGTGAAGCTCATGGCCGGGAGCTGCACGGACCCCAGCGTGTGCGAGGACCGCTGGGTCCCCGTGTCGAACAGCCGAATCGACGTCACCTCGTCGCCGAAGAACTCGATTCGCACGGGGTCGGTGTGAGCGTTGGAGTAGACGTCGACGATCCCGCCTCGTTGCGCGAAGTCGCCGCAAACCTCCACCGCGTCACAGCGTTGGAATCCATGGTCGGCGAGCCACCGAGCCAGCTCTTCTGGAGCCACGTTCAGCCCCACGGTCAGGTTGAAGGAGCGTTCGGCGATGGCCTGGGCGGTGGGCACGGGCTGCATCAGGGCCATGATCGGAGCGACGATGCAGGTCTGGCGAGCCTGCTGCCCGGTTCCGGATGGCTGCTGGAGAAGGTGCACGCACAGCCGCAGCCGCTCGCCGGCGAGCTCGTCGGTGCCGAGCGGGTCCGGCTGGAGCGTGTCAAGCTGCGGCAGGAGTTCGGGCGGGCTGCCGAGGGCGGTTTCGATGTCGTCGCGGATGTCGTCGGCTTCGTCGGCGTGTGCCGTGACCAGCAGAAGCGGGCGGCCGAGGCGCTCGGTGGCGAGCGCGGTCAGAATGGGCGCAGACGACCCCCATAGGCCTTCGGCTGCAACGGGGTGGTTGCCGCGTGCCAGCAGCCGAGTCAGCTCATGTAGATGCGGGTCCTCGCGGATGTTCTCAAACACATCCACCGTACCGATTCTATCGGCTGGTGGGCGGTATGCGAGCCAATCGGGCGATGCAATCCTCTGGGTGTGGTACTGCCGGGCCGGGTAGAGGGGCTACAATCGCGAGATGCGACGTGAATTGAGTGGCAAAGTGATCGTTGTGACCGGGGCCAGCTCGGGCATCGGGGCCGCGACGGCCCGGGCGTGCGGTCGAGCCGGAATGCACCTCGTGCTGAACGGGCGTGACGCGGACCGGCTCGCGCAGGTCGCCGAGAGCGTGCGCGGGCTCGGATGCCGGGTGGAAACGGTCGCCGGCGACGTCACGGAACCGGGGATGAACGCGCGCTTGCTCGATGCCGCCGACCACGGTCTCGGCCGGCTGGACGTCGTTTTTGCCAATGCCGGCTACGGTTTCAGGCGGCCGGCCCATGAGCTTGATGGCGCCGAACTGCGGCGGATCTTCGAGGTAAACTTCTTCGCGGCCACCGATCTCATCTGCGCGGCGGCTCGGCGGCTCCTGGCCGATGGTCGCCCCGGGCACCTGCTGATGTGTTCGAGCGCCGTCGCCAAGTTCACACTCAAGGGTTTCTCGGCGTACTCGGCCACCAAGGCGGCCCAGAACCACGTCTGCCGGGCCATGCGGATGGAGCTTCATCGCCATGGCATCGAGGTTTCGTCGGTTCACCCGGTCACGACTCGCACCGAGTTCTTCCGGCGAGCTGCCGAGCACGCCGGACAGACCCCGGTTTCCACTGACGCGGTCGACCACGTCCCGCGCTGGTTCGTGCAGACGCCCGACCAAGTGGCGGCGGCCATCGTCCGTTGTCTGCGGCGACCGCGGCGGGAGGTGTGGACGAGCGCGACCACGCGACTGGCGGCGGGTTTGATGACGGTCTTCCCACGCCTGATGGACGCCATCGGCCGGCGTGCGTGATGGGCCGTGGCCGCGAGGTCGGCGTGGCGCGCTCTCAGATGACGCGTTTCCCGGCGACCCAGACGCCGACGGGGCGGGGTGAACGTTCGATCAAGGCGGTCAGCGGGTCTGCGGGGTCCTCCTCATACGGGAAGGCCGCGAGATCCGCTTGCTTGCCGACCTCGATCGACCCGATTTGTTCCGCGAGGCCGAGAGCGCGGGCGGCGTCGATCGTCGCCATCCGCCACAACGTCGCGGGCGAAGGCGGGTCGGGTGTCTCACGCCGAAGAAAGCGCAGCTCTTCGAGTAACGCCAGGTTCTCGTTGCTCGCCGCACTGTCCGTTCCGATGGCGACCGGCGCGTTCGCCTCGATGAATCGGCGATACGGATGCGCGGTGTGTCCGAAGAAGTGGTGGGCCCGCGGGCAGTAGACAACGGTGTGCCCGGCGGCGGCAAGCTGCTCCGCATCGGTCGGCTCGGCGTAGTTGAAATGGGCCAGCGCACCGGGCCGCACATCGTGCGAGCAGCGTTGGAGGAGCTCCATCGGCGTCAGGCGCGGGGATCGCATCCCGTGCGCGGCCATCAGCACGAGGAGAAAGCGGGGTAGGGCCTCGGTGTCGCCGCGCAGATACGCACATTCCTCGGCGGTTTCGGCCCAGTGGGCGCACCAGGGCCGGTCCAGTTCGCCAGCCAGCGCGAAGGCGTCGCGGATCTGCTCCGGCGGAACGGTGTACGGGGCGTGCGGCGAGATGCCGGCGGTCAGCAGCGGATCTTCTTCGATCTCCTCGATCGCCTGGCGGAGTTCGGGCAGATTCCGCGGGGGCTGGTCCGCGATGCTGAGCAGCTCGACAAAGCAGACCTTGCGGATCGGCACGGTCTTGAGGACCTGCCAGTTCAGGTTGCGGCGAGAGATGTCTCCGACGCAGGTGACGCCGGCTTGTAGTGATTGCCAAGCGCCGTCGCAGACGCCCTTCTGCTCACGCTCGATTTGTCCGGGACGGGCCCGCAGATCGATGAGGGCGAGCAGCCAATCCCAGAGCGGGCCCGGGGCGAGCTTCCCGGCGTAACCGGTGAGTTCGAGATGGGTGTGAGAGTTGACCAGCCCGGGCGTGAGGATGGCAGGCCCGAGATCGGTCACGGGCTCATCGACCGGAATGGCTTCGTTTGTCTGTATGATGCCGGCGATTCTCTCGCCCACGATCCGCACGGCACCGGTGCGGATAGGGGGAGCGCTCACGGGCACGATCCAGGCGGCCTTGAGGATCACGACGGTTCCTGGGCGGGCTGCTCCTGGGGCTGGTCTTTCTCGAACCAGGTCCGCCAATCCCAACCGAGCTTGCCCTTGGTCATGTAGGGTGTCATGGTGGATTCGCAGTTGCAGACACCCGGCGTGTGGGACAAAACCTCGCAAAACCGCTCCAGGAGGCGCGGCATCCGGTCGACGGCATCTGTCGCGCGTTGTCGCTCGACCTCCTCTGGGAGGACACGCCCATCCTCGAACGGACGATGGTTGGTGCCGTCCTCCGCGTAACGCCCCACATAGCAGACGCTGGCGTAGCAAAGCTGAAGCTCTTTGGCCAGGAAGACCTCTGGGGCGAGCGCCTGCCCCAACAGCTCCCCGCCGTACACCGCGTACTTCCGCGTTTCCGCGGGCGTTTCGTGTCGGGGGCCTTCGACGCAGACGTAGACCCCGCGGCCGGTGAACTTGCAGCCTTCCTGCGTCAGTGCCTCGATGAGCGCCTGACGCAGACTCGGGCAGAAAACGGGCCACTGGCGAATGTGCCCGATCCCGCGGCCTTCGAAGAAGGTCTGGGGGCGCGACACGGTTTCGTCGACAAGGTCGTCGACGACGACGTATTGTCCAATCTCGTAGTTGTGGCTGATTGCCCGCGTCTCGCTCCAGGAGACGATGGCCCGCGTGCCAAGGTCTTTCATGGCGTACAGATTGGCGCGGTAGTTGACGAAGGTGGGCGTGCGGTCGTAGCTGCGCTCGCCGTGTCGGGAGAGGAAGAAGAAGCCGCCAAACCGCGACTCGCACCGGAAGATCGGCTGCGATTCTCCGAACGGTGTTTCCTGGGGGCCGAGCCGCTCGGCGATCAGTGCTCCCTCGCGCAACAAATGGTAAGCGGCTCGTCCACCGATGCATGCCAGTGTTATCGACATCCGCTCGCTCCCGTAGCCCCGTCAATGCCAAGCCCGCAGCTCAAGCACATCGGCTGTGGCCGCAAGACCTCGGTTTCCATCCGCCCTGGGTAGGTTGCACGATGTGGCAGCGCGTCCTGGCCGCGGCGGTCGGCAGCCGGTTCGCCAACGCCCACTGACCTCAGTATACGAACTGCTGCGCTCGCCGCAACGAGGATGGCCCGCAGCGCCGTGTCTGTGCCCCGCTGGACGTGCCCGCGGAGCGTCAGGAGCCAGGCTGTGCCTCGCTATTGGCGGGACGCGCGGGCTTGGCTGGCTTGTCGGGTTTCTCCGGCGTGGCCTTCAGAGCCTTCTCGATGGCTCGGGTGACCAGCCCGGCCTTGGGCTCGAGGCGCGGCGGAAAGCGGTCGATGACCTGGCCCTCGCGATTCACGAGGAATTTCGTGAAGTTCCAGCCGATCGGCCCTCCGAAGACCGGATTCTTCTCCTCCGATTCCAGGAACTTGTACAGCTCGCATGCGTTCGGACCGCGGACGGACACTTTCTCAAACAGGTCGAAGTTGACGTTGTACTTCGATTGGCAGAACGCCTTGATCTCGGCGTTGGTGCCCGGCTCCTGGTTGGAGAAGTTGTTGGCCGGGAACGCGAAGATCCGCAACCCGCGTTTGCCATACCGCTCGTGGAGCGACTGAAGATCCCGGTATTGGCTCGTGTAGCCGCACTTCGACGCCACGTTCACGATCAGCACGACCTTGCCCTTGAACTTGGAAAGCCTCACGTCCTCCCCGTCGATGTCCTTCATGGTGAAATCGAGCGGGCTGGTCGCGGTTTCGGCGGTGACCTTCTCCTCGTCTTTCTGGCTCTCCTCGGGCCTCTTCTCGGGCTTGGTCTTGTCTTGCGCGGCGGCGAACGTGGTGCACAGAGCCAGTACTAGCCATGCTGTGGGGCGCATTCTCATGGGTGTTGCACTCCGGTTGGCGTCGTGAAACGGGCATCGAGGCCCAATCCAGCCATCGTGGCTTCCTATCGCCTATCGTAGCGCGTTCCCAGGCGGGTGGGAAGGGTCGCCAGCTATTGGGTGTGGCGAACGTCGGTAGCGATGCTGTGCAGATGCTCGAGCACACGCGGTGCGATGGCCACGTCCAAGATCATACGACCTTCCTCGAACCGCTGGTCGTGTATCTCCGCGAACCGCCCGAGGAAGTTGAGCGCCTTGCCCTCGCCAGCGGGTAGTGACAACATGACTCGACGCTGCTCGCCGGCCATGCGCCGCCCGACCTCCGCCGCGAACTCGTCCAGGCCACTCCCGGTCTTCGCCGAGACCAGAAGGGCGTCCGGGTGGTTTTTGCGGAGGATGGTCAGGCAAGCCTCGTCGATGATGGCGTCGGCCTTGTTGAGAAGCAGCAGAATCGGCTTGTCGGCGGCTCCGAGCTCGGACAAGACACTGTTTACCGCGTCGAGTTGCGACTCTGCCTCGGGGTTGGCGGCATCCACCATGTGAATTAGCAAATCGGCGTGGATGGCTTCCTCGAGCGTGGCGCGAAACGAGGCGACGAGGTGGTGGGGTAGATCACGAATGAAACCGACGGTGTCGGACAACAACAGGCACCGGCCGTCGCCCAGGTCCCACCGGCGCGTCAGCGTGTCCAGCGTCGCAAACAGACGGTCCGCCGTGTGGGTCTGCGCGCCGGTCAGGGCGTTCATCAGCGTGCTCTTGCCGGCGTTGGTGTACCCCACGAGCGAGGTTGTGTAATAGGTTTTCCGAGCCTGCACCTCGCGCACTTTCCGGCGATCGATGCTCGCGAGCCGCTCTTTGAGCAGCGTGACCCGCTTGCCAACGAGCCGCCGGTCGATCTCAATCTGTCGCTCGCCAGGACCGCGTGTGCCGATTCCGCCGACGGCCCCGACGCCCGTTCCGCCGCCGGCGCCAGCGATGCGTTCGAGGTGCGTCCACATGCCACGAAGACGCGGCGAGGTGTATTCCAACTGGGCCAGCTCGACCTGCAGCCGAGCTTCATGCGTCCGCGCTCGCGATGCGAAGATGTCGAGAATCAGCTCACTGCGGTCGAGCACTTTCCGCCGAGTGGCACTCTCGATTTCGCGGATCTGCGAGGGGCTCAGGTCGTTGTCGAAGATGATGACGTCGGCGTCGAAGGCCTCCGCCCGCTGGCAGATTTCCTCCAGCTTTCCGCGGCCCACGCACGAAGCGGGGTGAAACGCGCGGCGCCGCTGGACCGCGCGCGAAACGACAGTCGCGCCGGCCGACTCCGCCAACTCGGCGAGCTCCGCCAGTGGATCACCAACCAGCGGCGCATCATTGAGCAACACCTTGACGAGCAAGGCGTTCTCACGCTTGACGGACAGACTCTCGCGTGGGTTGATCGGCACCAACCGTTCCTCTGTACTCCCCTGGTAGTGTATCAGATTCGGGCCCCGCTCCTCATCATCCGCCGATTTCGTCCAGTTCGGCGGGCGTGAAGAGCTTGAGCAGCACATCGGTCTCCTGGGCCGCCGCGCGGTAGCGCGGGTCGATTCGGAACGCGTTGGCGAGGGCCTCGCGGGCGGGGCCGGCCTGCCCCAGCTTGGCGTGCACGGTTGCGACCAGAAAGTGGGACGAAGCCCGGCGGACGTTGCAGCGCAGCGCCTGGTTCAGGTGCTCGAGGGCCTGGTCCGCGTTGTTCTCGTTGATCGCGAGGATGGCAAGCGCCTCCCACGCCGTCGCCATGTTCGCCGAGCACGCCAGCGCGTTTTGCAGGTGGTTGGCGGCCAGATCGGTGTGACCAGCCTCGTATTCGAGCTTCCCGAGGTGGAAGTGTGCCTCGGGCCGCGATGGATCGAGTCCAGCAGCTTGGTGCAGGATCGTGCGGGCGGTTTCGAGCTGTCGCGTCTGCATCAGGGTGATCCCGCGCCACAACTCGACCTCGTAACGGCTCGGACGCGGGATGGGCCACGATGCCGTCACCGCCCCCTGCGCGGAGGCTCCGGCAGCCGTTTCGGGCGCCAACCCGTCGAGGAGGGCGAGTGCTGTGACGTTCTGGTTCGCCCGGGTCATCGCGACGGCGTTGAGGAAGTTGTGCTCGGCTGCAAGCTCCTCGGGGGTTTCCTGGTCGCCGGCCACCAGCGGTCCGAGCCCCTCCCAGCGCTCGAGCGCGATCAGAACGCGGGCGAGCAGGAATCGGTCGTACGCGTGGAACCCCGTCGGTTCCGGAATGGTCTCCAGCACCTCGTCCGCTGAGGCGGGGTCACCGACGGCGAGCAGCGTCGCGGAGAGGAGCACACGGGCTATGGGGGCTCCCTGGCTGCGTTCGATCAGGTCGGTGGCGAATGTGAGAGCTTCCTGACCGCGGCCCTGAGCCAACAACCAGCGTACGGAAACCTCGGCATAGACGATGAGCAGGTCGCCACCGACGGCAGCGCGGCGGGCGAAAGCCTGGGCCGCCGCCTCACGACCCTGCAGGCAGGCCAGCACCGCCAGTCGCGACCATGTGGCCCCGCTCCATCGCGCGCGTTCGACGTTCCGAACGGCCATGTCGAGCAGAGCGCTGGCCGCTGCCGTGTCCAGCACGTCGATCGGCCAGACTGGCACGGGCCTTAGCATCGCATCGAGCTGGGCACGAAGGGCGTCCTCGGAGGGGATCTGCGGTGGTTCGGGAGATGACGGTGTTGGCGACTCGGACGGGGCGGTCGCTCCCTCTCCCGGTGCCACAGACGGAGGCGCGGTGGCTGCCTCGGTCGCTTGCGGCAGCGCCGGCTGCGGTCCAGCGGGCGGGCTCTGGGCGAGAGAAGCGACGGCGGTCCGCAAATCGCCGAGACTCTGTTCCAGATCCGCAACGCGCCCCCCCAGATCGGCGATGGCCGTGTTCTGCCGGCGGGCGTTGCCGCGCGTCATGATGACGACCGTGAGCGCTATCAGGAGCAGGAGCGCCGTGCTCACGAGCCAGTAGACGTACAGGCGCTCGACGGCGCCACGGCCGGGCCGTGGAGTCGACGTTGTGGGTCGTGGTGAGGATCGTTCGCGTGCAGGCATCTTGTCAGCTCTCGCTTGGGGGATTGTCCGGGTCTGTATCGTTCGGTGGCGTTTCGGTATCGTCGTGGCCGCCGCCCGATTCCTGGTCAGCGGCGTCCTCGGCGGTGGCGTCTGAAATCTGCCGCTCGGTAAGCCGGTATTGTCGCCAGGCATCCACGTAGGCCGTCGGCCTTCCGCCGACGGGGTGGCGGGCCACAAAGCGTCCGACGCTGATCACGAGGTAGGCGCCGAGGACAAACAGGAGGATCAGCAAGGCGGACGCCAGCAGGATGGTGAGCACGGTTGTGAGCTGTCGCGTTTCGGCGGCCAGTCGCGCCACCTCTTCATCACTGTGGATGGCCCCGCCCATGATCGGGGGGGCTGAATGCCGGGTGAAGAACACGTAGAGCGTGGCGCACACGGTCAGGACAAGCACGCCCAGTACGAGCAGCGTCACGGTACGGCCGGTTTGTGATCGGCGGGGCGGCGCGGACATCAGCCGGATCTCACTTGGACCCCGCGTGATCGCGGCGCGGGTGTTGTCCCAGTTCCTGGTCCAACTCCTGGAGGAGCTCCCTGGCGTGCGGAGACAGATTCCTGGGGGCCAGGATGCGGACGACGGCATAGAGGTCACCGGTCCGGCCGGTACGCTCATCACGCACTCCGCGACCGCGCAGGCGAAGCTTGGTGCCACCCGAGGTTCCCGCGGGGACCTTGACGACGGTCGTTCCATCCGGCGTTGGGATTTCGACCTGTGCGCCGAGGGCCGCCTCGGGAAACGTGAGTGGGACGTCAAGCAGGATATCGAGTTGATCTCGGCGGAAGGTGGGGTGGGGGCGTACGCAGCATTTGACCATCAGGTCGCCGCGCCCTCCGGGGCCATCCTGTCCCTTTCCGCGGAGGCGGATGCGTTGTCCGTCGCTGACGCCGGCTGGCACGTGGAAGCGGATTTGCTCGCGGGACTGGTTTCCCCCGTCGGTCGCGAGCACCACATCTCGCTCGGTGCCTCTGATCGCCTCGTCGAAGGCCAGCTCGACGATGTGTTCGATATCGGAGCCACGGGGCATGCTCCGCGCCGCGGATCGCCGCCGGGGGCGCCGCACGCCGCGACTGAAGAACTGCTCAAAAATGCCCGTGAGATCGTCGACCGAGCCGAAGCCGAACGGCACATCCTGGAACCGGGAGTCCGCTGTCCAGGCGTGGATATCGGGAGCCGGACCACCGGCACCGAAGCGGTCGTACTGAGCGCGGCGTTGGGAATCGCCGAGCACCTCGTAGGCCGCCTGAACTTCCTTGAAGCGTTTTTCGGCTGTCTTGTCGTTCGGGTTGCGGTCGGGGTGGTGCTGCTTCGCGAGGCGCCGGTAGGCCTTCTTTATTTCGTCCTGCTTGGCGCTGCGGGGGACGCCGAGGATCTCGTACGGGTCTTTGTTGGACATCCGAATCCCGTTCAGTTGGCAGCGGTGGTTCGCTCCACGTTACAGGAGTTGGGCCAGTCGCATAGCTGCCTCGTCGGCGTAGATCGTGTCGGGGTGGTCCTCGATGATCTTGTGGTAGATCTGTTTGGCCTTGTCGGTACGGTCCGTACGCTCGTACGCCTTGGCTTGCGACATCAGCGTGCGACACGTGGAAGCCGCCTTGTGGTCGCGGACGTAGCCCATCACGGCGTCGTTTCTCTTCATGCGATCGATAACGGTGCGGGCTTTTTCGGCCGTATCTGTGGATCCGTACTCGTCGAGAATCTCCTCGAGATGCTCGTAAGCGACGCCGATCTTCCGTGCGCGAAGCTCCTCCATGGCCCGAGCCAGGAGGTTCTCAGCGTGCGCCGCGTCCTCCAGCTCCTCGAGGATGCGGGTCACCTCCGTGTACTTCTTCTTCATGGCCTTGAGACGTCTGTTGGCCGTTTGGGCAATATCCACGCCCTTGAAAACGAGCTTCACTTCCCGGAGATAGGTGACGGCCTGCTCGAAATTCTTCTCGTCGAGGGCTCGTTCGGCCTCGGCGAGTCTGGCCCGGCCGAGAGCTTCGATGAGGTCGAGCATGTCCTGGCAGCGGGTCTTGAGAGCATCGCCGGTCAGAGCGTGTTCGAAGGCCCGTCGCGCGCTCTGGAAGCCATCCCGATACGCGTCTTCGCGCAGTGCCCGGCGCGCTTGCTTGAGGTACTGATGCACCAGCTTGGCTTCCGCCGGGTGCGTGCGGGTCGGCGGCGTCTCGGCCGCGACCCGGCTGATCTCCTCGATGAGCTTCTGTCCGCCATCCTTGCCCGGCCACCCGGACCAAGCGATCTTCCCGCCCGGGTCGATGATGACCACGCGCGGGAAAGAGGAGATATCGTACTCTTCGAACGATTCGGACTCCATCCCGACGGGGAAGAACACCTTCTCTTTTTCGATCATCTCACCGACGCGTTCCCGATCAGAGTCGGTCAGGCCGATCAGATACACGCCGCTCTGCCGGCCGAAGCGAGAATTGTCCACCTGGCTCATGAGCGGCATCATGTACTCGCCGCCCGGGTGGTACGAGACCCAGAGGAAGAGCACGACCACCATGCCGCGGAGCTCCATGATCGAGATCGGCTCATCTTTCTCGGTGTTCATCCAGTCCTTGGCTTCGATATCCGGGGCGTAGGTGCCGGCTTCCTTGTCGGCGTAGGCCACGTTCATGGCGAGGATGCTGAGGCACAGGATCGTAACAATGGTCGTCTTCATCGATTACCTCCACGGGCCTCCGCACGCCACGGCGCGGAGATTCGCCCGTCACCATACATCCTTATACTCACAGCGGCCGTGAACTCAAGCTTGTCGTGGGCTGTCGGGGTGGCAAACTTGCCAACGGCCGCCCGCCGGGGTTAGGGTGCCATCGCTGACGCACGTGGAAGATCGAGGTGGCGATGACGACACAGAACGCTGATCTCCTGCTGGAAATGCGACAGATTCGGAAGGCGTTCTCCGGCGTGGAGGTTCTGCGCGGTGTGGATCTGACCCTCCGCCGGGGCGAGGTGCATGCCCTGGTCGGTGAGAACGGCGCGGGCAAGAGCACGTTGATCAAGATCCTGGGCGGGGTCCATCGCGATTACCAGGGGCAGATCCGTCTCTACGGACACGATGTCCGCTTCCGCGGGCCGCGCGATGCCGAGGCTCACGGTATAGCCGTGATTCACCAGGAGCTGGCCCTGATTCCGCATCTGTCCGTGGCGGAGAACATGTTCCTCGGGCGCGAGGCGCGCACGCGGTATGGCTGGCTTGACCGGGCCACGATGCGCCGGGCAGCGACGAGCGTTTTGAAAGGGCAACTCGGCGTGGAACTGGACTCGTCCCGGCGCATCGGGGAACTGCCCATCGCCGCACAGCAGCTCGTCGAGATTGCCAAGGCGCTTTCCCGCCACGCCGAGATTCTCGTTATGGATGAGCCCACGAGCGCCCTTTCGGACGCTGAGACGCAGCGGCTGTTCACGGCGATTCGGCAGTTGCGCGATCGCGGCGTCGGGATCATCTACATATCCCACAAGATGGAAGAGATTTACGCGCTGGCCGACCGGATCAGCGTGCTGAGGGACGGCCAACACATCGGGACGGCCCCCGCTTCCGAACTGCCGCAGGATCGCCTCGTGCACTGGATGGTGGGACGCAAGATCGAGCAGTTCCTCCCCAAGCACGAGGCCGAACTCGGCGAAGAGCGGCTCCGCGTGCAGAACCTGTGGCTGCGCGAGCCCGGTGGAACACGGTGGGTGGTCCGCGACGCCAACCTGCAGGTCCGCGCGGGCGAGATCGTTGGTCTGGCCGGCCTGATGGGCTCCGGGGCAAGCGAATTACTCGGGGCTGTCTATGGGCGGTACGGCGCGCCGCCGCAGGGCGAGATTTGCGTCAACGGCACCCGCCTGCTCAGACCGTCACCTCGCGAATCGATCCGTCGCGGCGTGGCGCTGCTCACCAACGATCGCAAGGCGAGCGGTTTGGTGCTCACGATGTCCGTGCTGCACAATCTGAGCCTCGCCACGCTGAATCGCTATTTGCGAGCCGGCGTGCTCAGTTCGCGGCGCGAGCGCGTGCGTTGCGTGGCGTACGCCGAGCGGATGAAGTTGCGGGCGCCGTCGCTCGGACTGCCGGTGACGACCTTGTCGGGCGGTAATCAGCAGAAAGTTGTCTTTGCCCGCTGGCTTCTGACGGAGCCGCAGGTGCTGCTGCTCGATGAGCCGACGCGTGGAATCGACGTGGCTGCGAAAGCGGATATCTACGCGCTGCTGAACGACCTGACGTCCGCGGGGCTCGGCATCCTGCTGATCACGAGTGAGCTGCCGGAGTTGCTGGCCTTGGCGGATCGCATTCTGGTCCTGCATCGGGGCAGCATCGTGACCGAGTTCCAGCGAGACGAGGCCACGCAGGAGCGCATCATGCACGCCGCCTTGGGGGGGACGCAGCGCGTGCTGGAACCGAGTGGCGGATCGTAGCGAGGCACGACTTGGCACATCGCGAGACCCGGTGGCCCGCAGCCATGCTATACTGCTCGCTGCCTGTCAAACTGCGGCGCTGTGGGGGAAGGATGGATGCGCGCGAGCCACGTGACGAGACGTTTCGTGCCGATCTCGAGTTGTAGGAGGCCTGGTGTCGTGGTGATGTCATCGATTACACGGCGCGCGTGCATCGTCGCGTTAGCCCTCGCCGGGCTGTGGGGCGGAACGGGGCTTCCGGCATTCTCGCAGATTCCAACGACCGTGCCGACCGACGTTGCGAAGCCCTATCGTCAGGATTCGCGGCCGCGGGTTGCGGTTGTCGGGTTCACGGTGGGTGCCGACGCCGACCCGCGTGACCACTGGACGGCGGTCGCGATTGAGGAGCTCATGGCGAGGCGTTTGCGGCGTGTGCCGGGCCTGGTTGTGGTGCCGACGATTCGGCTCTATCAGGGTCGGGACGAGCTCACGCCGACCGGCGGCAAGCAGGCGGCGTGGTCGGAAGTGACGAGCGCGTTGGGCGCGACACATCAACTGAGCGGGCGGTGCGAAGGTGCGGGGGACGCGTTGAGTGTCACGCTGAGCCTGCGGCGTGTGCAGGCCTCGGATTCAGCCCCGACAGAAGGTTCGATTCCGGTGGGGCGGCTGTTCGACACGCTGGACCGGGCCACGCGCTGGGCTTTGGCGCATCTGGAACCGCCAGAGTTTGAGCTGGCGATCGAAAAGCAAGTCTTCGCCAAGCCGAGCCGGTCGCCGACGGCGGTCGAGTATTACGCCCGCGCGACGGGAGCCGCTCGGGCGGGCCGATTGCGGGAGGCGGTCCGCTATGCGAGCCAGTCGCTCGACAACGACAAGGGCTTCCGGCCTTCGTTGACGTTGTTGGCCCAGCTCGAATTGCAGATGGGGCCATCGGGGCGAGGTTCGGCTGGCCGGAGGCTCCGGGCTCTCGGAGATCTGGCGCGGCTGGACAGCGATGACCTGGATCGCGCCCGGGCCGAGTTGGGGCTGAGTCTTCTCTTGCAATCGGGAGGAGCCACGGACGCAGCGCGGACGCGCGCGCAGACCGCACTGGACATATCTTCCCGGCACAAAGAGCCTTACGGGCTGATGGCGGCGCTGACCGCGATGTGCGATCTGCACCTGCTGACGCGGCCCGCGCCCGGGAGGAAGCTGACCGCTGAGGCCGAGGAGGCCTTCAAACGGGGCAACCTCTCGCTCGCCGCGCAGTGGCAACATGCCCTGATGGATCTGTTGGGCGCGCTTGGCGACAAGGTGACAGGTTTGCCGGCCGCCAGCAAGCTGGCCATGATCTATGAGCAGCTCGGGCAGCCAGAGCGAGCGCTGGAGATGCACCAGCGCACCCTCGCGATTGCGCAACGACTCAAGTCCCGGCGGCACGAGGCGACCGCCTGGCTGTACCTGGGACAGTGGTACGGGAAGCAGGAACGCTGGCCGGACGCGCTCGACGCGATTACACACTGTCTCGACTTGGCCGAAGAATCGTCCAAACCCGCCGTACGCATGATCCTGGGAGGGATCCACCAGACGTTGGAGCAGCCGGACAAGGCGCTGCAGCAGTTCGAACTGGCGTATGGCGAGATCCGCAAGACGGACGACCTGGTGAACCAGTGCACGTGTCTGAGAGAGATGGCTCGAGCGAGAATGCAGCTCGGACAGCGAGAGGAAGCCGTCGACGCGCTGCAACAGGCCGCCGACATAGCCCACGTGCTCGAATTGCAGGAGGAAGCTGAGCTCCGGGAGGAGTTGGCGGCGTGGCGAGCCGGTCAATGACCGTGCCTTCGGCCGCATCACGCCAAGTCCGTGATGACGTGAAGGAAGCGGGCATTCGCCGGAGGCATGGCGAGTCGCCGTAGTTCCTCAGCGCTGGCCCAGCGACACGCAGCGCTCCTGAGGGGCTTTGGCTCGCCACGTACCCAGTGGCAAATCACCGGCGTGATGTGGACGACGCGTTCGTCGTACTCCCAGGTGACGGTATCCGTCGCGCGCACCGCGGTGGCGTCCACGTCGCACTCCTCGCGCAGCTCGCGTAACGCGGTTTGTTCCGGTGTCTCATCGGCGTGACGCTTGCCGCCGGGGAATTCCCACATGCCACCGAGGTGGGTGGAGCTCTCGCGTTTGGCGATGAGCCATTGCCCCGCGCGTTGCACGAGCGCGACGGCGATGTGGAAGGCAGGTTTGGGGGAAGATGGCAGGTTTGCCGAGGTGGCGTTCATCGGCGATCCATTGGCTGCTCTGATTGGCGGTTCGGGGCCCGAAATGGTCTGGATCCAGCCCCACCCCGAAAGCGCTCCCGGCCGCTGATAGGCAACTTTACACGTTGTTTCTCGGGAATGCAAGTGTTTGTTACAAAAGCTTTTACGATTTGCATTCCGGGCCGGTCAATTCGGGTGGTTTCTGTGGACAGCAACCTACCGATCTGATATAGTCCCGTTGTCAGGTAGCACTTGAACGCGAACGCGATAAATGGAATATGCGGCTGTTCTAGCCGTGGCGCGCTTCCGGGATCGGCCCTTGGGTTCGGTCCCGGAAGTTTTTTGACCGCCGCTCACTATCTCGCGTAGTGTTCTCATGCGGCAAGTGCGAGCAACTCGTTGCTCAGCCCGTTCTATGCGGTGATGAAGTGCACCATCCACGGCGTGATGAGGTCGGGATTCATCGGCAATGACGGCAGCTATCGATCCCGTGCCAGCTTGTTCGGTTGACGCACGCGTGGTGCGTTGCTCGGACGTATGCCGAGAGCACGTGCTCATCGAGGTCGTGGTGCCGGACTTCCCACCATCGCAGCCGGGGCAGTTCTTGCAGATTCTCTGCCGCTCGGTGGATGTTCCGGAGCCCGCGGTGTTGGATTGGCCAGCAGACGGGTTTCCGTCGCTTGGCGCAGCGGCCGCGGCAGGTCGAGAGGCGTACTTGCGACGGCCCTTCAGCATTGCGGACCGCTGGACGGCTTCTGACGGGGGTGAACACGTGTGTGTGATCTCACGTGCCGTAGGTCCGGGCACACGCTGGCTGGAAGGGTTGAAGCCAGACTCTGTATTGAACATCACGGGGCCGCTGGGGCGGGGCTTCGTCATTCCGGACGGCCAGCGCCCGTTGGTCCTGATCGGCGGGGGCGTTGGAATTCCGCCCCTGCTTTATCTCGCTCGCCGGCTTGATGAGCTCGGACGCCGCGATGTGACGGCGGTTCTCGGCGTGATGACGCGTGACCTCCTGCCGCTTCAGGTGCGATCGGCGCCTGCCAGCGATGGCACGCCGACGCCGTGCGTCGAGTTTCCGGCGGCTGTGCGTGTTCCGACGGCTGTGACGAGCGATGACGGGTCGATCGGGCTGCGCGGCGTGGTGACCGACGCTCTGTGGGTGTGGGATGAGCGGCGGGGGACGGTGGGCGAACGTCCGCTCGTCTTTGCCTGCGGCCCGGAAGCGATGCTGAAGGCTGTGGCGCGCGTCACGCGGGAACTGGTCATGGCGTGCCAGTTGTGCATCGAGCGGTCCATGGGCTGCGGCGTCGGCACGTGTTTGTCGTGCGTCGTGCGTGCCAGAGATGAGGCACATCCAGAGGCGTGGCGCTGGAAGCTGACGTGTCAGGACGGGCCCGTGTTCGAGCGTGACGAACTGCTCGACTACGAGGGCGAGCCGGGCGCATAATGTGCGCGGCTGAGGAGGTCGCTATGCGATGGAGCGCGGTTCGGCACGTACGGCTGCTGGCGGGCTTGGCTCTGGTATGTTCGACAGGCTGCCAGACGGTCGGCCTGCGATTCCTGAATCTCATCGGGCTGGAGAAGAAGCCGCTTTCGCTGGTGCTGGTGCTGGAGAACCGGCCGTCGGAGGCGGCGCAGGTCCTGAATCCCTTCAAGCCGTACGGGCCGCTTCAGAAGGCGATGGCAGCCAAACTGGGCCGCCCGGTATCCGTGGATCCCTGTTTTGATTTTCAACTGCAGTCCGGTCTGGACAGCGGATGGCATGATCTGGCGATTGTGACGCCGGCGCAATACGCGAGACTGAAGGACACGTCGCGGTACAAGGTGCTGGCGGTGCCACTGGACGAACGTGGTCGCGCGGCGCGCTGCGCAGTGCTGGTTGTTCCGGCGACTTCGAAGATCAACGCCGTGGAGGAGTTGCGCGGCAAGGTCGTGGCGTTTGGCCCGCACGATGATGCGCGTACCCATCACGCCGCCGTCCAGCTTCTCGCGCAAGCCGGGCTGAAGAAGACCGATCTGTCGCTGGAGGTGCTGCCGATACCGGGATCGCTCAAGCACATGCCGCACGCCCGGGCGATCGCGCAGACGGTGATGAGCGGCAGTGCCCACGCAGGATTCATCGATGAAGCGGCTTGGGAGGCATTCCCGGAGCATGCGGAGAAAGAAGGCGACCCGGCTCGGGAGGAGTTGCGCGAGATCGGGCGGACGGTCGCGCTGCCGACGCGCCTCGTGATTGCCTCTCCGTCGCTCAAGCCGGCTGCGGCTGCGGAGGTGGAGCGGTTTCTGGTTGCAGTTGGGAAAACGGAGCCCGAGGTGCTCGAAGCGTTGCGGGTGTCCGGCTATCGCGTGCCGGACGCGGATCTCATTTCGTCGTGTGGCAAGCTGATGGCGAGTGAATCATCAGGCAAGCCCAGGAAACAGCCGGATAACGGCGAAAACAGCGGTTAGCGGCGCACTCCTGCGGCTAGGATTCGGCGTCGTTGGCGTGCTGATCGGGCTCAGCGGGGGCTGACGCGGGGTCGGCGTCTTCAACATTGCCGGTGGGGGGCTTCTGGAGCGTGAGTTCGTCGATGACATCGCCGCCACGCGCGATTTGTCGCAGCGTGAGCGCCTCGCCCGCGATCGTCACGTGTGTGAAGCTGAATCGCTCGAAGTTTCGCACGGCGGTGTAGGGCGGCAGCGGCTTCGATGTCTCATAGAGCGAGGCACCGGCCGCGGCACTGATCACGTAAATCGGCCCCTGGCCCGGCTCGACGATTTCGCCGTCGCGGAGGGGATGCGTTCGCTGGTACGAATGATCGTGGCCGTTGAAGACGATATCGACGCCGGCCTGCTCGAGAGCCGGTACGAGCGTGTGTTGGACGCGGATGTCGGGTTCGTACTTGCCGCCGGTGTACGGCGGGTGGTGGAAGACGGCGAATTTCCACATTGGCTGCGGCTCGGCTGCGAACACGTCCAGGAGCCACGGGACGACCTGTTCGCTGAGCGCGTCTTCATCCATGTACTTGTTGGTATCGATCACGACGAAGCGGCTGGTGGCGTAGTCGAACCAGTAGTTGCGATCCTGGTCCAGCTCTGCGGGGCCATTGGCCGGTAGTTCGAAGACCTCCTGGTATGGCCCGACATTGCCCTCGGAATCGAACTCGTGGTTGCCCAGGCAGGGCCAGAAGTTGATGCGCGCGAGGAGCGTGCGATACGGGGTAAAGAACCGCTCGTTATATTTTCGGCGCGCACCGTCGCTGTAGATGAGGTCGCCGGTGTGGATGATGAAGTCTGCCGGCGGCTCGGCGCTCACTATGTCCTTGGCCAGCTCGTACTGTTCGCGCGTGGCGCGCCCGCTGTCACCGAACGCGATGAAGGTGTAGCGCGGCTCATCGGCCGTGCGGTTCACCTGGAAGGCGAGGTTCTGGGTGAGAGAGCGGTCACCGACGCGGATTTCGTATGGGTATGTGCCGTTAGGAGCGAGGCTATCGATTGTTGCGTGGTGGCGCCGGTCGTCGACCTGGACGGGGATCGCTCGCTGTTGGCCGTCGGTCGTGAGCGTGAGCGTGCATTCGGCCGGTCGTGTCGTGTACCAGACGAGCGTGGCGCCGTTCTCGGTCGCCATTTGGACGAGCGGGCCTTCGATGATGCGAACGGGGAGGATCCACGGGGCGACGACATGGAGAACGCCGGCCACGAGCACGACGATGACGGCGGCCAGCAGGATGGTACGTGGCCGAGCCCGCGCAGGCCGGGAATGCGTCGGACGGTCGAAGGGGACTGTCATAGCAGGTATCCTCTGTGGCGTCCTGATCCCCGGGTTGACTACGTCTTCTGCGGCTGGCCGGGTGCGGCGCGGTCGGCTTCGCCGCCATGATGCGAATTCAGTATCTCCGCCAGGCGTTTAGCGACGTTGGGCGGAACAAGCTGTTCGATGCGGCTGATATCGCCGCCGCCCATCTCGTAGATCTGCCGGATGTACGTGCTGGAGGTCAGCGCATGCTGGTCACTCGTGAGGATGAAGACCGTGTCGACGCTGCCGACGAGGAGATTGAGGTTGGCGAGCTGGACCTCGTGGTTGAGGTCGGCCATGTCCCGAATGCCGCGCACCAGCACGTGGGCGCCGTATTGCCGGACGAAGTCGATGGTCAGACCATCATAGGTTGCAGCTCGCACGTTGTGCAGTTCGGCGATGTGCGGCATGAGCATCTCAAGACGCTCCTCCGGCGTGAACAGCTCCGTCTTGTCCGGGTTCTGGCCGATTCCGACGATGAGCTCGTTGAACAGCCGGGCAGCTCGCCGGACGACGTCAATATGGCCATAGGTGACGGGGTCGAAGGAGCCCTGGAAGACGGCAATGATGCTCTCGCGTGCCTCAGGCATGGTGGTTCAGCGTCTCTCTGCGATTGTGGATCGCGCTATGTGTTGTGGTCCAGAATGGCGACGGAGCGTACATCGCCGGTCGCGCCTTTCGCCCGAGGTCACCTCGCGAACCGATGGCTCCCAACTCCCTGTGGCATGCTAGCAGCGGATTGCCGGCTTGTCCAAACACGCGGCTGCCGGTCGGCGCCGGTCTCTTCGGTGAAGGGAACCGGCGGGCGGTTCGCCGGCCGTCGGATGAGGATGTCCATCTTGTCGATTGTGGCTACGCGTTCGTAGTTGGCCTGCAACCACGCCGCGAACTCCGTCGCCGGAGGGCGGCCGTACAACTCCGGGTTGTCTATGGGCACGACCAGCGCGCGGGGCCTGCCTCGACGGATGTCGGCGACGGCCTGTTCACAGATGAAGCGAGCATGCTCGCCGACCTGGCCGAGCTTCTCCAGCGTGGCGAACCGCGAGGCGGGGCGCCGGCAGGCGTAGCGGTACGTTCCGGGGCACCAGCCCCACACGTAGATGGTGTCGTCGGGGGCCGTCCAGCGGGCGATTTCCCAGCCGCGTAGCTGGCACCCAGATGGCTCGTGCGGCTGCCAGCCGTACCAGTGGGCCTTGGACCGCCAGCAGCGACCGGCCTCTCGAACACTGCCCGTTGCCAGCGCTGCGAACAGGGATAGCCAGATGATCATCGCCGCCGCGCTGCTCGCCCGAGCGGCGAGGCTTGCCCACAGGCCGCGTTGGCCGGCCAAGAGGTGCAGCGGCAACAGAGCGAGGAGGGCGAGGGGGGAGAGCACGGGCATGAAATGATGCCCCTGTCGCCCTGGACCGACGCACGCGAGGTATGTGGCCAGCCCGAGCCATAGCCACAACACGGCTGTGCCGTCGCGCGGACGGTCATCACGCCGCCCGTCTCTGCATCGCCGGGCGCGGACGGCGAGGGCCCAGAGCCCGCCGATACCCACGGCGCCGAACAGCGGAATCAGGGGCTCCGTTGCCGGCCAGAAGCACAGTGCCGCGCGATCGAGGTGGATCCAGGTGGCGTCATGGACGGCGAAGTACGCTCGGTTGAAGGCTCCGATGGCGTAGGCCGCATCGCCGAGCGCGCCCTGTGCCGCCAAGGCTGTGGCAGCCCCGACGGGGGCAAGCAGGAAGCCGATGCCGGCGAGGAGCCAGGGAACCGGCCCGCGGACGTGCGCGGGGCCGCTGTTTCTCGGGGATCTGCTTCGCCACTGGGACCAGCCGAGATGAATCGCGCAGGCCGCGCCCGCCGCGAGCCCCGATTGTTTGAAGAGGGGGGCGGCGCCGGCCGCGATGGCTCCGAGCAGCAGCCACCCCGGTCCGCGGCCGTGCAACCAGCGCAGGTACCCGAGGATGGCGAGCATCTCGCAGGCTGCTACGAAGGTCTCCGTCCGGTTGGCGCCACATTCAAACCGGAGGTCCGTCAGCACGATGGCGGCCGCCAGCGAAGCCGGCCCGAGCAGCGACCTGTGGTACACCGCGCTCGCGATCGCCACAAAGCCCAGCAGCGTGACGCCCAGGGCCGCGATGCCGAGCAGCAGGTCCGCACCCGCACCCGATCCGCAGAGCTGGATGGCGGCGGCGTTGACCCACCACATGCCCGGTGGCTTGTTGTCCCACACATCGACGTAGGGGCGATCGCCGTGTGCCACACACCAGCCGTAGTACGCGAACAAGTGACTGTCGGCGAGGTTGCCGCGCCAGTGGATGGCCGATTGATTGGAAATGAGGGCGCACACCAACAGGATGCCGCAGAGCACCAGTGCCCACGGACGATGAGACGCGAGCCAATCACGGGCGTTAGATGCCCGACCGCTGTTCCATGGCTGCGAAGCTAGTGATCCCATTCTCCCAGAGAGCGGAACAGGCTCTCGATCTTGCCAAGCATGGGCCGCAGCGCCCGGCCGCGATGGCTGAGGGCGTTCTTCTGCTGCGGCGGTAGCTCAGCCGCCGTCAGGCCGATCTCGGGCAGCCAGAAATGCGGGTCGTAGCCGAACCCGTTGCTGCCCTTTGGTTCGTCCTGGATGATTCCTTCGAAAGTGCCATCGCTTTCGATCACGATTTGTGTGTTTCTGGCAAACGCTATGGCGCAGCGGAATCGGGCCGTGCGCTGAGCGGGCGTGACGCCGGCCAGCGCGCGGACGAGCTTGCGGTTGTTGGCGTGGTCGTCGCGTGGTGTGCCGGCGTAGCGCGCTGAGTGCACACCGGGGGCCCCGTCGAGCGCGTCCACCTCCAGCCCGGAATCGTCCGCGAGCGTGTCCATGCTGGTGGCCGTCGCGTAGTGCAGCGCCTTGAGGCGGGCGTTCTCCGCGAACGTCGACCCCGTCTCTTCCACGTCGACAAGCTCGGGGAACTCATCCAGGGCATGCCAGACGAGCGGCGTGTCGGCTGTCATGGCGCGGATCTCACGGATCTTGCCGGGGTTGCGTGTGGCGAGCAGCACATGCGGCATCGTGATCAGGGCCTCTCGAACGCGTCCGTTTGACGCTGTGCCTTCGGAATGATGACCGGGAACGAGGGCGCCGGGATGCGGTTCTTGACCTCTCCGGTTCGGCGGTTGCGGATGACCTCGTACATCTTGTGCCCGTTGTGCAAGCTGATCGGGAAGCGCTTCTGGGCCTCGAGGAAGCGCGGGTCAACGATCGTATTGGTGGTCACCACCTCGCCGCGCAGGGGGGCTTCACGCCGCACCTCGGTCACCGCTTCGCGCGGGTACGTGCCAACGTAGACGGAGCTGTTGACGGGGCCGTGATGGAAGTACGCGTCCACGCCATCCTTGCGCAGCAGGCCGCAGTATTCTTCGGCGGCGGACTGGCGGCTGCGCATGGCGTCGGTGTTGTAGAAGACGGCGACATGCAGCGACCAGTAGCCGTCCACGTTGGCCAGGTTCCACTCGGGATGATGGGAGCGGTACGTGGGCAGGACGTCCATGCTGGCGAGGATAAAGGGCCAGACCTCAGCGCCTTGGAAGCGGAGTGTGCGGACGGTCTCCAGGTCGCGCAGATGGTTCGGCTTGTACATCTTTCCGCTTCTCTCGGCGCCGTAGATGCGCCGGTAGCGTCCGTAGAAGAGGCCCGTGCCGTCCTCATCGCTGATGACCTGGACGAGGTCGGGTTTCAAGCCGGGGACTTTCTTGAGGGCCTCGGCATACATCTTCGAGAGCCGAAAGCGGTCGCTGCCGTGCAGTGTGATGCACCGGATGGCCCAGAGCTCCTCGTCCGACGATTTGCCGATAAAGCTGATGCCGTTGCCGGTTGTCTCGCAGCCGGCGCACACCAACAGGGCGGCCATCAGGATCGGCGTTACCAGAAGTGGCGCCAAGCGGGCTGTGTGCGGCGGACGCGCCGGGCAGGACGCGCGGGCCCGCGAGTTAGTCCGATCGTTTGGAGACATGGCTTACTCTCCTGCCCCCAGCGGTTGATCGAGCACGGCCTGCTGCAACGCAAACAGCCGTTCGATACCGTCCCGACCCAGCGCTGTCATGCGCGCCAGATCAGCATCCGTGTACGTTGCACGCTCGGCCGTTGCCTGCACTTCGATCCACTGACCGCGCGACGTCATGATCAGGTTGCAGTCCACGTCGGCGGAGGAATCTTCGCCGTAGTCCAGATCCAGCAACAACTCGCCCTTGACGAGCCCGACACTCACGGCGGCGACATCGGCCGTCAGCACGTCGTTGCCCCAGAATCCCTGCCGCTGTCCCTCGGCGAGCGCGTCATGCAGGGCGACGCAGGCGACGGTGATAGCGGCCGTTCGCGTGCCGCCGTCAGCCTGGAGCACGTCGCAGTCGAGGATGATGGTTCGCGCGCCGAGCTTTGTCATATCGGCGACGGCGCGTAGCGAGCGGCCAATCAGGCGCTGGATTTCCTGCGTGCGTCCATCCACGCGCGTGCGGTTTCGCGGGCGCCTCTGGCCTGTGGAGCCGGGCAGCATGTCGTATTCGGCGGTAATCCAGCCGGCACCGCTGTCCTCCCGCCACGCGGGGACGGTCGCCTCGATGCTCGCGGTACAGAAGACGTGGGTTTGTCCTGCGCGGATCAGCACGGAACCGGGCGACGCCTGTGTGAACCCGCGCAGGATTGTCACGGGCCGGAGCTCGTCGGGTTGGCGTTTGTTCGTACGCATAGTGACATTCGTAGCATGGCCGCGGTCTCGACGCAACGCGCGGCGTCAGTCAAAGCGCCACAGGCCGGCCTCGCGAGCCGCGCGAAACGCCTCTTGCATTTCGGGCACGGAGACGGGGCGGTTGATCTCGGCGTAGTGCGATGCGTCCACGCGGTTTGATGGGCGATACTGGCCCATGATGTTCACATAGGTGTCGCGCGAGACGCCCTCGGAGAGCCATGAGAAGACAGCGGCGCTTTCGCTCAACAGCCCCGGCATGACGAGATGCCGCACCAGCACGCCGCGGCAGGCGATTCCGTCCGGCGTGCAGCGCAGAACGCCGACCTGCCGGTGCATCTCGGCGATCGCTTCCCGGGCGCGCTCCCCATAGTCGGCCGCATGCAGGTAGCGTTGTGCCTGTTCCTCCGACGACAGTTTGAAGTCGGGCATGTAGATGTCGATGATCCCGTCCAGAAGGCGAAGCGCTTCGAGCGAATCGTACGCGCTGGTGTTGTAGACGATGGGCAAGCGCAAACCGCCATCCACGGCCAGCGCGAGCGCCTCCAGGATCTGTGGCAGGACGTGCGTCGGCGTGACGAGGTTGATGTTGTGGCAGCCCTGCCGCTGAAGGTCGAGCATCATCTCGGCGATCGCGGCCGGTCCATATTCTCGCCCGCCGGGGGACTGGCTGATGTCGTCGTTCTGGCAGAACACGCAGCGCAGGTTGCAGCCGCGGAAGAAGATCGTCCCACTGCCGCTGTGGCCACGCAAGCAGTCCTCCTCGCCGAAGTGTGGAAAGGCGGAGCTGAGCCTCGCGTACCGGCCGATCTGGCACGTTCCGGTCTGGTTGCTGATTCGATCGGTTCCGCACTCGCGCGGACAGAGGCAACAATGGCCCAGCATGTCGCGCGCGGCGAGTGATCGGCCTCGAAGCTCCGCGGCACGGCCCGTTGCTGTGTACGCGGGTCGGAAGTCCCGAGTGACGAAGTCGTCGCGATTGGTGCACATGCTCGAATACGCCTCTGGTCATCGGCGCCCCCGTCAGTTTACCACATCGCGGGGGATTGATGGCGACGCGGAGCCGCGCCGCGATTGGTGGCGGCCGTTATAATGCCGGCACACGTTCCTTTCTGCGAGGTGAGCATGCCTTTTCCCACCGACATGAATGAGCCTGCGTTCTTCGCCAGGCTGGACCGGTTTCAGATTGAAACGCCGTCCTGGGGCTATGCGGACACGGGGACGCGTTTTGGAAAGTTCCTTCAGGCGGGCGCGGCGGCGACGATTGCCGAGAAGCTGGCCGACGCAGCGCAGGTCCACAAGTTCACGGGTTGCTGCCCGAGCGTTGCGATGCATGTGCTGTGGGACATTCCGTCTGGCACCGACGCCGGGGATGTCGCGCGACAGGCGGACAACCTCGGGCTTCGCATCGGGGCTATCAACCCGAACGTCTTCGAGGAGCAGTGCTACAAGTACGGCTCCGTGGCCAACCGCGATCCGAAGATTCGCCGGCGATCGATCCAGCATCTTCTGGAAAGTGTCGAGATCGGACGGCAGGTAGGGTCGCGGGTGCTGAGCCTGTGGTTTGCCGATGGCACGAACTACCCGGGGCAGGCGGACATCCGGCAGCGGAAAAGCTGGTTTCAGGAGGCGCTGCGGGAGGTCCACGGCGTTTTGCCGGCCGATATGACCATGCTGATCGAGTACAAGCCGTTCGAGCCGGCGTTCTACCACACGGACATCGCGGACTGGGGGATCGCGTATGTCTTCGCCAGGGACGCGGGGCCGCGCGCCAAGGTGCTCGTCGATACCGGTCACCATCTGTCCGGCTGCAACATCGAACATATCGTGGCGTTTCTGATTGACGAGCAGATGCTGGGCGGGTTCCACTTCAACGATCGCAAGTACGCCGATGATGACCTGACCATGGGCAGCATCGACCCGTATCAGCTTTTCCGCATCTTCCACGAGATCATCGCGGCGGAATGCGAGGCGGGCGGCGACTTGGACATCGCCTACATGGTCGATCAGTCGCACAACCTGAAGCCGAAGATCGAAGCGATGATCGAGACCGTGTGCACGGCCCAGGAGCACTTCGCCAAGGCGTTGCTCGTCGATCGCCGAGCACTGGCCGAGGCACGAGAGCGCGACGACGTCGTCTGGGCGGAGCGGGTGCTCAAAGAGGGCTATGCGGTGGACGTGCGGCCGTTGCTTCGTGGTTGGCGCGCTCAGCGCGGATTGCCGGGGGATCCGCTGGCGGCGTTCCGGGAGAGCGGCTACGCGCAAAGGGTGGCTACGGAGCGTGGTTCGCGGAAACGGGCGGATTCTGGCGGTTATGCCTGATCGGCGCGGGCCGTGGGCTTGCTCAAGGATCATCGAAGCCACGCCGGTTACGAGTTGGGGATGCATGGATGGCGGCAAGCGCGAACTACCTCGCAATCGATCTGGGTGCGTCCAGTGGGCGTGCGGTTCTGGGCACGTTCGATGGCGAGAGACTCCGGCTGGAGGAGCTGCACCGGTTCGCCAACGGCCCGGTGGCGGTCGGGGGCCGACTGTATTGGAACGCTCTGTCACTGCTGGAGGAGATCAAGGTCGGCATTCGGACGTGCACGGCGCGCGGAGTTCGGCTCGAGAGTATCGGAATCGATACGTGGGGCGTGGATTTCGGGCTGCTGGCCCGCGGAGGGGGGTTGCTCGAGACCCCCCGGCACTATCGCGACCCGCGCAACCATGGCGTCATGGAGCGCGTGTTCGAGCGCGTGTCGCGAGACTGGATCTACGACCGCACGGGCATCCAGTTCCTCCCGTTCAATACGCTGTTTCAACTCGCGGCCGTGGCGGCCGATCCATCGCGGCTGCTCGATCAGACCGATCATCTGCTGTTCATGCCGGACTTGTTCACTCATTGGCTGACGGGTGATCTACGCACCGAGCGGTCCATCGCGAGCACGTCCCAACTGATCCAGGCGCAAACCGGGCGGTGGGATGAGATGTTGCTGGAACGGGTCGGGCTGCCGGCCGGGATCCTGCCGCCGATCGTCGAGAGCGCCTCGCCGGGCTCCGCGTTGCTTCCTGCCGTCGCCGAGGAAGTCGGCCAGCCCGGCGTTTCCGTCGTGCGGACGGCGACGCACGACACGGCGGCCGCCGTCACCGCCGTTCCGGCCGAAGATGCGTGTTGGGCGTACGTCAGCTCGGGCACGTGGTCGCTGGTCGGCGTGGAACTGCCGACCTCACTGATTAACCCGGCAGCACGCGAGGGGCACTTCACGAACGAAGCCGGCGTCGAGGGCACGACGCGCTTCCTGCGCAACGTCGCCGGCTTGTGGCTCGTCGAGGAATGCCGGCGTGTGTGGATGTCGGAAGGAGACAGCTACTCGCATGCCGAGCTGGCGCGGTTGGCAGCCGACGCACCGTTGCTGCGCTGCTTCGTGGACCCGGACGATGCCCGATTCTCCGAGCCGGGGGACATGCCGGTGCGCATCCGCGCGGCGTGTCGCGAGCGTGGGCAGGTGGAGCCGGGCTCGCCGGGTGAGATCGTGCGGTGTGTGCTGGAGAGCTTAGCTCTGAAGGTCCGGCACGCCATCGGCGTGCTCGAGAGCGTGTTGGGGTATGACGTGCATGTGCTCCACGTGGTCGGCGGCGGCGCGGCCAACGCGTTGCTGAACCAGTTCACCGCTGACGCAACCGGCAAGCTGGTGGTAGCCGGCCCGATCGAGGCGACGGCGACGGGGAACATCCTCGTGCAGGCCATGGCGCAAGGGCGGGTCGGGTCGCTGCGCGAACTGCGACAGATCGTGATGTCGTCCACGTCCCTCAAACGCTACGAGCCGCTCAATACGGACGCGTGGGATGAAGCCGCTGAGCGGCTGGAGCCCTAGCGCACCGGGCCGCGGGGCAATCAGAACTCCGTTCGGAACGTGTAGCTGCCGGCGGCGGCCGTGAAGACTGCATAGCCTTCGGTGTCGAACGACTCGAACCGCAGCCCATCGACGGTTTCCTCTGTTCGGCCGTCGCGCAGGAGGGTTGTTTCACCTTCGAACACGCGCGCGTTCGCCTGTCCGCCCGTCGGCACGCAGACTCGGGCTAGACTGTTGGGTGGGATCGTGACATCGAGCTGAAGCGTGTTGGCTTCGCGTCGCCATGCGCTGCGCAGTGGCCCATGAAGCGATTCGTACGCCGCACTGGCCGAAGTCAGATCACCCGCGGGGCGAGGCCGGATCAGGAATCGCGCGTGCGGCTCATCTTCCGCGCGGGGCCGCGGCTCGAGGATGTTGAGGCCGGCGAGCGATTCGTAGAACCACTGGCCGATAGCGCCCAGGGCGAAGTGGTTCCACGAGTTCATGTTCAGGTTGCCGGTGTCGGGGTTCCATCGCTCGGAAATCGCCGTCGCGCCGCACTCAATCATGTAGCCCCAGGACGGGTACGTGCGTTGCGTTGCGAGCCGGTACGCAAGGTCGTGGTAGCCGTTGTCTGAGAGCAGCGGCAGGAGATAGGCGGTCCCCAGGAACCCCGCGGAAAGGTGGTCCTCGCGTTGCCGAATATCGCGGACGATGTTCTCCAGAACGGCCGGGCGATGTTCCGGTGGCGTGACTCCGAACGCCAGCGGCAGGATATTCGCGCTCTGTGTCGCGCCAAGGTAGTGGCTCGTCTGCGGGTCGAAAAACGAAGCGTTGAACGCCTCGGCAATGTGCCGGGCGAGCGTCGTGTACTCCTGGGCGTCGTCATCACGGCCGATGATCCGGCCCATTTGCGCGAGGAGCTTCGTCGAGTAGTAGAAGAAAGCGGCGGCGATCGGTTTCTTGGGCGATTCGACGACCGCGATCCAGTCGCCGTAGCCGTCCTTGACCTGGCTGTGCTCACATTCGTAGAGATAGCCCAGGGCGTGGGCCTTCATGTAGTCGACCCACGCGCGCATCGCCGCGTAGTTCTCCTCAATCACGCGTTTGTCTTCGTAGAACCGGTAGAGCGTCCAGGGGATGATTACAATGGCGTCGCCCCAGCCCGGGGCCGCCGGGCCACGCACCGCGACCGCTGGGGCCACGTCGTGCACATAGCCGCTTTCGTGCTGAGAGTCGCGCATATCGCGGAGGTACTTGGCGAAGAAACTTGCCATGTCCATGTTCCAGCAAGCCGTCGGTGCGAACGCCTGTGCATCACCGGTCCATCCGAGCCGCTCATCGCGCTGCGGGCAGTCGGTGGGCACGCTGAACATGTTCGATCGCTGCGACGCGAGGATGTTGCGCTGGATGTGATTGAGCAGTTCGTCCGAGCATTCGAATCGCCCCGCCACCGGCACGGCGCTGTGGAGCACGCATGATGTCAGGGCGTTCGCCGGCGGCTGGCCCGGACAGCCGGTCAACTCGGCGTAGCGATAGCCGCAGTATGTGAAGCGCGGCTCCCAGACCTCCTCGCCGCTGCCTTTGAGCGTATAGGCGGCCGTTGCACGAGCACCGCCCAGGTTCCGTCGATCCAGCATGCCATCCGCCGTCAGGATCTCGGCGAAGCGAATCTGCAGGCGCGTCCCACGAGAGCCTGTGACCTTCAGTCGGGGCCGTCCAGCATGGTTCTGGCCGAAATCGAAGACGGTGACGTCGGGTTGCGGCTGTGTCACGGCGACCGCGGGGAGTTCGGCCGTTACGCGGATAGTGTCTGTCTGCTGCGCCACCAGCACATCGACGGGATCGGGGAGGATCTTTGGTGCGGCCCAGACGCCGTCATCGAAACCAGGCTCGGACCAGCCCGGCTGTTCCAGTCGCGCATCGTACACCTCGCCATGATAGAGCGTGTCCTCGACGATGGGTGATGGATGTGCTCTCCACGTGGCGTCGCTGACAATCGTGTGCGAAGTTCCGTCGCCGTGTTCGAGCTCGAGTTGGAGGATGATCCTTGGGCTGCCGGCCGTCGTGCGCTGGCTCATCCCACGGCTGAAGCCCAATCCGCTCGACCACCAGCCGTTCCCCGTGATGGCACCGATGACGTTGCGGCCCGGGCGCAGGAGCGACGTAACGTCATATGTCTGGTACTGAACGCGCTTGGCATACGTCGTCCAGCCTGGCGTCAAAACGTCCCGGCCGACGCGTTGTCCATTCAGCCACAGCTCATAGCAGCCGAGCCCGCTGACGTAGGCGCGGGCGCCGGTGAGCGGCCCCGTTGCCTCGAAGTCCTTTCGCAGAAGGTGTGAGCGGCAGGGCTTGGGGACGTCGCCGGTGTCGTTACCGGCCGCATTGTCGGCGACGCCGATCCAGCGCGCCTGCCAGTCCTCTGCCTCCAGCAAGCCCATCTCCCACCACACGGGCGTCGCGAGGCCCGTCGCGCGGTCCTCCTCATCCCAGACCCTGACGGCCCAGTGGCAGTGTTGCCGGGGTCGGAGTGCGGGCCCACCGAAGTCCACGTGGAACGACCGGCCGGAGGCAACCCGCCCGGAGTCCCAGATGTCCGCTTCTTCCCGGCGAACCAGGTCCTCGCTGGAGGCCACAAGGATCTGGTACGCCGTCTGCCGCGTCCCTCGCCGGTTCTCGGCCATCTCCCAGGACAGTCGCGGCCAGCGCACATCGATGCCGAGCGGGTTCTGGCGGCACTCACACCGGAGGTTGATCGGCGGCATGGCTCCATCACTCATGCGAGACGTTCCTTGTTTCTGGGGTGTCGAGCTCTCACGTGCGGTTTTCTGGTTGGGTTTTGATCACAACGAGCGTGATATCGTCTTCCTGCGGCGCCTCGGCACGATGTGCCGTGACGGCGTCGGTGATGGCGCGAAGGATATCCTCGGCCGTGCGGGTCGCGCTCTTCCGGATGACCTCGCGCAACGCGTTC
>Ga0272441_10001253_pt1 | contig 54368 bp, 56 predicted proteins | sample SSMProp6N_FD_193582 | JGI IMG/M metagenome (GOLD analysis project Ga0272441, IMG submission 193582) | Marine sediment archaeal communities from Little Sippewissett salt marsh, Falmouth, MA, United States - SSM-Prop-6N | ecosystem: Environmental > Aquatic > Marine > Wetlands > Sediment ...
AATCAGGATACGGCGGGAGGCTATGGCGCCGTTTTTCAGCTGCTCGACAAGATCCGGCATCGTGGGGATCGGCACCGCGGAACTGTAGAATCCGGCATCCCGAACTCTGGCGGCCCGCAGTTGAACACGGGGATCCCCTGAAACTCGCTCCATGAGAAACAGGTGGTCCGCCGCCTGTTCTAAGATAATGATTTTCTTGAGAAGAATGCTCGAGCTTACCGCGAGCAGGTAGGTCCACCCCCCCGGATTTCGGATCGTTTCCAGGAGCATCTGAAAAAACTGTTCGCCGTAGGTCGGCGACATCAAAAGAAGATTGAGTGCACTGGCAAAGACCAGGATCGGCCCCTGCCCTTCCATAGATGCGGAGGCCAGATCCAGGGCTTCCTGCCAGACTTGCGGGTTCAGCACATTGCAGCGAATAGAATTACTCCCCGCCACCTCCACACCCCCTTCCCGCGAATCCATGTCCGTATCCAGAAGAATGAAAAAGTGGGAATTCGGGAAGTCCTGAAGGGAATGACCGTGCAAGCCCCGGAGCCCTCTGTCGAACAGCTGAGGATAGGAGGAGTGGATCGGAATAAAGATAACCCTGCCCCCCTGTCTCAGCCAGGAACCGGCAAAGGAAAGACCGACGAAGGGTTTACCCGTGCCGCTGGGTCCGGAAATCACGGTAGAAGAAGGGATGGGAAGTCCGGAGGGCAGAAGCGAATCAAACCAGCCGATGCCCGTAACAAAATTGGCGTTGTTTGCACTGGGTTCCGCCTCTTGGACTCCGGCGGAGCTTGCGCCGCCGTTGTTTGAATCGTATGGTTTCATCTTCCTCCTCCTGTCTGTGATCCATGCCTGGGCTGCGGACCTTACCAGTCTGCCAGCTCATAGGTCATGGAGGTAAGCGGGGCCTTCAGGCTCCCCAGAACCCGCTCCAGAACAACTCCCTCTCTGCGAGGCAGGTCGTATCCAAAACTCGCCTTGATCGCCAAGGTAACGAACTGTACGGATCTGTCCAGGGCGATCGGAAGGCTGTCGCCCTGAAGGAGGCTGCCTAAGACTACGCTTGCAAAGGCGTCACCGGTTCCCGGGTAGTAGGCGGGAATGAACGCGCAGTCTACTTTCCAGAAGCGGCCGTCCTCCCGGTTGTATGCAACTACAGAGGAGGTTTGCTCGGCTCGATCCAGGGGAACACTGGTGATGATTACAACGGAGGGACCGAAATCCGACAGGGCGATCAGCCGTTCCTTCAACTCTCCCGGATCGATTTCCGTGGCATACTCGCGGTCAAGCAGAAAGCAGCACTCCGTGAAATTAGGCGTGATGACCTGGGCGCGCTCGACCAACCGGCGCATGCCCTGTATCAATTCGGGACGGATAGGTCCGTACGGCTTGCCCTCATCCCCCATCACCGGATCGATCAGGACCAGCTGATCTTTTCGAGAGAATGTTTCGATAAATCCGGAAACGATTTCGATCTGCTCGGAAGAGCCCAGGAAGCCGCTGTAGATCGCATCGAAGGAAAGCTCCAAATCCCGCCAATGCTCGATTGTGCTGCGCATATGGCTGCTCAGATCCACCAGGCGGTAGTTTTCGAAACCACCGGTGTGGGTTGACAGCACCGCCGTGGGCAGAGGGCAGACCTGGATGCCCATGGTCGATAGCACCGGGATGATCACGGTCAGAGAGGCCCTTCCGAATCCCGAAAGATCGTGAATCGCGGCGGTGCGCGGTACCGGGGATTTCATGCAGAGGCTTGCTTTCTCGCAAATGCTCGGAGGAAGAACTTCTTGCCGTCGTAGGCCGTCTGCACAAGCAATCCGCTGTCAAGCAGATTCTGTACCACGGACCACTCGGCCCCGGTTCTGCCGAGCAGCTGCTCAACGGCTTGTTCCTGCATCGGGTGGACGGCGGTTATACTCAACAGGTCCTCCTCGGGATTTCCCGAAGAGGCGAAGGCGTTGCCCTCGTAGCCGATGAGATGCTCCACCCGTTCGACCTCCCTGCCTAGGATCCGATGAGCCCTGGCCACAACCTGTTCACCCGGAGCAAGCACCCAACTCTCCGCCGGAGGCCGGGTCGGAATGGATATGTAGGAGGCATGAGGAGCGAGCCGGGCAAGAAATGAAGCGATCTCATGGAGCTCATCCTCCCCGTCGTTGAGGCCTGCAATAAGCATGGTTTCGGTAACCAAGGTTCCCGCATAGCCCTTGCGAAACTCCAGCATCCCCTCGAGAATGCCCTGCAGGCGCAGGCGCCTATGGGGCCGGTTGACCTTTTTCCACGTATTCTCCCTCACCGAATCTATCTTGAGAGAAACCCAGTCGGCGTTGTGTAGAGCCGCGCGCACATTCTCACGTTCGATAAGGGTGGCGTTTGTAATCACGGCAATCCTGGTCCCCAACGGCTTCAGCTGCTCGATCGCTTCTCCGATGTGAAGATCAAGGGTCGGCTCGCCATCAGGAACGAAGGTCAGATAGTCGGCGGTGATCTCGGATTCGGCGACCTTTTCTGAAACTGCACGCACAACCGCCTCCGGTGCGTAGAAGGCGGAAGGCTCTACCTGGAAGCGCAGGGTACGCCCCACCTGGCAGTACACGCAGGAGTAAGGACACACCTTGTGGGGAATGTTGTTGATCCCCAGGCTGCGGCCCAGCCGCCTGGAGGGAACCGGCCCGAAGGCAATTCTGATGGATGTCTCTGTGTCTTTTGCCGAATCATCCGGCACTGTATTCATAGGTGTTCTCCTGTCCTGTCGCTTGCCGCTTTATTTCTCGAAATATCCGCACGAACTCCTCATTCTCATCCGGCGTGCCCACGCTCAGGCGTATAAATCCGGCACCGAGCTGGCGAGAAACGTCCATGACAAGTATTCCCCGATCCGTCAGCTCTTCGACCAGATCCGGTATCTTCGATCTGAGGAGCAGAAAATTGGTGCTGCTCGGATAAACCCGGGCTTCCAGGATCTCCAATTCTCTCGACAACTTCTCCCGCTCTTCCATGATGCGCTGAACGTTCTTCCACATGTAATCCGGATGCAGCAACGCCTCGGTGGCCGCCTGCAGGCTCGGCTGGGGCAGAAAGGCAATCGAAGGGCAGAATGTATCGAAGAAAGCCTCTCCGGCTATCATATAACCGACGCGTACACCGGCCAGCCCGAAGGCCTTGTCCAGTGTGCGGGTCAATGCCAAATTGGCATGGGCTTCAACCATGCCTGCGAAGGACAAACCGGAAAACTCGAAGTATGCCTCATCCACGACCAGGAGCGTGTCCGGTCGAGCAAGAATAAGCTCTACCAATTCTCTGTCCAGAACGAGCCTACCGGTCGGATTGTTGGGGTTGTCGAGAATCACCAGGCTCGGCTCGTCCAGTTCCTCCAGCAGAGGCTCGCGTGCCAGGGTGAACTCCGGCCGGCTCAGCCGGATGCTCACGAACTTGCGGGCGAAACGCCTGGCCACCGATGCGGTGGGAAGAAAGGTCGGGCTGGCCATCACGACCTTTCTCCTGCCGGCGAAGCACAGCACGATCTCCCGCAGCAGGAGATCCGAGCCCGGGGCGATCACGATCTTCTCCCGTCTCACCCCGGTATACTGGGCCAGCAGAACGGCAAGTCGTTGTAGAGCGTCCGTGTCCGCGTAGCGATTCAAGCTCCTGAGGCCCTGTTCGGCGGCTCTGATGAGATTCTCCGGTGGGGAATAGGGCATCTCATTCAAATCGAGCTTGAGCCATCGCCTCACGCATGCTCCTCCATTCCAGTGTCGAAATTGTCTATACAACCGATGCAAACGCCGTGCCACCACGAACGGATCGAGCCGTGGGAAGCGGGATTTGCAGTAGAGCTTTAGCTGCTATAGAATTACGAGGGGCGGTGATATCGACAAAACTGCCTCTGTTCTCCACTCCCGGGGAATATCATTGCATTTTGCACTAGTTTCCGCCGCCTGAATCAAAATTTCCTTTGGTAGAAACACCGGGGGTAGCCCCGCTGATTCGCTAGGAGGATTTATTTTCAGCGCCGAGATCGAGGGTCTCCCGGATCGAGGCCAGCAGTGGAAGTCGCAGTGCCGCATCCACGAGCACTACGAAAACGAATACGTAATGGGGACCGATGTGCTCCCAGATCAATCCGCCCAGCAGGGGCGCGGGCACGCTGACCAGGCCCCGAATCAAACCTACTAATCCGATCCACCGTCCCATCTGATCCTTCGGAACGATTTCCGAAGCCATGGCTGAGCCCAGAGCCGTAGCGATACTGTTGAACCCGAAACACAGCCCGGCCATGAACAGCATCATCGGACCCCTAGAGCCGATCAGCAGCGCGGCGGACAGATAGCCGATCGGAGCGATCGCGAACAGCAGTTTTTTCCGCCCGTAACGATCCGCCATCCTCCCTATAGGCAGGGCGAATAGCAGGGGTGCGATACTGATCGCAACGGCGATACCGGCTAGCTGAAGCTCGGCAGCACCTTTGATCTGATGGGCAAAAAGGGGCATGTAGGGCTTAGCCATGGCCCAGGGTATATCCATGAGGGCAAGCATTAACAGAACCCGGATCAGCACCGGCCTGCCCCTGAAAATCTCGGAAAAGTCGGACAGCCGCAACCTGCCCCTGCTCGCGGTGTCTGATTCCGGTTCCCGGACGAACAGCAGCAGAAGCGCCATTATGAGACCGAAGAAGGCAAGCTGGATGAAATACAGCGGGCGAATACCGGCGACATTGATTCCCCCTGACAGCGTGACCAGCCAGGCTGCCAGCAAGGGGGTGAGCAGGCTGAGGGTGGAGGAGAGGGTCCTGCACAGGCCCCTGGCTGTTGCCCTCTCTTCATTACGCAGCTCTCTGGCTCCGATGACTGTACAGGAGGTGCAGGTGATGCGCATGCCCATGTAGAGAAAACCGATTCCTGCATACAGCAGACGCCAACCGGGGGCAAGAGCGTAGCACAACGCCGAGAGCAGAAGAAGCAGGGTTCCGGCCAGGAGAACCTTCTTGAGGCTGTAGCGATCGATCAGCCATCCGGCCGGTACGGTGACCATGGCTGCGACCGCGTTGCCCACGCTGAGCACGGATCCGAGTTGCACCGGATCTGCTCCCAGAGCCACCGCATAAATCGAGTTGTACTGATTTGTCAAATTCACACCCAGGGCGTGAAGAGCCCGACGGACAAGCATGACCTTGAAGTTCCGGGTCTGGCGCCGGACAAACGCACCGGATCGGTAAAGTAATGTTCGCAAGGAAGCCATCATTCAGTCTTTCTACTTCTGCTTATACTACCAGAGTCTTGCTTTTCTCTGTATACAATTAGCTGGGATTGAAGTTCTAGGGTTCAAACATTATACTGTTATTAAAACAAAGATCAAGTGCTTTCCATGGAGGTCTTCGTATGGATGAGGTAAAGTTCCGGAGGAGCCAGAAAACCTCGACAGAATCGGAAATTTCCTTCGAGCATTGCACGATCGTAGCCTGCGGCACCCTGAGCCTGGAACTGAATCAGTTGAAAAAAAGCGGCTTCTTGAACGCCAGAAGGATCGAGTACACAAAACCGGGGCGGCATGAGGTTCCCAGGGAGCTGGAGCAGCAGTTGGTGGAGCGAATCGGCAGAGCCAGGAGCCAAAGCGAAGCGGTCATCGTCGTGTACGGAGGCAAGTTCTGTTTTATCGATATGAACGATCCTGCTCGTACCATAGACCATGTAATCGAGGAGCAGGGCAAACATATCGCCCGGATCAACGCAACGCACTGCGTGGACATGCTGGCCGACAGAGAGCAGAGGGAGCGGATCAGAAACGGAGAGAAGGTTTTCTGGTTGACCCCGGGTTGGATCATCCATCGGGACCTCGTGTTCCAAGACTGGGACAAGGGCAAGGCCAATGAGACCTTCCCCCAGCATTCTGGAGGCGCGGTGGTTCTGGACCCTGTGGGATTCTGGGATGATTACTCCGCCAGGCACCCGGAGAAACTCCTCGATTTCTCTGACTGGATGGGCATCCCCATTCGGCCCCAGAATATTTCTCTCACCCGTCTCAAAACACTGTTGAGCGAATGTGCCGCCCGGGTATACCGGACATTGGGCTCCGATATTTCCTGGAGAAAATCGGGATAGCGTGGTTGCCGCAGAACCTGTAGTGCGGATCAGGCGGCCGACGCAGCCTCACCGGAAGTTGCGATAGGAAGTGCGGAATATGGAAGAGAAATTGAGTTCAACTCTAGAAGATTACCTGGAAGCGATCTACCGCCTGGAAAAGGCAAAACGAACCGCCCGGGTGCGGGATATTGCTCAAACCATGGGCGTGTCCAAATCCACGGTAAGCGCCGCTGTGAAGAGCCTGGCGGGCAAGAATCTGGTCGAGTATGAGCCCTACGAGTTCATCCTGCTCACCCCAGAGGGACGGGAAAAAGCGGCAACCATCGTCTTGAATCATTACATCATCAGCCATTTCCTGCAGAGCGTGCTCGCCTTGAGCCCGGAGAGATCGGAACGCGTCGCCTGTGAGTTCGAGCACGCCGTGGATCAGAAAGTGATCGAGCGTTTCGTATGTTTCCTGGCATTCGTTGAGAAATCCTCCGCGGACGGGACTCAACTATCGGGTGATTTCAAACGCTTCCTAAACCAGGGGCCGGAAGCCAAAATCTGCCGGAAGCTCTTCCGGGAGTACCGGGCAAGACTCGACTCCGAGCTTGACAGCCCCTGAGTATCAAACCGGAAGGTAGAGGGGCACGGCCGGGTCTGAACCTTGCTCCGGCGGACGCGTTCATCCCCTGCAGCTGCGGCCGTCGCCTTCCGGAACATCCAGCCCCAGAGCTTTTATCTTTCGATAGAGCGTGCTGGGATCGATTCCCAGCTCCCGCGCGGCGCGACCTCGGTTCCCGCGAACACGCCGCAGCGCTTCACCGATCAGGTGCCTTTCCATGGCCTTGAGGGAAGTGGGCCGTGCATGGCCCACGCCGATCGTGCCGTAGGGCCGCAATTCCGGGGGTAGATGGTGCAGCTCGATCCGTCCGCCCCGGCAGAGCACGAAGGCCTGTTCGATTATATTTTCCAACTCCCGTACGTTTCCCGGATACTCGTACTCCATCAATCGGCTCATGACCTCATCCGAAACTCCGAGAATCTCCTTGCCCTGGAGGTGGGTGAACTTGGCCACCAGGTGATCGATCAGCAGGGGGATGTCCTCCCGCCGCTGCCTGAGTTCGGGTATCTCCAGGTGGATGACCCGGATTCGGTAGTACAGGTCATCGCGAAACCGGCCCTCCCGCACCAGGCGAACCAGATCCTTGTTGGTAGCGGCCACAACGCGGACATCCACCTTGACAGGCTCGACTGAACCGAGGGGTTCGACGATCCGGTCCTGAAGTACCCGCAGAAGGCGAACCTGCATGGCCGGAGAGATATCTCCGATCTCGTCGAGGAAGATCGTTCCCCCGTCGGCAAGGGCGAAACGGCCGGGCTTGTCATGGCGGGCGTCGGTGAATGCCCCGGCCTTGTGGCCGAAAAGCTCGCTCTCCAGAAGAGTATCCGGCAGGGCGGCGCAATTGACAACCACGAATCTGCCGTTTTCCCGTGGCGAGAGATGATGTATCGCCCGGGCAAACAGCTCCTTGCCCGTGCCGCTGGCCCCCTCTATCAGAACGGTACTGGAGCTTTCGGCGATCTGGGGAACCACGTCGAAGAGTTTCCTCATGGCCGGGCTGTGGCCCACGATATCCTCGAAGGTGTAGCGCTCCTGCAGCTCCTTCTGAAGCTGCTCGACCTGGCTGAGATCCTGGAAGGTCTCCACCCCACCGATAACCTGCCCGCGCTCGTCGCTGACAAGGGCGGTGGCAAGACGAACCGGGATGCGTTTACCCAGATGGTTGACGATGCTGGCGGTGGCATTGACCACCGGAACTCCCTGACTGAAGGTACGCTTCAATGCACAGTCCTTCTCGCACACGTCGGCCCGGAGGATCTCCGAACAGAGCCGGCCCAGGGCCTGCTTTCGGCCGATTCCGGTAATCCGCTCAGCAGCTTGGTTGAAGCTCGTAATATGCCAGTCCAGATCAACGGTGAATACCCCCTCGTTGATCGAATCCAGAATAACGCTCTGCCTGCTTTCCATGGCCTCAGCCCTCTACCTGTCCATAATATACTAATCGTGCATTTCGCATGTTATTTTACCCTATACTGTTGCATATTGCAATAACCTGTAGAACAGATCCGCAAACGGGATTGCGAAACAAATCCAGCTGACACCATGAATTATAGAGGAACAGAGCACGGATACCGCATAGGGCATACGTTTTGCATAGACTTCAGGAGAACAGCAGTGGAGGCTACTATGGCTAAGATGTACTTTCCCCAATACGCCCGGGGCCGAGGCGGAGTCGAGCTACAGCCTGGGCAGACAGTCTTGCAGCACATCCGTCGAATCGGGGGGGTGGAGATAGACTCCGAGTGCGAGGGGCGGGGCGAGTGCGGTCGGGATATCATCCGTTTGGAACGGGGTGCGAGCTCCCTCAGCCCGGTGACCCCCGCAGAACGCCGTCTGCTGGACCCGAGCAAGATCGAGCTTGGGCAGCGCCTGGCCTGCCAGGCCAAGGTCACCGATTGCCAACAGGACATCACCGTGTACATCCCGAATTTCGGCAAGTACACCGTTCTATCCGATTATGCCCAAACCGAGGTGGACCTGGATCCTGCGGTGCGGCGTGTCGGCAACCGGGTGATTGCTGAAGACGGCCGGGATCTGGGACCCTACGGAGGCGGCATCTACGGGCTGGCCGTAGATGTGGGCACCACAACGCTGGCGCTCCAGGTGGTGGATCTGGAGAAAGGCGAAAACGTGGGACAGGCTATGGCCAGTAAGAATCCGCAAATCGCCTACGGAAACGAGGTGATTTCCCGCATCGGCTACACCATCGACCACCCGGGCGGACTGAAAGAGCTTCAGGAGGCGGTCATCGAGGGGATTAACCAGTCTCTCTGCGAGTGGGAAAAGTTGCTGCCCTCGCAACAGGGAACAAGCGGGCGCATCTACGAAGCGGTGATTGTGGGCAACAGCACCATGCGGGATCTTGTATTCGGCACAGATGTGCGCGGCCTCGGCTTCATCCCCTTCGAAGCCGCAGATCTCTCTGCGCTCATGTCAACGGCCTCAGATATCGGACTCAACATACACCCGAAGGCGCCGGTGTACGGCCCTCCGCTGATCGGCGGGCACGCCGGTTCAGACTGCCTGGCCGACATTATCGCTACCGGGCTCTATGAAGGCGAGGATGTCGGTATGATCATCGATATCGGCACAAATGGCGAGGTGGTGATCGGCAACCGGGAGAAGATGTTGACAGCCTCCTGCGCAGCGGGCGGCGCCTATGAGGGATACCAGATACGCTGCGGGGTCGGAGCCATCGAAGGGGCGATCACGCGTTTCAAGATCGAGGAGGGTCGGGCACGCTACCAGACCCTGGGCGACAAGCATGCGGTCGGAGTATGCGGTTCGGGAGTCATTGACCTGCTGGCCGAGCTGCTGAAAAACGGCATCATGGACCGGCGGGCGCGTATCGGCACCGATTACTGCTTCTCCGACAGCCTCTGCATCACCCAGGAGGACATCAATCAGCTGATCATCGCCAAAGCGGGGCTGCGTACCGATCAGGATCTGCTGATCCGCTATTACGGGATTCAGCCGGAGCAGCTGCAGCGGGTTTATCTGGCCGGGGCCTTCGGGAATTTCATGGATATCGACAATGCGAGGGCCATCGGCCTGCTGCCCCGAATCGAAAAAGATCGTATCGTCCGTTTCGGAAACGGCGCCCTGGCCGGTGCCAGAGTCATGCTCTGCTCGAAGCAGAAGAGAGGGGATGCGGAAAATCTCAAGGGAATACTTACCCACCTGAAACCGAATGAAATAGAAGGACAGCAATTTCAGTACCTGGTGGCCGACAACATCTATTTTGAGTGACAGATGGCCAGAACCGAACCTTTCGACAAGTACGCCGAAGATTACGAGGAATGGTTTTTCCGCAATCCCTACGTCTATAGCTCCGAGCTCAAAGCCGTGGCCCACTTTATTCCCACGAACGCCGAGGGCCTTGAAATTGGAGTAGGAAGCGCAAAGTTCGCCGAGCCTCTCGGCATCAAGTTCGGAGTGGAACCCTCCCCGCGAATGCGCCTCCTGGCCGAGTCTCGGGGAATCCGCGTGTTCGACGGCGTAGCGGAGAACCTGCCCTTTCCCGATTCCCGTTTCGACTTCGCCCTCATGGTAACCACGATCTGCTTCGTCGATGATGCGGCCAGATCCCTTCAGGAAGCCGGAAGGGTGCTCAGAGCAGAAGGGATTTTCGTGATCGGCTTCGTGGACAGGGACAGCTCTCTTGGCATGCTGTACCAACAGCGCAAGCAGCAGAATCTCTTCTACCGGGATGCGACATTCTACGGTGCATCCGAGGTGATCTCCCTTGTGCAACAAAACGGCTTTGAACAGCCGCAAACCATCCAGACCGTGTTCGGACAGATGCAAGAGATCCACTGTGTCCAGGATTTCGAAAGCGGCTATGGGCGAGGGGGCTTTGTGGTTATCCGGGCGAAGAAGCAAGCAGCGCCGAGGGCCGATTAAGGGCCTGGTACTGCGAAAAGATCCTTGACATTTTGTCCGGTTGGCATTAAATTTATTTTGAGCATATGCTTAAAACTACGTTTGATCGGAGAGATTCTTGAGTGGCCCGTCCCATTAAACCCCGTTGGATCGGATTTAATCCGCCCAGCGTGTGTTTTATGCCGCAACCGGTAGCTGTTCAACCGTCTAATTTGACGGTATTGACCCTGGATGAGCTTGAGGCGATACGCCTTGCGGATCTGGAGGGTCTAGGCCAGGAGGAGGCGGCCCGCAGGATGAATGTTTCCCGGCCTACTTTCGGCAGAATCGTTGGACAGGCGCGAGGCAAAGTGGCCGCGGCCCTGGTCAATGCAAAGGCTATCGGCATCGAAGGCGGGGTCGTGCAGTTCCATCCTCCCTACGGACATGCATGGGCGGGCCGCAGGGGCGGCGGCGGGCCGCATGGGCATCGCCATGGGCACGGCCGGCAAACGTGGTCTTAGACCACTACACGGAGGAGGTGAGAGATTATGCCAAGAGGAGATGGAAGTGGTCCCGCCGGAATGGGTCCGATGACAGGCAGAGCAGCAGGCTACTGCGCCGGGTACGGCATGCCGGGCTACATGAATCCCTACGGCGGACGGGTTCCAGCGGGCGCGCCATTTTGGGGTGCCGGCAGATATGCCGGCGGGTACCCGTACAACGCCGCAGCCGGCGGCTGGGGCGCGTACCCGGCCTACGGACCTTTTCGCCCCCGGTTTTTCGGCTTCGGTTTCGGCCGGGGCCGCGGCGGCTTTGGCCGTGGCAGAGGCCGGTGGTAGAACGCAAAAAATTGTTCTTATAGAGGAGGCAACTTATGCCAAGAGGAGACGGAAGTGGTCCCGCCGGAATGGGACCAATGACAGGCAGGGCAGCCGGATTCTGTGCCGGCTACAACGTCCCTGGATACATGAATCCCTATGGAGGGAGAATGGGCGGCGGATTCGGCAGGGGCCGAGGACGCTGGTGGGGCGCTCCCTCCCCGGCAGCTGGCTGGGGAACCTGGAGCCCGCCCTACGGCGGTTATTCGTACGCCCCCGCTTACTCAGCTGAACAGGAGAAGGAAACACTTCAGAATCAGGTGAAGTTTTTCGAAGATCAGCTGACGGCCCTGCGAAATCGCATCGAGGATCTGGAGGGAGAAAGCTCCGAGAGCAAGTAGCCGGATCTTCGTTCCGGGGGGAGAGATTCCCCCCGGAACTGTTTTCCATCCCAACTTTCGCGGCGCTGCAGCGCTTCCCGGCCAGGAGTGCCAACCCATTCGCGCGCCTATGTTTCAGGCTTCTGTTTTGCCTCCCCCTTGCGAATCAGTTTCTCTACTAACAATCCATTGGCTATTGAAAACAGGATCATGAGAACGGTCAGGATCACCACGATCTTGAGACCGAAGTAGTAGATCATCACGGGCACAAGAGGGATCTTCACCGCCCGGTTGTAGAGAAAAACGGCAATCAGGGCATCCCGCATGCCTTTGGTTTTCAGTTCTCCCAGCAAAGGATACCAGAGGTAGATCGGACCCATGGACAGGATCCCCGCGATAATCGCAACAGGCCATCCGCTCTTTTTCGCGCCCCTGCCCAGATAGCGGTTGACGATCTTGGGATTGAGCACGAGGTTGGAGAGAAAAATAAGGGCAAAGACGATCCCCAGAACGGGGAGGATCTTCTTCAGCAGAACCAGGAATCCCTTCAGGGCCGCCACGGTTGTCTCGAGATCCCACAATCCCAGAATGATGTACAGCAGGATGACGGCAATCAGGAACAACCACTGGGCTCCGATCTTCTTGAGCGCTTTACTCATGCGAAGATCCCCGCTATCAGTACCGTCAGCAGCGCTATGGCAATGGCCATGAGGCAGCTGATCCCGTTGCGAAGCAGGGCGAAACACCTTCCCAGCATCAGACTCTCCGCAGGAATCTGAACGGTTCCGACAGTCACCCAGCTTACGACAAATGCCAGCACCGCAATCAGGCTGATCCCGCTGTTCAGCAGCTCTCCCCCGATGATGTAGCTTGTCAGGGGATTGCCGGCTGCGATACTTCCGAACAGAGCACCGATCAGCGGATCCAGAGCCTTATTGCCTGTGAATATCCTTGCAAAGAACTCTTTCGGTACGAATGTATTGAGCGCTCCGACCAGCAGCAAAACGCCGACAAGGATCGGAACGCTCATCTTGATGTTGTTCAGCAGACCTTTAGCGGCGCGTTTCCATCGGGACGACTCCACCCTGGTCCTCCTACCTGTCAAATCGCTCCGCGCCTCGGTACATACACCGCTGTACGACAAGGGCGGATCGAAACAACGGCCCCTCAGGTCACTGTGTTATGTTCAGGTACTCCTTGATCTTGGCCACCAGTACGTCCGGGGCTACCGGTTTGTCGTAGAAGTAGTCCACAGGCAGCCACTGGTCATCAGGGGCGAAACGGTACGGCACCTTCTTGACTCCATGCACCGCGGTCAGCAGGACGATCGGAAGCTCCATTAACTTCAATTCCTCCCGAATCTTGCGGGCAACCTCGAAGCCTTCGAAACCGCTGGGCATCATCACGTCCAGGATAACAAGATCCGGTGATTCCGTTTGCACCTTCTGCAGCCCTTCCTCCGAGTCGTAGGCCGCTGCAACCTGGAAACCGCTCTTCTCTAGTACAATCCGGGTAGTTTCTTGAAAATCCTTGTCATCATCGATAACGAGTATCTTGGGCATTTCTATCCTCCCTCTACGACATCGCCAGCAAAGCGGATTCCGCCGCATTGACGAATTGATAAGCCACGGGCGAGGCGGTCAATGCCGGATGGGTTCCCATTTGGAAGCAGGAGATGTCATCGATGGTCATCTTGTGCTGGATACAGGCACTGGCCGCGTTAACCAGCTCTCCTACGGCATGGTCTCCCATCATCTGCGCGCCGATCAGGACCTTCGTACGCTTTTCGAAGATCAGCTTGATCTTCTGGTTTGCCATACCGGGCATGCTGCCGGGATGGCGATTCGGGCCTTCCGCTGCTCCCGTGATCACCTCATATCCCTGCTGTTTGGCGAAGTTTTCCGTCATTCCCGCCTCTGCAAAAGCTCGATCGCCGATGGCTGTGGAAAACACCCCGATGGTTCCGACGCTTTCCCGCTGGATTCCGAACAGATTGGAGCCTGCGATCCGGGCCTCCGAACTGGCTATGGAAGCGAGCCTCAGCTTGGAGGGCTTTCCTCCAAAGAAAGAGAACTTCTCCGTGCAGTCTCCACAGGAGAAGATATTTTCGTCGATGGTGCGCATTGTTCGATCGACCCAAATCGATCCCGTGGGGCCAAGACGAAGATTGGCATTTTTGGCCAGTTCGATATTGGGAACCGTTCCGATACCGATTATTACCATGTCCGCTTCCAAAACCGTACCGTCACCCAACTTCACTCCGCTGACCTTCTTGTCTCCCTCGATCGAGACGACCTTCTGATTGGCCAGGATCTTCACACCCCGCTCCTTGAGGAGCTTTTCCGCCTCTTCGCAGAACTCTGCATCGAAGGCCAGCTGAAGACAATGGGGAAGGAGTTCGCAGATCGTCACATCCAGATTCCCTATTTTGTTCATCTCATCCGACATCTCCACCCCGATAAATCCACCTCCGATTACCACTACCTTCTTGGAGCTCTTCAGCTTCTCCTGCATAGCGCCGAGACGATCTACATCCTTGAACACCGGATATACGTTTTCTTTTTCAAAACCGGGGATGGGCGGCATCATCGGCAGAGAACCTGTGGCGATAATGAGCTTGTCATAGGCGATTTCTTCCCCGCCCTTGGTCTTCAAGCTGCGTTTTTCCCGATTGATTTCCGTGACCTCATCGATCAGAAAGTCGACTTTATTCTTCTCCAGAGGCGTGTCCGGTATCAGGTTCTTCTGGGCACTGCCAACCGTCCCGAAAATGTAGGGTATACCGCAGGGGATTGGTACCAACTTCTCTTTGCGGATCAGCGTGATCTTCTTGTCCGGGTAGTGCCTTCGGGCCGTGATTGCAGCAGTCAACCCTGCAGCGCTACCCCCGACAATTGCTACGTCTGTTTTCTTCATTCCGATTCTCCTCCTGATGTTACGGTCTTGCCGAACGCAATGATTTTGAGCCCATTATAGTGAGAATATTCTCGATTTACAACAGGAATTTCCCTGTTTTTAGAGGAAAATTTTAGATTTTCTGCCTCAGGTTTCCGTCGAATCAGCGCGCCCGGGCCTGGGCCCGAAGGTGTTGCAGAACACCTCCAAAACCATAGACAGTGGCGGCGACCACGGCGATTGTGCCCACCACCGACAGGAAACGGCCGATTCCCTGAAAGAAATCCGCAGTCAACAGGGTAAAAAGAATGCCCAGCAATACCGGTCCTTTGATTACCAGCAGTCCCAGCAGTGCCGTCGTGTAGGCTTCAGAAGCACTAACATCCGGCGAGGCCTTGCGCAGCCACAACCCCAGACGAAACGCCATGGCCACGTAACCGAGGTAGGCCAGGAACATCAGAATGATCGAAACAAGTGGAATAACGAGAATGCCCACCACGGACACGATCAGCAGAGCCATGAGTACGGGAATTATCAACGCAGCCAACACCAGATAGAGAATCGATACCTTCCATCTGGAGGACAACACGGCACCCAAGCCTGACAGGTGAGCACGCCCGAAGTGAACAAACAGAAACAATACGAGCAGAAACAGACATATCCCCAGTATCTCCATGATGAAGCGGAAGGTCGCTGCAGAGTGCTCGGAGCTCAACAGACTGAGAAAGGGAATCTTGATGTTCGGGAGGGATTGTTTGTTGCCCCCGATCTTCGAGCGCCTGTCGGCCTGGACGTTTCCGCCCAAGGCTACGGTATCTCCGGCCACGGTAGCTCCGGATAGCAGGTTGATGTCCGCTCCGAGGGTCCAGACATCCCCCTCCACGGTACCTTCCACCGTGACATCGCCGCCGACGCTGATCACGTCTGCCCGCCTCACCCCACGGATGGTTATGGGCCTGCCGATCCGCAGTCCCGCGGGACTCAAAAAGGACAAGCCGTTCATGGCGATCAGGAAGCTCTGCTTGCCCGCCCTCAGTGACAGCCGGAGGGGAAAAAGGTTCCAGGTGCGCCCCGGGCCCTGTTCTTCGGAGCGTTCGAGAAATCCGAAGGCCAATCGGGCGCCGCCTTCGGTGGTTTCGAACTCCAATATACCAGGCTGAATGATGTATCGGTTCTCAACCCCCTGCTCTTGCGTATAAGCCCTGATTACCGTAAACAGGGCGAGTAAACCGATTACCGCAAACAGAATTCTTTTCACGTTTTTACCCTCTACTGTCAATATCGGGAGGTCATCAGACCCCAGGCGTTGATGGGCACACCGCGGCGGCGGATTTCGAAGTGAAGATGAGGCCCCGTGGACCTACCCGTGCTACCGACCGCCCCGATCCGCTGCCCCCGAGTCACCGTAGCCCCCCTGGCAACCCAGATCTGGCTGAGGTGGCCATACAGGGTGGAGTAGTTAATCTGGTGTCGAATCATAATGTAGTTCCCCAGCACAGGATCCTTCCCAACCACGATCACTTTCCCATCTAAAGCAGCTCGTACCGTGGTGCCCACGGCCGCGGCCAGGTCGATTCCCCGGTGAAAGTGTATCTCCTGGGTAAAGGGATCCTGGCGGTACCCAAATCCCGAGGTCAACCAACCGGCAACAGGCTTCAGGAAGGCACTGCCGGTGATTACGCTGCGTTCTATCCCGGTATGCTGTACCCCCGGGAAAAACAGCTCGGTCCCGAGGCTGATCTGCGATCTCTCGATACCGTTTACCGAGTATACGACCTCCACCGGAACGCCCTTCTCCTCGCAGAGCAGATCCAGATCTTTATCGATCTCAATATAGATCCCGTCCTGGTTGGGGATCTTTATCGCCTCACCGATCTGGATCAGGTGCACTCCGCTACCCCATTCGCGATTGAGGGAGGCGATTGTATCCAAATCCATACCGAAGCGTTCGGCAATACCGGAGAGAGTATCGCCGGAGCGCACCCTGTACAGCTTGATATCAATGGGCAGCACACTGAGAGAACCTCCGCCCACCGATTGTGCTTGCGAAGCATCAATAGTATTATCGGCGGATTGCATAGCTTCTCGCGCCGGAGTACGCAAAAGCCAGGCCTCCGGATAGTACAGAAACCTCTGTTGTTCCAGCTGGACGATGCGGACCTGATAAGCAGATAGCCCGGCAGAGATTGCGACGAACAGTATGGCGATGAGTAAACGAACGTGCCTCTTCCAGAACCGCCAGGTGAACACCTGCAGCAGGGCTTCTACCCTGTACAGAAAACGGATGGTCAGCGTTTTCGCGGGGACAAGCAACCGTATCTGTACAACGTAACGAATCCGCCGCCTTCCCGCCCTCAGCAGGCGCTGCAGGGAAAGCCGGACAGAACGAATCGTCCTAGTGCAGATACTCGAAAGGATCAATCGGTTCTCCTCGACGAAAGATCGAAAAATGAAGGTGGCTACCCGTACTGTAGCCTGAATTGCCCATATCGGCGATCCTCTGCCCCTGTGAAACACTCTGGCCTTTCTGCACGCTAAAGGCATTGAGATGTCCATAGAGGGTCTGAAATCCTTCAGGATGCGTCAGGATGAGATACTTTCCGTACGTTGGATTGTATCCCAACATAGCCACCTTTCCCGACATGGAGGCAATAACCGGGGTTCCCACAGGCCCTGCCAGATCGACACCATTGTGAAATCTTCGCATGCCCGTAAACGGATCGCTACGCATGCCGTATCTATCCGTGATCCTACCCTTGGTCGGGTAGATGAACAAGCGACCGAAAACCCGATTGCGCTCCATCTCACTGAGGCGCGCATTGGGAACGAACAGCTCCTGGCCGGGTACAATCACCGATGTCTCGAGATTGTTCCAATCCAGCAATTCGTTGAGTGCGACCCCGAACTTCTTGGCTATACCGCCGAGGTAATCCCCTCGCCTCACCCTGTATTTCAGACCGCTGGAGTTCGGGATCGACAGGATCGTGCCTACCTCCAGACTCCTGGCATCCTGAATATTGTTGAAGCTGATCACCGTATCCATACTAAGGTTGAATCGCTGGGCGATTCCCGAGATGGTATCCCCGCTACGGACTGTATAACTCTTAGTTGATATCGAGTCAAGAAAATTCTTCTGCGAAGCATCAAGGTCGCCGTGTTGCTGCTCGTGGGGGATGAGATACTGAATCATCGCGTTTTCGACATCTTCACTCGAGGGAAGATCGATTTCCCCCTGCAGAGGCGTCAAGAAGGACAGGCGGAATCCCAGGGGAATCAGCAGGCAAAGGGCCAGGACCGCCGCTAATATCAAATCCCCCCGGGGGATCTTTTTCAACCATTCCCGCATCATAGCAGGAATTTTTCCTGTTCGAGAAAACGTAGGGATCTCGGCAGCCTTGGCGCGGGGGATTACACGACTGCGTTGGGACCCCCCCCGCTTGGGGCGACGTGTGTGCTGTACCCGCCGCCAGCTGTCCCGTTTTACTGGTTGAGATCGCCGAATCCCAGGATAGGTGAACTCCAGGATTTTGGCTCCCCCCTTCCGCTCATTCGCCGGCCTCCGGCGTTGTACTCTCTGCTGCTCGATGACTGCAATCAAACCGGTGAAATCCTCTACCTTGGGTTGTTCGTTATGTCCTCAATCGATCACAGCCTTCCGCTGTGATGTTCTTCGCAATAAGATCGCTCCCTGCGGTCGCGATGTCCTCCGTGCCAATTCTAGCCGATTTTTTCCACTTGCTTACAATCGTAAGATCGCTCCCTGCGGTCGCGATGTCCTCCGTGCCAATTCTAATCGATTTTTTCCACTTGCTTACAATCGTAATATCGACATTAAATGCATGCCATATTATGATGAAAGGGCGAAAAAAGGGCGGGAATTCTACACCTTGGGAGCTACTCCATCCCAGTGACATGAACAATACCAAAGAACGAAGAAGGTTATACTTCTTCATTCTATTTCTAGCCGCATTGGTTCTGTTGATTCTAGGCAGGCTGGTGCAGCTGATGATTTTAACACCGCAAAGCGATGCGCCGGATTCAATCACCCTCCCGGTGGTCGAACGCGGCCCGATTCTCGATAGAAACGGGAAGATCCTGGCCATCTCCACCCGGTTGGACTCGGTTGCCGCCTGGATACCTGATGTTGCGAACCCGACGGAGTCCGCGGAGCTGTTGGCCCGGATCCTCGAGGACCCCTACGACAGCATCCGCACCCGCCTGGAAGACAATACAGGCTTTGTGTTCATCAAACGTAAAATAACGCCCACTGAGTCGGAGGAGATCCAGAACCTGAAAGAAGAGGGAAAACTGGCCGGTATCAATCTGGTTCCGGAGTTCGGGCGCAACTACCCGGAACAGACCCTGGCTTCTCACGTCATAGGGTACGTAGGGGTCGACAACATCGGGTTGGACGGAATCGAGTATACCTTCAACAACGTGCTCTCCCCTCAGGCGGTGAGCACGGTCCAGGAGCAGAGGGAGGTGCTCGGCAACCAGGTATTCCTTACCCTGGATATCAATATCCAACAGGTGATCGAAGAATACGCCCGCGAAGCCTACGAAGACAATGACGCAGACGCGGTCTATATTCTGGTAATGGAGGCGGACACCGGACAGATCCTCGGTTACTGCGGGATCCCCAACTTTGACCCCAACGAATACAATCGCTTCGACAACAATTCCCTGAAAAATCTTCCGCTGGTGCAAGCCTTTGAACCGGGCTCGGTTTTCAAGATCTTCTCGATATCCTCTTTTCTCCAGCTCGGTGGGATCGATACCGAGGCGGAGTTCTTTTGCGGGGGCGTCTACCAGATGGAGCTTCCCGACGGCCAGACGATCGAGATAACGGACCTGGCCAGCCACGGATGGGTCACGGCCCAGAAGATCCTGAAGTACTCCTGCAACGTCGGCGCCGGGCTGGCCTCCGAGAAGGTAGGGGAGGAAGAGTTTCACAAGATGCTGGTACTCTTCGGCTTTGGCAAGCCGACGGAGCTGCCGCTTCCCGGCGAAAGTGCGGGCATCCTGGCCGATCCGGTCCGCTGGTCGGCACGCAGCAAGGCAACGATCGCCTTTGGTCAAGAGGTGTCGGTTTCCTCCCTGCAGATTCTGCAGGCAGCCACGGTGTTCGCCAACAGGGGACTGATCTTGAAGCCCCACATCATACGAAAGGTCGTTTCCCCCCAGGGCGAGACGATCCGAGATCAGGGCCGGGAGCCGCTTCAGGAAGTTCTTTCACCGGAAACCGCCCAACAGGTTCTCGAAATGATGGAAACAGCTACTCAGGATGGCGGTACGGCCCGGCGGGGGCGGGTGGAGGGTGTTCGGGTTTCGGCCAAGACGGGAACAGCGCAGGTACTGGACCGTGAAACCGGAGAGTACTCGGAAAAGCACTTCGTGGCTTCGTATCTGGGCATCCTCCCGACAGAGGATCCCCAACTCATTATCTACGTGGTAGTCGATTACCCCAAGGGAGCTGCCTACTACGGAAGTCAGATCGCCGCTCCGGTGTTCAAGCAAACCGCGGAGTGGCTGGTTGACTATCTCGGTATTACCCGAAGCGCGGCTACCGTTGTGCAGCATCCGGGAAGCATACGCATCAGAGTTCCGGAACCGCTCAAGGTGGACTCCGAAATGCCCGAGCTCCTTGGAATGCCGAAGCGGTTGCTGCTGCCGCTGTTCAAACAGGGGGATTTCGACGTACGTATGAAGGGGGAGGGATACGTCGTAGCTCAGAACCCGGCCCCGGGAACTGCTCTGAAACCCGGCATGATTATCGAGCTGTATCTGGAATGACAGATCATACCGCGGCCAATCTCGAGGTCTTCTACAATCAACATCCGCAGCTGAAGACCTTAGGCCTGGATGCACCGGAGGATGCAACGGCCCTTGAAGTTACACAAACGCCCTCGGGACATCCCACGGCTAGACTTCAGGGCACCTATCTGCACTCCCGCTACGATCCGGTAAAGGAGGCCCGCCGAATCGTGGCGAAAGGGACGATTGCCGCACCCTCGGCCGCCGCCGTGCTGGGCTTCGGTCTGGGTTATTTAACGGAAGCGTTCAGCGAAACCCATCCGGGCAAGCCGCTGATCGTCATCGAAGAGCACCCGGGGCGGTTCCGCCGGGCTCTGGCGGCTCGGGATCTTAGGACGGTTCTCGCCCATCCGAATATCACCTGGTGTATCGGAGAAAAAGCACAGGCGGTTATGGAGCGGTTGGAACAGCTGCCCCTCTCGAAGCTAGCGATTTTCCGACTCCCCGGTGTACAGACCGGCAGCTACTACCGCCGGATCGAAACATTGCTCTGTTCGGTGTTGGACAGGCGAAACGTCAACATCAACACCCTCAGGCGCTTCGGAGATTTGTGGGTTCGCAATCTGCTGAGCAATCTCGGGGCTTTCATTACCAGCCCCGGAATACGTGCAGGGGAGAAACGCTTCAGCGATTTCCCGGCCCTGGTGTTGGCCGCGGGTCCTTCCCTGGACGAGGTGATACCTGATCTGAAAGAACTCCGGCGTCGCTGTCTGATCGTAGCAGTGGATACCTCCTACCGCTTCTGCAGATACCAGGAAGTCGAGCCGGATTTTCTGGTAACCGTGGATCCGCAGTACTGGAATAGCCGCCACCTGGATTGGCTTCCCAGATCCGGAACGCGGCTCGTATCCGAATCCTCGGCTCACCCCCGGGTCTTCCGCCTGGCAAACAGCCGCGAGGATGAGACCTACTACGTATCATCCTTCTTTCCTTTGGGAACCTACATCGAAGAGCTCATAGGCAAGCGTGGGCTGATCGGTGCCGGCGGTTCTGTGGCCACAACGGCCTGGGATCTTTGCCGTTTCCTGGGATGCGCCCCGATCTATATGGCCGGGCTGGATCTGGGATTTCCGGGCAAGCGGACCCATGCCAGGGGTGCGTTTTTCGAGGAGTCCATGCACGGGCACTCCACCAGATTTCACACGGCTGAACGTATGAACTTCGATTATCTGCACCAGGCTCAACCGACGGCCCTCAAGAACTACGCCGGCGGTTTGACCCTGACCGATCGGCGCATGTTGATCTACAAATCCTGGTTCGAAAACCAGATCAGGCAACAGCAGCAACACGACGGTTCCCCGACCTACTCCCTGGCGGCGCAGGGAATCGCCATCGAGGGAATGGAGCACCTGCAGCTCCGGGAACTGCTGCGATTACCGCCGATCCGCAAGCGTATAGATGCCAGCCTTGGGCAACTGCGTAGGCGGGGAAGGCAGATGGTCGAAAAACAACGAACGGATCTGGTTGTCCAAAGCATGAGGGATCTCGCCGATGAGCTGGAACAGCTGAGAGACCTTGCGGCCAGGGGTGCGGCCCTGTCGAACAGCGGCGCAGGGGCCGGTGAATTGGTACCGGTCCTGGCCGAGGTGGATCAGCAGATCATGGCCCTGGCATCCCGCCAGATCGCCGCTTTCCTGTTTCAACCCCTGATCCACGAAATCTTGGAAAACCCCGAAGGGGGCGATGATTTCAATCAGGTTCTGGCCACCTCCCGCGACCTCTACCGGAACCTCGAGGCTTCCGCCTCTTACCACAGCAAGCTCCTGGAGAAATGCCTCGAGAGGCTCTAAGGCCCTGAAGGACTACAGCAAAACCCGCTAAAGTTCCTTTGCAGTCAGCCGAAGAGAATCAATGAGGGGTTCGATACTCGTCCCTCTTATACGGTATGCTTTCTGACGTCCAGGCATACCGTTTTTTTATCCCTGCAAAGCCTTGTTGATCGCCGAGAGGAGACGTTCGGGTTTGAAGGGTTTGACAATGAAATCTTTAATCCCCGCGTTGATCGCATTTACGATAAGATTCTGCTGCCCTATGGCTGAACAGATAATGATCTTGGCATCCGGATCCAGGGCGAAAATTCTTTTCATGGCCTCCAAACCGTTCATCTCCGGCATGGTAATATCCAGGACCACGATATCCGGACGCAGCTCCTTATACTTGGCAATCGCCTCAGTTCCGGTTGACGCTTCCCCTACGATCTGAAATCCCTTCGCCTCCAGCACCTCTTTCTGCACCATTCGCATGAAATACAGATCATCGGCGAGCAGAACTCTAAATGCCATCAAAACCTCCCGTTTCGATTATTTCAATGATTCTCGCCGTATCGAGAATGAAGATAATTCGCCCATCCCCCAGCACGGTTACGCCGGAAAACAGCCGCCGATGATTGAGCAGGTCGGAGATGGGTTTGATGACCAGGTCTTCCTCTTCGACCAGTTCGTCCACCAGGAGACATACACTTCCCCGCCTCTGTTCAACCACGACACCGTTGTTCTCTTGCGCCGCCGGGGTGTTCTCATCCGTAGGCCCGAAAAGCACGGAATCCAGCCGTAGCAACGCGACCTTTTGCCCCTCGTAGTCGTAGTACTCGCTCGCTCCTTCGATGCCGATATTCTGTGCGGAAACCTTCACGGTTTCCTTGATATCCTGAACCGGAATAGCGTAGTAGTATCCGGCACAGGAGATCACCAGGGAATGGAGGATTGTTAAAGTTAGGGGCAGGAGTATGCGGATCAGCGTACCGCTTCCGGATTCGCTGCGTACTTCCACTTCGCCCTTCAAATCCTCCCGAATGCGGGTAGCCACAACATCCATACCAACGCCCCGACCGGAGAGGTCCGTCACACCTTCTTTGGTGCTGAAACCCGGGGAGAAGATATACTGCACCGCTTCCTCGTCACTGACATCCGCGGCTATCCCGGCCTTCTTACGTATCTTACCTACGTCCAGCCCCCGCCCGTCATCGGAAACCTCGATGACGATTTTTCCACCCTGCTGTTGCGCACTGATCGCAATCCGGCCTGCCTCCGCTTTGTTCCTCTGTCTTCTCTCCTCCGGTTCCTCCAGCCCGTGGTCAAGGGAATTGCGTATAATGTGCGTCAAGGGGTCGGAAAGCACCTCAACGATGGTCCTGTCTATTTCGGTGTCTTTGCCGTGGATCTCCAGCTCCACATTCTTACCGAGCTTCCGCGAAAGATCGCGTACCAGGCGCGGGAATTTGTTGAACAAAACGGCGATCGGTACCATCCTGGTTCCCATGATTGCCTGCTGCATCTCCGCTGTAATCCTCTCCAATGAATCCGAAGCCCGTTCCACTTCCCCCTTGATCGATTCATTTCCCCGTTGACGGGAAAGGCGATCATGCAACTGCGACAACTGAGCTTTGTAGATAGTCAGCTCTCCGACCAGCTGCCAAATTTCATTCAACTTGTTTGTGTCCACCCGCACCGAAGTGCTCTCGATACGCGCAGAGCGCCCGGAACGGGAAGTACGCAGCGTGACCTGTTCTCCCGTCTCACTGCTGCTCAACAGCTCATCGATCCGTGCCTGATCGAGCGCTTCCAGCTGAGGCTCCTCGATCAGGTCCACGGCACAGGCAGCGGTGATTCTCTCTGCCGGCAACTCAGAGGACAGTAAAATGGAGAGCCGTTCGTACAGCCGATCCTCTTGGGGGATTGTCATTATCGGAGATGTCTGGATGACGTTCGTAATCAATTCCAAATTGTTGAACACCAGGTATGCTCTGGGATACTTGATCTCCGCCTCCTCGGAGACTCTAATATGCAGCATGTAGATCTTCTCTCCCCGTTCACGAGCTTCGATTATTTGGGATCGCTGAAAAGGCTTGAGCGGCACCTGCCCGCTGTCGGAGACATCGTTGCCGGTTGAAGATGCTTCCGAGGGCTCCTCGGGTTCAGCTCCCGGTTCCAGCCCGGCCAGCTGCGCCAACTCCTCTATTACTGTTCGGGTCTCGATCTGCGCATCGATCTGGCCGATGGAGATCCTCGAGATGATCTCGTGGATCAGGTCCGCTGCGCTAAAGATGGCATCCATAAGAGGTCTGGAAAGCGTGAGGGTTTCAGCACGGATGCTATCAAATACATCTTCCAGTCTGTGCGCAAGCTCGCTCAGGTGGGTAAATCCGAGCAGGGCCGACTCTGATTTCAGAGAATGGGTGAGGCGGAAAACTTCGTTTATCGAATCCGCATTCCCTGCCTCCTTTTCCAGCTGCAGGAGGTTGTCGTTGAGCTTTTCCACCAACTCTTCGGATTCTTCGAGAAAGGCCCGCAGGAGTTTCTTATCATCCAGACCGGTAAATGACACCTGTTGCACTACTCCTTGATCGGTATATCCGGTGAGGCCGAGAGAACTTTGAAAATATCCAGCAACACGAGCAGATAATCCTGGATTTTCGCGATCCCGCGGACGAACTCCGGTTTCATGCCGAATACGGATGCCGCCTCCGCGGCGACACTATCCTGGTCCAGATCCAGAATCTCCCGCACACTGTCTACCAGTACGCCGTAGCGAATATCCTGCTTTTGCACGATAATAATCCGGTTCTTCCTGGAAACTTCGGTACTCTCCAGGGAGAAGCGGGTCCGTAGATTGACTATCGGAACCACATCCCCGCCGACGTTGATCACACCGTCGACAAACGAAGGGGTGGTGGGAACATCTCTCACATTCTCATAGCGCATGATCTGAGAGACTTCTCCAAGCGGTATCGAGTAATGGCCTTCTCCCACCCGAAAAACTACGTACTTCTCTCCCATCGCCCACCTTGTTCCGCTGACCTACTCTCGCTCACCTGTACTTGCCTGGGATGCAAGGCTTAGTATCAGCTCGATCTCTGCAAGGGTGATCCCCAGGCGCTTGGCGATCGCAGAGGCTGAAATCCCCTGCCTGTGCAGGTTCAAGACCTGAGTACGGCGATCTTGTTCCTCCGGTTGCTGAACCCGCTGCCCGCTACGGGCCAGCTCCGAATACACCTTGCCGCTTAGTTCGTGCTTCTCGATTTCCCTTTTCAGGATCCCTATCTTCTTGTCCGCCTGCTCCAGCAGGGACGTCAAACTCTGAACTTTGTCCTCAAGCAGGGTGATGTTTCTGTCCGTCGTAGAATTGAGTTCCACGATAATCCTATCCACCTCTTCCCGAATCGACTCCAGGATTGCTTTGGGATCAACAGATTTGTTCACTTTGGCCTTGAGAATCAGATAGACGATGAAATATCCGGCAATGGCCAGAGCGCCGTATAGAATATAGCGTTCCATCGGCATCCTAACCGACAAGATCTACATGATGGCCCAGGTCCGGATCTTCGAAAATCCGTCTCTGCTCTTCCCTGTCGGGCTCACCACCTTCGCCCTTTCGCTGTCCCCGAGAGTGCTGTCGTTTCTCCTTCTCTTCCTGCTCTTTTACCTTTTCCGGACCTTCTCCCAACTGCTGCGACTGGTTCACGGCACTGTCATCATGCTCCGCCTTCTGAACCATCTCCGAACCTTGCACAAACTGATACTGGGGCAAGAGGTCCCGCTGCACTGCCTGTTCCTTGCCAACGTGACTCATCTGGCTGAACATGATCTGCAGATCAATAGGCAGCAGAGGCATGCGCGAATCTCCGCGAAAACACTTGATCTATCGGTTCGTATTTGATCATCCGTATCTCTTTGTCTTCAAGACTGAAGGTTACGTTCTTGAACTCGTTGCGGACGACCAGGCTTTCATTCTTAATAAAGATCTTCACACCCGGAAAGACTCTGTCGGAGGCGGAGACCTTTCCGCTTACCTTTATCGATTGCAGATAGGTATTGATCTCGTTGATCGTCCCGCCGATTTCTTCCAACTCCTGGAGAATTTCAGATCGTTTATCATTGAGCTCGGAAAGATTTTTCTGCTTTTCCTCCGGTAACTCCCTCTGCACCTTTTTCAGATTCTCGAGGGTGCTTATGTTCCGTACCATTTCCTCCAGGCTCTTTTCCAGCTCCTCTTTCCGTCTCAAGGCCTGGGACAGCTTCTCCTTGCGCTTTGGATCGATTCCCACCTCCAGGATCGTTTCCGTGCCCGCCACCGAACCGAGGGTCTTGGCATGGATCTCATGGGCAGCCCGCAGCCGCCCGCCTACAATCGAAGCTCGCTTGCCCTGACAGAGGATCCGCTTGTTCGCATCCACAAAGGAATGAATGATGCCATCGCTGACCAGTACGTTCTCCTCCACTTCGATCCTGGCGTTTTCGATGAACTTGGCTACCAGATTGCTCCCCGCCCGAACCTTGCCCTCGTTCTTTCCGAGGATTCCCTGGTGTACGATAATTTCCCCTTCCGCATCGAGAGTGCACTTGCCTACGCTCCCCATCACTTCGATATTGCCGGCCGCCTTGACCGTGAACCCATCTTCGACATTGCCTTTGACAATAACGGTACCCAGAAAGAGGATGTTTCCGGTCTTGAAGTTGACGTCTCCCTCCACCGTGTAGATAGGCTCTACGTTTATCTTGCCGACAATCAACAGCACCTGTCCATTGATCGTGGATATTGCGCTCATACCGTCGTCGGAAAGCTTGACATTCTTACCGATTTCGATCTGAGTATTCTTTCCCGGTTTGGCCGGCAGGCTCTTTCCGGTCACGGTGCGGCCCGCCACTCCCTCTTCGGGGGGTTTCTTGGTAGCCAGGATCTGTCCGGCCTCTACGTTTTCCACAAGGTTCAACTCGCGGAAATCCACACGGCCGTTTTTCTCTTTCAGCTGTACCTCTTCCCGATAGACGTTGAAGTTGTAGATGATCTCAGCGTCTGCTCCGTTTTGCGGCTTGGTGCCTTCCGCCACCGGCACTTTTTCATTATACGTCGGATAGTCGATGAATCTACGGACGGCTTCATCATCAATTCCGTGAACGACACCGGCGGATTGCAGCAATCCCCTGATCTCCTCGAAGGACAGATCGGCACCACCGGGTCCCGGGGCAGTGACGGTCATGTATGCTTTCATGTCCATGTCGGCAATATCCACCGACATGGTGGACTGGCTCACCGGATTGAACTGATATTCACCAATCTTGATATACTCGCCGTCGGCGTGGCGCACGGCCTTGGAAACCAGCCCTCCATCATAGTTGGCCACCCCCCGCAGGCTGAGCTTCTCCAAAGCTCGCCGTTCGGCCACCTTTGCGCCCCGACCGGAGGGCTTTGTCACTTTCAAGAATACACCTTGGGAGGTCAATCGGACAAAGACCTCACCGTCCTTATCCGGGATAACTTTTTCTTCTTTCCCGGCCCCGCCCTCCTGCTCCGCCGCTGCCACTCGCTCGGTTTCGGCTTTCAGTGCAGACGGATAGGCGAGAATGGTCCAGTCCCTCCGGCCTAGGCCGAGCATGCCCTTCGACCCGGATTCGACGATCTCATACTCCAGAGCTTTCATCGCAACACCCAGCTCAATGGCGGCGTTCTCCAGAGCCTCCTCCACACTGGCGCCACTCACCTTGATCGCCTGTGTGCTACGATCCGCCTCGAGTTGATCCCGCATATACTCTCGAACCGATTCCAGGGTTATCATAGAATCCCCTTCTTGATATGGGAGAGTTTGGCCCGAAGGCGGAGAATAGCCTTTGTGTGTAGCTGGGAGATGCGGGATTCGGTTACCTCCAGCACTTCCCCGATCTCCTTCAAGGTCAGGTCTTCGTAGTAGTACAGAACGAGAACTTTCTTCTCCTTTTCCGGCAGCTCATTGATCGCCTCGACAATGATCCTCTTGACTTCCTCTTTTTCCACGATGCTGTCCGGATTCAAGGAGGAAGGGCTCTCGATACTCTCCACAATGGACATCTTGTCGTTGTCCTCACCACTGTACCAAACCTCGTTCAGTGATAACACCGACGTGCCGGAGATCTTCAGCATCAGGTTGTGGAAATCCTTTATGTTCATCCGCATGGCTTTGGCGATCTCTTCATCCGCAGCTGCCCTTCCAAGGGAAGCTTCCAGTTTTCGAATTGTCTCCTCCACTTCGCGAGTCTTCTGGCGAACCGACCTGGGCACCCAGTCGATGGTACGAAGCTCGTCAAAAATGGCTCCGCGAATACGGGTAACCGCATAGGTTTTAAACTTGACATGTTTGTCAGGATCGAACTTCTCTATGGCGTCGAACAACCCGAAAACACCGAAACCGACCAGATCGTCGAATTCGACATTATTCGGCATGCCGATAGCTACCTTTCCGGCAACGTACTTGACCAGAGGGGCGTACTGCTTTACGAAGAAATCACGGATCTTGGTGTCTCTACCTTTCTTGTAGGCGCGCCAGAGGTCCTCTTCGGTCTTTCCGTCTAACATGATTTCAGCCATAGCATTGCCTCTACTGGTCCTTCTTCATAAATGTACGTACCGCCCGAGCAAGATTTTCCGGGTCCTGATCCCGCACCACCTCTTCTACCTGAGAACTCATCCGGGATGTTTTTGTGGGGGGCGGGCTGTCCTCCGTGGTAGGAGTGAAGCCGTCGATATCCGGCAGCGTATCCAGGTTCTCGAAGTCTTCCACCTGTGAGGCCGCAATACCGGGCACAAACTCTTCAGGGATGGTCTCTTGCTCGGAATCGACCTCCTCCAGGGCAAGAACATCCTCCTCCGGCTCTTCTCCCTCTTCACCACCATCCATCGGAACCTCTTCCTCTTTCTCTTCCGCTGCCATGACCTCTTCTGCCGGCTCTATCTGTTCTTCAGCCTCCTCGGCCAGAGGTATATCCTCGTCAATAACGATATCCACCTCCTCTCCGGATTCGGTCTGGGGAATCGGGGGATTGGTCGAAAGCTCGGGGAGAAATTTGTTTACAATGAGATTTACGCCCAGGCCCACTCCGCCACCGACCACAGCTGACAGAAACAACCTGAGTAGGATCACGCCGAAAGGATTTCCGCCGATGATCCCGGCTAACAGCGACACCAACGCCGCAAAGCCGGCAAACCCCGCCGGTATTTTCCAATTAATCATTCCGATACTCTGCCTCTACCCCCTGAAAAAGCTTAGGGTAAATAAAATCCGCCGTCAAGGCGCACTAAAAAAGACCCACCGGCGTTATGGGCCAAACAGTTTCTTCAAGAATTTCGAAATGCCGCTTCCCTCCTTGAAATCGATGTTTTCCAAACGCCGAACGATGTGGTCGATACAGATCGAAGCCTTGCCCTTCGGATCCAGGGACAGGAAGGGTCTCTGTCTGATGACGGCGTTTTGAACCACAGCATCCTCGTATACAAATCCGAGGTAATCGAGCTTTATGTTGAGGAATTGACCGGCAATGTTGATGACCCGCTCGGCCACCTTTCTGCCCTCGGTAACCGATTTGACGCGGTTGACCACCAGCTTCAACCCTAAATCGAGGTTGTCGATCTCAGTAGCAATGATTTTCACGATGCCGTAGGCGTCTGTAATAGCGGTGGGCTCCGGCGTGGTCACGATGATTACGTCGTCCGAGGCAGCCACGAAGGTCAGTACATTGTTGGAGACCCCTGCACTTGTATCGATGATGATGACATCGGCGTTGGACAGCTCGTGCAGCTCTTCTATGAAGACCTTTCTCTCCTCTTCGGAAAGATTTGCGATCTTGGAAAATCCGCTAGCGCCGGCTACGATCTGAATCCCGTAAGGGGTATCCAGAATGATATCACGCATCCGCTTCTGCTGACGTATCAAATGGTAGAGATTGTACCGAGGAATTACGCCTAGGACGACATTGACGTTAGCCAGGCCAAGATCCGCATCCAAGACGATTACCTTCTTTCCCATCTTGGCGTAGGCAAGGGCCAGGTTAATGGCGATGTTGGTTTTTCCGACCCCCCCCTTGCCACTGGAAACGGAAATGATACGCGCGGCCTTTTGTGAGGGGACTCCCTCCGGTTGGGGTGCTGAGTTTTTGTTACGCATGATCTCTCGTAGTTTCTCCGCCTGGTCTGCCACTGTCAACTCCAATATGCGTCACTGATTTTGACCCGCTCGCCGAAACGCTTCTGCAATCGCTCGCGATTGATGTGAAAGCCATCCAAATTCATGAGCAACCGCAATACCGAGGCCTGCTCGATATCCTGAGGAACCGACTGTCCGTCGGCGATATAGGAGATCGGCTTTCCGGATGCTCCCAGCACACTGAGGATATTCCCGATGCGCAAGGTTTCGTCGAGCTTTGTGAGAACTATCGCCCTGTAGTTAAACGGTTCGAAGGTCTTGAGGATCTCTTCAACATCCGATGCCTTGGTGGTCGCGCTGATTGCAAGATGAATCTCGCTCTGCGTTCCGGCGGCATCCAAAACATCCTTCATTTCCGCCAATTTCGCCAAATCCCGGGGACTGCGCCCTATGGTATCGACCAGAATCAATCCGGTTCCGTCGGCCATTGCCAGGAAACTCTTGAACTCTCCGGCACTTTCCACGCAGGACACCGGTATTCTCATGATTTCGGCGTAGGTCTCGATCTGCCGCAGGGCCGCGATCCGGTAGTTGTCTATCGTTAGGATTCGAACTTTCGGGGAGGAGGAGCTGGGGCCGCCGACACCGAAAACGGCGGCCAGTTTGGCGATTGTTGTGGTTTTTCCCACGCCGGTCGGCCCCACCAAGATAAACACCTTGGTGCGCTGCTCAGTGGTCTCCGGAATCTTTACGGGCGGGTAGATCTTGATCCGCTCGCCTATCCAATCCAGAACCTGGGTTTGCAGAACAGGAAAGTTGCCCAGATCCTCGAGAGAAAACTCTTTACGGATCCGGGTGAGAATATCCTCGGTGAACGTCTGGGTGAACTCGTTGGCTTGCAGAATGCTCTGAATCCTTGCTAGCCCGGGAGGATTCTCAGCTCTCCTTTCTCCATTCTCCGGATTCAAGTGCGCCTTCAAGCCTTCGATCTCCTTGAGTATCAGCTGCAGAGATTGCTCCCGGCGGGCGTCCGCCAATATGCGCTTTCTGGATTCCTCCATAGCCGTCGCCGAGGGTTGGGGCTTCTGTTTTCTGCCCACATACCCTGTGATTTCCACCGCCTCCCGGGCGAACAGCCCCAGCATTCCTCCACGGCGCACGCTTTTGTGGGTCAAAATACGCGCATCCTGCCCGTATCGCCGCTTCATCTGTTCCAGTGCTTCCCGGGGTGTGGGCGCCTCGATTGTGAAGTACTGCATGTCCTTGTCGATCATTCTTCGATCCTTATCTCGCCGAGGGATTCAATTTTTACCTCCGGAACGATTTCCGGCACAGACAGAACAACAAGATGAGGAATCTCGCGCATGGTCGAACCCTTTACCAGCGGACGGGCGCTTTCAGAACAGAGGATCACCGACTGATACCCCTGCTCTTGAACGGTTCGGACCATATTGGTCATGGCGGTAATCCACTTGCGGTGCAGCTGAGGTTCCAGCGCTGCGGTGGGGCCCGCGGCGGTGTCCACTCTGGCCTCGATGATCTGCCGTTCCAGGCCCGGTTCCAGAGTCAGCACATGAAGGCTTTTTGACTCTCCGCTGTAGTGCAGACAGATCTGCCTCCCCAGAGCTTGTCTGACCTTCTCGATGAGGAAGGCCGTGTCTTTGCTCACCGTTCCGTAGTCGGCCATGGTCTCCAGGATAACCACGATGTTACGTATGGAAACCTGCTCCCGCAGCAATCCCTGCAGGATCTTCTGAATCTCCCCGACGGAGAAGCTCTTACCCACCTCCTCTACCACGGTGGGATAGTCGGTTTTCAGGGTATCCAGGATCGACTGAACCTCCTGGCGCCCCAGGATTTCGTTGGCGTGAGCCTTGATGATCTCGGTAAGATGGGTGGCGATGATCGAGGGCGGATCCACCACGGTGTAGCCCAGTCGTTCGGCTTTTTCCCGCTCCGACTCCGCTATCCAGGTAGCGGGAAGAGCGAAGGCGGGATCCGTTGTCGATTCGCCCTCCAGCTGCTCTTTGATTCCCCCCGGGTTTATGGCCAGATAGCTGCCCATTTTGATCACCCCCCGCCCTACCTCCACGCCTTTGATCTTGAAGCAGTATTCCGAAGGTTCCAGGCGCATGTTATCGATAATTCGAATGCGGGGCACCACCAAGCCCAAATCCAGGGCCGCTTCCCGGCGAATACGAGTGATCCTGTCCAGCAACTCCGCTCCCTTGTCCTTATCCACCAGAGGAATCAATCCGTAGCCGATCTCGAGGGAAAGAGGATCCAGGGGTACGACCGGAGAAATCTCCACGGGAGCAACCCTGGCTCTGGCCTCTGCCTCCTGGGCCTGCTCCTTCTCCACGGCAGCCTGTTTCTTCCGCCGCAGGGACAATCCCAAGCCGGCCAGCATGCCGCCCAGAGGCAAGAGCACGTACCAGGGAAATCCGGGAAGAAAGGCAAGCACCCCGAGGAAACCCCCTGCAATGAGATAGGGCCGCGACTGAAACGAGAACTGCCGGGTTACGTCCAGGCCAAAGGACTCATCCGAGACCGCCCGGGTTACGATAACGCCGGTAGAGGTGGAGATGAGCAGAGCGGGCAACTGGGTGACCAACCCATCGCCGATGGTCAGGGACACGTAGGTATCCAGGGCAACAGCAAAGCTCTCTCCGTGGATCGTCATCCCCACGATCATCCCGCCGAGTATATTGATCAGGGTGATGAGAATCCCAACTTTGACATTACCGGCCACAAACTTGGACGCACCATCCATGGCACCGTAAAAATCCGCCTCCCGCTGCAACTCCGCCTTCTTGTGAGTAGCTTCCTCCTCCGTGATCAGCCCGGAGTTGTATTCCGCCTCGATAGCCATCTGTTTGCCGGGCAGGGCATCCAAAGTGAAGCGGGCGGCAACCTCGGCAACCCGGGTCGAGCCCTTGGTAATGACGATAAACTGTACCGCTATGATAATAACGAAGATAATCAGCCCGATAACGTAACCCTCAAGGCCACTGGCGCCTACCACGAAGGTGCCGAAGGCACGAACCAGCTTGCCCTGGAACTGGCTTCCCTGGGAAAGGATCAGTCGTGTCGAGGAAACGTTCAGAGCCAGCCCAAAGACCGTGGCAATGAGCAGCAGCGTAGGAAACACGCTGAACTCAAGAGCATGCCGGGTATAGAGTACGATCAGGATGGTGAGCAGGCTCAGCACGATGTTTACCGACATCAGCGTATCGAGGATAAAAGCGGGAAGAGGGATGATGAGCATGATCACCACGGCGATGACGCCAATCGCTACGAAGACATCGCTCCTGCGACCGCCGGTAATCGTTTGAACTCTTCTTACATCCGCCATCTGCTCTCCTCTCTCATGCTATCCCCTCGCGATGATCCATCCTGTATACCTCGGCCAGGATAATCGCCATCACTTCGTAGTACTTCTCCGGGATCGCATCCCCGATCTCCACTTCCTGATAGAGGGTACGCGCCAACGGCTTGTTCTCAACCAAAGCAACCTCGTTCTCCCTGGCGATCTCTCGGATCTTCAAGGCGATGGCATCCACCCCCTTGGCAACGACCATGGGTGCTTCCATGACCAGCCTGTCGTACTCAATCGCCACGGAGTAGTGCGTAGGGTTTGTAATCACAACATCCGCCTGGGGTACTGCGCGCATCATATTGCGGGCCAGAAGATCGCGCATTCGCTCCCGCAGGCGGCTCTTGATCAGCGGATCCCCCTCGTACATCCGCCTCTCTTCCTTGAGTTCCTGACGGGACATTTTCAACGACTCCCTGTGTTGGCGCCGCTGGAACAGGTAGTCGGGAATAGAGAGTACCAACATCGCCAGCGTCGATTCCACGATAATCCGGAAGGCTGTTGTGACCACCAGCCGGAAGGAGGTCATGTGATGCATGTCGACCAGGTTGACCAACTTGGGAAGCTGAGAACGTATGTTCAAAAAGGCGATCGCGAAGATCGCCACCACCTTGATCAAGGTCTTCCCGAGATTGAAGGCCGCTTCTCCCGAGAACAGAGCCCGCTTGAAGAAGCGCCCGAAGTGAGGCACGAGCCTGTCCAGATCCGGAGTGATCGGTTTGGCTGAAAAGAGAAATCCGACCTGGACGACGTTACCCAGAAAGGCAGCCAAAAAGGCGACTACCAGGACCGGCAGTGTGAGCCTGAAGAAGTATTTATAGAATGCCGGCATCAATCCCGCGTCTGAGGTGATGTCCAGCTCGGTGGAGTGCTGGAGGAAGAAACGGAGCATGGACAGCACGTTACTCAGGAAGTAGGAGGATATCAAACCAAGGGTGGCTATGCCGAAGAGAATAACCAGGGAAGAGCTCAGCTCGGCGCTCTTGGCAACCTTGCCCTCTTCCCGGGCTTTGCGCAGTTTGTGCTCTGTGGGCTCTTCGGTTCGTCCCTCATCTTCTGCCGCGAACCACTGGAGGTGAAGGTCGAAGGGTGTTCTTTCCGCAAAACGAACCGTACTCAATGCAGGCGCCGGGCCGCCAGACCGATTTGTGAGGTACGCATTCAAAACCGCAAGCAGCTGTTTCACCATACCGCTAGCTCCCGGGTCCTTTGAGGCTCGTTATGATGCTGCCCAACTGCTCGAATCCCCCCTCCAACAGGCGGCTGAAAGCGCCAATGAGAAAGGGCGTGGCCGCGGCGATCACAATCAGAGCGGTTCCGATGGCTAGGGGGAAACCCATCATGAGCAGGTTCATCTGGGGAGCGGCTTTGGCCAGCAGCCCCATAGTCACCGATACGAGAAGAAGCGTACCTAGAATCGGAAAAGCTATGGTGAGGGAGTTGACGAAAAGCTCCCCCAGGCTGCGCAAGAACAGAGGAAACAGCTGCGCACGGCGGGCAACCAGATCTACAGCCTGGATCGACTTGAAGGACCCATACACTCCGACCAGAAGCAGCTTCTGCGCGCCGGAGATCACCAGGAAGGTGAACATTCCGGCGATGTTGAGAAACTGCCCCATGAGGGGGATCTGAATCTGGGCCAGAGGATCAAAGACCTGGGAGGCGCCAAAACCCATCTGCAGAGAGAAGAACTGGCCGGCGACCTGAAACACGGCAAAGATGATGTTGAGGAAAAAACCCAGAATGATGCCGATCATGGCCTCACCCACCACCACCATGAAGTAATCCACTGCAGTTTCCGGCAGCAGGTAGCCCTGCTCGGCGACCCAGGGAAAGATGGCCACGGATACAAACAGGGCGAATCCGAGCTTTGCTGTCTGCGGAAAGGCCTGGGAGGAGAACAGCGGTGCTACCTGGATCAGGGCAGTCACCCGCACGAGTATTATGAGAAATACCCGGAAATTCACCACCAGGGTTCCAATCATCTACCTATCCACCCAACTCCGGGATCCTGCCGAACAATCTCAGGGTGAACTGAACCATGGACACAATGATCCAGGGCCCGAACAGGATCAGCGCTCCTAAAATCGCCGCTATCTTCGGTACGAAGGTCAGGGTCTGTTCCTGGATCGAGGTTGTAGCCTGAAAAATCGAGATGATCAGCCCCACCAGCAATCCCACAAGCAGCAGGGGTGCGGCGATCATCAGCGCCTGGAGCGCCGCGCCGCGGATCAGGTTGATGGCGAATCCTACAGACATTTTTCCCCTCCTACTTCTATTATCGGAAACTCTGCACAACCTGAAGGGTCAGCAGGTTCCATCCATCCACCAGTACGAACACAATCAGCTTGAAGGGAAGAGAGATCATCACCGGGGGCAGCATGATCATGCCCATCGACATCAACGTGGAGGCAACGACGATATCGATAATGATAAAGGGTATAAACAGCAGTATGCCGATTTTAAAAGCCGTTGTGAGCTCGTGCAGAACGAAGGCGGGTATCAACACCTCCGTGGGCACATCGGCCAAAGAATTCGGTTTAGGCATATCCCGCATGCGCATGAACAGCCGGATATTCTCAGGATCGTTCTGCATCTGTTTGTACATGAACAGGCGCAGCGGGCTTTCGGCGTTCTGATACATATTTTCGATACCAATCTCCCCCTCTGCAAAGGGCTTGAAGGACTCGTTGTAGATCGTGCTCAGAGTAGGCCACATGATGAACAGAGACAGAAACAAAGCCAATCCCATGAGGATCTGCGTCGGGGGCACCTGCTGCAGCGACAGAGCGCGCTTCACGAAATCGAATACGATCGCTATGCGCAGAAAGGAAGTCATGAGAATGAGTATCGACGGAGCCAAGGTAAGGACGGCCAGGAGCAGCAGCAGCTGGATCGACAGAACCACCTCTCTGTTGCTCTCCGCCTCCCGTACGTTCAGATCGACGTAGGGAAAGGGAGCACCGGGAGCAGCAGGGCGAAGGCCCGTGTCCTGGGGAAAGACAGAGCCGGGGACGAGTAACAGTGCCAGTATGAATAGCAGTAGAGTCTTTTTGATCATGTCCCCTCCCAGTTTTGCAGCCGCTCTCTGTCTAAAGCTTCTCCAACCGTTGTCTCTGCTGTTTCATAAAATCGATCGTCGCTCCGACCTTGGATTCGTCCTTCTTTCCCGATCTGAGAATGGACTGGAAAAATTGAGCGAATCCCAGGGGCGTACGATTCTGCATCTGCGAGCGCTCCAGGGCAATCGAATCCAGGCTCTCTTGATCGCGAATTTCAGATATGAGGGAAATGCTGCCTTCGGCTGAACCCACCAGAAAGACCTGTTTACCCATCTCGACAAGATGCAGAGCGCGGTTGCCCGCAAGATTGCGGGTGCCTAACAGCCGAATCAGATCGTTCTGGGGAAGTTGACGGCGAATGCCTCGTTTGAGGATCCAGAAGATCAGGTAGATCACTCCGACCACGGCAGCCAGGATCAAGACCATGCGCAGGAAATCCCAGGAAGAAACCAGCGGCCCTCCCTGTACATCCGCGCCCTCCTCCCCTTCCGCTTCTTCCCCGGTGTCCAGGATCAGCAGCGATTCTTCGGCGGGACGTCGCGTCTTGGTGCCGGGATTATCCGCCTGATCCTGGGCCTGTAGAAAGGGAAGTGGCAGCAGGAGGAGTGCGACAATACACAGCGGGATTACCCTACCTGTGGCAAACGGAGTGTCTTTTTTGGATTTCACGTTCCCCTCCCAAGAAACTACGAAAGAAGACCGCAATACTACAATTGCGACATCTTCGCTGATTATTCTATACTAGAACGAAATTTAAGTCAAATCACTCATCCTCTGCATTGGAGAGACGATTTCGGTGACCCGGACGCCGAAGTTCTCATCAATGACCACAACCTCTCCCTTGGCGATCAGCTTGTGATTGACCAGGATGTCCACCGGCTCACCGGCAAGCTTATCCAACTCGATAATCGTACCTTCACCGATGCCCAGTATCTCCCGGATGAGCTTGCGCGTTCGCCCCAGCTCTACGGTCAGCTCCATGTAAACATCCATGAGCAGGCCGATATTGCCCTGTTCCCCGGGAGCGCCGGCGCCTTGGAGATTGGCAAACTGCACCGGCTGGACATTTGGCGGAGCCTGTCCGGAACCTACGCCCATACCCTGTGGAGCGCCAAAGGCCTGCCCGAAGGTCTGGGCTATCCCGGCCGGGGCTCCCGAAGCTTCGCCTCCGGAAGAGCCGGTAGCCGCACCTAAGGCCGCAGCTGCTGCGGCACCCGCTGCGGCGCTCGCTTCTGCGGCAGAGGTTGCGGCAATGATCTCCTTCGCCAGGGAAAGCGAGTACAACTCGATCAGCTTCGCCGGATTCTCCCCCTCGATCATCAGGGGATATTCCAACTTGACGACCACCTCCCCCTGGGGAAGTCTCACCTTGTCTTTCGAAACGCTCTGAAAATCCGGCGCAGCATTCTGCACGGTTTTTCCGCTCTGATTGCCGATCTCCGTGGCCACCGGCCCGCTGATCTGAGAAAGGGCTTCGGCCACGGCCGAAAGAGCCGCGTCGTCCAACTCCACCCCGGTTTGGCCCATCATCAGCCCGGCGACCGCCTGAGCCGTAGTGGAATCCACCAGATAGGAGTGTTCACCAGCAAGGGTGTCTGTAAAATCGATCTTTACATCCACGACCTCATCCGGCAGCTGATCCAGTATTTCCTCCCCCATCACAAGATCCAGAGAGGGTCTTTCCAAATTTACGTTCTTACGCGTCAGAATAGACAGGTTCGAGGCCTGAGAATCGATCACACCCTCCAATAGGGTTACTAAATGACCCTTCTCATCCTCCGAGAGCGGCTCGCTTCCTCCGAACCCGGTATCGATCTCCAGACTCTCGGTTTCCTGTAGCAATGCGTCAATTTCGTCTTGGGACAGTGATCCGTCGCTCATACTTCTTCCTCCCCGCTGGTAGTGAGCTCCTCAAAATCCGCCTGCTCGATATCTTCCAGCTTCTTAATCACCTGTACAGCCATTTTGTTTCCCAGTACACCGGGACGACAGAGGAACTTCCTGCGTTCGCTGATGCGCACGGTCATGGGATCGTTTACTCTGACCGAATCCAGTCGCAGAATATCGCCTACCCGCAAGGCCAATACATCCCGCACTTTGATATCCATAGCGCCGATCTCGGCCATCAGGGTGACCGTTACCGAGGCCAGCCGATCCCGCAGTATGTTCAGATTTTCCGTTGTCGTGCCCCGACGTGTGGAGGCGTACCAGTACTGCGCCGAAAGCTTGGAGATGATCGGCTCGATCGTAAGATAGGGGATGCAGAGGTTCATCATTCCCTCCACTTCCCCGACTTTGGTTTCCAGGGTGATCAAAATCACCATTTCCGAGGGCGGTACGATCTGGGCAAACTGGGGATTGGTTTCGATCCCGCCGAGGCGAGGACGAAGATCGATTACCGTGCTCCAGCTTTCCCTCAAGTTGCCCAGTATCCGGACAATGATCCCCTCCATGACCGCCTGCTCGATATCCGTCAGATCCCTTGAGAACTTGGCACCTTCCCCCTGACCGCCGAATAGCCTGTCGATCACCGAAAAGGTAATGGCCGGATCGATCTCGAGGATCGCCGATCCCTTGAGAGGATCCATATCAATCACCGCCAGGGTTGTGGGATTGGGAATCGAGCGGATGAACTCCTCGTAGGTGAGCTGATCGACCGAAGCCACATGGACATGCACCAGGCTGCGCAGCTGGGCCGACATGGAGGTTGTGGTAAGGCGGGCGAAAGTCTCATGCATGATCGAGACCGTGCGGATCTGGTCCTTGGAAAACTTATCCGGACGCTTGAAGTCATAGATCTTGATCTTACGCTGGTCCCGGGGCTGGTGTATCTCTTCGGTGGAGATCTCCCCGGCTGAGATTGCCGAGAGAAGTTGATCTATTTCGTCCTGGGACAGTACTTCCGCCATGAATCTACTCTCCTACTGAGTCACCACAAAATCCCGGAATACCACCGCTTCGATTTGCCCCTCCCTGAGCACGCTGTTGATCTGGCTGCGCAGATCCTCCTGTATCAGCTCGTAGTGCTCCGGCCGTAGCTCTTCGCTTCTCTTCTTGCTCAGGTAAATCAGGGCGAGATTCCCGATTTCTCTCTTGCGGGCGGCAATCTCTATGGCCAGCTGCTGCTTGCCCTGTTCGTAACCCAGGCTGATGCGCGCACTGAAAATGGCCGGAACTTCGTCGGAGGTTACTCCGCGGATCTCCTCCAAAGTATCGTCGTAGTTCAGGGGTTCCGGCCTGGCGCTGTACTTCGGGGATATCTCCCTGAGCTCGGAACCGGCACGCCCCCTGTTCACCAGGTTAAAGGTCACAACGGTTGTGGTTACGCCTAGAATCACAAAACCCAGGCCAATGGCCACCCATTTGAGTACTCTTACGAGAAAGGTGGGCAGAAATCCCGCTTTTCGCCCCGCGGGGGCTATTTCATCGGGACCGGCACCTACATCCTCTAAACTCAACCCCTCTTCGTCGGACATGAACAGCTCCTACATCCAAATTTAAAGATAATGCGCCGGCAATTCAAACTCTTCAGCCTCATAGATGCCCCTCGGTCAGCAGCACGATATCGACCCGGCGGTTGTACGCCCTGCCTTCCCGGGTATCGTTGGAAGCCAGGGGCACGGTATCGGCGAATCCCGCTACCTGACATTGCCGCTCATCCACACCAAAATCCACCAGGTAGTGAAGAACATTGACAGCCCTGTCTGCCGATAGCTCCCAATTCGTCTCCCACTCTCCGTCCGGGTCGGTGGGGATGTTATCCGTATGCCCCTCTATTCGGAACTTCCGTCCTCTCATTTCCGGAGAGTCGAGCAGGGTCGCCACCTTCTGCAGTACCTGCCGGGACTCCTCGATGTTTACCCCCGCACTGGCCGGCTCAAAAAACGAATCCGCCGCCAGGGAGATGATCAAACCCCGCTCATCTTCCTTGATCCGCACCTTCTTGGTCTTCAGTTCCGGCTGGAATTGGCTGATCGCGGTGCGCCGCGCGTTGTCCAGCGCCTTGCCCGCCTCCCTCGATGGCAGGCCCATAATAGTATGACCCAACTCGGCAAGCTTTCCCACCTGGAGAGTGTTTCCGCCCCGAAAGGATCCCAAGCCCTGGAAAGCCGCCAGAATCATACGTAACTCCGCTCCGTCGATCTCCGCGGTCGTGAACATCAGGATGAAAAAAGTCAGCAGCAAAGTAGTCATGTCCCCGTAGGTAACCATCCATCCGGGGGCGCCCTCCTCGACCTTTTTCTCCCGCTTCTTTGGATTCGGCATCTTGTTTTACTTCACTCCCTGACCGCCTCCTGACGCACCGCCTCTCTGCGCAGCGGCGGCAGGAAGGCCAGAAGCTTCTCCTCCAGGATGCGGGGATTATCTCCCGACTGGATCGAGAGAATTCCCTCGATCATGATCTCCTTCACCAAGCTCTCCCCTTCATCTCTATCCTCGAGCTTGCGTTTTACCGGCATGAAAACCCCATAGCCCAAAACAGCCCCATAGAGGGTTGTAATCAGTGCCGTGGACATGCCGATTCCAATTGCGGACTTGTCCTCGATCTGAGCCAGCATGGTAATCAAGCCGATCAACGTACCGATCATGCCGAAAGCGGGAGCCAGCTTACTCCAGTCATCGAAGATGCCGATGCCGATGGAATGACGGGACTGAATCTGGTTCAGCTCGTTGTAGAGAATATTCTTGATGATATCAGGGTCCGTGCCGTCCACGACAAGCTGGATCCCCTTCCTCAAGAACTCATCCTCCACCTCCTCCAGATCATCCTCCAACGCCAACAGGCCCTCCCGGCGGGCCTTCTCGGAAAAAGTCACCAACTGGCTGATGATCCGTTCCTCCTCGTAGACCGGAACACGCAGGGTGAGGCGGAAGTAGCGCATAATACCCAACACTCGGCTCAGGGGGTTTGCCACCATCAAGGCGCAGAATGAACCGATAATCGTGATAAAGATAGAGGATAGGCTGATAAACCGGATTGGCTGGCCGCCGGCCCAGAAAATCCCCGTGACCAGGGCGGCAAATAGCACCAGCAGGCCGACTATCGTCGCTAGATCCACACTCTACTCCTCGTTCTTAAACGCCCCTATGAGCTTTCGATAGCTCACGATTCGCTCATAAATTTGTTCAAACGACTCGCGTACCACGAGCCGTTTTCCGCTGAGCATGACCATTGTCGTGTCCGGGTTGGACTCGATGTATTCGATCTGGTGCGGATTCACATAGTAGGTCCTCCCGTCAAGTCTGGTCACCTCAATCATTTATCTCATCTAATTCCTTTACCGTTTCAATGTCAACAGTTCCTGGATCATCTGGTCGGAGGTGGTGATGGTTCGACTGTTCGCCTGAAATCCTCTCTGGGTGACGATCATATCGGTGAACTGCTCGGCCAGATCCACATTACTCATCTCCAGGGCTCCGGCAATGATTTTTCCCTTGCCCGCTATTCCAGCCGCATCGATGCGGGCATCCCCGGAATTGTTCGACACCTCGTAGGTGTTCTCTCCGGCTTTCTCCAGTCCGCCGGGATTTGTAAAACCGGCCAGGGCAACCTGTCCGATGGCCCGATTGGTGCCGTTTGAGTACACTCCGGTGATCACTCCGGCCTGGTCGATCTTGAAGCTCTCCAGATAACCCATGGGGTAGCCGTTCTGGGCGATCGCCTTGGTAGAGCTCTTTTCGGCGAACTGGGTCACCGCACTGCGATAGCTACCCACCTCGCCGAGGTTGAGAGTGAACAACTGGCGCACCGCCGCCTCGCCGGCGGGGATGGTCGCTTCCGGTACATCGAAACCGACATCCACCTGCAGCGTTCCTTCGGCGATGGTGTCGCCCTGGGCGTCCAGTACTGCGGACATAGAGCCCAGGTTGTCGAAATCGATGAAGAACAGGTTATCCGCGTTGTTGGCCGCACCGATCTCCACCAGGGTGTTCGTGGGAACCTCCGCATCCGGGTCCACGATCACCTCGGCCTGCCAGCGGTTTGCTATACCCACCACCTTCGTGAAGTTGACCTGCAACTGGTGTACATTGCCGAAGGAATCGTAGATATCAAAGGTGGTGGACCAGGTACCGTCCAGAATCGTCTGGGCAGTGGCGCCCGCGGGGATCTCCGGTGTGCGCTTGTCCAGGTTGCAGGCCAGTTCCACCTCGGTTGTGGCTGCAGCCGGATCCTTGTCTCCCACCGGAATGATCAGATCGTCGATTACCGCTGCGGTGTTGATCGTGGTGACTCCGTCAATCGTGGTCGCCTGCCAGCCCTGTACGCGAAGTCCATTGGCCGGATCGACCAACAGGCCGTCCCGGTCGATTCCAAACGACCCGTCCCGGGTGTAAAAGCGTTTCTCCCCATCCTGGAGAATGAAAAAGCCTTCCCCCTGCACCGCCAGATCCGTCATCACCCCCGTGGTCTGCAGCGATCCTTGGGTGTGGATCGTGTCGATGGAGGCGATAACCATCCCCAGGCCTACCTGCTTGGGATTGACCCCGCCCACCTCATCGGTGGGTTTGGCCGCGCCCGAGAGGGTTTGGGAGAGCATATCCTGGAAATTCACCCGCCCCTTCTTAAAGCCGGTCGTGTTGATGTTGGAGATGTTGTTACCCAGAACATCCATTCGTATCTGGTGATTCTGGAGACCGGAAACTCCGGAATAAAGCGAACGCATCATGGGCTTCTCTCCTTACTCTTCCTTGACGCTCAAGATTTGTGACACATCGTAATATCGACCTTCTACCAGTATTTGCGGAAACTCACTACCTGTGATTTCCCGAACCCTCCCAGATACTACATTATCTCCAATGGCGATCTCGACTGTTTTGCCCAACAGCCCGATCGCCTGACTTTTTGCCATAACCGCGAATACCTTGGCCATCTCGGCACTCATATTTGTCATCTGCTCCAGGGTGGAGAACTGCGCCATCTGAGCCACGAACTCCTTGTCCTCCAATGGGGCGGTGGGATCCTGGTGGGTCAACTGGGTCAGAAGGATTCGCAGAAAATCATCCTTGCCCAAGGTCTGACCCTGTCCGGCCGCCTCAGCGGGATTCAACCCCCTATTGTAGTCCTCCACCTGCCTGGTCAGACTGCTCAGATCATTAGCGGACAGCAACGATTGAATATCCATAACCTCTTCTGTTCTTCCTCCGTTTATGCGTATATGTTGACCAGCTCATACTCGGGCTTCAGATCCAGGAACAGCGGCACGGCCTTGTCGAACTCTTCGCTGCTGCTAGCCAGCCAGCCCATCGGTTGGGTTTGGGCCTGCTCATTTCCGCTCCAGCTCCTCCTATGGCCGACCGAAACCTCCAAATTGGTCTGATATCCCTCCAGACGTAGCGCGTTTTTCAGGTTGTCCAGGCTGGATTCGACCAGTTCTTTAACACTATTATTGTCGACAACTATACGGCCCTCTAAACTGCTTTCGCTCAAAGACAGTCGAATGCGTATGCTACCGAGATTCTCCGGCTTCAGTACCAGGCGGATCTCTCCATTGCCGCCGTCTTTTAGGATAATGCCGGTTTGCTTGACAACTTCCGGGATGAACCGCTGTTCGAAGTTCGCGTTCGCCCTGGTCGTACGGACACTTGCCTCCAGGGCAGGGGCCTGGGCCCTCTGCTGTAAGGGAGTCCGCACCAGAATCGAAACATCCCGGTCCGGGACCTCCCCGGCTTTTTGCGCGCCGGGACTCAAGGAGCTGTTCGGCGGATTGCGTTGTTCCCGGCTCTCCTTGGCGGCATGTTGATCCTCCCTCAGATCCACTACCACCACTCTGGATTTCCTGCCCACCTTGCCAGCTTCACCGATCTGCTGTTTTCCCGCTCTGCCCTCCACATCGGGCTCCGGTGAGCCCGGGGCTTGTTTCTTCCCGGCGGCCGCGGCAACCGCATCGAACACCGTCTGTTTTCCAAGCAGCTCGGATAGAGTGGCAAGAATTTCTATGAGCTTATCGCGGCTCAGCCCCCACTTGCCCTCTGCCGGAGTACTATGGAGAGCGCTGCCCTCGGATAGCGAAGATGAGGTAAAAGCAGCACCGAGCCCCAGAGATTCGAGATAGCGCAGCAGCTGCTCCGGGTTGATCTGCATCAATACCCCGATCAGCTGACGCTCATCCAATCCGCCCAGCAACTCCTGGAGCGTTTCTGCAGTTTCGGTAGGGCAGTCCGGGGATTCTACCTCAGGGTTTGTATCCGCCTCTTCGGTATCATGTACCGCCTTGGTTCCAATAGTTCCCTGGGCCTTTTGCAGAGTACTGGCAAATCCTTCGGCTCCCGACTCCACCTTGCCCCCGGCCTGTTTTTCAACCAAAAAGTTGGCTGCAGGAGAGACTGCGGCTTCAATAGAACCTGCAGAGCTCACGGGCTTGGCAGCGGCAAAATCCAATTGCAACAAAGCATCAACTCCCGATCTTCCGTGACATTTTCCTCTGCAGCACCGCAGCCCGCTCCGCGGGCATCAGGGACAGCCAGTAGGATACGAGGGAAAGCTCTCCAGTGGCTTGAGCCTGCTCCTCGGTCATACGAAAGATATCAATCACGTCCTGGTCTTCCATCTGCAGTAGTATCTTAACGGCATTTTCCGGCGGCATCCCCACCAGATATTCCGAGTTACGCTGCAGGTTTACTCTTCTATTTTCGAAGGTCTGCAAACGTTCGATAAACACTTTTTCACGATCTTCGATCTTCTGTTCCCGCTCCTGCAACTGCTCGATCATCTGATCGATCTGCGCCTGGCTGGTCTCCAACTCCTGCTGCCAGGCGGAAAGCTCTTCGGAGCGGATGGCCAGCGCTTCCAGCTGCTTGGCCATTCTTTCCTTGTCCAGCAGCAGCGGATCTTCACCATCCACCACGACCCGTTCACCTCGAATCAGGGTGAACACCGGCGCCAACAACCCCTGGGCATCCACGATTCCCAGATAGTCAAACCACACCAGGGCGCCCAATACGAGAACCGCCACGAGGAGTAAAAGAATCACAACCCGAAAACCCGCTCCAACAGAACTGTATTCCATCACGGCTCAATCCCCCCTCATCTGGCTCTTCCTCAAAAACTGACTGGAGTTCAGATCATCCACTTCCTTGAACTCCCCCAGCTTCGCCTGCTTGTAGTAATCCGACTCTCTCTTCTCTTTCAGTTTTTCCAACACCTTCTTGTCCCGGGAGACCTCTTGATACTTCTGTTGCACCTCACTATGTTGCCGCTTTCTCTGCTCCAGCTGTTTCTCCAGGCTCATACGTTCCCGGCCCAGCCGATTGATATAGTTTTCCCTGTAGGTCAGCACGGCCAGATCCAGCTCATTGCCCTTGCGACTGTCTATGTAGAACGCTCCCCGAGCCGCCTCACCGGTCTCGGTGATCTTTCGCATCAGGCGGGCGCATAAACCCGAGGCAGCTGCCAACTTGGCCAGCCACTGCCGCTCCCGATGCGAACGGATCTCAAGTAGCCGCTCGAGCCTGAAGTGAAACCGCTTCACTTCCCAACTCCTCCTCGGGGATCGGAACTCCGACAATTTCTCCCATACGAGCGTAGGTTTCCTCCATCGGATGTTTTTCCTCTATAGCCTGAATGAGGAACTCGTTGATCTCCGGCATCTTGGCGATGGCCTGATCGATCTCCGGGTTAGATCCTTCCACGTACGCCCCGACATTTATCAGATCCTCCGCCTCCCGATAAGTTGCCAGCATCCGGCGCAGGGATCCGGCCGCCTTCTTGATGTTCGGTCCTGTTACCTTTTCGGCCAATCTGGACACCGACTGTAAGACATCGACGGCGGGGTAGTGATTCCTCTGGGCTAGATTGCGGGTAAGCACGATGTGTCCGTCCAGTATTCCCCGAACCGCATCGGATATCGGTTCGTCCAGGTCATCCCCCTCGACCAGCACGGCGTAGAATCCGGTAACCGTGCCCTTCGGGGAGGTTCCGCAGCGCTCCAGCAGTTTCGGAAGAAGCGAGAAAACAGAGGGAGTAAATCCTCGGTTTGCCGGCGGCTCTCCCACCGCCAGTCCGATCTCCCGTTGAGCCCGGGCAAAGCGGGTGACCGAATCGAAGAGCAGCATGACGTCTTTGCCCTGGTCGCGGAAGTACTCGGCAATGGCGGTGGCCACGTAGGCACCGCGGATCCGGGACAATGGGGGTTTGTTCGAAGAGGCAACCACGACCACCGAGCGTTCCAGGCCCTCCGGTCCCAGGTCGTTCTCGATAAAATCCCGCACCTCCCGGCCCCGTTCACCGATCAGGGCGATGACGCTCACATCCGCGGTGGTATTGCGGGCAACCATTCCCAGCAATGTGGATTTTCCGATCCCGCTGCCGGAAAATATCCCGGCCCGCTGTCCTTTTCCCATCGTAACCAGCCCGTCGATGGAACGGATGCCGGTTCCGATCTTCTGTTCGATGCGCGGTCTGCGCAGCACATCCGGCGGAGATTGGTGGATTGGGTACCAGATGGAGGACCCGATATCTCCCTTGCCGTCGATGGGCTTTCCCATACCATCCAGCACTCTGCCGAGCAGCTTCTCCGACACGGGAATTGACAGCGACTCACCCATGGCGATCACCTTGCAGCCCACGGTGATGCCCTCCATCTCGTCGTAGGGCATGATCTGCACGATACTATCCCTTAGGCCCACGACCTCGGCCCAGATGATGCGGCGGCTGTCAGGGAGCACGATCTGACACAACTCTCCTACCACGGCCCGGGGGCCCTTGGCCTCCACGATCAGCCCCCCCTGAACCCGCTTTACCACACCGATATACTTGATGGGATCGATTCTCTCTAAAGTGAAAGCGTACTTGTCGAATAGTCCCACTTTTTCCCCTCCCTGAAAAATGGGTTAGTTTATTGCCGGCTCCGCCGGCCCTCGCACTCTCTCCTGCCTCCTATTCCTCTCCTTTGGAACGGATCGGAGCCAGTTCGATTATTTTTTCTTCGATTTCGTGAAGCTGTGAAGAAATCCGGGCGTCGATCTGACCGAAATCGGTTTCTATGATACATCCGCCCCGATCCACCGAGCTGTCCTCTAAAACAGTCACGGACTTGACGTTTTCCACCATCTTCATGAAGTCATTAATGTGCTCCGAGGTGAGCTCGACATCTGCCAGATTCACCCGTATCACCACGTCGCCTCGGCTCTTGAGCTTACGCAGGGCCTGGACAACATTGTTGATCACCACGTTGCGCTGATTCTCGCTGATTACCTTGATCACCTTCTTGGCAATCAGTAAAACCAGGTTGATGACCTGGGTTTCCGACTCCTGAATGATCTGAGTTCTCTTGTCTATGGCTGCGGAGATGATCTTCTGCAGGCTTTCGACAAGACGTTCCACCTCCTGGCGGCCCTCCTTGAAGCCCTCTTCTCTTCCCTCTGCATGCCCCTTGGCGAAAGCTTCCTTCTCCTGCTTGTCGACCTTGTCTTGGATCTCCGCTTCCAGCTCCTGCGCTTTTTTCCGGGCATCCTCGATGATGGTCTTGGCCTCGTCCTCCGCTTCCTGGCGAATCTTCTGAGCCTGATTGTTCTTACGTTTTACTTCGTCAAAGGCGGCCCGCTCGGCCTCTTTCTTGATCGACTCCGCCTCCGCTTGAGCCGCTTCAATCAGGCGGTTTTTCTCCTCTTCCCAGCTTCTCTTAAACTCATCCGCCTCCTTGCGTAGATCGTCTACGGTGGGTCCGGTATACTCTTCCAGGCTTTCAATTTCTTCGAAACTCTCCTCCGGCTCTACCTGAGGAGGTTTGATAAAAACCTTACGGGACTGGTAGAGAATTTCATCCGCTCTAAAAACGTTCTTTGCCATATCACCTCACGCCGGCGCTGATTCGCCATCCTTGGCTGCGCCGGCATTTCGCCATCCTTGGCTCAAACCACCAGTTCATCCTCGCCGGCCCGGGCGACCACGATTTCTCCCTGCTCCTCGAGCTTGCGGATGATGGAGACGATACGCTGCTGGGATTCCTCGACATCTTTCAATCGGATCGGTCCCATGTAGTCCATATCCTCCTTCAAGAGGGTGGCCGCCCGCTTGCTCATATTCCTGAAGATCTTGTCCTGCACCTCCGAATCCACCGCCTTCAGCGCCTTGGCAAGCTCCGTGGTATCCACCTCCCGCAATACCTTCTGGATGGCCCGGTCGTCGAGTAGTACGATATCCTCGAACACGAACATCCGCTTCTTGATATCCTCGGCCAGCTCCGGATCATCCTCCTCCAGCCGCTCGATAATCCCCTTCTCGGTAGAACGATCCACCAGGTTGAGGATCTCCACGATGCTCTCCACTCCGCCGGCGGCTGTGTAGTCCTCCGAAGATAGGGTGGACAGCTTCTTCTCCAGCACCCGCTCGACCTCCCTCAAGATCTCCGGTGAGGTCCTATCCATGGTGGCGATCCTCTTGGCCACGTCGGATTGTACCTCACTGGGCAGGGCTCCCAGGATAACCGATGCCTTGTTCGGCTCCAGATAGGCCAGGATCAAAGCAATGGTCTGGGGATGCTCCTGTTGAATGAAGTTCAGCAGGTGAGCCGGATCGGTGCGGCGGATGAAGTCGAAGGGACGCACCTGCAGGCTTGAGGTCAGGCGGTTGATGATGTCCACGGCCTTCTGGCTGCCGACGGACTTCTCCAGCAGCTCCCGGGCGTACTCGATACCGCCGGTGGAGATGAAGTCCTGGGCCATCATCAGCTCCTGGAACTCCATCAGCACCTGATCCCGATCTCCCGGATCTATCGATTCGTTTCGGGCAATTTCGAAGGTGAGCTGCTCGATTTCATCATCCCGCAGATGCTTGAAGATATCCGAGGCGATCTCGTGCCCCAGGGTTATGATGAATATGGCGGCCTTCTGACGCCCGGTAAGCGCCTTTTTCGGTCCGCCGTGGCCTCTGGGTTTCTTTCCCGGCGGGGGCGCCTGGGCTGTAGCGCTTGCTTCCCTCTTTGCCATATCCTACTCCTCCAACAGCCAGGTACGGATCAGCTGAGCCACATCCTCGGGATGCTCCCGAGCCATATTGATGGCATTCTCCTGCATCTCCATCCTCGCCCGTTCCTCGACGGATAGTTCGACCTCCGCCCCTTCCTCCTCGGCTCTGCGCAGCGCCGCCTCGCGCATGGCCTGATGCTGCCGCGCCAGCTCTTCTTCCCGCAGCCGCCGTCTGCGCTCCAGCTCTTTGGCGATCAGCCGGTAGAGGATGGCGGCAAAGATGATTGCCCCGATGCCGATGATAACCGAGATAATCGTAGTACGCAGCTGCCGCTGACGGCGCAGCTGCTCATCCTCGGTCGAGAACTGAGCGTTTCTGTCGAAGGGGATATGCTCTACGGTTACCGAGTCTCCCCGATCCCGATCGTAACCCACGGCATCCTTGATCAGACTTTCCGCTTTGCGCAGATCCTCCTCGCTCACCGGGTTGTACGCCCGTACGATGCTGCCGTCGGGATTCACCTCCAATTCACCATCATCATTGTATACCCTGCGCCATACTCCATCAATAGCCACGCCTGTGGTGATTCTTTCGATGCTCCAGGGGCTGCTCTCCTCAAAGGTGCTCTTCTTGTTCACCACCTCGTTTTGAATCAATGAGGACTGGTCGTACTTACCCACCAGGTTGGACAGGTCCTTGTAGGCCGGGGGCGTCTGCCCCTCCTGACCCGGGGGACCCTCGGGATTGAAGCCGGTGCCTTCGAAATGCTCCTCCGTTACCTCTTTGGACAGGGTTATAGAGGGCACCACCTCGCTTTCATCGAAGGGCGTGCGGGGGTTGTCCTTCTTCATCGTGACCGGAAAATGCTCCTCCGTGTTCACCGTCTGCTTGCTCATATCCAGGTCGATATCCAACTTGACGATCTCCACCCTGTCGAAGCTGAAAATCGTACGCAGGGCAGCCAATATTTCCGCCTTGTACTGCTGCTCCAGCTCTTTCTTGGTTCTGATCTCCCGCCGGGCGATCTCGATCCTGTCCACGTCCTCCAGGCCGGTGAAATCGTTCAGCTGCAGGCCGTTTTGATCGGTAATCACGATATTCTCGTCCTGGAGCCCGGCTACGGCGAACTTGATGATGCGTACGATCCCCTCGATCTTTTTGCGGTTTTCGGTGATGTCGGAACCCGGTTTCGGCGTGACGATCACCGAAGCGCTGACCGGATTCTGGTCCTCCTGGAACAGCTCGCTCTTGGGCACCACCAGGGTCACGCTGGCCGCATCCACATCGTCGAGGGCCAGGATGTGCTGCTCCAGGTTCTTGGTAAGGGCACGCTGCAGGTTGACATCCCGCTCGAAGTCGGTCAGAGTCCAGCGTTCCACGTCGAAAATTGCCCAGGGATCGGTTTTGGGAGGAATCAGATCCTCCCGGATCAGGATGGCCCGGATGCGGCGAGCCGTGGCCTCGTCCTCCACCGTTATGATGTTCTCCGGGCTCACTTTGTAGGCAACCCCCTCCTCGTCCAGAACCGTGACGATGCGGGCCAGGTTGTTCTCATCGGTGATCGGCGTGCCGATCAGGGTTACCATGGTCGGAGCGGAGCTGAACACCGCGATCAGGATGATCGCCAAAACCGCCACGCCCACGATAGAGAACAGGATGATCTTCTGGGTAAGGCTCCACTTACCCCACAGAGTTTTTATCTGATTGATTAGCTGTCTTAGCCACTCGTTCATTCTCCCCTCCCAAGGAACTGAAACTTCTCTCGCTCCTATCGCGACGAAGTGCGATTTTTTCTCTCTCTACACGCCTCAGCGTGTGTTGATGACCTCCTGATAGGCCCGGATTGCCCTGTCCATGATCGCTTTGGTCATGGAGAGGGCCAGATTGGCCTCGGCAATAGCCACTGTCACATCGTGAATATCCACCGAATCCGGATCGGTGAGCATCATTTCGGTCAGATCCATGGTCGTATGCTGAAGTTCATTGACGTTGTTCAGCGCATCGAAGAACATTCGTCCGAATCCCGATTCGGGATCCGAAAGCGCCGGTGCCGAAGCGGGCGTGGAGGAGGCGCCCGCCACCACCGATCCGGAAAGGTGACGGGGATCGGTGCGCTGAAGCTCTATAAGGTGTCCCTGAACCGACAGAGGTGAAAGCAGATCCATCAATTACCTCCCGATCTCCAGAGCCTTGAGGAACATGCTCTTGCTGCCGTTCATGATCGCCACGTTGGCCTCGTAGGCCCTGGATGCGGAGATCATATCCACCATTTCGTTCACCACATTGACGTTCGGATACTCCACATAGCCCTGTAGCGGCCCGGATTGGATGGCATCGGGGTGAGTCGGATCGTACACCAGCCTCACCTCGGCGTCATAGTCCTTCTCCACGTTGACCACCCGCACTCCCCTGCCGATCTGTTCCTTCAGGAAGGTAGGCAGAAAGGGGCTTCGCCAGTAGGGTTGTGATACCCGGGGACGGAAGACCACCCGACTGCGGCGAAACGGCCCGCCCTCAGTGGTACGGGTTGTATTCACGTTCGCGATATTGTTGGCGATCACGTCCAGGCGGGTACGCTGGGCCGTGAGCCCGGTAGCTGCCGTGTTGATTGTTGTAAAAAGACCCATCTACTCCTCCAACCTTTCTCTCGCTCTCACTGTTAGCGAAGCACCAGGTTCACCCGGCTGAACTCGCTGGAGATTGCCTGCGCCATGGTTTGATAGAGCAGCTGGTTCTCCAGTGCCAGCATGCCCTCCTCCTCGATATCCACGTTATTCCCGTTGTTCTTGGCCGTTGTCAGGTAATCCAGGACCAGACGCGGCCGGACCGTCCTGTAGTCCACCGGCTGATGAAAGGGAATGTGCCGGCCGTCGGTCACGAACTGCCGCGGCGGCCGCACCTTCTCGGAGTCCAGCGCCCGTTTCAGGGCGGACTCGAAGTTCAGTACGGTCCTCTTGAAGTTCGGTGTCTCCGCATTGGCTATGTTGTTGGCGATCACACCACGCCGCTGCACGGAAACATCCAAGCCCCTTTTGAGCAGATCGACTGTCTTTTCAAAACGTCCAACTGAAAACATCACTACAAGCCCCTCCTCTCCTTATAGTTTCGGCCTCAACTCGGGCCTTGATTAGAGGATGAAGCGGCTCAAATCCTGGTCCTCCACGATATCCTTCAGTCTCTTATTTACATAATTCTCGGTAATGGTCACCGTTTGGCCCTGGATGTCGGTAGCCGTGAAGCTGACCTCCTCCAGCAGCGATTCCATGATCGTATGCAGCCTCCGGGCGCCGATATTCTCGGTTCTGGAGTTCACCTCATTGGCGATCTCGGCGATGCGTTTGATGGCCGGTTCCTGGAACACCAACTCAACACTTTCGGTGCGCAGCAGCTCCTCGTACTGCTTGATCAGGGCGTTACGGGGCTGGGTGAGGATTTTGACGAAATCCTCACTAGTCAGAGCCTGGAGCTCGACCCGGAGAGGAAAGCGACCCTGAAGCTCCGGAATCAGATCCGACGGTTTGCTCATGTGGAAAGCCCCGGCCGCGATAAACAGGATATGGGCGGTGTCGATCATCCCGTATCGGGTGTGCACCTTGGAGCCCTCTACGATCGGGAGGATATCCCTCTGCACCCCTTCCCGGGAAACATCCACCCCGCTGACGTTCTGCCTGGAGGCTATTTTATCCAGCTCGTCGATGAACACGATCCCCATCTGTTCGGCTCGCTCGATCGCCTGCTCTGTGACCCGTTCCATGTCGATCAGCTTGTCCATCTCTTCGGCCAGAAGGATATCCCGGGCCCGGGCCACGGTGGTCTTCTTGCGTTTTTTACGACCGCCGAAGATATTTCCCAGGTTTCCGATATTCACGTCCATCTCCTCCAGGCTGGTTCCCGAGAAAATCTCTATGGCAGGAAACTGGTTGCTGGTGACATTCACCTCCACTGTCTTGTCATCTAACTCCCCGGCGTGGAGCTTCTCTCTGAACTTCTCCCGGGTGCTGGATGAGACCGCAGGCTCTTCTTTGGGCGGTGCAACCGGCTGAACCGGCAGCGGGTGCGCCCCCGCTGCTCTGGGAGTTGCCGGGGATTTGCCGATTCCCGGCAGCAGAAGATCCAGCAGCGCCTCCTCAGCCCGCTTCTCCGCCTCCTGCCGCACCTGTTCCTGCAGTTCCGTTTTCACCATTGACACCGACACGCTGACCAGATCCCGGATCATGGACTCCACGTCCCGCCCCACGTAGCCGACCTCGGTATACTTGGTGGCCTCCACCTTGACCAACGGTGCTCCGCAGAGCCGGCTCAACCGGCGGGCGATTTCGGTTTTTCCCACCCCGGTCGGCCCGATCATGATGATGTTCTTCGGAGCCACTTCATCCCGCATCTCTTCGGAAAGCCTCTGGCGCCGAGTTCGATTGCGCAGGGCAATGGCGACCGCCTTTTTTGCTTTGGTCTGTCCTACGATATATTTATCCAGCTGCTCCACAATCTGCTTGGGAGTAAGCGTATCCAGATCGATCTTCATTCCAATTCCTCTACGATGAGTTCTGAGTTCGTGTAAATACAAATTTCGGAGGCAATTCGCAAGGATCGCTCCACTACCTCACGGGCCGAATAGGAGTTCGACTCCAAATAGGCCTTGGCGGCAGCGTAGGCAAAAGCGCCTCCGGAACCGATGGCGATTACAT
>Ga0272441_10001255_pt1 | contig 54353 bp, 42 predicted proteins | sample SSMProp6N_FD_193582 | JGI IMG/M metagenome (GOLD analysis project Ga0272441, IMG submission 193582) | Marine sediment archaeal communities from Little Sippewissett salt marsh, Falmouth, MA, United States - SSM-Prop-6N | ecosystem: Environmental > Aquatic > Marine > Wetlands > Sediment ...
GCCGGCGCCAGTGGGGGAAAGGGGGTGGTTTGCGCTTTGAGCGTCGAAAAACCCCCGCCCTCGGCGTATCCGCCACTCCCGACGCCCAAACGCCGCGTCTCGACGGCCCATGAAATATGCGGGCTAGTTCCGCCCGGCGGGCATCAGGGCGCCGTAGACCTCCTTGAGCTTCCTGGCGCTGTCTGTCCAGGAGAACTTGCGCAGCTCGATCTGCCCGTGCTGCCGGAGCGTCCGTTGAAGCGGCGTATGGCGCAGGACCGCGAGGATCTTGTTGGCCATCTCGTTGACGTCCCAGAAATCCACCTTCAGCACGTGGGTCAGGACCTCCGAGACGCCCGACTGCTTGGAGATGATCACCGGCACGTTGTGGCTGAGGGCCTCCAGCGGGGCGATGCCGAACGGCTCGCTGACCGAGGGCATGACGTACAGGTCCGCCATGCGGAAGACCCGCGCAACGTCCCCGCCGCGGAGAAAGCCCGTGAACGTGACGTACTTGCCGATCTTGAGGTCCGCGGCCTCGCGAACGCATTGGGCCATCATGTCGCCACTGCCGGCCATCACGAACCGAACGTTCGAGACCTTCTCGATCACCTTCTTGGCCGCCCGGAGGAAGTACTCCGGGCCCTTCTGCATCGTGACGCGCCCCAGGAACAGGACGATCTTCTCGTTGTGGCGAATCGGCGCCATCTCCCAGGAGCCGTTGGTGGGAAGGTCCACCGCGTTGTGGACCACCTCGCACTTGGCCTCTTCCACGCCATACCGGTTGACGACGATGTTCTTCGTGAGGTGGCTGACGCACACGACGCGGGCGGCGCCGTGCATGCCCATCCGCTCGATGTCGTAGACCTGCTGGTTGACGTTCGTTCCCGAGCGGTCGAACTCCGTGCTGTGGACGTGCACGACCAGCGGCTTGCGCGAGGCGGCCGACACCGCCAGGCCCGCGGGGTAGGTCATCCAATCGTGGGCGTGCACCACGTCGAATTGCTCGCGCTCGGCGAGCTCGACCGCCAGGCGGCCGTAGCGCTGGATCTGGGCCATCAGGTTGCCCGCGTAGTGGATGCCCGCGCCTCCCGAGACCACGAGGCCCTTCGGCGGCGGGGGCAGTTCGGGCTGCGCCGGCGTCGGCGTGGCGGCGGGCGCCGCGGCACGCTGCGCGGGGGCGGACGCCTCCACCTGCGTCTGCTGAACGAGCGTGCGGACGGCCTGATCGAAGGTCTCCAGCGGGCCATAGGGCTGAAGCATGGCCGCCACCCGGTGCAGCTCCACGTGCTCGAACTCCGTGGTCGTGATCCGCTCGCTGGGGGGGGCGTCCGGGTTCCAGTGGCCGGGGAGGTCCGCCGGGCTGCGGAGCTGAACGTGGCTGGCGGCGTCCGGGGGGATCGCCGTGGGCAGGACGAAGCAGACATCCACGCCGATCTCATCGAGACCCTTGGTCATGCCGTAGCATGCCGTGCCCAGACCCCCACTGATGTGCGGGGGAAACTCCCAACCCAGCATAAAGACTCTCATCGTTCGGTGTCCCTGCACGGGTCCGGTTCGAAGCGCCCAGCGGCTTCCGTGCCGCGGGATCAGGAGATTATATCCTGCCGAAGAACCGGGGGAAAGAGAGAGAATCCCGGCGGAGGGCTTTTGGCGGTTTTTTCACACGGGGACGCGAGCCTCGGCTTGGGGAGGGCAGGATCACGCGAAACGCATCGCGTCGAACCGGGGCGGCGGCGGTCCGCAGCGTGGTTGTGACGGCGACACCCCCGTCTGCTCATACGGCGGGAATGCCCCCCCCCTCTACGGTGCCTCCATCGCCCCGATGATTTCCGTGACGGCTCGGAACTTGTGGCGGACGAGGTAGTCCGCAATGCCGTCCCGGATCCGAGCGAGGCAGCCGGGATCGACGAACAGCGCCGTGCCGACCGCCAGGCCCGTCGCCCCGGCCAGGAGGAACTCCACCGCGTCGGCGGCATACTGGATTCCCCCCATGCCGATAATCGGCACGCCCGCGTCCCGCGCGACCTGGGTGTACACGCGGTGGACCATGTGAACGGCCACCGGGCGAATCGCCGGCCCGCTCAGGCCGCCCGTGACATTCGCCAGGATCGGCCGGCGGGTCTCCACGTCGATCGCCATCGCCGTGAAGGTGTTGATCAGGCTCAGCGCGTCGGCCCCGCCCGCCACGGCCGCCGCCGCCGTCGCCGCGATGTCCGAGACGTTCGGCGAGAGCTTCACGATCAGGATGTTCTTCCGGCAGATCGCCCGCACGTCCGCGGTGATCCGCTCCACCTGCGCGGGGTCCACGCCGAACTGAATGCCGCCGGCCTTGACGTTCGGGCAGGAGATGTTCAGCTCCACCCCGCGGACCACGCCCACGCCCTCCAGCGCCTCGGCCACCGCGAGGTAGTCCTCCACCGTCGTGCCGGCGACGTTCACGAACACCGGCAGCCCGAGCCGCTCCAGCAAGGGGACCTTCTCGGCCAGGAACGCCTCCAGCCCCACGTTGGCCAGGCCGATGGCGTTGAGCATCCCCGCGCGCGTCTCGACCACCCGCGGGTACTCGTTTCCCGCCCGGGGCCGGACCGTGATGGACTTCGTCACGAACGCCCCCAGCACGCGCAGGTCTACGAAGTCGGCATACTCATCCGCATACCCGCACGTCCCGCTCGCCGTCATCAGCGGGCAGCCCAGCTTCACCCCCGCGATGTCCACGCCCAGATCGGGGGCGGCGGTTGAGTTCGGGTCGGCTGCCATCTGTGCTCCGTCGTTGCCGTCGTGTTCCCTGCCCTTCATGCCGTCGTCAGCTCCCGAGGTACTCGACGGCGTCCTGGACGGCGTGGGGGGTGAGGTCGTCGAAGAGGGCAACCGTGCCGAGTTGGACGGGAAGCACCATGCGGACCCGGCCGGCGAGGGCCTTCTTGTCGTGCTGCATGATCGCCCAGACCTTCTCGAACGGCAGGCCCGGGCGGCGAACGGGCAGGCCCAGGCGGGTCAGCAGGTCCTCGACGCGGGCGGCGGCGTCGGCCTCGATCAGGCCGCGGGTTACGGCGATCCGGCACGCGGCGGCCATGCCGAGAGAGACCGCCTCCCCGTGCGACACCTCGCCGTAGCCGCCGTACGCCTCGATGGCGTGGCCGAGGGTGTGGCCGAAGTTCAGGTGCGCCCGCTCGCCGGCCTCGCGCTCGTCGGCGGAGACGACGGCGGCCTTGATGGCCACGTTGCGGGCGACGAGTTCGGCCATCGCGTCGGCGTCGCAGGCGAGGATCGTGTCGGCGTGGTCCTCGATCCACTCCAGCAGGTCGGCGTCGCGGATCACGGCGTGCTTGACGCACTCGGCCAGGCCGCTGACCAACTCTCGGCGCGGCAGCGTGCGAAGCGTCTCGACGTCGATCACCACCGCGGCAGGCTGGTGGAACGCCCCGATGAGGTTCTTCCCGGCCGGATGGTCCACCGCCGTCTTGCCGCCCACCGAGGCGTCCACGTCGGCCAGCAGGGTGGTGGGGCACTGGACGCACCGCAGGCCCCGCAGGGCCGTCGCGGCGACGAACCCGCCGAGGTCGCCCGGCACGCCCCCGCCGAGGGGCACGATCACCGTGGCCCGGTCCACGGGCGGGTCGACGGCGAACAGCGCGTCCAGCACGTCGGATGCCGTCTGGAGGGTCTTGTTCGCCTCGCCGGGGCGGAAGCGGATCAGCGAGGCCGACACCCCCGCGGCCTCGAGGGATGCCATCGCCCGCTGCCCGTACAGCCCGGCGACGGTGTCCTCGGAGACGACCACCGCGGAGGTCTGCCGCGGCAGGGCGGCGACGGCCTCGCCAAGCTCGTCCAGCAAGCCGGCCCCGACGCGAACGCGGTAGCTCCTGTCGCCCAGGTCAACGGGCACGGTGCGGGTCATCGCCGTCTCCCAGCTCCTGGAGATACTGTTCGGCCGCCGCGGCCAATTCGGGATCGACGGGACCGTCGACGACCTCGTCGTCTTCCTCGTCGCGGTCCGGCCGCCGAGCCCCCGCTCGGTCGCCTTCGCGGTCCGCCGGCCGCCGCCACGCCGGCGTGCGATCTTGCTGCCGCAGTTGGGCCAGCCGCCGGCGAGTGAAATACAGGCCCGCCCCCATCGCGACCACCAGGAGCACCAGGGGCACGAAACGCCCCAATTCGCTGAGGTCAAATCCGCCGCCGCTCCCCAAGCCGAAGGACGGGGTGGTGCGGCTCATCTGCCAGACGATCAACTCCGGGTAGTCTCGCAGGTTGTCGTCTCGGTCCCGCGTTCGGACGAGTTTGAAGAACAGGCCGGCGATGCGCACCTCCCGGCCTCGCTTGTACTTGCGGCGCTTGTAGGCATCGATCTCATCGGGCTCGCCCAGGTATTCCGACGGGTCGGTGATCGAGTAAATCCGGACGGGCTTGTCCTTGGAGTACGGCGTGTCGGTCTGGACGGCGTCCATCTCCCAGACGGCCCGGTTTCTCGGCCAGAACGACGAGAAGTTCAGTCCCGCGCCCGGCTGGAGCTTGGCGACGTAGTGGATCTTCACCCGCATGCGCAGGGGGATGAGGCGGTAGCGGTTGGGGTCGGCCAGGAGATTGACGTAGGCCGGGCGGTCGAGCTCGTCCCACTCGAGCGGGTCGAGCTGGGGCATCTGGTTGGCGACGGCGAACATCACGTACAGGGCCGGCTCGTCGAACTTCTCCGTGCGGTCCTGGAGGTCGCCCAGAATGGTCTTCTGCTCCTCGGTCAGCTCGATGCGCTGGGCGATGGGCTTGATCTCTCGTCGCGCCGGGGCCGGCAGGGCAACCTCGACGGACCGCGCGGACGCCGGTTGCGGCTGGTTGGCGTCGCCGTTGCCGGCCGCCCACACGGGTGTCGCCAGCAGCGCAATGCACGTCGGCAGGAGCAGAACCGGCCAGGCGTGCCCGAGGGCAGTACGGGGATTCTCGTGCAACATACGCGCAATTGTAGAGCGCGGGGCGTGGGGTGTCAAAAGCGTGGCCGCCGCGAGAGGGCGTTGGCTTCACGGAGAGGCCGGTCGAGACGGCGCGACCTCGTACTGTACGATCCCGTCGTTGGAGAACGCGGGCAGGCAGAACGTGTCGGTCACCTGGGCGGGCGCTTCCTCGCCGGAGTAGTTCTCCAGGTTGCCGGCCTGGTAGATATTGTCGCCGTTGACCCCTGCCGCCGGGCGCCTGCGGAACTCGACGTGCATGTCCAGGTACAGGACGTTCATGCCGGCGCCGCCGTGGTTGTCGCTGACGGCCTCGCGGAGGCGCCGGGGGACGAAGCGCCCGTTGGGAAACAGCGGCGTCGCGTCGGCCAGGATGGCCATGCTCTGCTGGACGCGCGCCAGGGCCGGGTCTTCCAGGAAGACGCCCTTCTCCCCGATGGCGTATTGGAAGGAATAGCTGACGTATCTCGCTTCGGGGAAGTCGATCATGCCGGCCTTGTAGGCGAACGTGCCCGCGGCGACGGCGGGGCACTGGAAGTCCCGCGGGTCGGCGTAGCGGGGGGGCACGAGGCGGAAGATGGCCTTGGAGTTGCTGATGGCGGGTTTCCTCTCGGCCGGCAGCCACCGAAGGTGCCTCGTCCCGGTCGCGGGCAGGTACCCCCCGTGGGTATTCGCGTAGGTCAGCAGGCCCGAGCCAAGCCGGGCAACCTGGGCGGCGCAGCCGGTGCGGTCCCGCCGCCGCTGCGCCTCCCGGTAGGAGATCCCCACGATGGTGAAGATCAGCAACACGACGCCGGCGATCGCGCCCAGCTCCCGAAGCGAGAACGTCGGGCGGATCACGTCACTTCGGTTGAGCTCCTCGCGGGCCAGCAGGGCGTCGGTCTGTCGCGCGGAGCGGATCCGACGCATCGTTTCAGCGACCAGGTTCTCGGGCGGCTCGTGATCGACCGCCAGGTCCATGGCCGCGAACGTGCTGTGCAGGTCGTCGCGGAGGGAGGCGAACGCCTCGTCCGTTTCCAAACGAGCACGAACGCCCTCCGCCTGCGCCTCGTCGCACTGGCCCAGCAGGAAATCAATCAACAGTCCCTCGTCATTCTGTCGGTTGTTTTCCGTCATGACCCGTTCTCGCTGCCCACGCCTTCCACTGTTTGGCAAATTGCCGCACGGCCGCGTGGAGCCGACTCTTGACCGTGCCCAACGGCACGTCGAGGATCTCGGCGATCTCCTTGTACGAAAACTCGTTGAAGTAGCTCAGCAAGAGCACGGTTCGGAGGTTGTCCGGCATCTTCTGAACGATGCTTTGTACGGCCTGCCGCGTCTCCAGGTTCAGCAAAGATTCCTCCGGCGGGGGCACGTCGGCAGGCATCAACTCGGCGTACGTGGTTTCCTGGCTGCCGCCGCCGGCGACGGGGGCGTCGAGGGGGGCGGCCTGGCGACGATAGCTCTTGCGCAGGGCGTCGCGCGCCTTGTTAGCCGCGATGGTGAACAACCACGGCTTCAGCCGCCGGGTCGTGTCAAACGTCGCCGCCGAGACGTGCAGTTGCAGGAACGCCTCCTGGAACACGTCCTCCGCCAACGCCGGGTCCCCCGTGAAGCGCGCAAGGAAGTTATACAACTCCCGCCGGTAGCGATGGACGAGCATTCCGAAGGCGTCCGGGTCGCCGTCCAGGTGGTGCTGGAGCAGTTCCGTGTCGGTCGGCCGTCGCTCGCCTTGCGCCGAATCGGTAGCCAAACGGGAGCGTCCTTTCGGTTCACAGTCAGCCCGGGCGGCCGATGATACGCCCGCCCCTGCGGAGCGTCCACGCCTTTCTCCTCGCACCGGCGCTGCAGACGTAGCCTGGGTCATCACTTGCCCGTACCGATCCCTTCCCGGACGCGGCCTGTCCATGGAAGATATCGGCAGAGCCGAGGCCCGGCTGCCGGACGGACCGGCCGAATCTCGAATCCAGGGCGTTCGCTTACGGCGCCCGCGTCTGCGGCGTACGCCGGCCGTTGTGCCCGGAGAACCCCGCCTTGCGTTTGTCTGCCCGCCGCGCTATCCTGGGGGCACCCCTGGGAGAGGAGACGACGGCAGACCCATGAGACGTGGCATACTGGCAACCCGGGACGAGCTGGAGGCGCTGCGCCGCCTGACGGGGCGGAAGGCCTTCGCCGGCATGTACGAGGCCCTCCAGAAGCGATGCGCGCTGATTCTCGAGTCGTCGCCCATCACGGAGAGGCACTGGCGGACGCTTTGGCAGCAGGGGCGGTGGGGTTCGGCCGTCCAGGCCGCCCGGGCCGTCCAGGGCCGCGTCCTCGACCTGCTGATCTCCCATTACATCGACACAAACCGCGCCTACCGGGATCGCGCCATCGAGGAGCTTGCGAACCTCGCCGGTTGGAGCACGTGGACCGACCCCTGCCACAACCACATCGAGGCGGACCTGTGCACCGCGGAGGCCGCCGTGGCGGTCGCGGTGGGGCTGGACTGGCTGTGGGAGGACCTCGGCGAGGCCGACCGGCAGTCCCTGCTGGCCGCCCTGCGGGACAAGGGCATCGCCGCGTACATCCGCGGTGTGGAGCAGGGCGCGTTCTGGGCGAACGCGTACAACAACTGGAGCGCCGTGGTCAACGGCGGCTGCGGGCTGGCGGCCCTGGCGCTGGCGGACACGGACGACCCGGCCCGCGCCGCGTACGGCATGGCGCGGGAGAACCTGGAGCGGTTCTTCGCCGCGCTCGGGCGGGAAGGCGGCTGGGACGAAGGTGTCGGCTACTGGGGCTTCGCCATGCGGTACGTGCTCCTGCTGGCCGAGGCTGCCCGCCGCCTGGACGACGACCAGTCGCTGCTGCATCGCCGCGGCATGGACGCCACGGGGCTGTTCGGCATCTACTTCACGCCGAACGGCCAGTCAGTCAGCTTTGGGGACGCCGCCTCGGTCGTGCCCCTGCTGGGGACGTTCTACTTGCTCAGCCGCCACTTCGGACTGCGGGAAGTGACGTGGTGGCTGGACACGTATGCCTTCCACCGCGACGTGAGCACCACCGGCTGGTCGGCGGCGGGGCTGGCGATGCTGTTCCGCCCGTCCCGGGCCCGGACGCCGAAAAACCCCGGACTCAAGCCGGTGAAGGTCTTCGACCGCATCGGGTGGGCCTCCATGGCGGACCGGTGGCCCAAGCCGGGCTTTTACGTGGCCGCCAAGACGGGCGACCTCGGCGCCAGCCACAGCCAGCACGACATGAACTCCCTCCAACTCCAGGTCGACGGGGAGATGCTGCTGACCGACCTGGGCGGCGCCCCGTCGAGCCGGGAGTACTTCTCTGAGACCCGCGGCGAGTTCTACGAGGCCCAGGCGCGGGCCCACAACACGGTCACGGTCGCCGAGGAGGACCATCGGCTCGACGCGCAGGGGCGGATCGTGGACTCCCGAAGCGGGCGGGACTATCGCTACCTCGCCTGCGACGCGGGCAGCGCGTGCGGGGAGAACGTCCGGTTCTTCCGACACGTGGTCATGGTGGTCGACGAGGCCACCCAGGCCGGGCTCATGCTCGTCGTGCTCGACGACCTGACCAACGGCGTGCCGGAAAAGGTCGAGACGTTCTGGCACACGCAGGGGACAATGCAGCTCGACGCCGCGTCGAAGACGGGGACCCTCTCGGGCCGGCGGGCGGCCCTTCGCTATGCCCTGGCCTCCACCGTGCCCATCAAGCTGGCCAGCGCCTCGTACCCGCTGGACAGCCGCCGACGGGACACCGTCCTCTGCGCCACCGCCGGCGTGGTCGGCCGGGCGCTGACGGTGAGTGTCTTCTCCCGCCGGGAGATGGACGGGCCCACGCGGGTCGTCGAGAACGCCGATGCGGTGCGCGTCCTCGTCGGCGGCATGGAGCTGACCTTCCCCCAGGCCGGCAGGGACCTGAAGTTCCGCGGGGCGATCCGGAAGTAGCTCGTTTGCCGGCATCGCTTTAAGAATGCGCACCGGCCGGCGAAGGCCTTGCATGCTCGCCGAAAGGGGGTATACTGCACTCAGCCGCCGGTGAGCAACGATGCAGGGAGGCAGGCTCCCGCGGCCGAAGGAAGGTGATGGACGCGATGATCGCCCAGCCACAAACTGCGCTGGACAGCAGCGTGCTGGTGCTGAACAAGCACTATGCCGCCATTCGCGTCATCTCGGCGCGCCGGGCCTTCTGTATGCTCTTCCGGCAGATCGCCGAGATCGTCTCCGTCGAGGACCAGCAGTTCCAGTCCTACGACTTCGACTCCTGGCGCGAGTTGAGCGAGCTCCGCGCCCGCTACGAGCGGGAAGACCACGAGTGGGTCCGCTGCGTGCGCTTTGAGCTCGCCGTGCCCCGGATCGTCCGCCTGTTGTTCTACGACCGACTGCCCCGGGCCAACGTCAAGTTCACCCGGCGGAATATCTACGCGCGCGACCACAACCGCTGCCAATACTGCGGCCTGCGGTTCCCGACCAGCGAGTTGAGCCTCGACCACGTCGTCCCGCGCAGCCAGGGCGGACAGAGCACCTGGACGAACGTCGTCTGCTGCTGCGTCAAGTGCAACGTGCAGAAGGGCGGGCGGACGCCGGAGCAGGCCCACATGAAGCTCACCTGCGAGCCGGTCAAGCCCAAACGCTCGCCCGTGGTCGTCCTGCGCCTCGGCAGCGAGAAGTACGCCTCCTGGAAGCAGTTCCTCAACGAGGCCTACTGGAACGTCGAGCTGCGCGACTGATTCTCGCCGCCGGGCCTCCTCCCCCCACCCATTTGGCCCCCGGCCCTCGTGGCCGGGGGCAGTCTTTGTGTGCCGAGCATGCTCGGTAGCTCGGAGGCGAAAGCCCTCTGCCCAACCTGATGGAGGTGAAGGGCAAGCGACCGGCACGGGCGTCGTCGCGCGGCGTCGTCTAAAGGAAGCCCTCGCCGGTGCCCGTGCGGAAAAGGTGGTTTCTGGCTCCGCGCGGTGCTGCGGAGCGTCTGGCCGGGATGAGGCTGCTCAAGATCACCACCGCCGACCAGACGCGGCGACGGCGGAACCTGCCGGACGAGGAGATGGCCGCCCTCGTTGCGGCCGCGAAGCGTTCGCCCGAGCCCTTCTTGGGCCTGTCGGGCCCGGATCGGGCGATGCTGTACGTCGTTGCTGCCAACACGGGGCTGCGCGCCAGCGAGTTGGCGTCGCTGACGCCGAAGTCATTCCGCCTCGATGGGAGCCGGGCGACGGTTCGCTGCCTGGCGGGCTACACGAAGAACGGCGAGGAGGCCGTGCTGCCGCTGCGATCCGAAGTGGCGGCCATGGTCCGGGACTGGTTGGCCAACAAGCCCGCGAACGAACGGCTCTGGCCGGGCGAGTGGGCGAGCCAGCGGCACGGGGCGGAGATGATCCGCATCGCCCCGGCTTCGCCGAGGCTACGCCGGGCAGACCTGACCGCGGCGGACGTCGATTACGAGGACGATACCGGGCGTGTCGCGGACTTCCACGCGCTGCGCCACACGTTCATTTCCAACTTGGCCCGCGCCGGCTTGCCCTGAGCCTGTCGAAGGGCGTCCGTCCCCGCAACGCCCAAGCCCTCGCCCGCGAAAGCACGATCGATCCGGCTTCGCCACGGCTACGCCGGACTCGCCTGACGACGCGTCCTCCGAAGCCTTGGCGAAGGAGGATGGGCGTCTACACGCACGTGGCCATGGCCGACCTGCAAGACGATGCCGAGTCGCTGCCGGCGTGGGCGGCCAACAGCATCGCTGAACCCAGGAAAGTCGAGCCCGGCGCGTTCGCCGCCAACGCCACACGCGCCAATGCCCCCGGTGACCTCGCGGCGCTCATCTCGTCATGGAATGATCTGCCCGACAACGTCCGATCGGCCATTGCAGCACTGGCGAAGGAGTAGCCGATCATCCAGGCTCTCACCGACATTGCCCGCCGACCCAGGACCACCATCGTCTTCCGGCCCGCAAGCACGCCCTGACCTTCCGGGGCGGAACCCCGACGAGTGTTGACCCATGTGGACATGAACCAGTCTGTGAGGTCAATCGCCAAGGTGTCCAGGCCACAGCACGGATGGTGTCCCCGCGTCCTTGCACGGACAGTGTGCCGCCGATTCTAGACAAGCGTCAATAATTCCGGGTCGGCGCGTCAGGCGCCTGCTATAATCACTTCTGGACGCTCGGCGTTCCTCTGGGACGGGTGGCTTCTGTTCCTGATCTTCTCACTTGCCCCACGGCCGGAAGGCCTTTGCTCTGTCCGCGATCGCTGCTCTGTCGTGAAGGAGACACGGCGATGATCAACCACGCCACGCGATGCCCCCTTTTTGAGGCGCTCGAACCCCGACTGCTGCTGGACGGCGGGCTTGCCCCGGCGTCGGAGGAGATCGGGACTACCGATCTGCCAAATGACACGGACGGGCCCGTCGTCGTATCCCACAGCCCGTCGGGCTTCGTCCCCGAATCCGGGGGACGCGTCGAGGTCGTCTTCAACGAGCCAATCAATGGATTGACCTTCACCGTTCAGGACGTGATGGTCACGATCGATGCGCTGCTGCTATACGTCGAAGTCCAGGACGTTGAGCCTCTTGACGACACCACGTTCCTGATCGTCTTCGATGACCCCCGATTGCGGATGGACTACCACGTCTGGATCGGCCCCGAGATCGAGGACCTGGCCGGCAACCCGATGGCCGAACCGTACGAGGCTACGTACGTTGTCCAGGGCCCGCCGCGGGTGACGGATCTCCGGCCCGCCCCGGACACGACGGAGAACCTGGTGTCCTCCGCAGTGGCGCGCTTCAGCCAGGACATGGACCCGAGAGCCATCGACGCCAAGTCGTTCTGGATTGCCCGCGACCCGGGCGAAGACGGCGAATACGGAACGAACGACGACGTAATTGTCGATGCCGACGTCACCTACAGCCCCGCGACGCGGACGGCTAGTTGCGTGCCGTTCGTCGAGCGGCTCTGGCCGGGAGAGTACGCGGTGGTCTTGACCGACCGCATGACCGACACGCTCGGTCAGCACCTCGATGGCGAATGGCCTGGTACGTGGCCGGGCTTTCCCAGCGGGGACGGACAAGAGGGCGGCACGTTTGTCTCCACGTTCGTCGTAGCCGACTACGGCCGCATCGAGGGCGCCAAGTGGCACGACCTCAACGGCAATGGGCGGTGGGAGGACAGGGAGCCGGGCCTAGCGGACTGGACGATCTGTCTCCAACGGGCGGCCGACGTGTACAGCCCGCTGGAGCCGCCCGTTCAGACGACACGCACACGGGCCGACGGGACGTATACCTTCTACGCCGTCCCGCCGGGGACCTACACGGTGTGGGAGCAGCAGCCGGCCGGATGGGAGGTCCGCTGTCCCGCTAGCGGCCTGTATACCGTCACACTCGACTGGGAGCAGGTCGTGGAGGGCATCGACTTCGGCAACGCCGGGCCCTACGGGTCCGTCGAGGGCGTCAAGTGGTTGGACACAGACCTCGACGGCATCCGCGAGGCAACCACGGAGCCGGGCCTGCGTGGCTGGACCGTCTACATCGACCTCGATCGCGACGGCGCGTTCGATCCGTCCATCGAGCCCCACGCGGTGACCGGCAACGACGGCGGCTACACCATCGACCGTGTCCCCGTCGGCGTGCAGGTGGTCTCGGAGGTTCTCCAGGCCGGCTGGACGCAGACGTTCCCTCACGCCGGTGCGCACTTGGTTGACCAGGCCCGCAGACAGCTCAGCCAGACGACCGGGGCGCTGGACTCTGGCATCCATGCAGTCGGTCCCGCGCCGGCAGGGCGGACGCCGTACGAGATCGGGATCACCGCGGAAGTCGTCTGGTCTCACGCGTCCAGCGAACTGCGGCCGGAGCTGACGGAGTTCAGCGTCAACGGCGACCAGATCACCATCGACCTGTACGGCTACAATCCCGACGTCGTCCTTCCCGTCGTCGAGACCGAGTACCACACGGTGAACGTCGGGGCGCTCGACCTGGGCACGTACGAGATCACCGCCACGCTCCACGAGCAGAATGCGTGGCTGCCGGCGTTCATCCCGACCTGGCGGGCAACGGGCACGATGATCGTCGCCGAGGACGGCTCGCACGTGGTGCATCTGGCCCCCGGGGAGGCCGTCGAGGACGTGGACTTCGGCAACTACGCTTCGGGCAGCATTTACGGGCGGAAGTGGCACGATCTGGATGGCGACGGCGAGTGGGACTACGGCGAGCCCGGCCTGGCGAACTGGACGATCTACCTCGACCTCAACGAGAACGGCCAACTGGACGACGGCGAGCCCACCACCCGCACGCTGCCCACCGATCCGCTGGCCGACTGCGACTGCGACCTGACGGGCGTCTACGTCTTCCGCGACGTCCCGCCGGGCGAATACGTCGTGGCCGAAGTGATCCCCGATGGCTGGCGGCAGACCTACCCGCGGGAAGGCGTGCACAAGGTGACTGTTCCGCCGGCGGGGGCCGTCTGGGACGTGGACTTCGGCAACCTCTCGCTGAACGGGCGGATCTGCGGCGCCAAGTGGCTCGACATGGACCAGGACGGCGTCCGTTCCCACGGCGAGCCGGGCCTGGAGGGCTGGCGGATCTACATCGACGCCGACCGCGACGGCCAGTACGACGCCCCACAGCCGGGCTGGACGCGGATCATCGACCCGATGGGCGCACCGGGGCCGATCGAGGACCCGATGGGCTTCGCCGAATTCGTCGAGGCCGTGGGGGGAGGAGTGGTCGTCGGCACGAAACCGTGGCTGCACGGTGCTTCCCTCGCCGGGCTGGACCTTGTTTTCGGCTGGGTCCGCAACGGCGCCGACGGCGTCAACCGGTACGAGTCGACCTGGCTGGCCGGCGAGGCGGTCCTTCGCGTAGACTTCGACGAGCCGGTCAGCGCGGTGATGCTGGACTTCCTGGGCACGCCGATCCGCGGGGGCCACCAGGGCGTGCTCAACGCCTTCACCGCCGACGGCGAGCTGCTCCAGAGCGTCCACACCGAGATCATCTGGGGCCTCGGCTTCGAGGCCGTGTCGATCTTCCGCGACGCCAGCGAGATCGCCTACATCGAGGCCACCGGCGCCGGGGAGTGGAACCCGATTCAGATGGATCGGCTTCAGTTCGCCGTCATGGGCACAGCGGGCGAGCCGTCGGCCGTCACCGGCGAAGACGGCTTGTACTGCATCGGTAACGTGCCCGCCGGCGAGCACGTCGTGGCCGAGGTCCCCCAGCCTGGCTGGTGGCAGACGTATCCCGTTGCGTTCGCCGAGCTGACCGCGTCGCGGAGTTGGCAGGTGGCCGACGGTGCGGCGATCGACTTCGATCTCACCGGCGTGACGCTCTCCGATGGAACTTCCGTGTCGGGGGCCGTCTACGCCACGTTTGAAGTGACCTGGCCGGACACGAGCTGGTCGCTGGTTTCTGATTACACCAATGTCCGGATCGTCGGCAAAGACGTGTACGTGGACCTGTACAGTCGCGACTACGGCATCGGGCTGATGGTGATCTGGGAAGAGAGGATCGACGTGCCGATCCACCTGCCCGCCGCCGGCGAGTACACGATCCACGCGGAATTGAACGAGGAGGTCGGGCCCACGCTGCCCGCCTTCCACACGACCTGGCAGGCCGAGGGCGAGATGGTCTACGAGCCGCTGGCCGCCCATCGCGTGTGGATTGACCCCGGCGAGACGGTCGAGGGCGTGGACTTCGGCAACTACGCGGCCGGCGCGATCCACGGCGTCAAGTGGCACGACGTCAACGGCAACGGCCGGCGCGATCCGCACGAGCCGGGCCTGCCCGGCTGGGTGATCTACGTCGACCTAAACCACAACGGCAGCCTGGACAACTACGAGCCCCACGCCGTCACGATGGCCGACGATCCCTACACGGACTTCGATGAGGCCGGGCTGTACACCATCGGCGAGGTCCCGCCGGGTTGGCATCGTGTCGCGGAGATCCAGCATGCCGGCTGGGGCCAGACCTACCCCGACGACGGCGCCCACCACGTGCGTGTTATCCCCAACGCCTCGATCCCCGACGTGGACTTCGGCAATCGCGACCGGACGCCGCCCTGGGTGATCGATGCCTGCTGCAACGATGGGGCCGTGGACGCCTCGACCCTCTCTTCGCTGGAGGTGACCTTTAGCGAGGACGTGGCTGTCTCCCCGTCCGCCCTGGCCCTCCGCAATGTCACGCGGGACGAGCCGGTCGTGCTTGAGACCATCCCGCCTGCGTATGACTCCGGCACGCGAAAGGCCGTCTGGGACCTTACCGGGGTGGACGCACCCTACGGCGACGTTCTCCGTGCCACCGTGGGTGCATCCGGCGTGACCGACGTGGTGGGCCTGCCTATGGAAGCCGACTACGAGCTCGAGTTCCGCTTGGCCGCACCCGGCGACGCCAACCTGGACGCCTCGGTCGACCACGTCGATTACCTCACCTGGAAGCTCTTCGCCGGCAGCGGGGCCGTATGGGAACAGACAGACTTCGACGACAGCGGGACAGCCGACGGTGATGACCTCGCGCTGATCGAAGAGCACTTCAACTTTTCCTCGCCGGAGGGCACGTCGGCGGCCGGGGACGCTGCCCCGCAGGCGCAGCAGCCTCCCGAGAGCGAGCATGCCGATACCGTCCGGGGCGAAGTGAGAGACGCTCAGGAGCTGGCCGTTGTTGCGGCAATGCTCGGGTCGCCCGAGCCTGATGCGCCCTTCGTCCCGACCGATGGTGGCTCGCTCGGCCCTCTTGCCATTGCGGACGTTCTGGCAGGCCCGGATCTCCTGGCCGCGAAGCCATCCCCGCCGGTGATCGTTGTGGTCCGCCCGACCCAAGTCGAGTGGCTCCGTCCGTCTCTGGCCACCCAGGTCGACTGCGGAACTACAGTGCTTGCGGGCGATGCTGAGCACTCGGAGACCATGTATCCAGCCCCAGCGCCGGACTTGGCGGGGCGTCTTGCGGATGTCCTCGCGGCGCGGCGATTGCCCCTTCCGCTGAGCGGATGACGGCATGTTCGCCGCATCCAAGCTCCCGAAAAGCGCGCACGAATTGGCGCACACGTTCGGGACGCTTACTGACCTGTCTGTCGCGGAATGACGCTGAGTGGCGTGTGGTGTCGCCGCATACGGACCAGGGCCTGCAAGGGCGGCACAAGGGGGGACGCGTGATCCCCGCCTGGCCTGCGCCGCTCGTTGGGAGCTTGGCTCTGGGCGGAACGCTCAACCCAGGGCTGCGCCTCGCTCTGCCCTGCCATCGGCTCTGGGGCTGCGCCTCAGTCTCAGGCTCGAAGAGGGCTGTCGAACTCCCCGCCTTTCAGGCTCGGGGGAACGGCCGGGCGCCCGGTTACGGCCGCCGCGATGGGCCTGCGGGCTTTGGCGCCCCCAGATAGAACCCCGTGTGCGCGGGCTGGTTGTAGCCGACGTTCTGCCACGCGACGCTCAGCCGATACACCGGGTCGTGCATGAAGGTCGGGAACCGGCGGTCCGTCGGGATCGTCGTGGTGTAGAGCCGCAGCACGCGGTTGTCCCGCGTGCGCCAGATCACTTCCTCCCGCCAGTCGCCGAGGAGGTCCGCGGCCAGGCAGGGATTGGCCTTCGAGCCGTTGTTGGCCGCACACCCCTCGGCCGTCAGCAGCCGGACCGACCGGCCCCGGGCGTAGTCCCACTTCTCGATCCGCGTCCCGTCGAGCGGCTCGCGCAGCAGGTCGCCGTCCCACCAGACGCCCATGTTGCACGACCGCGGGCGGGCGTCGGAGATCTTCCGGCCGTTGCAGTCGTACAGGCCGGTCAGTCCCCGCCCGGCGGCCCAGCACTCGCAGCCGGGATAGCGCGGGTCGATATCCATGGACACGCCCCGGCCGGCGTCGGGGGAGGGCAGGGACCACAGCACCTTGCCCGTCCGCGCGTCGCGGAGGTTCGCGGCGTGCGGATGCCGGGGCTTCTCGTGGATGCCGAACACCTCCAGCCCGGGTCGGGACGGGTCGAGGTCCGAGAGGTGCATCGCGTCGCCGTGCCCGAGGCCCGTCGAGTACAGCCCCGTCCCGTTGTCGTCGATCGCGCAGGCGCCGTAGACGATCTCGTCCCGTCCGTCGGCGTCCACGTCGGCCACGGCCAACCCGTGGTTGCCCTGCGCGCGATAGGCCCGGTTGCTTCGCAGCCCGGCGTCGCTGTCGAACGTCCAGACTTCCGTCAGCTTCCCGTCCCGCCAGTTCCACGCCGCCAGCACGGTGCGGGTGTAGTAGCCGCGGCACATCACGAGCGTGGGCCGGCGGCCGTCCACGTACGCCACGCAGGCCAGGAAGCGGTCCACGCGGTTGCCGTAGTCGTCGCCCCAGTCGCGGACCCGTCCCCTGGGGGGCAGGTAGTCCGTGGTGGCGAGGGCTGCCCCCGTCTTGCCGTCAAAGACGGTCAGGAACTCCGGCCCGGTCAGGACGCGGCCGTCGCGGTTGCGATGGTCGGCCTTCGCGTCGCCGAGGACCGTGCCCTGCCCGTCGATCGTTCCGTCGGCCGTCCGGCAGGCGACCTCCGCCCGGCCGTCGCCGTCGAGATCGTAGACGACAAACGGTGTGTAGTGCGCGCCCTCGCGGACGTTCGGGCCGAGGTCGATCCGCCACAGGAACGTCCCGTCCAGCCGGTAGGCCTCCAGCTTCGTTTGCCCGGTGGTGCCGCGGTGGGCGTTGTCGCGCGGGCGCATCTCCTGCTTGAGGACGATCTCGTACTCGCCGTCGCCGTCGAGGTCGCCCACGGACGCGTCGTTGGGCGTGCAGCCGGGCGGCGTGTGGAGCGGGATCGACAGCCACGCCCGGGCCGGGGCGCTCGCTTTCAGCACGAACGGCCTGCTGGGCGGGCCCTCCTTCCCGTCGAGGACCGGCCGGACGAACCAGGCATTGGCGCGGGCGGTATCCACGTCCGTGTCGACGAGGTTCGTGGACCGCGCGAGCGGCTGACGGTTGACGCGGACGGCCTGCCCGCCGGCGGGCCTGCGGTACAGGTGGAACGCGATCGCGTTCGGGTCCGTCGCCAGCATTCGCCAGCCGACGTAGACGCGTCCGTCGCCCAGCGGCACGGCCACCACGCCGCGTCCCAGCTTCTCCATCTGCCGCTGCGCGGAGGCGGGCGAGGCGAGGCTCGCCAGCAGGGCACTGGTAACGACAACGCCGATCGTGTCGGTCCTTGACAACGTTGACTCCTTTCGGAGGGTCGGCCCGCCAATGGTCGAATGCCCGAAACATCCCGTGCCACCGGCGGTTTGGAACCACGGACGCATCACAAGGGAGAACGCAGATGGCCGGATCGGATTGTATCGGGAGACGCGAGTTCCTCCACAAGGCAGGTCTGGCGGCCGGCGGGGTCGCCTTGGCATCCATCGCGCCGGGCGTGCGAGCGGCGGGCAAGGCGCCAAGGCCCAATATCATCTTCATCCTCGCCGACGATCTCGGCTACGGCGACCTCGGCTGCTTCGGGCAGAAGCGGATCAAGACGCCCTGCATCGACCGCCTCGCCGCGGAGGGGCTGCGGTTTACCGACTGCTACGCCGGCAGCACGGTCTGCGCGCCGTCGCGGAGCTGCCTCATGACCGGCCAGCATTGCGGGCACACGTTGGTCCGCGGCAACGCCCGCGTGCCGCTGCGCCCCGAGGACGTCACCGTCGCCGAGTGCCTCAAGACCGCCGGCTACGCGACGGCCCTGATGGGCAAGTGGGGCCTCGGCGAGCCCGGCACGACCGGCGTGCCGACGAAGCAGGGCTTCGACGCGTTCTTCGGCTACCTCAACCAGCGGCACGCCCACAACTACTACCCGAGCTTCCTGTGGCGCGGCGAGAAGAAGGTCCAGCTCAAGAACGTCGTGCCCAACGAGGATTCCGTCGGCGGGGGCGTCGCCAGCGAGAAGGTCGAGTACAGCCACGACCTGATCTTCGCCGAGGCGATGAAGTGGCTCGACGACCACAAGGCCGGGCCCTTCTTCCTGTACCTGGCGCTGACGATCCCGCACGCCAACAACGAGGCCGGCCGCAAGGGCATGGAGGTGCCCGACTACGGCATCTACAAGGACACCGACTGGCCCGAGCCGCAGAAGGGCCACGCCGCGATGATCTCCTGGATGGACCGCGACGTCGGCCGGCTGATGGCCCGGCTCAAGCGGTGGGGGATCGACGAGAAGACGCTGGTGATTTTCACCAGCGACAACGGCCCGCACGCCGAGGGCGGGGCGAACCCGAAGTTCTTCCACTCCTCGGGCCCGCTGACGGGCATGAAGCGGACGCTGACCGAGGGCGGCATCCGTGTGCCGGGCATCGCCCGCTGGCCCGGCAAAGTCAAGCCGGGCTCGACCAGCGACCATCCGTGGGCGTTCTGCGACTTCCTGCCCACGGCGTGCGAGCTGGCGGGCGTGAGGCCGCCGAAGAACATCGACGGGCTCAGCTTCGCCCCGGCCCTGCTGGGCCGGCCGCAGAAGGCCCACGAGTTCCTGTACTGGGAGTTCCACGAGCGGGGCAGCCTCCAGGCCGTGCGGATGGGCCAGTGGAAGGCCATTCGCCGCTGGCCCGCCGGCCCGACGAAGCTCTACGACCTCTCCAAGGACCTCGCGGAGAAGACCGACCTCGCCGCCAGGCGCCCCGACGTGGTCAAGAAGATCGAGGCCTACCTCACCACCGCCCGCACGCCGTCGAAGAACTGGCCCCTGCGCGAACCCCGCCGCCGCAAGGCCAAACGCGGATAGCGCGACCGGCTCGGATGGGGTCAGGTCTTGATTAGTGATTAGTGACGAACAGGCGGCCTATGACCGGGATTGGGCCTGGGATGTTCTTCGTGGCATGGCAGCACGGATCGGGCTCTGGGCCGATCCGGGTCGGCCATGTCTTCGGCCTCGGCTCGCGAAACCCCCCGGACATGCCCGACACCCGCGGACGGGTGCTGGCATGGCACGAGCGTCAGATCGCCGGGCGGATCGGGCATGGGATCGCGGCGCCGATCAGTCCGGCTTGCCGTTGATCTGCGGCGGTCTGGGTGCTGCACCAAACGCATGGCTGGTCATGTTCGCGCGCCAGTCCAACTCGTCATCGGGAGAGGGTGCCTCCTCCCCGAAGGCTTCCTCAAACATGCTCTTTCTTGTCAGGACTGTGTCCTTGAGGAAGACGAACTCATGGCCATATCGCGCCAGCACCGTGGCGAGCCCCTGCCTGAACGCCTCGTCCTTCATGTATTCCGGATGGAGTGATATCCCCCTCGAGGTAGACGGCGCCATCTGCGCTGGAACAAACTCGTCGAATTCTGCGAGCTCTCTGCGATCATGCCCACCGTTGCATCCGCTCGCTGCTCCCATCAGGGCGCAACTGAGCACGACAACCCTCCCAACCAGATAGCCCGGCCTTCTGTAGTAACCTGCCATTGCTCCAGCCCCTTTCATCATCTCGAAGCGCGATCTCGATCAGTCAGGCGAAGGAACTCCTTGTCGTCGCGGCTGCCGGTGAGAGTTGACGGCGCGCGATCGTCGGTGGGTGCCTCCCACGACCACTCATCGGAGATGCCTTTGGCGCGGACGGCAACCGTCGCGGCGTTGCCGGCGGTCTTAAGGTCCACGTGGATCTCGCCGTGGTCCCAGAGGTCGTAGGCGCCGGCGATGCGGAACGCGCCCGCCTTGCCGCTCAGTTGCAGTTGCTGCCATCCCAGCGGCTTGCCGCGGTGGTCGGCGGTGGACGTGGCGATCTTCGGTGCCAGCGGCGGATCGGCGGCGACGTGGAACTCGCACTTGGCTTCGTCCTTGCTGAGTGCGTACCGGTGTTTCGCGGAGTCTACAGCGGCGAGCTTCGGGCCCTGGAGCAACCAGGTCAGGTCCACGTCCTTGCCGCCGGCGCCGCGGATGTCGTCCAGGATCAGCACGTACGCGCCCTTGACCCAGATCATCGTGCGGCGGTAGCGGGCGAGATCGGGGTAGGCGCCGGCACCCTCGCCTTCGACGACGACCACGTCGCCGGCGTCCTTGAAGGCCGTGATCCAGGCGAGCTTCGTCATGTCCTTGTCGCCGCGTTTCAGCGGTTGCGTCCAGCCCTGACCCTCGCCGCGCTGGCCCTTGCCGCCGACGAGGATCGTGTTGTGGCTGGAGGTAAGCTTCTTCTTCGAGTAGCGGCTCGTCTCGGCCAGCAGCGCGCCGCGGCCGTACAGGATGAACGAGTTGATGTCCGGGTCGTCGTGGGCGACGTTGACGTACCGGAAGTTGTCGGCGTTGCGGTACTCGTTGAGCTTGTAGCCGCCGTAGGGCCCGCATTTGAGCATCGCGGCCGCGTTGGGGGCCGCCCAGCCGTCGCGGACGGTCAGGACGCCCACGTCGGGGAAGAACGCCGTCTTGTGGAGCTTCTCGATCGACCCGCCCCCGAGCGCGGGGTCCGTCCACACGAGCGAGAACCACGCGAACTGGAACGCGTCGGGGCTTCGCTGCTGGAACGTCCGCACGGCCGCCTGTGCGTCGGCGAGGCGGTGCTGGGCGCACGCCTTGTACAGGAAGTTGTTGTACCCGCCGACGCCCGCGCAGTCGCCGAACGGCAGGGGCGTGGTCATGCCCGGTGCGAGCATGTGGATGCGGAACAGCGGCACGGTCTTGAAGTACGGGTGGTCCAGGTGCTTCGTGCCGAAGCAGCGGTCGGCGGCCTGGAGGGCGAGCGTCAGGTGGGCCGCCCCGAACGCCAGGTAGCCCGGGCCCTCGTGCGTCGTGCCGTCGGGCGGCAGCCACCGGGCGATGAAGTCCAGCTCGCCGCGCGTCTTGGCGAGGATCCACTGCTCGTCGGCGCCGCCCTCCGCCGCGGCCAGAGCGCACAGGGCCAGCCCCGCGTCGCGGTGCCAGCGGTGGTTGTTCTGCGGGTCCGGCTGCCAGTAGTGCGTGCCCGCGTTCTTCATCAGGTGCCCGCCGTGGTACATCGCCCGCGCGTGCCACAGCAGCTTCTTGCGGACCTGCTCGCGGAAGGCGGGATCGAGGCCGTCCCAGCACCAGTCGTACGCCAACGCCGCGCCGACCATGATGTTCGCCGCGCCCATGCCGCTGTCCCGCTCCTTGCCCTCCTCCCAGTGCTTCAGGCCCGCGAAGAGCTTCAGGAAACTCACCGCTTTGTCGAGCGACTTGGCCTCGCCGGTGAGCACGTAGTGCAGGGCGGCCGTGGGGGCACGCCAGAAGCCCTGCCGCTGCGCGTCGGTCGCGTCGGTGAGGAACTTGGTGTGGTTCGGCGCGGAGCTGACGGGCAGGTACTTCTCCAGCGCGGCGAACAGCCCCTTGCCCTCGCCCTCGGCGAACGCCCGCAGGCGGGGGACGTCCTCGCCGCCGAACAGCAGCCGCGGGTGGGCGCCCTTGCCAACGGCCGTGAGCTCGACGGGCTTCTCCACAGCGGGGTCGGTTGCCGGGACGACCGGCGGCGGGGGAGGCGGCGGCGTGGGCCTGGCCTTCATCGCCCCGCCGAGCGTGACGGCCACGTCGTCGACCCAGATCGTCTGCGCGCCGGGGCCCTTCGCGTCGCCGAAGATCGCCACGCCGACCATGCCCGTGCACTGCGTGCGGTTCCAGTCGAAGCGCTTGCGCCGGGCGTTGACGTCCCGGCCGTCCATCGCGATCGACAGGCCCTTGTCGGCGTCCATCGTGAACGTCCAGCGGTGCCACCCCGCCTTGCGGCGGCACTCGCCGAGGTAGGTCACGTTGAACCACGTCTGCCCGCCGTAGTCGCTGGCCGTGTACGTCGTGGCCCCGGCGAGGTACGGCGCGTAGAGCGCCCCGACGACCAGCGCCCGGCCGCCCTTGCCGTCGGGCCTCAGCCCCGGCCCCGCCAGCCCCCACCGCGGCCCGACGCGCCGCTGCTTGGGATCGCCCGGGCGGGTCATGTCCTCGTACACCCACAGGTCGACCGTCCCCGCGCCTTCCTCGGCCCGCAGCGGCCAGAGAGCCGCCGCGCCCGGCTCGATCCGCAGCGCCTTGCCCGACCGGGCGTGCGAGTCCTCGATGCGCACCGGCCCGGCGGTCTTCCACCCGCCCAGCGGCTCGGGGCCGTCGAAGTCGGCTCGATGCTCCTCCGCCCCCGCGGCGGCAGCGGCAACCCAAAACGCGATGGCGACAACGCCGTATTTCATGGTCCGTCTCCTGGAGCGTGCCCCGATCCGTTCGCAGGGCTCGTCCGCGGATTCTCTCCGCCTCTGCCCTTCGCCGCAAGGACTGCCGAGCGCCGCTTGGTCTCAGTCGCCCCTTTCAGGGGCTCTTGTGTCTTCGCGCGCTGGGCCCCACGGGCTCGCGCCCGTGGCTACCGACCAGCCGCCCTCTCTGAGGGCGGAAAGCCCGACGGTGCGATTCCCGATCGCCATACCCCGCGGCGCGCGGACGTGGGTTGAGCACGGACCGCAGCCCCCGAAGGGGGCGATTGGAGGATAGCCACGGGCGCGACTCCGGCGGGGACGGCAGAGCGGGCAGGTGGGGCGGTCAGGACGCCGCGGGGGCGCCGCCCGCGGCGGGGCGGTGGGTGCAGGCGGGCTCGGCGGCGAGGTAGTTGCCGGTCAGGGCGTAGGCCCGCGCGCGGCAGCCGCCGCAGACGGCCTTGTACTCGCAGCGGCCGCACTTGCCCTTGAGCTGGTCGTAGTCGCGGAGGGAGGCGAAGACGTCGGAGGTGCGCCAGATGTCGGCGAAGCTCCGCTCGCGGACCGACCCGCAGTGGACGGGCAGGTATCCGCAGGGGAACACCTCGCCGCGGTGGCTGACGAACGCCACGGACACCCCGCACAGGCAGCCGCGCGAGCCGACGGTGTCCACGCCGCGCTGGGCGGCGAGGCGGTAGTAGTGCGGCGCGCACGTGGCCTTCAGCTCCATCGCGCTGGTGGCCTGGCGGTCGAGGAGCCATTCCAGGACCTCTTCGTACTTTGCCGGCGGGAGCTGGTGGCTGGCCTCGATCTCCACGCCGCAGCCGACCGGCACGAGCAGGAACAGGTGCAGTGCGGCCGCCCCGATCGAGCCGGCCAGGGCGTAGAGCGCGTCGAGCTGGGCGACGTTGTGGGCGGCGATGGTGGCGTTGACCTGGACGCTCGCGCCGGCGGCCTTGAGCGCGTCGATGCCCGCGAGGGCCTTGCGGAACGAGCCCACGACCCCGCGGAAGGCGTCGTGCGTGGCGGCGTCCGCGCCGTCGAGGCTGACCGACACGCGCCGGAAGCCCGCCGCGGCGATTCGCCCGGCCAGCGGGGCGTCGATCAGCGTGCCGTTGGTCGCCAGGGCCGTCGGCAGGCCGACGGCCCCCGCGTGCCGGGCCAGCGCCTCCCAGTCGTCGCGGAGCAGCGGCTCGCCGCCGGAAAAGACGACGATCGGCTTGCCCAGCGTGGCGGCCGAGTCCAGCACGCCCCGGAACTCGTCGGTGGTCAGGTCGTCCTTGGCGGCCTCATCGGCGACCTCCATCCGCCGGCAGTGCGCGCACGCGAGGTTGCACCGCACCGTCGATTCCCAGAACAGCAGACGAAGGGGGGGGGCTTGCGATTGCGGATTGCCGTTCGGCCCAGAGCTCATACCGGGGCGATCTCCTCGTCGGTGAGGTAGCAGGCGGGGTCGTCGCCCCAGAGGTCGCCGCCGACGGCCTCGGCGCGAGCGCGGAAGTTGCCGTTGCACACGTCCAGCCAGCGGCAGCGGAGGCAGCGGCACTTCAGGTGCTTCTTGCGGTCCCGCAGCGTCCGCAGCAGCGGCTGGTCCGGGTCCGTCCAGATCGCGCTGAACGGCCGCTCCCGCACGTTGCCCAGCACGTGCTGCCGCCAGAACTGGTCGGGCAACACGTCCCCGTCCCAACTGACGCAGCCGATCCCCACCCCCGTGCTGTTGCCCCCGTTCATCTTCAGCAGCGCCAGGCACTGGGCCGCCCGGGCCGGGTCCTCCCGCAGCAGCCGCAGGTACACGTACGGCCCGTCGGCGTGGTTGTCCACGGTGAGCACCTCGACGGCCCGCCCGGCCTCGTGAAACGCCGCCGTGCGGTCCAGGATGAGGTCCACCGTCGCCCGGGTCTGCTCGTGGTTCAGGACGGCCTCCATCAGCCCGCCGCCCCGCCCGGTGTAGACGAGGTGGTAGAAGCACACGCGGGGGATGTCCTCGCGCTCGATGAGGTCGAAGATGCCCGGCAGGTCGGCGACGTTCCGCTTGTTGAGCGTGAATCGCAGCCCCACCTTCACGCCGGCGGCCCGGCAGTTGCGAATGCCCTCCAGCGCCTGCCGGAACGACCCGGCCACGCCGCGGAAGGCCTCGTGGACCTCTTCCAGGCCGTCGAGGCTGACGCCGACGTAGCTGAGCCCGGCCTCGGCGAACTGGTCCGCCTTTTCCCGCGAGATCAGCGTGCCGTTGGTGCTGATCACGGCCCGCAGGCCGGCGGCCTTGGCGTGGGCGATCAGCGCCAGCAGGTCCGGGCGCATCACCGGCTCGCCGCCGGAGAAGAGCATCACGGGCGAGCCGAACCGCCCGAGGTCGTCGATCATCGCCCTCGCCTCGTCGGTGGTCAGCTCGTCGGGCGCCGGCCGGGCCGTCGCCGTGGCGTAGCAGTGGACGCAGCGGAGGTTGCACTGCTTCGTGCAGTTCCAGACGACGACGGGCTTCTTGTCCGCGGAGAACTGGAGCAGGTGGCTGGGCAGGCGGGCGCTTTGGCGCGCGTAGCGCAGCGGGTCGGACGCCTCCACGGTGCCGCAATACAGCTTCGAGATCCCGATCATGCCTTGCCTTCGTGCGAACGATCTGTGGCGCTGGGGTCCATTGTAGGGAATGGAGGGGCGGGCCGGGCCGCCCTTTGCGATTTTCCCACGGGCGCCGGTCTCTACGAACGCGCCGGCAAGGCGCACGGGTCGGGGCAATTCAGAATCCGCCGGCGGGGGCGGTCAGAGGTCGGGCCCGGTGACCGTGGGGGCGTACTTCCGCACGAGCCGGAGGACCTCCTCCTGGTCCGGGTCGAGCTCCAGCGACGCGTGCCAGGCGGCCAGGGCCTTGTCTCGCAGGGCCACGTTGCCGCGGTCCAGGATGAACCGCGTCATGTAGACCACCCCGATGCCGCGATGGGCGGCGGCGTGGGTCTTGTCCAGCGCGACGGCCTTCTCGTAGGCGGCCATCGCCGCGTCGTAGTCCTTGCGGTGGTAGTGGCACGAGCCGAGCTGCTCCCAGGCGTCGGCGTCGTCGGGGGCCTCGCGGGTGGCCAGCTCGAAGCTCCGCATCGCCAGGTTCAGGCGCCCCTGGCCCATGTAGGTCGCCCCGAGGTTCATCAGCAGCCTCGGCTGGTGGACGTCGAGCTCGAGGGAGTCCTTGTAGGCCTTGATGGCCTCGTAGACGCGCCCCTGGCGGTCGTAGATGATCCCGAGGTTGCTGTACGCCTCCGGGCTGTCGGCCTTGACGGCGATGGCGGCCTTGCAGTACTTCTCCGCAACCGCCAGCTTCCCCAGCGAGTAGTAGCAGGCGCTGAGGTTCAGGTTCGTGTCGAAGTCGTCCGGCTCGAGCGTCACGGCCCGCAGGTAGACGCCCACCGCCTCTCGGAGATAGTCCTCGACCTGCTTGGCGGCGTCGGCGGCCTCGGCGAGGGCCTGGTAGACCACGCCCAGGTGGTAGTGCGGCCGAAAGGCGTATGGGTTGGCGTCGCACGCGTGGCGGTAGGACCGCTCGGCGAGGCGGTAGTCGCCGCGCTTGCGATGGAGGTCGCCGATTGCGCTGTGGGCGACGGAGAGGTCCGGGTCGGCCTTGACGGCGGCGGCGAGCTCGCGAAGGGCCGCGTCGATCTTCCCCTGGTCGGCCAGGAGCTGGCCCTGGACGTAGTGATCGACGGCCTCCTCCTGCCGGTAGGGGAGGAAGTGGCACCCACCGGCCAGGGCCAGCGCGGCGGCCAGGGGGATGGCGATCAGTTGGTTTCGCATCGCTCCGTCATCCTGATCGAGAATCCGTTGCGGTGGGGGCACCTTCCGTGGCCTGCTCCACCGGGCGGAGGCTCACCGCATTTCTACCGCCGCTGCGGGGGGCGCGTCAAGGGCGCGGGTTTTCCGCGACGGCCCCGCGGGCGGCGAGTACAATGCGGTTATCGGTCGAGGCTGGCGGACCCATGCACCAGAAAGCGGGCAAATCCCATCGCTTGACGCGCCGGGGCGACATCAGCCGCCTCTTCCACGACGGGCGCAGCGTCCACGACCGCCTGCTGCGGATCGTGGCCCTGGCGAACGACCTGCCGCACGCCCGGCTGGCGGTGGGCGTCTCCAAGCGGCACGGGGGGGCCGTGCGGCGCAATCGCGTCAAGCGGCTGTGCCGCGAGGCGTTCCGGCTGTCGCGCGACCGCGTCCCCGTCGGCTGGGACTACATGCTCATTCCCAAGGTGGGGCGGGAGTTGACGCTGGCGGGGCTTCGGGCGTCGATCGTCGCCTTGGCGCGGCGCGTGGCCGCCGCCCGGCCGCCGGGAGGCAAGCGATGATCCGACGGGTCATCAAGGCGGCGTCGGCGCTGGCGGCGTGGGCACTGATCTCGCTGGTGCGGGCCTACCAGGTGACGCTCTCGCCGTATCTGGGCCGGCAGTGCCGTTTCGTGCCCACGTGCAGCCACTACTTCATCGAGGCGGTGCGCCGGCACGGCCCAATTCGCGGTACGGGAATGGGAATTCTCCGCCTTCTCCGCTGCCACCCGTTCTGCAAGGGGGGCTATGATCCCGTTCCCCTGGACTGCCCGGGCCCGCATCCGCCGGGGCGAGGCGTGGTAAGAAAGGTAGAATATACCGATTTAGACGCTTGACGCGGTTGCCGATGGGAGGTATAATCCGCCGTGGAGTGGATAGGAGTGTAAGCAGAGGACTCTGCGCCCGTCCGCTCAGATGCTCTGTGCTCATTTGTTGATGCTCAGAATACCAGGTCGCCCGTCTTTGAGCCAGTCGACGGTGCGAGGAGGAGAAGCTATGCTCGGTAGGAAAACGCTCTGTTCCTTCGTGATGGTCAGCCTGTATGCCGGTGCTGCCTTCGGGGCCCCGATCGTCGCCACGCTCGATCCCAGCGATTCCCACACGCTCGCCAGCGTGATGGCCAACGGCATGCTGGTCGGCGACAAGCTCTTCGACGACTTCCGCCTGACGATCGGTACCGATGTGACCACTGCGGCGCCCTCCGCCGACAGTATCATGGTCACGGGCGTTCAGATCGGCGGAGACTACGGCCTGCGGTTCAACGGGCCGTGGTCCGCCAGCGCCGATGAGGTCAGCGGCATGACCCTCAAGTACGGGGTGTGGGTCCAGGAGCCGGACCTGTCCGCCGGGTGGGTCATCGAGGACTTCACGCTGTGGAGCAACGACATGGCCGTCACGGAGACCACCGGCGGCGGGCATATCTCCATCAGCGCCAACCTGCTGGAGACCGATCCGGACGACGGTCCCGCCACGCCAGTTGTCCAGCCCACGCCGACGATCTACTACAGCACGGAACAGACGCAGTTCGACCTCGTCGATGACGCCCAGTTCCCCGGGCGGGCCTCGATGTACGTCCTGACGGGCCTGGTGGCCAACGGCGGTACGGATCCGGGCGGCGCCGGCGTGGCCAAGGTCACGGAGTTCTACCAGACGTTCAGCCAGATCCCCGAGCCGGCGACGCTCGGCCTGATGGCCGCGGGCGCGCTGCTGGTGCTCGTGCGGCGCCGCAAGAAGTAGTCCGCCGCCGCGACGAATCGCGAAACGGCATCCCCCGGGGCCGGTCCGACAGGGCCGGCCCCGTTTGCTGCGCAGGGGGCGTGCGCGGGGCGTTTACGGCTGCCGGCCGATCGGGGGGTGCCCCGGCCCGATCGGCTCGCCTTCCACCGTGCCTTCGCCCGTCGGCCGGTGCGGGCCGCCGAGCGTCGGCGCCGCGGCCCGGCGGCACAGGTAGGCCTCGCGCGAGGCCTCGATGATCTCCGCCGTCTCCCGCAGGCTGTTGGTCAGGTGGAACAGCTCCAGGTCCGTGCGGTCGATCTTGTCGTACCCGCCCCGGAGCATCGCCCGCCGCAGCCAGTCGATCAACCCGCCCCAGTAGCTGCGACCGATCAGCACGACGGGGAACGGCTCGACCTTGCCCGTCTGGATCAGCGTCATCGAGTTGAAGAACTCGTGCAGCGTCCCGAACCCGCCGGGGAAGCACACGAACGCGCACGCGTACTTGACGAACATCACCAGGCGGGCGAAGAAGTAGCGGAAGTCCAGCCGCACGTCCGCCCACGGGTTGGCCATCTGCTCCATCGGCAGCGTGATGTTCAGCCCGACGCTCGTGCCGCGGACGTCGTGGGCGCCGCGGTTGGCGGCCTCCATGATGCCCGGCCCGCCGCCGGTGATGATCGCGAAGCCCTTCTCGGCGAGCATCGCCGCCAGCTTACGGGCCTTGCGGTAGTCGGCGTGGGTCCGCGGCGTCCGCGCCGAGCCGAAGATACTCACCGCCGGGCCGACGCGGCTCATCGTCTCGAACCCCTCGACGAACTCGCTCATGATCCGGAAGACCCGCCACGTGTCCTGCGATGTGAATTCCACTTGCTCAGCCATGGATGCTCCGATCTTTCCTTTTCGCCGGCAGCCCACCGGCGGGCGCGGTGTCACGCGGGCAGTATAGCCTGCCAGGCCGATGGGCTCGAGCCCTCGGCGATCCACAGACCCCGGGTGTTTCCCTTGAGAAACGGGCGGGGCGCCGTCATGATGTAGTAGCACGGTCGAACGGGCGCAACATGGTGGATCATGGCAGGCAGGCTGACCGCATCGAGTGATGGGACCAAGCCCCGCAAGCGCGAGCGGAGCCTCCAGGAGAAGTTCGCCGCTCGGGACCGGGCGTGGGCTCGGGAACCGACCATCCTGAGAAACTCCCATCGCATCGTTTGCGGCGACGCACGGGACTTCCCCACGTTGTCTGAGGAAGGCGTTGTGCATCTGGTGGTTACGTCGCCTCCCTACTGGGACCTGAAGGAATACCACGACGACCACGAAGGCGGGCAGTTGGGGCACATCGCCGACCGAACCGTGTTCCTTGACCAGTTGGCCTGCGTATGGGGGAATTGCTACCGGGCCTTGGCTCCCGGAGGGCGGTTGTGTGTTGTTGTCGGCGATGTCTGCCGTGCCCGGAAACGTCACGGCCGCCATTGGGTCGACCCGCTGCACGCGTACATCCAGGTGCAGTGCCAGGAGATCGGCTTCGACCCCCTCGCGCCGATCATCTGGAGCAAGATCGCCAACATGGCCACGGAGGCACGGGGCAACGGGGGGGGCTTTCTGGGCAAACCCTACGAGCCGAACGCGATCATCAAGAACGACGTGGAGTTCATCCTGCTGTTCCGCAAGCCGGGCGGATACCGCCATCCCACGCAGTTGCAGCGGGACCTGTCGATGATCGGGAAGGACGAGTTTCAGGCTTGGTTCCAGCAGATTTGGACGAACGTGCCGGGCGAACAGCAGCGGGGACATCCGGCGCCGTTCCCCGTGGAACTGGCCCGAAGGCTGATCGGGATGTTCTCCTTCGTCGGAGATACGGTCCTCGACCCCTTCGTGGGCACGGGAACGACCACGATTGCCGCCATGAGCATGTACCGGTCCTCGATCGGCTTCGAGATTGAGCCCCGGTACGTCAAAATGGCCAGGCGAAGGATCGGCACACCGCCGTTCTACTCGACCGTCGAGTACGTCCGTTGGACCGGGAGCAGGGGAAATGAGTCCGAATCCTGAGAGCTTCTTGCGGCATCTTCAGGAAGTGGGGTACCACCCGAGGTCGGACAAACACTCCAACGCGCTGGCGGAAGCTATCGTGCAGGACCTGGTAGCCAATTGCCGTGTCATCGTCCGGAAGGCCCGAAGCGGCGAGCTGGTCTACCAACTCAACTTCACACTTACGGCGGACCGCTCGGACTGGAACGTGGACCTGGTAATCGGCCCGCCCGAACTGGGCGAGACCACCTCTGCGGGCGATGCGCTGATCCGCCGCTCGACGCCGTCCAGCGTGCAGGTCGCCGTCGAGCTGAAGTCCGTGATGACGGAGCACCGAAAGGCCGTCAAGAACCGCAAGCGCGACCTGGAAGCGCACCACGAGCACGTCCATCACTACTCCCCGCAGGCGATTGCCGGTGGCGTTTTCGTCATCAACGCCTCTCCCACGTTCCGCTCCCCGCTGAGGTCCGAAGTTACCCGCCACCGCAACATCTCTACCCTCGTCGAGCATTGCGTCTCGGAGCTGCGGTCGATTCCCTCAAGCCGCGGACTGAGCGGCGTTGGACTGGAGGCCAAGTGCGCGATTGTGCTCGAGACGGACAATCAGACGCTGAGACACACGGCCTTCCTGACGAAGTCGCCGGCTCCCGGGCTGGGAGACCCTCTGCGTTACGACGCCTTCATCCGGTCTCTCTGCTCCCATTACAGCCAGCGGTTCTCGTAGCGGCTTGTGGAGTCCTGCCCTCATTGGCCCTGGCGTCGCCCCCGAACCCTTTGACAACCTGGGGACGATCGTGCCTAATGTCCGCGGGAGGTGTCGGATGTATCGGACGTGGCTTGTGGGCCTGCTGGTGGCGGCCGGCGCGGGATGCGTCGGCGGCTGCGGCGGGCATTACCTTCTGACCGTGCCGGACCAGATCGCGCCCGTCGGCGGCGAGACCGTCACGGTCGTGCGCCTCCAGCGGAACGACTTCTTCGTCCTCGCCCAGCCCGTCGACGAGGCGGCGATCCAATTCCGCATCGAGGGCGGGCCCGTCCGCGGGGCCTACACGGACAAGCTGGGCTACGCCGCCGCCGCCGTCCCCGTGCCCGACGCGGCCGGGCGGGCCACGCTGACCGCCTCGCACATCGACTACTACGGCGACGAGGTCCAGCAGGCCGCGGACGTTTATGTCTGGGACCGCGACCGCCCGGTGATCGCCGTGGACATGGACTGCCTGCCCGGCCTGTGGCTGGGCAGCAGCGAGGACGCCGCCAGGGCCCTCCGCCGGCTGGTGGTGGGCGCGAACCTGCTGTACCTGACGCGCCGGTCGGCGAGGCACCACGCCGGCGCCCACGAGACGCTCACGAAGGCGGGCTACCCGCGCGGGCCGATCCTCACCTGGCAGCGGGAGCGGTGGCACATCGTCCGGGACGAGAAGATGCTCCGCCTGCCGCGGATCGTCGTCGAGAGCCGCCTGGTCAGCCAACTCCCCGAGGTCCGCAAGGTCTTCCCCCGCCTGACGGCGGGCGTGTGCGATTCGTCTCTCGCGGCCAAGGCCTTCGCCGAGGCCGGCATGACCGTCGTGATGGTCGGCGGGGCGTCCGCCGACGAGGCCGCCGACGTCGTCCGCCGCGACTCCTGGGCCGACCTGGCGGCTCAGGGCCCGTAGCGGGCAAGTCAGTTCAGCTTGTCCGCCAGTTGCTTCAAGTCGGGGTGGGCAAGCAGGTCGGCTTCCTTGGCCGCCCACTGGAAGAAGTGCCTCAGGGAGATGTCGTTCGGCCTCTGCCGTTGCATGGCCTTGCAGAGGTCTTTCCCGTGGAACCAGACGCGGTAGAGCCTTTGCTGCCAGAAGCTATCGCTCTCGAACTGTCGGGCAAACTGCTCGACGCGCTCGCGCAAGGCCCGTTCGTTGACGCCGGCCGTCTGATCGCCGTACTGCGTGACCAGAGCGAGTGCATTCTCAGTGCACTGATCCATCGCCAGTGAATCGGGCAGGTGGCCGCTACCTTCCGTCCAGGTTGTGCGGACCTCGGGCCACCGTGGGCCGGGCTTGAGCGCCGCCAAGGCCCAGCGGACGGCCTGATAGTCGCGGATCTCGCGGGCACTCTCTTCCATCCACTGGGCGATTTCGGCTACCGGCGGAGTCTCCCCCCGCCTGCCGTCTGGGTCTTGCGATCGCTCCAGCCAGTACATGTGGAGAATCTCCGGCTCAAGCAAGTAGCTCTCCACACACGAGCAATGCGACGCGAAAACCGGCTTGCTTCCCGGCAAGGCTTGCAGGGCCGGGATATCGGAGGGCCTGACGTCGAAATCCCTGTCCCGGAACGCGATGAACTGCGGGGGTGTGTTCCCATAGCGGGCCAGGTAACCGTCGATGAAAGCGCGGAGTCCCTGTTTGCCCCCAGCGGGCACGATTAGGACATTGGCCTTCGTGACGAGCTCGTTGAGCAGGGCGGCGTCCAAGCTGTCGGGCTTGCCCTCGCAGAAGACCAATTTCGTTCCCGGGCCGACAACACTCATCGCTCAATTCCCCATCCGGATGATGGACTCCTCGGGGACGATGGCCTCGATAGAATCCGAGTGCGTCGTGATGATGAACTGGTTGCCTTCGCCCAGGGATTCGAGAGCTCTCAAGAAAGCCTGCTGCATGGGAGGGTGAAGGTGAAGTTCCAGTTCGTCGATGAGCACCACGGAACGGTTGATCCGCCAGTTGGCGAAGTCGAAGAGGATAGGGAATACGGCTTTCTCGCCGCCGGACATCTCTTGAATCTCGTATTGGTTCTTGCCGTCAAACAGGTAGAACCACGGCTCTTGCAGGACTTCGTCAATGTCCGAACGCGGAACGGGTCCGTCGAGCCGCCGGCCGGGAAACACGGCCTCATAGGCTCGTTGCAGGTCGGCGAAGAGATCTCGCTGTCCGGGTCGAAGGCTGTAGCTTCCCCGCTCGATGCGATCATGGAACTGCGCGAGATCGGAGAGGCGGCGGCGAAGCAGTGCTTCGTCGAACGTGATCTCATTCCTCTTGTGATCTCTCGTGGGGGTCAGGCTGGTGATGTCCCTCCGATCTGTGTACCAGAACACAGTGCCGACCCTGCGATAGGCGTCGTGCCCTTCCTCAAGCAGCTTCAGCACTTGGCCCGCGAACCTTCTCCCGAGGAATAGAGGAATCGCGCCGTGGTCTTGGGGGCGGAGGGTGTTCGCAGCGAGAACAAGCTGAACGGCCGAAGGCTTGTCCGGGACGCTCAGAGATTGCCGGTCTGCCAGTCCGTAGTACTCATTCGTGGCCGCGATCTCGTCCGTCGTGAATTCCACCTCGGTCACAACACGATAGGGCGTTGGCCATGCCGTCGCGGCAAGCTCCAGGTCGAGCCCTGGCCAAGCCAACTGATTGGGGAAATCCAGTCGTTCTGTTGCCGTCCCGAGCGTGCAAGCGATGGCCTGGAGCACGGTCGACTTGCCGCACCCGTTAGGGCCAAGCAACACCACCAAATCCCTGGCCAAGCCAGTCTCCGGGTCGGTGAAGTCAAGCCTCCCGTACCCGAAACGCTTGAAGTTGTTCAATTCCAGGGACTTGACCTTCATCGCAAGCGACCTCGTGCAGGGCACCCAACCAACGGGTTCTTCATAGGACATGGTAACGAGTGGCCTGACTCCTTGGCAACGACTTTGACGGTCACCGTCAATGAGTCCTGTGGGGCCTCAAAGTTGGCGCGTGGCTCGGGCCGGTACGCCGCTTACAATGCCGCCATGCCGCGCCGGCGGAACATCGCGGTCTTTCTGCCGAACTGGATTGGCGACGTGGTGATGGCCACGCCGGCGCTGCACGCGCTGCGGGCGCACTTCGCCGACGCGCGGATCGCGTACGTCGGCCGGGCCGGGGCGCTGGCGACCCTCGCGCCGGCGGTCGAGGCCGACGACCGCGTCGAGGACCGCTCCAACCGTCCCCCGCGGACCGCGAACGCGCTGGAGCTGGCCCGGCGGCTGCGCCGGTGGCGCCCGGACCTGGCCGTCCTGCTGCCCAACAGCTTCCGCACGGCCCTGATCGCTCGGATGGGCGGGTCGCGCCGCGTGCTCGGCTACGACCGGGACGGCCGCGGCCCGCTGCTGACCGACCGCGTGCGGCCCCGGCGGGGCCCCGGCGGGCGGTTCACGCCCATGCCCGCCGTCACGTACTACGCCGAGCTGGTCAAGGCGATCGGCGTCCGCTGCGACGAGACCCGCCTGACGCTGCCGGTGGCCCCCGCCGACCGCGAGGCCGCCGACGCGCTGCTCGCCGAGGCCGGGGTGGTTCCCGACCGACCGGTGGTCCTGCTGAACCCGGGCGCGAGCTTCGGGACGAGCAAGATGTGGGCCCCCGAGCGGTACGGGGCCCTGGCGGACCTGCTGATCGAGCGCCGGGCCGCCCAGGTCGTCCTCAACGCCGCGCCGAGCGAGCGACACGTGGCGCGGTGGGTGGAGGAGGCGATGACGCACCGCCCGGCGATCAGCTTCGCGCGCCGGGACAACTCCCTGGGCCTGCTGAAGGCCCTGCTGGCCCGCTGCGACCTGCTCGTGACCAACGACACGGGGGCCCGGCACGTCGCGGCGGCCCTCGGCACGCCCGTCGTGACCGTCTTCGGCAGCACGGACCCCGAGTGGAGCCGCATCGGCTTCGGCGACGAGCGGATCGTCCGCGAGCCCGTCGAGTGCAGCCCCTGCCAGCAGAAGCTCTGCCCCCTGCCCGCCGGCCCGCAGTACCACCAGTGCATGGAGCGGATCGCCCCGGAGCGGGTCTTGGCGGCCGCCTGCGAACTGCTGGACCTCGCCCGGCCGAAAGGGGGCGGGCCCTCATGACCGACGCCCCCGGCGACATCTCGCCCGGCCTGCTGGCCGCGCTGCGAAGGGAGGGGCTCGACCGCGTGGACGGCGCGTTCGCCTACGGCGAGGGGCAGGACCTCGCCAAGCCGGGCCTCGGCGTCCGCCGGCGGACCCGCCTGGCGATCGACGACGAGGACGGCCGAACCCACGTGCTGTACCTCAAGCGATACGGGGCCGGGTCGGTCGCCGCGGCGCTGCGGCGGTGGGCGCGGCACGGCCGGGCCGCCAGCCCGGCGCGAACGGAGTTCGAGAACATTCTCGCGGCCCGCGCGGCGGGCGTGCCGACAATGCGCCCGGTCTACTGCGGCGAGGACCCCTGCCCGCTCGGCGCGAAGCGGAGCTACCTCATCGTGACCGCCGTGCCGGGCGACGCGTTGGAGCGGTGCTTCGCGGGCTACCTGGCCGAGAACGGCGAGACCGAGCGCGTCGAGGCGGTCACGCTGGGCCTGGCCCGCTTGGTGCGGACGCTGCACGACGCGGGCTACGTTCACCGGGACCTGTACGCCTCGCACGTGTTCCTGGACGCCGCGGCCGACCCGCCGGCCCTGCACCTGATCGACCTGGCGCGGATGTTCCGGCTGGGCATGAGGCGGCGGCGGTGGTATGTAAAGGACCTGGCCCAACTGAAATACTCCATGCCCGCGCCGTGGGTGCGGCGGTACTGGGAGGTTTTTCTGCACGAGTATTTCCCCGGGGTCAGCCGCGACGCGGCCCGGCGGTTCGACCGGCTCATCGACGGGAAGGTGGCCGCGATCCGCCGCCATGCCCGGCCGAAGGGCCGCCGCGCCGCGGGCGAGGGGCAGGCATGAAGATCGCGCTGGTCATCGAGCACTTCGACCCGTCGCGGGGCGGGCGCGAGCGGTCGACCGCGCAGGTGGCGACGGCCCTGGCCGCCCGGGGCGAGGACGTGACCGTCTTCTGCCAGAGCTGCCAAGACGCCTGCGAGGGCGTTCGCGTCCTGCCGCTGAAGGCCCGCGGGCTGGACCGGGCGGCCCGGTTGCGGAGCTTCGCCCGGTCCGTTCGCGGCGCGGCCCGCGAGGGCGAATACGACATCATCCACACCACCCTGCCGATCCCCGGGGCGAACGTCTTCCAGCCGCGCGGGGGGCTCGTCGGGGCACAGACCGCCGCCGCCCTGCGCCGCCGGACCGGCTTCCGACGCGTCGAGGCGCTGGTGGGCCAGGCCCTCAACCCCCTCCGCCGGCAGATGCGGCGGTACGAACGGCGGGTGGTCCGCGACCCCAACGTCCTGTGCCTCGCCGTCAGCGAGATGGTCGCCCGCGAGTTCATGAACTACCACGCCCGAAGCGACCGCGTGCGGGTGATCTTCAACGCCGTGGCCGTCCCGGCCGTCCCCGACGAGCAGCGAAGCCAGTGGCGAGAGGAGGTCCGCCGGCGGATCGGCGTGCCCGCCGGCGGGGTCGTCTTCCTGACCGTCGCCACCAACCCCAAGCTCAAGGGCCTCGCCGAGACGATCGACGCCTTCGCCCGGTGGTACCACTCGCCGGACCGCATCCCCGGCGCGCGTCTCGTCGCCGTCGGCGGCAAGAAGTTCGGGCCCTACCGCGGGCTCGCCCGGAAGGGGAAGGTCTCCAAGCAGGTCGTCTTCGTCGAGCCGACCCCGCGGATCTTCCCCTGGTACTCCGCCGCCGACGCCGTCGTCCTGCTGAGCTGGTACGACCCGTGCAGCCGCGTTGTCCTCGAGGCCACCCGCTGGGGCGTCCCGTCCGTCACCACCGTGTATAACGGGGCCGCCGAGGCCCTGGCCCGCGGCGCGGGCATCGTGGTCAGCTCCCCGCGCGACGCCGAGGCCGTCGGCCACGCCCTGACCGACCTGGCCGACATCGCGCGCCGACGCCCGCGCGCCCAGGCCTGTCGCGACGCGGCGGAGTCCCTCGGCATGGACCGCCACGTGGAGCAGTTGCTCGACGCCTACCGGGAGGTCATCGATCGCCGTGGTTGACGAGCCGCTTTGCCTGCTGGTGGCCTTCCCCCTGGCCGCGTACGTCCTCAGCGCGACGCCGTTCGGTTTCGTGATCGGGCGCCTGCGGGGCGTGGACCTCCGCACGCACGGCAGCGGCAACGTGGGGGCCACCAACTGCGGGCGCGTCTGCGGGCGGCGGTGGGGCTACCTGTGCTTCTTCCTCGACGTCGCCAAGGGCCTGGCCCCCGTGCTGCTGACGGGCTGGCTGGTCCGGTCCGCCGCGGCGGGAGCGACCCCACCCCTCGTCCACCAGGCCGGCTGGCTGCTGGTCGGCTGCGGGGCCATCGCGGGACACGTGTTCACCTTCTGGCTGCGGTTCCGCGGCGGCAAGGGCGTGGCGACCGCGCTGGGCGTGGTGCTGGGCGTCTGGCCGTACTTCACCTACGCCGGGCTGATCGCCCTCGGCGTGTGGATCGCCGTGACCCTCACCAGCCGCTACGTCTCGGTGGGCAGCCTCGCGGCGGCGGGGGCGTTCCTGCCGGCCTTCGCCCTGCTGAACTGGCCGCCGACCGACCTGTGGCCGATGGGCCTGTTCGCCGCGCTGATGGTCGCGCTGATCGTCTGGCGCCACCGCGCGAACCTCTCCCGCCTGCGGGCCGGCACGGAAAACAAGATCGGCCGCAGGAAGTAGCGCAGGACGCCGGAGATTCCGTCGTGGCGGGGACCAGGGAGAAGAAACGGCAGAACACTCAACAGCGAACAACCAGCAACCCAGCGCGGAGGCTCTCGCCTTGGCTGGGGCCGTTGGCTGTTGATTGTTCGCTGTTGGCTGCTGGTCTTCTCCCTGCCCACCCGCCGCGCGACAGGAAACGGCAGGCGAGATTCCGTCGCAACGCGTCTCACGGCCGGTCCGTGTCGGCGGGCGGGTACGGCCCGATGTTTACCGGCCGATCGGACCGCGCGCCGTTGGGCAGGGCGACGCCTGCGCCGACGGCGGGGCTGCCCGGCCGGGGGCGAAAGTCCAGGGCCGCGGTGTCCGTCAGGCCGGCCGCGGCCGTGATGTTCCCCGGGCCTACCCGGTTGCCGGACAGCGCGACCTTGTGAAGGACCGCGCCCCGGGCCACGAGGTTGTGATCGATCGTGTTGCCGGTGGGCCGGGCGCCCGGCTTGCCGCCCAGCGTGTCGATCGAGACCGCCGGTGCCGGTCCGAGGAAGATGTTGTTGGCGATGCGGTTGTCCCGGCACCGGCCGCGAAACAGGAACACGCCCCCTTTGCGGTTGCCCGCGAAGACGTTGTGCGCGACCTGCGAGCCGGCGCCGCCGAGAATCACCCCGTGACAGTGGTTGTCCAGGAAGACGTTGTGCGTGATGCGCATCGCCTCGGGCCGGGGATAGCCGTGCACGCCCCAGCCCTTCGCGCGGACCACCAGGTTGCGGCGGAACAGCAGCTCGCCCCCCACGAAGTAGAGGCCGTGGTCGTGGGCCGTCTGCCCCACGTCGTGAATCCAGTTGCCCTCCACCTGGATCCCCCGGACGTCGCCCTCGCTCTTGACGCCGCAGTGGCCGACCCGCTCGATCTCGTTGTACAGCACCCGGCAGCCCCGCCCCCCGCCGTTGCGGAACCGGACGCCGCACTCGGAGTAGAGGTTGTGCGGCAACTCGTCCCGGGCGCCGATGAAGTGAAGCCCGCTGATCTCGACAAAGCGGCAGTCCTTGACCACCATCAGCGGCGGGTAGTGGATCTCCTTGCCGGCCGCGTCGCGAACGACGTGCCGGTTGCCCTCCAGGCCGGCCTTGGCGATCCTGGCCTTCTCGGCCGCAATCCACGCCGCCGGGTACCGCACGACCACCGCCTCGCCCTCGGCGGCCCGCAGCGCCGCGGGCGCCTCGGCGGTGGCGTGGACCTTCTCGATCGTCACCGGGCCGGGGTACGTCCCGGCGTGGAGGTAGACGGTCCGGCCGGGCGCGAGCGCGGCGCAGGCCCTCGCCAGCGTCCGCCACGGGCGGGCCTTCGAGCCGTCGGCCGCGTCGTCGCCGTCGGGGCGGACGTGGAACGCCGGCCCGGGCATCGCGAAACGCTGATCCCGCGCCACGCCGGGGACCTCCAGGCGCTTCAGGGCCTCCCACGCCTGCCGCATTCGGCGCTGCGACGGGCGGTCTTCCCCCGCCGGCAGGGCGGGGGCGGGCAGGCAGAGCAACGTGGCGATGACCGTGCGTTTGAGCCGTTGTGACATGTCCGGGCCCCTTTCTCTCAGTCGGCGAGCCGGAGGACCTGTCCGCCGGCGGTCCGGATCGGCACGGTCCGGCCGGCGACGGTGACGGCCTTGCCCCCGGCGGCCCAGGCGCGGACGGCCCGGCCGGCCTTGTGGCGAACGGCCAGATGGACGGCGTCGGTCACGATCCCGGCCGCGCGAACGGCGGCCTGCCCGCCGGTGAAGTTGACCAGCACGACGTCCTCGACGCCGCCGGCGAGGCGGACGCGAACGGCGAGGGCCTCGTGCTGCGCGGCCGGGCGGTTGCCGAGGCGGACGGGCAGAGCCTCGAAGGACTCGATCCCCGCCGTGCGCCGGAAGGTCTCAAAGACCGTTGCGAACACCGTGGCCTTCGCCCGCCGGGACGAGACGACCTGTGCGTTGCGGACCAGCGTTTTGAAGTGGATCGCCGGCACGCGCGCGCCTTCGACGAGGCCGCCGGCGTGGCCGAGCTGGACGATCCGCAGGCCCAGGCGTTCGCCTTCTTCGAGGCCCTGCCAGGGGTCGCGGGCCTTGGGCTCCCCGCCGGCCTTGCGGGCCTCGGCCCGCAGGGCGGGATCGGTGAAGTCCCACCTGGCCTGCCAGGTCTCGTCGGCCCGGCGGGCGACGATCCGGTCGATCAGCACCGGGCGCTCGCCCTCGGCGACGTAGAGACCCTCCCACGGCGAGATGCCGCGGAGCTTCGGTCCGGCCCGGGCCGAGCCCGGAATGTCCACGTCGCCCCAGCTTCGCCACAGCCAGGCGTACGGCCGTGGGCGGGGCGCCGAGACGCGGAAGAGGTCCAGGTAGTACTCCCCGGCCAGGAAGATCACCCGCCGCGAGGCGAAGCTGTCGGGGTCGCCCGGGCCCAGGGCCCAGGCATGGTCCGAGGCGACGTCCAGGACCTTCAGCCCCGGCAGGTCCACGAAGGCCCTCAGCGTACCGGGCGCCCCCGGCGCGCGGCCGTCGGAGACGACGGTGTTGTGGCTCAGCGCCCGTTTGGCCCAGGCCCAGCAGACGGGCATGTGCGGGCGGGCGCCGTAGTTCAGGTCCCGCGACAGCAGCACGCCGTGCCCGAAGAGCAGCACGTGCAGCTTGGCGGGGTGGCCGTGCGGCCCGCCCGATTGCCCGTAGTCCACGTAGAGCTCGATCCAGTCTCGGGGATCGCCCGAGCCGCTGCGATTGTGCAGCACGGCCACGCCGGTGTCGGGGAAGACCACGCTGGGCAGGACCTTGTCCAGCCAGGCCACGGTTCGGTCCTCGTCGAGGATTCGGCCGGTCTTCGCGCAGGCCTCGGCGTGCCGGATCAGGTCACCGGCCCGCGTGTCGCCGAACACGTCGCGAGCGAACTCGAGCGTCTCCGGGCCGTAGTCTCCCCAACCCCAGGGGATCTGCCCGAGCCACCCGAACGGCCCGCCGTCGTGGTCGGCGGCGGGCATGCCGTTGGACATCGCCGCCCGGGGCCAGGCCACGCAGACCCGGTGCAGCGTGGCCGCGAACTGCGGGTCCTTGTCGAGGACGCGCCGCAGGTCGCCCAGCTTCTTGAGCCCCTGGACGGCCGAACCGTACGCGCCGCCGTAGCTGGAGATCCAGTTGCTCGTGTCCACCCCGTCGGAGGCGAAGCCCTTGAGATTGCTCTTGATGCACTGGACGTACTCGCCGCGGAACCACGGATTGCCGCAGACCTCGGCGAGCTCGGGCATCTGCTGCCAGCCCATCTGCCCGCCGACCGAGGCGTAGCTCAGGTCGTCCCGGCGTCCGCCGTTCATGGCCAGCCGGGCGGCGCGGAGCAGGAGATTGTGGTGAATCTGGAGGCGGTCGGTCTCGCTGAACCGCCCCGAGCCCCACAACAGGTTGCCGTAGGTGACGACCTGCTTCATCTGGGCGCTGAAGCCGAACCCGCGCGGGTAGTAGCTGCCCCACGGGTCGCCCCACATCGGGTGCATGTCCGCGCGGTACTCGTTGGTGTAGGCGTACGGGACCCGGCGGCTGTAGGAGCGGCAGACCTCCATCCACAGCGCGTGCACCGCCCGGGCGTACCGGGCCTGGCCGGTCTGGGCGTAGGCCCGGACCAGGTCGCGAATGCTCCCCCCCTTGCCGCCGTGATAGGCCCACACCTCGCCGGCCCGTTGCCCGCGGACGTTCATCAGCAGCCACGGGTCGTCGGTGCGCTTGCGGGCCTCGGTCAGCGCGTCGGGGTCCATCGCCCGGGCGGCGGCCCCGAGGTCCTCCAGGAGCTTGCGGGCCCGCTCGCCGGCGCCGCCGAAGCTCGAATGCGGCCAGTAGGGCACGAGGGCGCGGAGCTGCTGCTCGCTCATCGCGGCCAGGCGGTCGGCGTTGGCCTGGTCGTACCGCCCCTGGCCGAGGCCCTCCCGCCGCGGCCAGACGCCCGTACGCACGCCGGGGACGGCGTGGAACATCCACCAGTCGAAGCGCGTGCGGTTCTCGAGCTGCCAGAGGCGCACGAGGCAGCGCTCGGCGCCCTGGTATCCAGCCGCGGCGGTGAACGCGATCTCCAGCGTCTGCTGCCCGCCGGGATCGAGCGCCAGCGTCCGGGGGCCGCGGCGCAGCTCGGCCGTCTGTGCGACGAGATTCGTCGTGTCCAGCCGGAGGGCGTAGGTCGCCGGCGCATCGCTGCGGCTGCGGACGTGGACGGTGTAGGTCCATTTCGTCCGGTCGGCGGCCCGGCCCGTCCGGCAGCTCTCGACCCACATCTGCGGCGTCCGCTGGTAGTCGGCGAGGTGCTCCGGATGGGTCGGGTTGGCCACGTCGGCGGGCGTCAGCACGAGGCAGTCCAGGGCGTCGGTCTTATCGTCGGTGTACGTGCATCGCGAGGTCGTCCGCCCATGCGCGTTGCGGACAGTGATCGTGTGCCTCCCCGCGGCGAGACGGACCTTCCGCCCGCCCGCCAGCGCCCAGTACTTCAGCGGGCGGACGTCCCCGTTGAACGGGTCGTACCCGTTGCCCGTCTGGGGCAGCCGGGCCGTGTGGGCGCCGGCGTCGGAGAACGGGTCCCCCCCGTCGATCCGGACCGACCAGGCGTACCGGCGCGTCGCCTCCGGCCGGAAGGCATGGAGCTCGCGGGCGATGGCGTATCGCAACAGGACGGCGTACTCGCCGTCGGCCGGCACGTCGAATGCCCACGTCACGGGCCGCGGGTGCGTCATGGCGCGGTAGGCGTTGCCCGACGCGACGTGGGCCTGGCTGTGCCACTCCTTCGGCACGGCCATCTGCACGGCCATCTTGACGCGGCCGTTCTCGTCCCGGGCGTACGCGTCCTTGACGACCGGGCCGTCGTCGGGGTCGGGCTTCCGCCAGATGGCCTTCGTCCACAGGGGGACCTCGCGCTCGCCGACGGCCTTTCGCTCGGCCTCGATCACGATCGCCCGGGGGTCCCGGACGGCCCGGCGGATGCGGTCGTCCCGCCCGAGCAGGGCCACGCTCCCCGGGCCCCAGTCGCCTCCGGCCGCGGCGACCCGTGCGGGCAGCGTGGCGTCGATCGTCTCCAACTGGCGGACGGCCTCGCGGATCAGCGGGCGGGCGAAGGCGACCAGGTCGTCCACGCGGCTGCGGCAGGCGGGCCCGCCGAGCACCAGCCGCACGATCGGCGCGTCGGGGAGGTCGAGGTAGTACGCCCCGGTCGGCCGCCCGTCCACGTAGAACCGCACCACGCCGCGAGGGGACGCGGCCTCGGCGGCGTCGGCGTCCCAGACCAGGCACGCGTGCCGCCACGTGTCCGGCAGGAGCGTGAACGCGTCGGCCGTCTGCGTGTAGCCGAACTGCCCGTCCCGGCCGTAGTGCTCCGTCGCCAGCGTCCGGCGAATCACGTGGACGGTCCGGCCCTCGGCGTCGATCAGCCGCAGCAGCGGCGTGGTCTCCAACTGCCACTTGGGATGGTCGAAGACCTTGAACCACAACGCCACCGTGCCCCCGGTGGCCGGCAGGCCCCGGGGCAGGTCGATCGTCACCGTTCCGCCGTCGCCGGGCAGGTCCGCCACCCGGCCGCGCTGGGCGTCCTCGACGCCCGCTGCGCCCTTGGCCGTGACGGATGCCCCCGCCGGGGCCGTCTGGAGTGTCCGTAGCGACTCGAAGCGATGCACCAGCACGGGCTCGGCGGTTGCCGCCGATGCGAGGCCGACCGCCGTCCCACCTAGGAGGTGCACCCACGCGAGCCATTGGAGCGAGTTCCTCATTGCCCAGTGCCCTTTCCGCCCCGCAACGGCCTGCCGGGGGGGCGCCCACCGAGTTGCCGTCGCCGGCGCTATGCTACAGAACCCGGCCTCGCACCGGTGGTTCCGAGCGGGACCCTCGCCTTTGCGGCACGGACGCCGCCCGGGCTCGCGCAATTCCCGCGGGCCGCGAGGAAGAAGCCAGTTCCCTTCCCGGGCCTTTCGGGGTTATATGTGCTGTGGTAGGATCGCGCCCGCCCATGGCCGCCCGAGGTGGGGGCGTGTCGATTCCAGGCGGGCGATTCGAGACACAACGCAGCATGGAGAGCAAGCAGATGGACCGTCCAATCAAGCGTCGAACCTTTCTGAAGCAGACCGCCACCGCCGGGGCCGGCGTGATGATCCTGAACTCCGGCGTCCTGCGGGGCGCCTCGCCGAACGGCAAGCTGAACATCGCCCTCATCGGCGTCGGCGGGCGCGGCCGGTCCAACACCGGCGGCGTTCGCGGCGAGAACATCGTCGCGCTGTGCGACGTCAACAGCAAGAACCTCGCCGCCGCGGCCAAGAAGTTCCCGAACGCCAAGACCTACGAGGACTGGCGAAAGTGCCTCGAGCAGAAGGACATCGACGCCGTCGTCTGCTCCACGACCGACCACACGCACGCCTTCGTCACCGTCTGGGCGATGAACCGCGGCAAGCACGTCTACTGCGAGAAGCCCGTCGCCAACAGCGTCGAGGAGGCCCGGCTGGTCCGCAAGACGTACCTGAAGAACAAGGGCAAGCTCGCCACGCAGATGGGCACGCAGATCCACGCCTCCGACAACTACCGGCGCATGGTCGAGCTGATCCGCGCCGGGGCCATCGGCACGCCGAAGGACGCCCACGTCTGGTGCAGCCGGGCGCCCAAGGGCGGCAGCTACCTGCCCGAGCAGCCCGTCCCCGATCACATCAACTGGGACCTGTGGGTCGGGCCCTCGCCCATGCATCCCTACAACAGCGGCTACATCGGCGGCTGCCTGAAGTGGAACCGCTTCTGGGACTTCGGCAGCGGGCAGATCGGCGACATGGGCAGCCACATGATGGACATGGCCGCCTGGGGCCTGGACCTCGGCCTCGCGACGAGCTGCAAGGCCGAGGGCTCCGAGCTGAACCCCGACACCCTGCCCCTCTGGCTGCGGGCCACGTGGGAGCACCCCGCCAATGACTGGCGTCCGGCCGTGAAGGTCTCCTGGCACGACGGCGGCAAGAAGCCCGGCATGCCGATGAGCATCATCAGCCGCGACGCGGCGTTCAAGGGCGTCCTGTTCCGCGGCGACAAGGGCTGGCTGCTGGCCGACTACGGCTGGCGGATCCTCCGCCCCAACGGCGACCTGAGCTACCTCAAGCTCCCCAAGCCCGACGAGATGATCCCGCCCTCGCCGGGCCACCACCAGGAGTGGCTGATCGGCTGCAAGGAAGGCAAGCCGACCCTGTGCAACTTCGACTACTCCGGTACGCTCGTCGAGAACAACATGTGGGCGCTCGTCTCCTACCGCCTCGGCAAGGCCGAGACCCGCAAGAGCAAGAGCGGCGAGGAGAAGCTCGCCGTCGGCCGGAAACTCGAATACAACGACAACGACCTCAAGGCCACCGGCTGCCCCGAGGCCGACCAGTACATCAAGAAGACCTACCGCGACGGCTGGGTCCTGAACGGGTAGGCACAAGCTGAAGCTGAAGAGACCACAGAGGCTCAGAGGGCTCAGAGAGGAAGAGAAGAAATGATGAACGTCGAATGCTGAACGCTAAATGCTGAACGCTAAATGATGAAGGAGCCCGGGACCCGGGCGCCCGCCTGCGGTCTTTAGCATTTATCATTCAGCATCCAGCGTTCATCATTTCCCTCTTCGTCTCCGCACCGCGCTGGTCAGCCCCGCCTCGCCGCGTACCGCGCGACGACCTCGCGGTAGCGGCCGCAGGTCCGCTCGCCTTCGGGGCAGCGGCCGAGGTCGATACACTTGGGGCCCACGCCGTTGAAGACGCCCGGCAGGTGCTCGCGGACCTGGTCGAGCATTTGCTCGGCCACGCCGCGGATCTCCCACTGGGCCCGCAGGCAGAGCCGCTCGGCGAAGAAGTGCAGCAGCTCGCGGGCGTTCATCGTCACGAAGATCTTCGTCTCGCACGCGTTGGGCAGGACGTAGCGGGCGTCCTGGTTGCTGGCCTCGCCCGTCGCGCCGAGCGCCTCGTTCAGCCGCCGGTACCGCTCGGCGATCAGCGCCATCGTCCGGCGGAAGTACTCGACGGCGTCGACCGCCTCGCCGTCGGCCTCGATGGTCTTGCCCTCCAGTTGCGGCGGGATCACGTAGTCGAAGTCCCCGTGCCCCACGTACCGCTGCGACCGCTGTGAGTAGCTCGCCAGCCGGTGACGAACGAGCTGGTGCGTCATCGCCCGCGAGACGCCCTCGATCAGGAACGTGAACGTCGCGTGCTCGATCGGGCTGAGGTGCCCCACGTCCCGCAGCATCCGCACGAACCGCCGGGCGGCCGGCTCGTCCTGGGCCAGCAGGCCCTCGGTATCGGCGGCATAGCACAGCTTCGCCGCCGCGGCGAGGAGCTGGTGGGCGTCCTGCGTGTGGCGAACGAGCGTGACCTTCGCTGTTACGGGCTCCATCGCGTGCATCCTTGCGTGCGGTGTCTCGACCGAACCTGCCCGTCCCGATGCCCGCCATTGAACCATCGCACCGCCAAAGGATCAACAGGGAGTGTCGAGTCCCGGCCTTGCCGGCCTCCGCGGATCGTGGGACAATGGCGCCCACCCAGTGGGAATGCGCGGCCTGGGAGCCGGAAGGGTCGGCAATGATCGGCAGAACGCTATCCGCAGGAATCGCGGCCGTGTACGTTGCCGGCGCGTATGCGTACGTGGGTGGGGAACGCGCATTTGCCGCGGCCGTCGCCGTGATTTTCCCGCTCGCGTGCATCTGGTTTCCCGAGGAGTTGGGCCGCTACACCGGCCCCCTCGGCCTGCGCGGCTATATCCAGAAGCGCACGCCGGGAGCCTTCGTCGCTTTCGGCGGCTGGGTGTTGCTGACGGTCATCGGCATCTTCTGGCTGCTCCGCGTTCTTGGCGGTTACGGCTCGACTTGGGATTGGTTCAGGTACTGACGGGGCGTACCCGATCGCGCACGGCCGGCGGGCCGTTTGCCCCCGAAGGGGGCGACTGAGGTTTGGCCCCATCCCACGGCCTCCAATCGCCCCCTTCGGGGGCTCTGATGCATCAGGACATCTACCACCACGGGCTCGCGCCCGTGGCTACCGTCCAATCGCCCCCTCCGGGGGCTCTGCGTGTGGGTGCGTCCCGGTTCCACGGGCTCGCGCCCGTGGCTACCGTCCAATCGCCCCCTCCGGGGGCTCTGATGCATCAGGACATCTACCACCACGGGCTCGCGCCCGTGGCTATCGTCCAATCGCCCCCTCCGGGGGCTCTGCGTGTGGGTGCGTCCCGGTTCCACGGGCTCGCGCCGTTCGACAAGCTCACGACTTCGCCCGTGGCTACCGACCAGACGCCTTCCAGGCTGCGGAACCGCCCGGGATGGGGGGGCACCTGGGGCACACTGATCCGCGTGTTTGGGGGTGGACGGCACGTTCGGTAGCTGCGTTTGGGCCGGCGACGAATCCCGCGATGGGCGGGCCCCAGGCCAACGGGTCGTTTGCCCCGGCCAATGTCGCGAGGCCCGCCGAGCCGGCGGGCGCCCTCTCGGACGATCAGCTTCCGTTCGCCTTTGCCGGCGGAGGAACCGTCGACTGCACCCCGCCTTCCGGCACGTCCACCCCGGCCGCCCAGACGATCGCGTTGAGGATCATCCGCCGCAGGTCGCCGCACGTCCGCCAGTTGTCGTGGAAGTGCCCGCCGGTGAAGCCAACCCCCCGCCCGCCGTCGGCCCGCTCGACCGCCCACGCGATGACCTGCCGCTCGGGCCGGTTCGCCGGCAGCATGGTGGTCAGGATCGGCACGAGGCGCTTGTCGTTCTCGCGGAATCGCTGGCGGATGTAGAACTCGTTCTTGATGGTGAACGCCTTCCACCCGCGGCTGATCGGGTGGCTCGGCGTGGCGGGCTCGGCGGGCGCGGGGTCCTTCGTCGTGACCCGGTGCGTGGAGTACTTCCGCTCGTAGTCGTCGTAGCCGCCGATCCACTCCAGCAGCTCGGGCGCCCCCCGCTTGTTGGGCACGAAGAGCGTGTAGTGCATGCACACCAGCCCGCAGCCGCGCTTCATCTGCCGGCCCAGCAGCTCCAGCCGCTTGCCCTTCAGCAGCGGGTGGTTGCCGCGGTTGGCCCCGGTGGAATGGACGACGATGGCGGCCGCGTCGTTCAGCGTGTTGGCGTCGGTCGGCCAGCCGCCGAGGTGGATCTCCGTCGTGACGCCCCGGACGTTCGGCGCGGCGTCGAGGCAGGCCTGGAGCAGCTGGAGGTCCTTGACGTACTCGTGCGTGCCCTTACCGTGCCCGTCGGGCGCCCCGGCGAGAAAGACGATCTTCCGCGGCGCGGCCGACGCGGCGACGGCGGCGAGCAGGCACAGGACACATGCGATCCTGCGGATACCGGCGGCGAGCGAAGTCATCTTGATGTCTCCAAAGATCCGTGTGTCGCCCGTTGCGGCGACGGGGTACGGTCTCGATTCTACCGGTCCGCCGAGGCGAGTCAAAGGCGGGATTGCGTCCGTGCCGAGCGCGTCGTACAATGTCATACATGACGGCACTGACGATTCGCATTCCGGAGGAGTTGCGGAAGCGGCTCAAGCAGTTCTGCGAGAACGAGGATCGCTCGACCAGCGAGGTGGTGCGCGAGTCCATACGGAAGTTCCTCGTGCAAGAGGAAATCCGCCGGATTCGGCAACAGCTCCGCCCCCGCGCCGAAGCCCGCGGCTTCGTGACCGACGAGGACGTTTTCCGGGAAATCTCGTGAGAGTCGTTCTCGATACGAACGTGCTGCTTTCCGGCTTCACGTCGATGGGCGTATGTGGGTCGGTTGTCTCTGCCTGCTTGGGCTCGCCTGAACATACCGCATTCCTCTCAGAGCACATCCTCAGGGAGTTCCGAAGGCACGTCGTTCACCGCTTCGGCGCCACGGAGGAGGAGGCCGACGTGATGGAGGCGTTGATGCGACGAGAATCGCAATGGGTCCAGCCGGTGCCGGTGCCTGAGGACGCCTGCCGGGACCCGGACGATCTTCCCGTTCTGGGAACGCTCGCCGCAGCACAAGCGGACTGCCTGATCACCGGCGACGCGGACCTGCTCTCCCTGGGCGAGTACGCCGGACGCCCGATTCTCTCTCCGCGAGAAGCCTACGAACGCTTGGTCTAGCCCGGATCGTGCAGAGCAACCGCAGAGGCCGCAGAGGTCACAGAGGTAAGACGATTATGCATGGGAGTTTAGGTCAGGTTCTTTCTTCTGAATCGTTCCCGCGCAGGAACACACACTGTTCGCGATCAGAAGGGACAGTCTTAGATGTAAGTCTTTACTCTGTAGTTACCTCTGCGTCCTCTGCGTTCTCTGCGGTGAAGAATCCGGGCTAGACCTACTTCGCCGCCAGCTCGGCCGGGCGGGCGGGGCAGACGACGCGGAAACCCACGTTGAAGACCCGCTGGTAGGGCGGGTAGGCCAGGCGGAACGAGCTGGTCGCCCGGTGGGGGCGGTCGCGCCACGAGCCACCGCGGACGACGCGCTTGCCGGGGGCGTCGGGGTCGTTCCGGCCGTCGGCGTCGGCGTAGGGGTACGCCCGCATCACCGATCGCGTCCACTCCGCGACGTTGCCGTGCATGTCCTTCAGCCCCCAGGCGTTGGCCTGGTAGCCGCCGACCGGCGCAACGATCATCTGCCCGTCGTCCACCCCGCCGATCCGCGGCAGGAAGGCCATGTCCGGCGAGGGGTTCTTCACCGGCTTGGGGTTGACGCCCCGGACGGCGAACAGCAGCAGCCGCGCGTCGCCGAGGTTGGCGAACCGCGCGAAGTCCGCGTCGGCGCCGCCGAAGCTCATCGCCGCGCCGCTGCCCGCCCGGCAGGCCCATTCCCACTGGGCCTCGGTGGGCAGGGCGAACGGCCGGCCCGCCCGCGCCGACAGCCACCGGCAGAACGCCGCCGCCTGCCGCCAACTGACGCGGATCACCGGCTGGTCCGGCAGGTTCGCCGGATACCCCGGCGTGGTGTGGTCCTTCCACTGCTGGTCGATGAACCGGCTGTCGTGCCCGGCGTCGAAGGCCGCGAACTGGCGATTGCTCACCTCGCAGACGCCCATCCAGAACGGCTCGTCGATCCGCACCGCCGTCGGCGGGGCCTCGTCGAGGCAGCCGTCGGCCGAGCCCATCACGAACGTCCCCGCCGGCACGAGCACGAGGTCCATCCGCGCCCCGTTGCCGAGGTCGACCGCGATCGCCGTGCGGGCCCCGGCCGCCTTCCGCCGCCGCGCCGCCTCGGCCGCGTCGAACTGCCAATTCGGCACGTCCGGCACGCGGGCGGGCGGGCGAACCGCCGGCTTGGGCATCACCGGGCGGACCTTGCGCTCGGCGGCCTGCGCCAGGGCCCGGCCGAACTCGCGCTCGGGATCGCACTCGACGTTCGCGTACTGCTTGGCCAGCTCGCGGCGGCGCCGGGCCTGCTCGAAGCCCGCGTGCTCGGCCGGGTTCCACTGCCCGCGGTGCGGCACGTTGAGGTCCACCCAGCAGGCGAGCCGCTCGAGGGCCTCGTCGTCGAGGCGGACGTTGTGGTGGCCCTTGGCGAGCATCTGGAACAGCTCGCTCGTGGCGACGTGGTACTCCATGGGGGCGAGCACGTAGTTGTCGCTCTCGGGTCCCGGCCGGCGGACGTACGGGTGCAGGGCCATGTACGCCGTGTCGCTCGTGTAGCGGTCGGTCTTGCCGGGGGAGAAGTTGGGCCGGCCCTTCTTCGAGCCGTCGTGACAGCCGACGCAGTACTTGTCCAGCACGGGGCGGACGTCGGTCAGGAAGCTGACCGGGCGCGGCGGGCCCAGCCAGGGGGTGATCTCCGACGCCTCCCGCTTGAGGGCGGCCGAGATCACCGGCGGGGGCGCGTCGCGCATCGGCTCGTGGCAGCCGATGCAGGAGATCGTCTCGCCGGGCATGCCGACGAACCAGCTCCGCATCAATTGGAGGGCCCGGCCCTTCTCGTCCAGGGGCTGGACGGCGATCGGCGCGTTGGCCGGAATGCGGAAGAACGCCGAGCCGTCCGCCTCGACCGGCACCGTGCCGAGGATCCGCTTGATGTCCCAGCCGGACTCGGCGCCCACGCTCGAGTGCCCGCCGCTGCGGTTGTACGCGAAGTGGTACGAGAACAGCCGCAGCTTCTTCACCGTCCCGCGCGGAACGTCCCGCAGCCCCGGGCCCCGGTAGACGTCCACCATGAACACGAGCGCGTCCTTGCGCTTGGGGTCCACGCGCGGCGCGACCGAGGCCGGGCGGGCGTGCTTCTGGAACGGCACGGGCTCGAAGACCATCGCGTCCTTCCGCACGCAGATCGGCAGGAGGTTGTCGAAGGCGTCCGCCAGCCAGATGCCCCAGTTGGCGCTGCGCTGGGCGAGCTTGCAGGAGACCAGGAAGTACTTGCCCACGCCGCGCCCGGTCGCCGGGTCGCCCAGCGGCCAGGGGTGGAGGAACTTCGGCCAACTGCTGGCCACCAGGCGGTCCTGGATGACCGCGGGCACGGGCCGGCCCCGCCCGGGGATCCGCCGCACCACGCCGAAGTTCTCGCGCTGGCCCTTGGACGGGTCGAAGACCACCAGCTCGCCGATCCGCTTATCGCCGTGGTGCCCGCTGACGATGCCGACGAACCGCGAGCTCTGCCCGGGCAGGGGGCGGGCGTAGAACAGCGAGTTCGGCCAGTAGCTGTTCGTGCCGTAGTGCGCCTGCTGGTTCGAGCCGTCGGGGTACATCGTCATCACGATGCGGGTGAAGTAGTGCGGCGTGTCGGAGTATTCCCAGCGGGTGTACATCACCCGCCCGTTGGGCAGCATGGTGGGGTACCAGTCGTGGTCCTGCTCGAAGCAGAGCTGGCGGACGCCGCTGCCGTCGGCGTTCATCGAGTAGAGGTTGCCCACCGGCTGCTTGCCGCCGATGCAGGGCACGGCATGGTAGGGGGCCGTCGAGCAGTAGACGATCCGCCCGCCGGGCACGTAGCAGCCGTCGTAGTTGTCCACGTCCGGCGCGTCGCCCTGGCTCACCTGGCGCACGCCCGCGCCGCGAAGCCCGCCGCCCGACGCGTCCAGCTTCAGCTCGAAGATCTGCCACCGGTCGTTCGTGCCGATCGTGCTGAACAGTAGCCGGTCGGCGTCCCAGTGCAGGTCCACGTCGCCGACGTACTCCCGCCCGTCCGGCTTGTGGAGTGTCGTCAGCTTCCCGTCGGGCGAGATCGGCGAGAGGACCGCGATCTCGTTGTCGTACCGCCCGCGGGGCAGCGAGCAGTTGCCCAGCCAGTTCGCCGGCAGGCCCGCGTCGCCGGCCCGCTTGACGACCAGCAGCTTGCCGAACGCCAGCAGCGGGTTGGCCAGCAGGGCCTCCTTCTGCAGCGCGTCGAACGCCGCCTTGGCCCCCTCGGCGCCGGCGGCGAGCTGCTTCTCCACGGCCGCCAGACGCTTCAGGTACGCCGGGCCGTTGGGATACTCCGCGCCGAACGTCTCGATCAGGTCCTCGACGGCCAGCCGCAGCGACTCCGGCGTGCCCATCGGCGTCGGTTCCATCGTCGACAGCGCCGCGCCGCGGGCCTTCGGCTTGCGGGCCTTCGGCTTCCTGGTTCGGGTCTTCTGTGTACCCCTTGACACCTCTGCCTTGCCCGGAACGATCTTGGCGATCTTCTGCCCGGCCCAGGCGCAGTTGGCGGTCGAGGCGACGACCAACTCCGTCGTCGGGCCCGGTTTGGCGAGGGCCGTGCCCCAGACGACCTTGCGCTTCGCATCCAGCACGGAGACGCGCACGCCGTGGAGGCGCTCGTTGCGGCTGACGCGGTTCCAGACCACGATCTTCTCGATCGGGCGACTGCCGCCGAGGTCGACCTCCCACGCGGGGTCGGGCTGATCGATGCTGGTGTGCGTGACCGATCCGTTCTTCCAGTTGCCGTCGGTCTTGCCGTCCACGGCCCGGGCGGCAAGGCCGCCGTGACTGGTCGTCGTCTGCACGGCGGGTCGCTTCAACGCTACATTCTCGCCGCCGCTGAAGACCTGCACCTCCGCCAGCGAGAGGGTCTGCTTCGGGCCGGGAATGGTCACGTGAACGTACCGCCCGCTGAGGGTCTCCGCCGCACCGGCCCACAGGGCCGACCCGCACACCAGGACCGCTATCGTACCGATTGCTCTGCGCATCGTCTCGCTCTCCATCTATCCGTAGACCACCCAAGCATATCATAAAGGCCCCCGTCCCCGGCGCCAATCCCGCGCGGCAGAGGCGCGGTGAGGGGCCCGGTCCGGACCGTGGCACGGGCGTCTCGCCCGTGCGTCGCAGGGCCATCTTGGCCCTGCCCCCACGGCCGGGACCCGCCTGCCCTCGGCAACGGGGCAGGATGCCCGTGCCACGAATCCGCCGCACACCCGCGGCGGCTGTCCGGCCGACCGTCTGCGCCTTCGCCCGTCCGCCCGGCCGGGCCGGGGGCTCACCGGGGGATCGGTCCGGGCATCGGGCGGAGCGTGGGGATCGCCGGGGCCGGGCGGTCCGTGCTCGTGCCCTCCACCCGCTTGCCGTCGATGGTGACGTTCTCCGCCTTGCCGACCTGGCACTCGGTGACCTTCGCGCCGGGCCGCATCTCGAAGACGTTGTCGCGGACCTCCACGTGGTGCGGCATGCAGCCCTCCACGGGGATGTTGTTGTGCCGGCCGGACGAGATCGACACCCCGATCAGCGGGCGGAAGTCCGTCTTCGTGCGGAGGTTGCGGAACACGTTCCGGCGGATCCGCCCCGACCCGTCGCGGATGCCCACGCCGTGCCGCAGGTTCTCGAAGAGATTCGCCTCGACCACGAACGTGCCGTCCATCCCCGGGTGGGTGTCCACGGCGCACAACTCGTACGGCGAACGGTCGTTCGAGCCCAGGCGGTTGTGGACGAGCTGCCAGTGCGTCTTTCGCCGGCCCGTCCGGTGCACGAATCGCCCCAGGCGCCGGCCGCTGGACCAGTCCAGGTCGCCGTTGGAGGCCAGGGAGTGGCGGTTCTGGGCGAACGCGTTGTCGGCCACCAGCACGTGGGCGCCGGAGTACAAGGCCACGCCGTAGCCGAGGCCGTTGCGCAGGTTGTCGTGGATGTGGCAGTGGTCCACCTGGGCGGTGGCCTCTTGGGAGAAGGTCGTCGCGTAGCTGAAGCCGAGCAGCTCGCAGTGGTCGATCCGGACGCTGCTTCCGCCGGCGACCTCGATCCCGAAGGTGTTGTTCGTCGTCGCGATGCTCGTGTCGGCGCCCTGGAGCGTCAGCCGCGTGAAGCGGACGTCGTTGGCGTCGACGCGGAACAGGTGCACGGCCTTCCCCCGGGCCCGGCAGCGCGTCTGGGCGCCCTCGCCCAGCACGGTGAGGCCGCCGGGCACGCGGACGGTGGCGTCCATCTCGTACGTCCCGCGGGGCAGGAACACCGCGGGGGTCCCGTTCTTGGCGGCCCGGTCGCACGCGGCCTGGATGCCGCCCGCCGTGGGCCGCGCCACGGTCACGCGGTTCGAGAGCGCCTTGGCCTCGGCGTTCGG
>Ga0272441_10001256_pt1 | contig 54350 bp, 41 predicted proteins | sample SSMProp6N_FD_193582 | JGI IMG/M metagenome (GOLD analysis project Ga0272441, IMG submission 193582) | Marine sediment archaeal communities from Little Sippewissett salt marsh, Falmouth, MA, United States - SSM-Prop-6N | ecosystem: Environmental > Aquatic > Marine > Wetlands > Sediment ...
CTCAGTGGCTCAATAGCTAAATAGCCCCTAGATTACAGATCGGGCGAAATATTTTTCGCCCCTACCAGTTACCAGTCATCAGTCAGTCGGCAGTCTCCAGTCATCAGTCATCAGTCTTCAGTCTTCAGTCTTCCATTATTCAATAGTAAATAGTCATTAGTCATTTTCCCCTCTCATTGCTCAGCACTCAGTACTATCCAGCTATTGAGCTATTGAGCTATTCAGCCACATCCCACATTACCTATTCCCTACTACCTATTACCCATTCCCTACGACCTCTTCCCTGCCACCTTAACGAACGGCAACCTGGTAACCTCTCCCTTGTACCGTTTGTTCCTGACTTCCAGAAAAACGGGAGTTCCGGGCTCCATCACAGTGCGGAGAACATGAGCGGTCCCGATGGGCTTGTGCAGTGTAGGCGACATGGTACCGCTGCAGACTGTCCCGACTTCATTGTCATCACGGTCATACAGCACATATCCCTGCCGGGGAATCGCGCGTTCTTCCATGGAAAAACCGACAAGCGTCTTTTCCGGATTACGCTCCGCCTCTACACAGGCCTCCCTGCCGATGAACTCCCCTTTTTCCAGCTTCGTCACCCATCGAAGGCGTGTTTCCATCGGGTTGGTTTCTCTCGTAATCTCATGACCGTAGAGAGGATAACCCATTTCAAGCCGCAATGTGTCCCGGGCCCCGAGCCCCACAGGCTGAATATCGAAAGCTTCTCCCTCTTTCATAATCGTTTTCCACAGGAGTTCGGCAGATTGGTTGGGAACAGAGATTTCCACTCCTTTTTCACCGGTATAGCCGGTGCAGGCGACCATGATTTCTGTCCCCTCAAAGTCCGTCCTGAGAAAATGAAAAGCCGAGAGTTGCTCACAGACTGAAGAGGCCAATACCCGTTGAAGAATATGCATCGATTGAGGCCCCTGCAAAGCGATAAGCGAAAGGCTCTCCGAATGATCTTCAATGGCCACTCCTTCAAAATCCTGAATATGCCCGCTGAGCCACTCAAAATCCTTCTGCCGGTTACCTGCGTTGACAACGATAAACCAGGTTTTATGATCTACCCTGTAGAGGATAAGATCATCGACAATTCCTCCGTCGGAATAGAGCATCAATGTGTATTGCGCCTGACCGTTTTTCAGTACAGACGCATCATTGGTCGTCATATGCTGAAGAAACTCAAGGGCACGATCGCCCCTGACATAGAAGCTCCCCATATGGGATACATCAAAAAGACCGGCAGAAGACCTGACGCACTGGTGCTCTGCCATAATTCCGGAATACTGGACCGGCATGAGATAGCCGCAAAAATCGATTATTTTCGCTCCCGCTGCCTGATGCCAGGCATACAAGGCTGTTTTTTTCATAACTCTTACTACTTCTATGTTTGCCTGCGCCTCTGCTGGGCAGTCACTGAACATGCCTGAAGAATGCAAAGAACAAGAAACGACGCGCAGAGGAGGAAAGTTGACCCATCGCGTTTTCTGCAACCTACGTTGAGCGATTGTCGAGCATGCTGTAGATGCAAGGCACAGGGGACAACACTGTAGTGGACTACCGCAAGTCACCTATAACGAAGCAGATGCAGCATGACCGACAATCCCATAGGGTTTCAATACATGCGATTTTTCTGCATTATGGTCGCACAACCCGGTGAGATGTTCGCTGTAAGAAAATTCAGCATAAAGCATTTGTTGAAACGATCAACTTAGGTGCAATAAACATAACAATATAGAAATCCGGTAAAAAAAACAGCCACATTCCTGTCTGCATCCAACATTCGTTTTCCTCCCCGGAAGAGCGTCACTCTACACCATGCGCTCCCTTCGCTGTTCAACACCCCGGCCATCGACAAAACCTCCGGATGACCCGATCTGCCTGATATTACCCTTGATAAGGGAATGCACAGACAGACTTTTCGGTTAGTATTGATGAAACGGTTTTCCATGAATCATCGAGAGCCCATGAAAGATCCGTTAACCTATTACACCATTGCGTTCTTTATCGCCTTCATCAATTCTCTTGCCTGCGGCCAGAGATTGCTTGACAAAAACAGCATGTTCAGAGAAAAGCTTGTTTCAGTATTTCTTTATTCTCTCATGCTGATCATACTTTTTGTATTCCCGATCCTGTTCGGCATCAGGGCAGTATTGCTCGCGGCGGGACTTGCTGCCGGGTATCTGCACTTTTTCCATGACAGAGGCATACTGAAATGACAATCGGCGAGGAAATGCGTCACAGATAATAGCCATCCTGACAGACGTTCACATGCGCTCGATTATTCTGACTGCTTTGTTATTCCCGGGATTTTCATCTTCAAAATCATCGGGAGTCAGTTGCACCGATATGCTATAACGCCCCGGCACATTGCCGGGAATGATGGAGGAAGAAAATGACAATCCGGTCTGTCCCGGTTCGAGCACTTTGTTACGAGAGGTGCGCCCGGCATAGACCTCCTTCCCGTTTGCGTCGCTGACTGAGACATCGAGAGTGTATCGGCCGGTGGGGATAATGCCTCTGTTCTGGCAAAAAACATTCAGAACAAATGCTTCTCCGGCTCTGGGAACCGGAGGCGTAACATCTATACCGGAGACAACGACATCAGCCATGGCACCTGATCGCTGCCAGCTGTCTTCCCTTGTAATCTCTTCAGGAGGAGGATCGGAAACTCGATAATCGTTTATGAGAAACACCAGTGAAAGCGCCAGCATTATCAACGCGAACAGCATCGTTCTGCGTCGTCTTTTCGAGCCTGGACTTTCAATAAAAAGAATCACGGTATAAAGAGGTTGACAGCACTGCGTTCACCCACCCAAAGTCAAAATGGACAGAGATATATCTGCACAGCATCGGAAAACAAGCGCTATCGGCCTTTGCAATGCTGTCTGCACAATACATACGGTTATTTATCCAAAGCCCCGGCAGAATCAGAACCCTTTTCCGCGGCCTCCCATTCTACGCCATTGTCATCAAGCCAGTTACGTGCGGTCGGATCACCCAGAGCCGCCGCTTTTTTCAGATCGGCAAGCTCACCCTCTCTGTCCCCGATCCTTGAACGGATCAACGCCCGGTTGATATAGGCTTCGGCATCTTTAGGATTTAACTCGAGAACCTTGTCGAAATCTGCCATTGCTTTATCAAACTCTTCAAAAAAACCGTAAATAAATCCGCGGTTATAGTATGCTTCGACATAGCCGGAATCGATTTCTATAGCCTTGTTGAAATCCGCCAGAGCCTCCTGGAGCTCGCCCCTGTTGCCGTAGACAAATCCTCGATTGAGATATGATTCTGCAAATTCAGGGTCTTTTTCAACAGCTTTGGTAAACTCTTCCAGCGCTCCTTCATAGTCTTCATTTTTCAGTTTCTCTATTCCGGAAGTGTTCAGATCCTTAGCGTTCGGACCGCATGCGCTAAAACCAAAGCAGAGTATCAGCAGAAAAAACGGAAGGACTCTTTTGTAATGCATCATAATAATGTTCACCCTGAATTATTGTGGCAGGAAAGCTGGAAGAGCTTTCGAGTATAATGATAAAATATAATCAACTCGCAGCAAATACGGGAACCGGTGATCCTGCTCTTATAAGGGTACCTCTAAAAAGTGTCATGAGCAACCAAAGTACAAGGCGAACGGAGCAGAGAAACCGGAGTGTACAGAGAGTACATGAGGATTTCGAGCACCGACAAACGCAGCAATTTGGATGCACGATACGTTTTTAGCGGTGCCCGGAAAACTGAACGATCTTCACCGGCTTGCACAGTTGCTTTTTCTCCCTCGACGCCCTGCCGCATTTCTCGCAGACATACCAGGGTCTGACAACCACCTTCATGCTATCCCGAATATTTTTTTCAATCTCTTTACTCTTGAGCTTGCAGAGAGTCTTCATGCTAATCAATCTCCAGAACCATTCAATGACCCCTGATCACAGAATTATCAAGTTCGTCAGGATTGTCCTTACCCGGAGGAAAGTGCCCTTCAAGAATAGCACCGCACCTGTCAATGGCGTCACACAGTGCCGATACCTGGCTTTTCCCCCTGATTCCCGCAACGATACCATCAGTTATTTCTCGCCAGACCGAAGGATTAACTTTCGCATTTATTCCTTTGTCTCCCAGAACCCAGACACGGTGTTCGAAAAGCGATATAAAAATCAGAATACCGGTATGATTCCGGGTGTTCCATACCTCTTTTTTATAAAAGGCACTGAAAGCGGCATCTTCAACCTCATCGCCCATGTCCGATGCAGTGACAAAAAGACGTTTCAGAGAAGGGTTCCGTCTGATAATTTCATTGCATAACACAAATGAAGGAAGGAAAAATCCCAAAAAATTCCACATGGATTGCATATCCGTCGCGAGTGAAATCGAGATAGAGAGAAGAAAGCCGAATACAAGCCCGCCCAGAATGTTCGCCAGCGGATAGTTGTCGCTTGAAGCAACAACCATGACAACGATTTCTCCTGCGGTTCGTTTTTCCGCTGCACGGACCGCCTCCTCAATCAATACGGTATCCTCATCGGAAATAAATGTGCTTACAGGATCGTTCATGCTTTTTTTTGAATTCCGTCTTTGTATTCACCAGCTTCCTGACGAACCACCGCCACCGAAACCACCGCCTCCCCCGCTGAAACCACCGCCACCGAAACCGCCTCCGCCGAAGCCGCCGCGGCTGCCTCCATAAAAACCCCTCTCTCCGGGAGCTCCGGTAAATATCAAAGGCCCGGAACCATGACCTCCTCCACCTCTTGGCACCTGACTGTAAAAATAGATAATCAGTATCAGAATGATAAGAACCGGAAGGAGCGATCCTTCGCTCTCTTCTCCGGCAGCTTTTTCCTCCGCGACATACTCACCCTGAACAGCGGCGATCATCATAGAGACACCGCGGACAAAGCCTTCGTCAAAACGATTTTGTTTAAACAAAGGAACGATGTCATTATCGACTATTCTGCCCGCGACGAGATCGGTCAGTGAGCCCTCCAATCCGTAGCCTGCTTCGATCCTTGCCTTGCGGTCTTTTTTTGCAACCAGCAGCAGAGCCCCGTTATCAATCGATTTCTGACCTATCCCCCACGCTTCGGCAACCCGAATGGAATACTCCTCGAGTGGTTCACCTTCAAGAGAATCGATGGTAAGCACGACGATCTGTGTCGACTCGACCTCTTCGAGGCGGGCCAGCCGGTCATCAATCTCCCGCTCGGCTGACGGTGAGATCATCGAAGCATAGTCGTTAACTCTACCGGTCATGGCTGGAACTTCAAGAGCATAAAGCGGCAGGGACACAGAAAGCTGCAGCAGGAGACAGAACCCACTGAAGACTGCAGCCAGCCATATCCGGTTTTTCAGAATACTCCGCACACCCTCAGAATTCAACCTGCGGGACCTGTTGAGCGCTAGCATCGCCTTTGAAATACTCTTTTGGCTTTAAATGAAGAACAATGCCGTTGGTCAGGGAGTTTGGAAACATCCTGATCGAAAAGTTGAACGTCTCGACCGCTCCGTTATATCGCTGTCGGGCGACGCTGATCCTGTTTTCGGTACCCTCCAGCTGATTCTGAAGATCCCTGAAGTTCTGGTTGGCTTTCAGCTCGGGATACCTCTCGACAACGACCATGAGACGGGAAAGCATGGAAGAAAGCTCGCCCTGCGCGCTCTGAAATTTCGCCATCGCAGCCGGATCACTGAGCATTTCAGGAGTAAGCTGAACTGATGAGGCTTTTGAGCGGGCCTCAATAACCCTGGTGAGTGTTTCCTGTTCAAAATCAGCAGCACCCTTTACGGTTGAAACAAGGTTTGGGACCAGGTCAGCTCTTCGCTGTAACTGTGATTCAAGATCACCCCATGACTTGTTGACCGCTTCATCGTTCTGCTGCATGGAGTTATAGCCGCAACCGGTGAACATGCCGGTTATAAGGACTAACATAATAACTCTGAATAAACCGGATTTCATGAATGTGCTCCTTGCGTTTATGAACATTTCAGTTGATCGTGTGAAATAACCTGAAAAATAATGTGCAAAAAGATACGGATTTCTTGTCAACCTTCGAAAAACCGAAAAAAAATTCCACAGGAACCTTTTTCTGGTTTTATCTGAAATATTTTTATATACTACTTTTTTTATACATCCATAAGTCATGATTATACGTATACTGCTTTTCATAGTGCCTCTCTTCTGCAGTGCCGGGACTGCACTCGGCAGTTTTGAGCACAGAGGCCCGGATGCAAGAGTCGAAGCGATGGGAGGAGCCGGATGCGCTCTGGAAAACGATCCTTTCAGCTCGTTCTACAACCCTGCTTCGAGGGGTGGAGTTGATGCGCGGTCAGCGGGAATCTCCTACGCCATACCGTTCGGCAACAGCACCCTTGACAGCTTTTACGCGTCAGTGTCAACCAGTGACCTGCCGTTTGACAGGAATGGAAATGCCGGTATTTCACACCACTATTTCGGCTCATCAATCTACCGCGAAACAAGTTCCTTCTTTACCTACTCGACCAGGATAGCGGGACCGGTAAGAGCAGGATTTTCAGCAGGTCTCCTTGAAAGGGGCACCGGTGAAAACAACCCTGTTTCCGCCCTGGGCATCAATCTCGGCGCGATTGCCATCCTGTCTCCTTCACTGGATGCAGGTATCGCTTGTTTCAATGTGAACCGCCCGGACACAGGAGAGGGAGGAGAGAAAGCTCCCTTAACCTCCTTTTTCGGTGCATCCTACAGACCGGCTGAGAACATTGTACTGACTGCTGCGGCAGAAAAGCAGGAAAACCGCTCTTTCAGGCTCCGCTCGGGCGGTGAGGTACGCGTTGCTTCTTTTCTCTTTCTGAGAGCGGGGTTTACAACAGATCCTTCAACGTTTTCAGGAGGTGCCGGGTTCAGATACAAAGGCCTTCAAGGCGACATCACCCTGAAAAGGCACCCTGAACTGGGAACCGGCACATGGTATACCATGAAGGCGTTCTTCTGAAAAAAATGAAAACACCCCCGTTCAGCTTCCGAGACGCTCGACGGAAAAAACCCCCTGCACTTTCTTGATTTTATCCATAAGCGCCTTGAGACGGGATATATTTCGAACGTAGATCATCACTGTCCCGATGAACATGCCATCTCTGGCATGGAGAGAGATACTGCGAATATTGATGTCTGATTTTGAGAGCACAGCGGTTATATGGTTGGTAATACCCATCTTGTCCTCCCCGATGATCTTGACTCCCGCGAGAAATTCCGTTTCAACTTTTTTGTTCCATGCGACACTGACGACGCGTTCACTTTTGAGCAAGCTCTCGTTGCTGACATTTACACAGTTTTTTCTATGGATCTTAGCGACGCCCTCCCTGGTCACAAAGCCGATGATATCGTCACCGGGTACAGGTTTGCAGCATTTGGCATAGGAGTACGCGATATTTGGCAATCCCTCGATAATGACCTCATCCTTCCCGAAAAGCTCACCATCTCTTCCCTTTCGAGCCTGTTCAGCGAACGTATCGAACCCCAATCCGTCATCTTCATTTTTTTCAGCCGTGAACGGTGGATGTTCCTGTTCCTCGAGGCTTTGGATCACTTTTTCACCATCGATCTGCTGATTTGCCAAAGCGCTGAAAAAATCAGCAGGAGTCTTGATACCATATTTTCTGACCTGCTTGATAATATCGTTTTCGGTCAGCAGCTTTTTAGTACTGGAGAGCATCTTATCCCACATGTTGCGCCCTTTTTGAATCTGGATACGGCGCTCCTCATTTATGGCAGATCGTATCTTGATGCGCGCACGATGGGTCTTGACCGTCTTCAGCCAGTCAACTTTCGGTTTCTGGTTTTTCGAGATAATGATCTCGACCCGGTCGCCGGATTTCAGCTCCGAGTTAAGACGGACAATCTTTCCGTTCACTTTGGCGCCTATACACCCGTTTCCTATCTCTGTATGAATCGCGTAAGCAAAATCAATCGGCGTTGATCCCGCAGGAAGTGTTTTCATATCACCTTTCGGTGTGAAAATATAGATCTCGTCATGATAGAGGTTCAGTTTGAAGCCTTCCATAAATGAAGCTGCTGAATCAGCATCATTGATAAGATCACGTGCCCACTTCAGGAAGCTGTCAATACTTGCATCGTCTTTGGAAACCTTCTCTTTATACCTCCAATGGGCAGCAACTCCGAACTCGGCAAATTCATGCATCCTTCTCGTTCTCAGCTGGACTTCGATCACTCTTCCTTTCGGTCCCAGTATCGCTGAATGAAGCGACTGATAACCGTTGTGTTTCGGTATGGAAATATAGTCCTTGAAGTGCTGCGGAAGCGGAGGATACTTCTGGGTAATATAGCCGTAAGCCGCGAAACAGTCTGAGATCCGCTCGGTATCGATAATTATCCTGATACCGTAAAGATCATGAATATCCTCGAACTTCTTGTTTTTGTTGCGCATCTTGTTGTAGATGGAAAACAGGTGTTTGGCCCTGCCCTGAGCTTCTATCCTGAACCCCTGCTTTTCAAGGTCCTGCTTGATCGGCACAATCATCTTGTCGAGATATGCTATGCGCTCCCCCCTGCTGAGACGCACTTTCTTCTGTACCTTCTCGAACATATCTGGATCGATGTATTTAAAGGCAAGATTCTCGAGCTCGATCTTCATCTTCCCAAGACCGAAACGGTGAGCAAGAGGCGCATAGATGTCTCTCGTTTCGAGCGCGATTTTCAGGCGGCGATGCTCGGGAAGCGCGTCGAGGGTTCTCATATTGTGCAGACGGTCGCAGAATTTTATCAGAATTACCCGCACATCTTTCACCACGGAGAGCAGCATCTTGCGGAAACCTTCAGCCTGGGTGATCTCCCGGTTGATCATGATCCCGGATATTTTGGTCAGGCCTTCCACGATATCCGCCACTTCACTTCCCAGCTCGGCAGTAAGATCCTCATAGGTATACTCGCTGTCTTCAATAACATCATGCAACAGAGCAGCAGCAACCGAAACTCCGTCAAGAGGAAGTTCGGTCAGCATGATCTTGGCAACTTCAACGGGATGATAGAAAAACGGCTCCCCGGAAGCGCGTTTTTCACCTTCGTGCGCCCGATAACACAGAAAAAATGCCCTCTGGATCAGGGATTCGTCGAAATCCCTGAGATTCTGGCGGGCAAGCCGCAGGATCTCATGCATTTTCTCATACTGCTCTTTTTCTATCTGGGCTAACATATATAGCTACGTTATTCAATTATATACTTACCGGCGCGCCTGTTGACACGCTTGATAATCTTGTTATGATACTCTTATACAGTATAGTAACGAGTGACGAGTGTAAGTCAAAAGGAAAAGTGATTTGTGAAGATAGTTGCAGCAGTGACAAGTAACGAGTGACGAGAAAAAAACAAACTGGCTGGTTGGCTGGATAGCTCAATGGCTGAATAGCTGGATGGCTAAATGGCTGGTTGGCTCAATGGCTACTCAGCCCCCTAACACAGAACACCTAACTCCTAACACATCCCACACTCATCGCTCATTGCTCAGCACTCAGAACTGAGAACTCTCCCCGTCTTCCACTATTCAATAGTAAATAGTCATTAGTCATTTGCTCGCTCGTCTCTTGTCTCTCGATTCCAGCTTCTTGCTTCTGACTTCCGGCTTCTGACTTCCGGCTTCCTCCAGGCAATCCCTCATTATTCATTTGCCCCCCACTATCCACTATCCATTTTCCATTATCCATCCCACATTCTCCCCCTCACTCTTCTCGTCTCTCCTCGCTCGTCTCTTGTCTCTCCGGCTTCCCATTCTCCCTTTCGCTCCCTCGTTTTCCCTCCGCGGCGTCCTCCAGTTTAGTGACTTCGTCCCGAAGATATGCTGCTTTTTCATATTCCATGCTTTCTGCCGCCTCCTGCATTTCCAGCCTCAGTTCTTCAGCCATTGTATAAAGATCCTCGCTTTTCAAAGAACCGACAAGATCCTCGATACCTTTCCGGGAACGCTGCTCAAGCCCGAAGCGCCTTCTTCTGAAACGATCTTCAGCATCGGCGACACCGGTTGTATCGAGCACCTGATCGACCGATTTAACGATAGAAGCCGGAATAACCCCGTGATCTTCGTTGAATTTCCGCTGAACGCTCCTTCTCCTTTCTGTCTCTTCGATAACATACCGCATGGATCCGGTTATCCTGTCTGCGTAAAACACAACCATCCCTTCAACATTCCTGGCAGCGCGGCCCGCTATCTGCATCAGGGATTTACTGTCGCGGAGAAAACCCTCCTTGTCAGCGTCAAGAATGGCTACGAGCGATACCTCGGGCAGATCAAGGCCTTCACGCAAAAGATTGACTCCGACGAGGATATCTATCTCTCCGGTTCGCAACTCCCTGAGTATCTGCATCCTTTCAAGACTCTTTATCTCAGAATGGAGATAGCGGGTTCTCAATCCGGCTTTTCTGAGATAATCATGAAGATCTTCGCTCATACGCTTGGTCAGCGTCATAACCAGGCTCTTGAAACCTTTTCCTGTATGCTTCCTGATCTCTTCGAGAAGGTCGTCAATCTGCCCGTTGACCGGGCGAACAACGATCTCGGGATCAAGCAGTCCTGTCGGCCTTACAAGCTGTTCGACCACCGCTCCTCCCGCCCGTCTGAGTTCATAGTCCCCCGGAGTAGCACTGACACTGATCAGCTGCGGCACCATGGTTTCAAATTCTTCAAAGCGCAACGGACGGTTATCGAGCGCGGAAGGAAGCCTGAAACCGTACTCGACAAGTATGGTTTTCCTTGAACGGTCCCCGGCATACATCCCCCGAACCTGGGGATAGGTCACATGCGACTCGTCAACGATCACCAGATAATCTTCAGGAAAATAATCCAGCAGACAGTACGGACGTTCCCCCGCATCTCTGCCTGAAAGGTGACGGGAATAGTTTTCTATTCCTGAACAGTAGCCAAGTTCTTTGATCATCTCGAGATCATAGCGGGTTCTCTCCTCGATCCTCCTGGCCTCAACAAACTTTTCTTCTGAGCGAAACACGTTCAGGCGATGAGCGAGCTCGTCTTCTATAGCCAGCATTGCCTTTTGCAGTTTCTCTTTTCCTGCGACGAACTGGCGCGCGGGATAGATAAAAGCATACTGCTCGTCTTCAAATATCTCGCCGGTCGTATGATCGAAAAGCTGCAAACGCTCTATCTCGTCGCCAAAAAACTCCACCCGTAACGCGCTCTCTTCGTGCATGGGAACAAGATCGATGACATCACCGCGTACCCTGAATTTTCCGGGAGCGAGGTCACTGTCATCACGTACAAAATGGAGCGAAATCAGTTCCTGCAGAAAGCTGTCCCGCTCTTTTTCCATGTTCACCCTGAGTTCGATAATCTGCGCCTTCCAGTCTTCTGGAGCCCCGAGACCGTAGATACAGCTCACTGAACTGACAACGATCACATCTCTTCGACCGCTGAGAAGCGAACTGGTGGCTTTGAGCCGAAGCCTCTCGATCTCGTCGTTAATCTTCAGATCTTTCGCTATGTATTTATCCATCGTCGGGATATAGGCCTCCGGCTGGTAAAAATCATAGTAACTGATGAAATATTCCACTGCGTTATGAGGAAAAAACTGTTTTAGTTCCCCGTAGAGCTGTGCGGCGAGCGTCTTGTTGTGACTGATCAGCAAGACAGGCTTGTTCACCTCCGCAATGACATTTGCCACGGTAAAGGTCTTCCCTGAACCGGTTACCCCGAGCAGGACCTGATTTGTCTGGCCATCCATAACACCCTGCCGCAGCGCCTCGATCGCCTGGGGCTGATCTCCTTTAGGTTCATAACTGCTCTCAAGCCTGAAGACCTGCTCTCCGTTTCCTTTCATTATCACCTACTGTTTCTTTTCTCATTACACGTACCTGCGTTGATCGTCTCAACAAATGTTTTCTGCTGTCAACCTTATACTATATAATGCGTTATACTAATCTTTATTACAGCGAACATCTCACCCCACGGGTTGCGCGACCATACTGCAGAAAAATCGGATGTGTTGATACCCTATGGAATTCTCGCTCAACTCAGGACGTAAACAGATGATGCAAAACAGACGCTTACGATCACCGGCAAGGTTTTGTGTCACCATACCAAATAAACTATTTATAAAATTTGTTAGTTCTTTCTCAGGATTGTACCATGAAGTTTCTCTCAAAAGGGTACCTCTAAAAAGTGTCATGAACAACCAAAGTGCAAGGCGGACGGAGCGGAGAAACCGGAGTGTACAGAGAGTACATGAGGATTTCGAGCACCGACCAACGCTGCAATCCGGATGTGCAATAAGTTTTTAGAGGTACCCAAAAGGCAACAGGTGAAACCGGTTTTTCTATCACCTGAATTGAGCGATTGTCGATCATGCTGTAGATTCGAGGCGCAGGGAACGCAGCTGTAGTGGACTACCGCAAGTTCACTGTAACAAAGAAGATGCAGTATGATCGTCAATCCCTACGGGATTCAATAGATGCAGATTTCTGATCTTTTTCACGTTCACCCAATGTTTTTTTTACATCAGATGTAGTTAAACGTATAACAGATTAAAAAATAAAACCTTATCAGTTTTTTGCATCTATTGAATCGCTCAATTCAGGTATCATGATTCTGTTTCTTTCCAGCAGTACCACCCCGCTTCTTAACCGCCTCGTCGCCATCTGTACATCCTGTATTGTCTTCTTTCATTTACTATCCTGCACTGCCATGAGCCCAGAAAATAAGTATTCATACGTTTCCATTCCCGACGATCCGCTGCATACGAGAATCTACACACTGGAAAACGGTCTGACGGTCTATATGAGCCCGAAAATGGACGAGCCGAGAATCTATACCTCTATCGCCGTCAGGGCAGGGAGCAAAAACGATCCGGCAGAAACAACCGGTCTTGCGCACTACCTCGAACATATGCTGTTCAAGGGGACCGATTCAATCGGCGCCCTTGACTATGATCAGGAAAAAGTCGAACTGCAGAAAATCATTGACCTCTATGAAGAGTACCGTTCTACGGATGACCCTGATAAAAGGGCAGACATCTACCGTCAGATAGACAGCACCTCCAATTTCGCTGCAAAGCTCACCATTCCCAACGAATACGACAAGCTGCTCAGTTCGATAGGAGCCAGAGGGACAAACGCCTATACCTGGGTAGAACAGACTGTCTACCTGAATGACATTCCGTCAAACCAGCTGGAAAAGTGGCTTTCGATAGAAGCCGAACGGTTCCGCAGCCCGGTAATGCGGCTTTTCCATACGGAACTTGAAACTGTCTATGAAGAAAAAAACATGACAATGGACAGTGACAGCCGGAAAATCTGGGAAAATCTTTTTGCAGGACTTTTCAGAAAACATACCTACGGTACGCAGACAACCATCGGTGAAGCTGAACACCTGAAAAACCCTTCGATAAAAAATGTCATAGAATATTACCGCGCCTGGTATGTGCCGAACAATATGGCGATCTGCATAGCCGGTGACTTTGATCCGGATGAAACCATCAAACTGATCGATGAAAAATTTTCGGTCCTTGTACCGGGAGAGATACCGGCTTTCACCCCGGCCGGGGAAGAACCGATCATCAAGCCGGAAATAACCCGGGTCAAAGGGCCTGAAGCCGAAGAACTTGTGATGGGATTCAGGTTTGCCGGTTCAGGTTCCAGAGATATGGATATCCTGACGCTCATTGATAAAATCCTCTATAACCATACCGCAGGACTTATCGATCTCAACCTCAATCAGGAACAGAGAGTACTTGACGCCGGTTCGATGGTGGTCGAGATGAAGGATTACTCGGCACATATCCTGAGTGCCAAACCCCGTGAAGGACAGAGTCTTGACGAGGTCAGGGATCTGCTTCTTGAACAGATTGAAAAGGTAAGAACGGGTGATTTCCCGGACTGGCTGCTTGAAGCGGTCATCAACGATCTGAAGCTTGAAGAGCTCAAAACCTATGAATCCAATAAAGGACGCGCAGAGAGCTTTGTCGACGCATTTGTTCTCGGTCTCGACTGGAGCAGCGTGGAAGGCAGAATCGACAGGCTGAACCGTATCACGAAAAAGGAAATCGTCGAATTCGCACAGGAACGTTACGGAGAAAACTATATCGCGATCTACAAGGAACACGGAAAGGATGCCCTTTCACCCAAGATCGAGAAACCGCCGATCACGCCCCTCACGGTCAATCGGGACAGAACGTCAACATTCGCTGAAAACATACTCTCACAAAAAACAGGAGAGATTGACCCTGTCTTTGTTGATTTCGACAAGGACATACAATCACTTGAGATAACCTCCGGAACACCTCTTTTTACGGTCACAAACACCGACAACACGCTTTTTTCGTTCTACTACGTTTTCGATACCGGCACCAATCATTCGAAAACGATCGATCTGGCGCTGGACTATCTGGGTTATCTCGGGACATCGGGACGCAGCCCGGCTGAATTCAGCCAGGAGATGTACAAAATCGGCGCGAGTTTCTCGGCATTTACTTCTGACGACCACCTCTACCTGAAACTATCCGGTCTGCAGGAAAACTTCGATGCCGCGCTTGAGATGCTCGAAGAGCTTCTGACAGATGCGCAGCCCAACACCGAAGCGCTTGAAAAACTCAAGGCAGGCGTGCTCAAAGAACGCGCGGACGACAAGCTCTCCAAGCGAAAGATCCTGTTTGAGGCCATGTATAACTTCGGAAGATACGGCTCATCATCACCCTTTACCAACGTCCCTGACAACAAGGAACTGCAACAGATATCTTCAGAGAAACTTCTCGAGGAAATCGACACGCTGATTCACTACCGCCACAGAGTTTTGTACTATGGCCCTGAACAGCCGGAAAATATTGCCGGAAAACTTCGTGGTCTACCGCACCTTTCAGAGAAACTCAACCCTGTCCCTGCCTCTGAACCCTTCAGGGAAATCGGGCAGGAAGAAAGCCGGGTCTACGTTGTAGACTATGATATGACACAGGCCGAACTGTTGATGCTGTCAAGAGACAGGCTCTACGATGCCCAGGAGGTTCCGCTGATCACGCTATTCAACGAGTATTACGGCGGCGGCATGTCATCTGTCGTGTTTCAGGAACTTCGTGAAGCCAAAGCGCTGGCTTATTCAGTATTTTCCGTATACCGCATCCCCAGAGACAAGGATGAGCATCATTACATTTTCAGCTATATAGGCACCCAGGCAGACAAACTCCCTGAAGCCCTCGACGGCATCACGGAACTGCTTGAAAACCTTCCTGAATCTCCGGACCTTCTGGCTACGGCAAAAGAGGCAATACGCGGAAAAATCCGCACGGATCGCATCACGAAATCAAAAATACTCTTTACCAGAGAGGAAGCGGAAAAACTCGGACTGAACCATGATATCCGCAAAGAGATCTTTGAAAAAGTCGACCAGTTCGGCTTTAACGATATTGCCGCTTTCCACAAAGACCGGTTTGCAGATAAACGGTATACGTTGCTGGTCCTGGGCAAAAAAGAGCACCTTGACATGGAAACCCTCAGCCGGTTCGGCACAGTGACCAGCCTGACCCTTGAGGACGTTTTCGGTTACTGATTACAACCGCCAGGCGGAAAAGAGAGATTCTTTGAGGCAGGAAAGAAAAGAGACCAGAAAAAAAATAATCGTACTTTGTAGCATTCAATGCATCAAAAACTTTATAAAATCAAAACAGCATCATGACTTCACTCCTGTTTCTCGGCGTTATTCTTTTGTTCATAGGCATAACCGCCCGCACCCTCAATCCTTCATTGCTGCGCTTTTCAGGGCTGTTTAAACTAGGCGGCATATTCGCTATTATATTGGGCCTTCTGACGGCAAGTATCCGTATTGTCGAACCCGGCAAAGTCGGTGTTAAAGTACTGTTCGGAAAGGTACAGCAGGAAGTGCTCGGCAGCGGACTGAACATCATCAACCCGCTGGTTAAGCTTGAATTCTTTGATATTACCACCCAGACCTATACGATGTCCGGGACTGAATCCGAGCTCACCCAGTTAAGTGACGCACCGATACGAGTGCTGAGCGCGGACGGTCTGGAGGTCACCATTGACATGACCGTACTCTACCGCATCAACCCTGTGCAGGCGCCTGAAATTCGCAGAGAGATCGGCCCGGGACTTTCCTATATCGATAAAATCGTTCGTCCGACAGCCAGAACACGCATAAGGGACAATGCCGTCAGCTACAATGCCATTGACCTTTACTCAAAAAAACGCGATGAATTTCAGACAAAAATTTTTGACAGTATCAGTGCTGATTTTGAAAACCGCGGTCTGATCCTCGAGAATCTGCTTGTTCGCAACATCTCCCTTCCCGAGTCGGTGAAAGCCGCAATCGAGGCCAAGATCAATGCCGAACAGGAAGCCCAGAAAATGGAGTTTGTTCTGCAGAAGGAGACCCAGGAAGCTGAAAGAAAACGTGTCGAAGCAAAGGGTATTTCCGACTATCAGCAGATCCTTGCCCGCTCACTGACTGATAAACTACTGAAATACGAACAGATAAAAGCCCTGCAGAACCTTGTGAAATCAGAGAACTCAAAGGTGATCATTATGGGCGACGGCAAAGGAGCCTCCGTTCTTATCGGGCAGTAAACAGGAATCCCGAGGCCAGAAACCTGAATGAGAAACGACTATTGAATAGTTACTAACGGAAAAAGAAAAGTCATTCCCGTGCCTGACCCGTGAAATCCGAGCATCTATCTCACAGGTCTTACACGGGAATCCATAAGAGGTTTGGAAAAACTGCATGGATGCCGGATCACCCCGTGAAATAGATGTTTGGATTTCACAGGGCGGTATGACTACGGAGGAATGTTCAGGCTGAACATCCCCGTTCGCTTCTTCTGGATTCTAACTTCTGATTCCTGACATCTTGTCACTACTGTCCCATGAAACTTCTGGACAAATACATCGCCCGGCAGTTTTTTACAACCTATGTATTTGCCGGCATCAGTTTTGTAGCCCTGTTCATCGTTGTCAGTCTGATTGAAAATTTAGGCCGCTTCATCGACAAAGGAATAGAGGCTGAACGAATCATACTCTATTACTGGAGCCTCATCCCTGAAACCATCCTCCTGACCTCCCCTATAAGCAGCCTCCTCGCCTCTCTCTATATCACAGGACGGCTCTCGGGATCGAGTGAACTTACGGCCATGAAAACGGCTGGCGCGGGAATGAACCAGCTTCTCAAGCCGTTTCTCGCCGTAGCATTGCTTGTGTCGTCTTTTAATATCCTTAATGCCGGGTGGCTCTATCCGAAAGCTGCCACGTTGAAAAACGGATTTGAAACAACGTATTTCGACAAGACCTTCGACAACATCTCCAGCAGTAATAACCTGCATATTCTCGAGTCCCGTAACAGGATATTATCTATCGGTTCATTTGACCAGCAGCACAACACCGGTCTGAACATTTCACTCGAAACCTTCAACGGTCCGGAAATCGCAAGCCGGATCGATGCGAAAAAAATCTCTTATGACGAAGCTCTTGATCGATGGATACTCCATGACACCCGGACACGGGTGTTCACCAAAAAAGGCATGAGCTACACGCTTAATCCGGGCAACGACACCCTTAAGCTCTCTCTGAGCGGGACATCTCTCAGAGACCTGAGTATACAGCCGGATGAGATGGACATCATGCAACACTACCGCTATATCGATGAAAAGCGGGAGGCAGGCTTCTCGAATCTCGACAGGGTAGTCGTGAAATTCCATAACAAGCTGGCCCTTCCTCTTGCCTCGGTGATCGTTATCCTGACAGGAGTCCCTCTTTCCGCCCGTAAAAAGCGAAGCGGGCTGGCGCTTGAGTTCGGTATCAGCCTCTTTACAGGATTCATCTATCTCGGACTGCAGAGAACACTCTCAACTGCCGGGTACCGCGGACTGCTTGATCCTGTGCTGGCCGCATGGCTGCCTGACCTGCTGTTTCTTGTTGTCGGTATTGTCATCTATAAAAGCGCAAACAGATAATCCATGAGGACAAAGCAACCCCTGATCGTACTGATGACCGATTTCGGCCTTCAGGATCCTTATGCAGGTATTATGAAAGGGGTGATAGCCGGCATTTCCCCGCATACGACGGTCATAGACCTTACCCATGGCATCTCTGCACAGAATATCCTGCATGGAGCGCTGCTGCTTGGTTCATCAGCGCCGTATTTTCCGCACGGCACGATATTTACAGCAGTGGTCGACCCCGGCGTCGGAACAGCGAGAAACGCCATCGCCCTCGTAACGGAAAAACAGGTATTTATCGCCCCGGATAATGGATTGCTGAGTGCAGTGATGACAACAGAGAACATAAAGGAGTGTTTCGCCATAACAAATCCCTCCTTCATGCTTGCAGAAAAGAGCGCTACGTTCCACGGAAGGGACGTTTTTTCACCAGCCGCGGCACACCTTGCTAACGGTGTTAAACCATCAAGGCTTGGAAAGGCTGTCGATCCTGACAGCTGTATACGCATTGATCTTCCAGAAAACAGCCTCTGTGACAGCGGCAGTTCATGGGAAGGAACGGTTCTCTATGCTGATGTTTACGGAAACCTGATAACCTCGTTCACGGGCGATATGATCACAGGAAAGGAAGACTCGGCCGGAATACGTACTGAAAACGGCGACATCCTGTCGGTCTGTCGAACCTACGGAGATGTCGCACCAGGCGTTGCTCTTGCCTATACAGGCAGTAGCGGGTTTCTTGAAATAGCGGTACGAAACGGCAATGCGTCAAGTATGCTCGGTCTTGAGGCCGGGGACCGGGTAACGCTTCTGCTGAACAGATAATCCTCCGCCGGCATGAGCCTGACTAACTGCCGATATACTCTTTGAGAATTTTGCTGTACGCTGACTGACGAAGTCTTTTAATAGCTTTTTCCTTGATCTGGCGCACCCGCTCACGGGTAAGCTTGAATTTCTCGCCGATCTCCTCAAGAGTGAGCGGGTTGTCCATCCCGATACCAAAATAGGAGCGGATCACATCCGCTTCCCGAGGCGCGAGCACGGAAAGAGAACGTTCGACCTCAAGGTTGAGTGAGTCACGGGTCAGACCGTGATCGGGTTTATGTCCGTCGTTCTGCAGGACATCGAGCAAACGGTTATCATCTCCCTGGGCGAACGGAGCGTCCACGGATACATGGCGTCCGGCTATTTTCAGCGTATCGGCGACATCCTGAGAATCCATATCAAGAAGATTCGCGAGTTCCTTGGTATTCGGATCCCTTTCATACTCCTGCTCAAGCTGGCTATAGGCTTTACTGATCTTGTTGAGCGTACCGACACGGTTCAGGGGAAGACGCACAATCCTTGATTGTTCAGCAAGAGCCTGCAGAATAGACTGCCTGATCCACCATACGGCATAGGAAATAAACTTGAACCCTCTGGTTTCATCAAAACGCTTTGCAGCTTTGATGAGACCGAGATTCCCCTCGTTGATCAGGTCACCAAGAGTCAGTCCCTGGTTCTGATATTGTTTGGCGACTGAGACGACAAAACGCAGGTTTCCTTTGATAAGCTTGTCCAGAGCCCGTTTGGCCCGTTTGTACTCGGTAGTATCGACAGGCATGTCGTAACCCGCCTTGATCGCCTTGGTGAGCTTTACCTCATCTTCCGCCGTCAGAAGCTCGTATTTACCGATCTCCTGCAGGTAACGATCAAGAGAGAGACTCTCGCGATTAGTGATCTGTTTACTGATTTTCAATTGCCGCATTGACACGCTCCGTCTTACATATTACTTGAATATACCTTGCCCTAGTGACAGATGACAACCCGACCCGCCACGTCAACTGTCAACATTTAAGGAACTTACGCCTGACTCCCCATAAGTTCACAGTACACCCCTGCTCCTGGCTGCTCTCACCGTTACGGGTTGCGGAGACGGGCAGTAAAAACAACGCACTGTAAACATCATCTTCATTTGCGGAGAACCTCCAGATTGGCCTGCACTTTACCGAGATTGCTTTTTGCATCAGCCAGTTTTGAACGCTCGCCTTCAATCACCTCATCAGGGGCGTTATCGACAAAACCTTTATTGGAAAGTTTTTTCTCCATGCGTTTGACATATGAAAAAACATTGTCGACCTCTTTCTCCAGTCGGGCAATCTCTTTTTCAAACGAAATCAACCCTTCAAGAGGCATAAAAAGTTCATTCCCGTCAACCACGGAACTTGCCGAATGGGGAGGACGCGGCAAATCTCCATCTTCAATAGTGACGGTGCAGTCGGTCATCCTGGTCACGATATGCGTATTGGCGGTAAAGATCCTCCTTGCAGACTCTTCAGGAGCACTGATAACCAGGCTGGCTTTCATATCGTGCGGAACACCGAAAACCGCACGAAGGCTTCGTGTTTCCGATATGATTTTCTGAACGGAAGAGAAATTCTTTGGCATATCGTCCGACAATCCCCCCACTGCCTGAGGCATGGCTGCATGCGCGATGCTTTCACTGCTGTCACGTTCGAGAATGTGGTGCCAGATTTCTTCCGTGATAAACGGCATGACAGGATGAAGCACCTTCAGTATTCCCTCTAAAAGGTAGACGGCAAGGCATACCGCATGACGGCTTTTCGTTTCGTCTGTCTCTCCGTCCAACTCGATTTTCAGGGTTTCCAGGTACCAGTCACAATAATCACCGCGGAAAAAGTCATAGATAATCCTTGTGATATCGTTCATTCTGAACTGCGCGAACGCCTTGTGATAGGAACCGAGCATTTCCTGATAACGACCCGTTATCCATTGCTGGGCGTCGGACAGAGAGGCGGACTCAGGAGTAAAACCCTGATAGAGATCGCTGAAAGCGTCAGATGAGCCGAACACTTTTTCCCGCTGCATGAACACAAGCCGGGTAGCGTTCCATATCTTGGTAGCAAAATTCCGACCGAACTCGCATTTCTCTTCACCAAACAGCACATCCTGTCCAAGAGGAGCTATGTAGACAATGGTAAAACGAAGCGCATCGGTCCCATAGGCATCGATAACTTTCAGGGGATCGGGTGAATTGCCGAGGGATTTGGAAAGTTTTCTGCCTTTCATATCCCTGATGATGCTGGTAAAATAAACATCCCTGAACGGCACGTCCCCTTTGAAATACAAACCGGCCATGATCATCCGGGCAACCCAGAAGAAGATGATATCCGGCCCTGTGACAAGGGTATCGGTCGGATAAAACGCCTGAATATCCTTATTGTCCTCATCCTCACCCGTCCAGCCCAGCGTCGTCATCGGCCAGAGCCACGATGAAAACCAGGTGTCCAGCACATCCTCATCCTGAACAAGCTTGTCGGTTCCGGCAAGATGGCACGCCTCTTCATAGGATTCCGCAACCCAGGTCTTTCCGTCCTGGTCATACCATGCCGGTATCCTGTGCCCCCACCAGAGCTGACGTGAAATACACCAGTCCCTGATATTTTCCATCCAGTGCCGATAGGTGCTGATCCAGTGTGACGGATGAAATCGTATCTGGCCGTCATTGACCACCTGAAGGGCTTTTTCGGCAAGAGGCTTCATGGTAACGAACCACTGCTCTGAAAGATAGGGTTCCACGACAACATCGGCTCTTTCGGAGTATCCCACATTATGCTCGTACTCCTCGACTTTGACGAGATTTCCCCTGCTTTCAAGATCCTCTATGATCCTCTCCCTTGCCTCGAAACGGTCAAGTCCCGCGTATCCGAATTCATCGATCATTTTTCCGTCACGCCCGACAACCGAGAGAACGGGAAGGTTATGACGGCCCGCGACCTCGAAGTCATTCGGATCGTGTGCCGGCGTGATTTTCAACGCACCTGTCCCGAAATCAATATCGACATACTCATCGGCAATGACGGGAATATGCCGTCCGGCAACAGGAACGACGGCAAGCTCTCCTACGAGGTCACGGTACTTCGGATCTTCCGGATTGACAGCGATAGCGACATCCGCAAGAATGGTTTCCGGCCTGACGGTGGCTATCGTGATATATTCTCCCGGTCTTTTGGCCAGGGCATAACGGACAAAAACCAGCTTGTCCTTCCGGGATTTCATGATCACTTCTTCATCGGAAAGTGCGGTCTGCGAAACCGGGCACCAGTTAATGATGCGTTTTCCCCGATAGATCAAGCCCTCCCTGTAGAGAGAGACAAAAGCGTGACGAACAGCACTGGAAGCACTTTCGTCCATGGTAAAAAGATTACGCCGCCAGTCACAGGAGATACCGAGAGTCCTGAGCTGCCTGAGAATGAGCCCGCCGTATTCATCCCGCCATTTCCATACATGTTCGAGAAATTCCTTGCGGCCCAGATCGTGACGCGAAACCCCTTTTTCACGAAGCTTTCTTTCAACCACGGTCTGCGTCGCGATACCGGCATGATCGGTTCCCGGGAGCCAGAGTGCTTCTTTTCCGGACATGCGCTGATAACGAATAAAAATATCCTGCAGGGTGTGGTTAAGAACGTGACCGAGGGTCAGACTGCCGGTAACGTTAGGCGGAGGCATAAGCACCGTATAGGACGCCTTGTGCCCTTCGATCACTCGTGAACTCTCGGCATCGAAGGTACCGAGAGACTCCCAGTGTGCGCTGTTCCAGCGGCCCTCCACATCATGATGATTATAGGTCTTTTCGAGGTTTGAACTCATTACTCGCTTATAATGCCATACGTAGATGCAGACATCGCCTTCCGACAATGTCTGCATCTACTTCATTTATTGAACTGAAACACCGGCTTTGGAAATTTTCCTACTCCGATGTTTTTTCTTTTTCAGAAGCGGGACGCTGCGAGAAAATCTGATCGATAATTCCGTAAGCTTTTGCTTCTTCCGCATTCATCCAGCGATCCCTTTCGGAATCCTCTCTGATTTTCTCCACATCCTGCCCGCAATGGGTCGCCATGATTTCCTCGAGAAGTTTGCGAATCTTCTCGATTTCCCTGGCCTGGATCAGAATATCGGTTTCCTGACCCTGAACTCCACCTGAAGGCTGATGAATCATGATACGCGAATGAGGAAGTGACGCTCTTTTACCCTTTGCCCCACACGCAAGCAGAAACGCTCCCATACTTGCCGCCATACCGACACAGACAGTAGAAACTTCAGAACGGATATACTGAATGGTGTCGTAGACTCCGAGACCGGCTGAAACACTGCCTCCGGGAGAATTGATATACAAGAATATATCCCGTTCAGGGTCTTCCGATTCAAGAAACAGCAGCTGCGCCATGAGCAGACTGGCCACATGATCGTCAATAGGCGTTCCCAGAAAGATGATGCGTTCCCGCAAAAGCCGTGAAAATATATCAAAAGCCCGCTCACCGCGTCCGGAAGTCTCAATAACCATTGGGACAAGGCTGTTTGTAATACCCTGTTCGATTGCGCCAGAGTACATTTTTTTTGCCTGGTGCTCAAACCCGAAATTCATATTGGCCATATAATTGTTTCTCCGTTTCAACTGACAAATTTCAATTACAGAATGATGATCCGTGCACCTTATGAAACCTTTGCAGGCATTGATCCGTTCCGGCCCCGGCGATCTTTAACGAACAAAACCGCATTAACAGACGCAGCGACTTGAAAATAACGCCTGTTTCAGCAATCCCGGAATCCGTGGCGTTCTTCCCCTGGGCGTTCTTACAGCAAAAAATCCATAGCTGTGCCGAAGCATAAAAATTTTAAGATAACCTCCAACTTGAACTATACAAGATCACAGCCCTGATTTAACGAAAAAAAACTGCTTTTTGCTCTCACGGCGTCTTGATTGTATAGCAGAACCACGGTAATCGGAATTGTGCTTTTCCTTTTTTAACTTGGCATTGTCACGAATCACCTGTCACTCTTTTCAACGTTTCACGATGAATGTCCGCCTGATCGCCGTAACAAATCCGCTTGTCGAAATACAAAACGAAAAACTCGGGCCTGAAGGGCTTATCGCATACTGCGCCAGAGTATCGAGCCCACATCAGGAAAATCTCGATTATGAGAAGCTACTTGCCTACTGCATTAAAAACCGGCACTGGAGCATTTTTGAAATGGTCGACATGACGGTGGAAATCGTCACCTCCAGGGCGATTTCTCCGCAGATACTGCGTCATCGCAGTTTTGTCTTCCAGGAGTTCTCTCAACGCTACGCGAAAGTCAATAATTTTGAGACCTCCACTCCCAGAAGACAGGACAGCAAAAACCGCCAGCATTCGATAAACGACCTCGACGCATCGACAACCCGTTGGTTTACCGATGCTCAGGAGGAGATACGTGCGCTGTCAGTTGAAAAATATACTGAGGCTCTTGAGAAAGGAATCGCCAGAGAATGCGCGAGAATGCTTCTGCCGCTCAACACACAGACAAAACTCTATATGAAAGGGTCTGTACGAAGCTGGATCCACTACATAGAAGTCCGTACCGATGCCGGCACACAGAAAGAGCACCGGGATATCGCTGAAAAGGTCAGAGATATTTTCAGCGCTCAGTTCCCCGTTACCGCTTCGGCTCTCGGCTGGTCCACTTCGGCAAGATGACCGAGCAGCTGTGAAATTCTGCCTTTCAGGTCCCTGCGATGCACAATCATGTCAAGAAAACCGTGTTCGAGCAGAAATTCAGCACGCTGGAATCCCTCGGGGAGGTCGCGCTTGATGGTATCCTTGATCACTCTCGGCCCTGCAAATCCGATAAGCGCTTTCGGCTCGCTGATATTGACGTCACCGAGCATGGCATAGGAAGCACTGGTTCCTCCCATGGTAGGGTCGGTCATAAGGGATATGTAGGGGATTTTCTTTTCACCAAGCCTTGAAAGTCTTGCGGATGTCTTGGCCATCTGCATAAGGCTGAAGGCGCCCTCCATCATACGCGCTCCGCCCGACTGGGAAACAATGATCAACGGCGCGTTACGCTCAATGCTTGTATCTATCGCTCTTGCGATCTTTTCACCGACAACGGATCCCATAGATCCCCCGATAAATCCAAAATCCATAGCGGATATCACTGCCTGACGACCTCCGATAAGACCAAGCGCGTTTCTGCAGGCTTCGGTCTTGCCGCTTTTTTCAATCACTGCTTCCACCCGGTCAGGATATTTCTTGGTATCGGAAAAGACAAGAGGATCGGCAGCACGAAGGGTGGCACTGAACTCCTCATAGGTATGTTCATCGAAAAGAAGCGAAAAGTATCTGCCGGGCGAGATTCTGAAATGATGACCACACTCACAACAGGTGTGCAGATGATCCTCCACCTGTTTTTTATGAAGCGCCGCTCCGCAGCTGTCGCATTTCCGCCAGAGACCTTCCGGAATATCCCGCCTGTCCCTGGTACGTATTGAGGGCTTTGCCCGTTTAAACCAGACCATTTTTAATTATCGGTAAAGATTATACATTACACTGAATTGAGCGATTCATCCGACTGTCGGAAAGAAGAACGGCACATGACAGCTGGCCTGTAAAGCGAACAATACATTGTTTCTGTAAGTAGCACAACTTGATAACTTTCATCCGTTACTCAGCGCTGCCTCTCATCATGAGGGATTCGGCAGAAATCAGCAAACGCTCATACAACGATGTACAGTGAAGATATGAAGTCACCCTGAGATCTCAAAACAACCCTTCGGAGTCTTCAATTGCGCAAAACCGGTTTTCTCATCCCCATGCTCCTCTGGAGCTGTCTTCTGGTGTTAGAAGCCCATACACCGGTTCAGGCTGAAAGCAGGAGCGTTGTGTATCCCGACACTCTGGATCTGCCGATACGGCGCGTTGCCATAACACCCTACATGAGAGCCGCGAGAAAAACGGTGGGCATCGCTCTTTCGGGAGGGGGCGCCAACGGCCTGGCCCAGATCGGAGTGCTCAAGGCCCTTGAAGAAGAAAACATCCCTGTCGACGCCATAGTAGGCACCAGCATAGGCGCTGTTATAGGAGGACTCTACAGCACCGGTTATAACGCTGAAGAACTGGAAAGGATTACAGTCAGCATCCCCTGGAAAGACCTCCTTTCCCTTGAAAATGACGCTCCAAGAGCAAATACATTTCTTGAGCAGCAGAAAATCCGCGACAGGGCAACCATAGCCATACGTTTCGAGAACTTTAAACTGGTTATCCCCAAGTCACTGAGCTCAGCACAAAAGCTGACGAGAACCCTTGACCTGCTCACCATGAACGCCCTCTACCATCCTGAAGGTTCGTTCAGCTCTCTTCCGGTCTCATTCAAGGCCGTCACAACCGACCTGGTATCGGGAAAACGCGTAACGCTTTCAGATGGGACACTTTCAGAGGCGATGCGGGCAAGCAGTACCATACCGATTATCTTTGAGCCGATCGGGCTGGGTAAACAGAAGCTCGCCGACGGTGGACTTGTAGCCAATCTCGCGGTGGACGAGCTGGAAAACGCTTCGCTTGATTACAAAATCGGTGTTGACACCAGAGGAAGCATGTATACCCTCGCGGAAGATATCGATATCCCTTGGCAGGCGGCAGACCAGACCATGACGATACTTATCGAACTGCAGTACCCTCGTCAGCTTGAAAAAGCCGACCTTGTCATCACGCCGGATGTCGGCAACAACCCTGCCATTGATTTTTCACAACCGAATAAACTGATGAGCGCTGGATACGTCAGCGGAAAAGCTCTGGCCGGTAAAATCCGCCAGGATATCCTGATACCTGCCCAAAGAAAAACTGGCATAACTTCTTACAAAAAAATACTCAGGGTCTCGGGCAGCGATAGAAAAACCATGAGCAGCTACCTCGCCGCGAGCGAAATAATACGTAACGCGTCCTATGCGGAGGAAGCATTGAAAGCGCTGCTTGAAACAGACCGTTTCACGAAAGTATACGCGGAGGTTGATCCTCGCCTCGGAGAGGCTGTTTTTTTTTGTGAAACCCCGCCTTCGTTTGAGAAGGTTGAGCTGATCGACCCGGTGGCCGGAATAGAACAAAAAGAGATTGACTCCTGCTTCAATACCCTGACAGGAAAAAGCTACACCAATGCCCAGGGAACAGAAGCGCTGGAAAAACTGGTAAAGATCTTCAGGAACAAAGGCTACCCGCTTGTTGACATCGCACGACTGCAAGTATCCGACAAAACACTTTCCATAGAACTGTCAGAGGGGAAAATAGCCGCCCTTGACGTCTCAAAAGACAAGAACATCACCGGAACCACTCCTGTCATGAGAGAGCTGTCCATTGATACATCAAAAACGCTCAGACTGAAAGATATCGAACGTTCAATTGACAATCTGTTTGGAACAGGCGCTTTCAACCGCGTCTCCATCGGAATATCCGGGAACGACTCTTCTGCCGCCCCGACAGGGAAAAAAACGCTCAGGATAAGACTCAATGAAAAGCCCTCAAATGTCTTGAGACTGGGGGTTCATTACGATAACACCTATAATGCCCAGGCCCTCATAGATTTCAGAAATGAAAACCTTAATGGAACAGCCAACTCCATTGGGGGATGGATGAAAATCGGAGAAAAAAACAACCGGGCGAACCTTGAATTCAATATGCCGCGGATCGGCCGCACAAGCCTGACCTTCACGACAAAACTGTTTTATGACCAGCGTAATCTGGACATACGCCACCCTGAATTCTTCGATACGTCTCTCTTCTCCGGTTCTGAACAGATCGGACAATTCGGTATCCAGCGCTACGGTATCACCACTTCTATTGGAGCCAGTATAGAGAAAAACAGTCACCTCCTGCTTGATCTGACCATGAAAAACGCTCAGACCTACAACAGGGGGGGCGGAAATTTTACCTCTGAAAACAACGACATCGCCTCGGCAGCCGTAGAATTCGCACTCGACACAAGAGACAACTCTTTCCTCCCGAAAGAAGGACGGCACACCAATCTGCGCTACTCTTTCACGCCTGAGCCGGTTAATGATATCTCCTTCTGGAAACTGCTCCTTGCACATGAGGAGAACCTCTCGTTCAGCGAAAGGGTTTCTGGCCAGCTCAGACTCGCTCTCGGCCTGAGCAGCCCAGGAATACCTTTTTCGGAAATGTTTTTCCTCGGAGGCGCCGGCAGTGCATACAGCAACAGATTTATCGGGTTGAGAGAAAATGATCTCATTGGCGGCAACATGATATCTCTTGGAACATCGTTCCGGTACAGTCCCCCTTTCGACCTGATATTCCCCACCTCGTTGCTGTTGTACTATAATGCAGGTAACGTCTGGGAAACCAGAGCAGCCATTTCAGCAGCGGATCTCATTCACGGTATCGGAGCAGGTGTGCAATGGGATACACCTATCGGCCCTGCGCGCTTCACTGCCGGAAAAGCGTTCATCATCAGTGACGAACAGAACTACAGGGACTATTCTGAATTACGGTTTGCCGAAACACTGCTCTATTTCAGCCTCGGCCATGAATTTTAAACGAGTCGGCTCCACCTGAATCGAGCAATCGCCGTGCATACCGAAGAACGAGTGCCGGCATTGAAAGCATCTGGGTACCTCTATTTATTCCTAAGTCGAGCGATTCAAGTGCGAGGCGAACGGAGCGCAGAAACCGGAGTGTACACAACGTACATGAGGATTTCGAGCACCGCTCAACGAAGCAATTGCATCGCGGAATAAATAAATAAATAGAGGTGCCCATCTGTTGAAGCGCTCCGCAAGGTTCCGATTTTTTGTATCTTGTCTGCCGCCCGTACAACCAGCAATTAGCTGAAACATCATGGAACCACAGAACACCTGTTCGGGGAAAAAGCCTCACATACTGGTATGCAACGACGACGGCATCGACGCCGAAGGGCTGCACGCCCTTGCTGCTTCCATGAAAAAAATCGGAACCGTTACGGTCGTGGCCCCCAGCGAACCCCGCAGCGGAATGGCTCATGCCATGACCCTCGGCGTACCGATCAGAATAAACAGACAGACCAGAAACAACCGTTTTTTCGGTTATAGCGTCTCCGGCACTCCGGTGGATTGCATAAAAGTCGCCTTAAACCACATTCTGCCTGAAAAACCGGATCTTATTGTCAGCGGCATCAACTACGGCAGCAACACCGCCACCAACACGCTCTATTCGGGAACCCTGGGAGCAGCGCTTGAAGGGGCCATTCAGTATATCCCCTCTCTTGCTTTTTCGCTCGCCACCTATAAAGATGCCGATTTCACCTATGCGGGCAAGTTCGCCCGCAAGCTGGCAAGAAAGGTTCTTCGGAAAGGTCTTCCGCCGGACACCATTCTTTCGGTAAACATTCCTAACCTTCCTGAAAGTGCTGTCAGAGGGGTTGCCATTACCACGCAGGGGAAATCCCGCTGGGCGGAAAATACCATAGAGCGTGAGGATATGTATGGAAATCCCTATTACTGGCTGAGCGGAGAGCTGCAACTTCTGGATACTGACATACTGCATGATGAATATGCCGTGAGGCAGCACTATGTCGCAATTACACCCGTTTCCATAGACATGACAAATCACAGCGCACTGAAAGCAATAAAACGCTGGAAACTTAACAGGTAGGCCGTGAATACTTTCCTGATTGACTACCGGGACATACAAGCCCCAAAAAAGGGCTTTTCCGGACTTTTTAATGATTACTCCCATGAGGGGCAGACGCATGACAAGCTGACAGAACGGTTTTTTCACTACGATTACCTCAAGGAGGCTGACTACTACAAGCACCTGAACACTCTCGTCTCAAGGAGCTTCAGGCGCAAGGAGCTCGTAGAGCTTCTCATCCGCCAGAACAAGCAGTTCGGAACCGCCGGGAAACATCTCGCATCGATTGAAAAAGCCGTGTCGCCACGATGTATGTTCGTGATTACAGGTCAGCAGCCGGGACTGTTCACAGGGCCGCTCTATTCCATTTATAAAGCCCTTACCGCGGTGATTTTCGCCGAAAGACAGAAAGCCATGTTTCCTGAGTACGATTTCATCCCGCTCTTCTGGATCGAAGGTGAAGATCATGATTTCGAAGAATCGGCGACAACGTCGCTTTTTGATGCCGGGCAGATAAAACAGGTCTCACTCGACCCATGGAAACGACTCCCCGGCCAGATGGTCAGCAGCTCAACCATGGGGCCTGGAATAACCGATACGCTCTCCGATTTCACCTCGATGCTTCAGGAAAGCGACTACAAAAAACAGATCGTTTCCCTGCTGCAGGAAATCTATACCCCCGACAGCTCTCTTGAACGTGCCTTCGGAAAAACGATGGCATATCTTTTCAGGGATTATCCGCTTGTTTTTCTCTCGGCAAGTGATCCGGGTTTCAAGCATCTTGCAAAAGAGATATACTATCGGGAACTTGCCACTTGTCCGCAGACCTCACACACAATAATCGAGCAGAGCTCACTCCTTGAAAACATGGGGTATCAAACACAGGTAAAGCCGCGTGCGGTCAACCTGTTTTACGTGAACCATCATGACCAGCGGATGAAAATCGAGCAGTCATCGGCTGAATCGTTCAGCATTGTCCCGGACAAACACCGCTATTCAAGACACCAGATTCTGGAAATGTGCGACGATCACCCTGAAAGGTTCAGTCCCAATGTCATACTACGGCCTGTTGTGCAGGACTATGTTCTCCCGACTTTTGCATACATCGCAGGCCCGGGCGAAATAAGCTATATGGCTCAGTACCGGAAAACCTATGAACATTTCGGATTGAAAATGCCTTTTATCATCCCGAGAGGAAGCTTTACCCTCATCGAACCTGCAGTCAGAAGAACCATGGACAAGGTACTGCAGAAAACCGGACGCCTGACCCAGTCAAGAAAACAACTCTATCACACGGCGTTTCACGATCTCCGCATTCTGCAGAAAAAGGCTATTTCAGGAGCTGAAAATCATGATTTCGATACACTCCTCGACAAAACGGAAAAGAATATACTCGCAGAGATCGAGGCACTCTCACCCACTCTGGGAAAGCTTGACCCGAACCTTGAGCAGGTTCTCGCCGGATCTCTGGTACAGATCGAAAAGGTTTTGACAGGTATTCGCCAGAAAACCCACCGGGCCGGCAGAAGAAAGCATGATGAGCTCGTCGCGCAGCTCGACAAGGCTGCAGCAGGCATCTTTCCCGAAGATCTTCCCCAGGAAAGGGTAATCAACGTTTTCTATTACCTCAATAAATACGGGTGGGAAATTCTTGATGAGTTTGCAACGATGCTGCGGGCACACTCCTCCGAGTCCCATATCATTCTGGAGCTTTGACAGACACCCATTCCCACGTTATTCTCTCGTCCGTTCAAGTGCCCTGAGCAGCATATCGACAGTCACCACTTCAGGAAGAACAACAGCGCGATCAAGTTCACCGTGAGGGATAATAACAAACAGAGGAACTCCCGATCTGCCGAACCTGCTCATCAACCGGGTGACCGCGTCGTCCCTTAAAGTCCAGTCAGCTCTGACTGCGGCGACATCCGGACGATGCAGCGCTTCGACAACATCAGTATTACCCAGGACGCTTGCCTCAAGCACCTTGCAGGTTATACACCAGTCGGCCGTGAATTCCAGAAAGATCGTCTTTTTCTTTTCCAGCAGTTCCTCGAAAAGGACCGGAGAAAATTCCTGCCACAACGCCCCTTTGTTGTCACTGCTTACGCTCAAACCCGAACGGTTAGTCTCAGAACCCTGTTTTGCTTCACTCCCGATACCGGATATGAGCATCAGAAATGCTCCTGTCATAAAAACAAGACCCGCTGCCCAGACAACAAGCTGTTTTCGCAAGGAAGCTCCGTGTGCTGTCAGGCTGCCAACAACCCACAGGCAAAAAGCAACGACGAACAACAGAAGCAGAAGCCTGAACATGCCGTCGCTTCCGGCCTGCGCGTTGAGTATAGCAGCAAGCCATACCACCACGGCAACAAGGATAAAACCCATCAACTGTTTAAAAACAAACATCCAGTGCCCTGGTTTCGGAAGAAGCTTCAGCCATGCAGGATGCCATGCAAGTATCACATAGGGAGCCGCCATACCCACAGCGATAACCGTAAAAAAAAGAAAGACCACCCATACGGGCTGAGCGAATGCAAATCCGAGCGCGGTACCGAGAAACGGTGCCGTACATGGTGTTGCGAGGGTGGTAGCCAGTACTCCGCTGACAAACGACCCGAGAAGATCGTGATGCAATGCAATGCTGCCGATTTTACCGGACACAACCGGAGCACCGAGCTCAAAGAGACCGAAAAGGTTCAGACTGAAAGCAAAAACAATCAGGGCGATGAACATGACGAATACCGGAGACTGAAACTGAAATCCCCATCCTATCTGCTGCCCCATCCCCTGCAGCCCCCAGACAAAGGCTGCAAGCACCCAGAAAGAAAACAGCACTCCCGCAGCGAATATGAGACTGTGAACACGCCCGTTGTTTCGCGACTGACCGCCTGACGCCAGCGGGTCACTGCCGACAAGGCTGAACACCTTCAGACCGATGACGGGCAGCACACACGGCATGACGTTCAGAAGAATCCCCCCTAAAAACGCGAGTCCGAGCATTATCGGCAGCGAACCGGCAACGGCGGAAGAAACAGGAACTGCCTCCCCGGCATCAACCCCGGCATCAACAACATGTGCGCCGCGCCCTGTAACGACAACGCCCGTGAGCCGTTCGGGGTACTCTTCAGCGCCCAGGGGCAGTTGTACCGACCTGCCCTGAACCGTAACACCGTTAAGGGCAACACCTTTTTCCGGATAGAGCGGAAAAAAATCTTTCACGTTCAAGGCATCAGGACCGGAAAAAACCATTTCAAGAAAACCGGAATCTCCCTTTCGCAACGAGGTAATACGCTCTAGGACAAGTGACTCGTCTCCCTGCAGGGGAATTCTCCCGAGAAACTTCGCGGCAAGATCCTTTTTCGCCTGGCTTGAGCCATCATCTTCCAGATCCAGGGAAACGGAACCCGGTATACAGACCTCCTTGCATGACAACCATGACACTTCAGCCTTCAGGGGAAAGCCGCTTTGAGGAAAAGAACGGTCATCAGATGGTTTTTCAGGAACAATTCTGGAAAAAAGGACAACGTCATCACTGTAGCCAAATCCTGTACTACCCCCGGACACGAACCGCTCCGGAAAAGGGTACTCGACAGGAAGTGAGCGAAACCCCTCGGGAAGCGTCCATACGATCTCCACAGGCATCCCCGCCTCTCCGGGGTTCTTCCAGTAAACATGCCAGCCCTCTTCTATCTTCAGATGAACAGCCGCAAGAAGTCCTTCCTCAGAAGAATTCCCGACGATAAACGCTTCGGCTTCAACAGACTGGTCGTCGCCGAACAATCCCGCATGAAGAGTTAAGCTGAATGCAAGAAGACAGATTGCGATACCTGATAGCAGCAGTGTAAACCGTTGTAGAGACATGTGTGTGAGGAGACTGTGGGGTTGTTGAGTTGTTTAATTGTTGAATCGTTGAGCTGTTGAATCGTTGACGCCGGGAGAAACAACAGGAAGTATTTCCTTGTACTGCGCTGCGCCTCTACAGATTGCATCACGATTGATAGCTATGCACACTGTTCTGGGCTGACGGCAGGTAGTTCACGCCAAACCAGCTGACGAGAAGAACCAGAAAAGCCAGAGCAAGATACCACTGCAGACGGTTCCTGTCAACGTTTACCGCAGTCGCATGCAAATAACCGAGATAGACCAGCCAGGCAATCAGCGCCCATGTCTCTTTGGGATCCCATGTCCAGTAATGCCCCCAGGCTTCTTTAGCCCAGAGCGCGCCGAAAACAAGCCCGAATGTAAGAAAAACAAAACCGAGCAAAGCAAGATAGTGACTTACAGATTCTCCGCCGGTTTCCAGAGGGCGTCTGTTCCTGATAATATTGTGCCAGGCCGCGGCAGAAGATGCCGCAAGCAGAACGTAACCGACAAGATAGACGACCACATGAGGAACAAACCAGGCACTCTGCAAAGCAGGCATCAGACTCCTGTCATACACATCAGGGTGGAGAAGATTGATCACAAGAAAAAACGCGGCCAAAGCCATGCAGTAGTATTTCAACCAGCTAACCTTCCATCGGTACTCCACAAGAAAACCCACAACGGGAATCAAGGTCGCGTACCAGAGACGGGTTTCCCCGAGCGTTCGCAACGGAGGACGATCCAGCTCTGACCAGAAGGCGACCAGAAATACAAACATGATGGCGGTTCCTCCGAACGTCAGCATGGTACCAGCAATGTTCAGCGCCGTCCGCTTTTCCGAAAAAACACTAAACAGGCTGCCTCCTCCCCAGCACGCCATCGCGCTGAGAGCAACATATGGAAATTCAACCCACGTCATAACGCCTATCCTCCAGATTCTCTCTCTTTCTTTGCCACAATAAAAATATCACCTCCGGTTACAATCCGGAAACACTTCGCTGACCAGCCTGCTCCCACGAAACATTGACGTCTCAATCAGCACCCGCCCCCTCTGTTGAAACATTCAACACCTCAACAACTCAACACCTCAACAATCCTACCCTATTTTTTCCTGATCCCTTTCAAGAAAAAAATCGCGTTGCCCGCCATAATCATAAAAAAACCGAGATAGACCGCAGGCAACCAGGGATCACGTACCCCTTCGACAAGACTGAGACTCGACCATCTGCCGGATTTCTCGTCATATCCCATCTGGTATAACTTCCAGCCCATGACACTGACAGGACTGTTCACTTCAAGCGCTGTAGACCGTGAGTCCTCATCCTTACCTGTTCGGATAGTCACCTGTGATCGAAACTTTTTCGGGGAACCGGGAACCAGCACAAGAAGCCTGTTTTCAAGATTGATAAACGCGGGGCGCTCAAAGGGACTCCCCGTGCTGACCCATCCGGAAAAAGACTTTCCGCCATGAATTCCCGATATCTTCACGTAGGGAACCCCTTTATCGGCAGAAACCGGAACCGGGTCTCCCTTTTCATCTTTCATAGCGAAGGGAAAATACTTCTCAACCCGTACTTCCTGCTCGCCCAACACAGTGACCATTCCTTCTGCGATACCCTGATTCGAAAGGAGTTCATCCATCTCAAGCCGGTCATTATCCGGATAGAACAGCCCAAGCTGCGGCTCGTATTCCTGCATTTCAAAATCCTGAAGATAGAGAGAAAACGGGAGATCTATCATGACGTTGGAGCGGGAGTATGCCCTTGCGGTGGAACGACCTTCATAGAGAGGAATAATGACTCTCTGCAGATCAGACGCGCCCAAAACGCCACAGGCAAGTGCCATCCAGAAACCTGCGTGAAACAGTATGAACTGGAGGTTAGACACCTTGAATGGAAATATTTTCCAGACAAGCGAGAGACCGAGATTGACAAGAAAAAAAAAGACCGTCATGGCGAAAGGCCAGCTGGAAAACACCCCGTTAAGCCGAAGCTTTTGTGTCCATAACACCCCTGTTCCCGCTTCCTGGGGCAGAATCCCGCCAAAGAATGACAACAAGGCAAGTGCCGATATGAGACCGAGACCGACCGGTATCCCTCCAAGCCAGAGAACAAAGGGGCTTTTTCTCAAGAGAAGGCCCGCAAGAACGATATTGGCCGCCAACAGGAGAAGTATGATGAAGTTCAAGGGCCACGAAGGCACTACCACGCCCTGTGAACCTCCCGCGATCTCGACGACAAAACCGGTTACTACAACACCCGCGGAAAACAGAAATGCCTCTTTGAACGACCAGGCATCAATGGACGCTTTAACTTCTTTACTGCCCATTGACCCCCTACTCCTTTGACGTTTTATCCTCGCAAAGGCTATCCTCTCCGGTTGTTTCGGCTGTTATTATCTGACAACATTTACAGATAATCCTTTGCAACTCCTTAGCATTTGCTCCTTCAGCTATTCTATCAACAGCTATCGCTATCTCCTCCTTGTATGACGTGCTTTTCACCGCCTGCTGACCTCTCTTTTTATTCATATACTGCGAAACAGCCGCAGGAGTGACACCAAGCTTTTTTGCTGCCTGGGACTGGGTCATACCTGATTTAACCAGTCCTACGGCGATATCCGCCCTTATCTGGGGGAGATTGTACCAAACGGCCCTTTCACATGGAAATACCACAATATTTTCTTTTATAGTTGAATAATGCACACAACATCGATACCGTCAAATTCAGACATACAGAGCATGATTTGCTGAAATAACAATTGTTACCGCCTATACAATCCCAATCCCGTCAGTCCGGGTAGTTCTCCTGTCAGACCTGCTACAGGAGAACTACCCGACTCGGGAGTCATCCTGGTTTCTGTTCCGCCCGACTTCCAGGCACAGTAGTATAACACAAAACAACTGTTTTCGGTCAACCATTCCGAACTGCAAAACAGAACAATCGATAACCTGCTGATCACCATCGAGGCGTACGTCAGAAATTCAGCTTGTAGCCTTCCGGATAAAAACTTTTGATAATCCCGATAACCCGGTCCGGATCATCCTCCATAAACAAAATATCCAGTTCCTTGTTCGAGATATATCGTTTTTCTTTACACATCTTCTCCTGCATCCATTGGTAGAAACCTTCCCAGTAGTCACTCCCCATCAGTATCACCGGAAAACGACTGCTTTTCCCGGTCTGTATGATTGTGGCGGCCTCGAAAAATTCGTCCATCGTACCAAATCCTCCGGGAAGCACGATAAATGCCTGCGAATATTTCAAAAACATCACCTTGCGAACAAAAAAGTACTGAAAGGTCAGAATCCTGTCACGATCGATATACAGGTTGGGGCTCTGTTGGTTTGGCAGTTCAATATTGAAGCCTATCGATACGCCCCCTGCCTCCTGGGCACCCTTGTTAGCCGCCTCCATCGAGCCAGGCCCTCCCCCGGTTATCACCGAAAAACCTTCTTCCGCGAGTAGCCTGCCCATACCTTCTGCAAGAATATAGTCAGGAGTGCCGGAATCCAGCCGTGTCGAGCCGAAAACACTTACCGCAGGGCCGATATCGGACATTTTTTCAAACCCGCTCACAAATTCAGCCATGATCTTGAACACCCTCCACCCATCACCGGCAAAATCGGTCTGAAGAGAAAATTCTTTATCGGGAGGCAGTACTTTTCCGCTCACCACATCCTTGCTACCGTTTTTTTTCACTTGATCAGGCATGTGATTTCAAAGGTCAAGAAAATTTCTGATAATCTGTTTCCCCTCCCGGGTCATGATTGACTCAGGATGAAACTGCACCCCGTAGAGATTCAAAGAACGGCAATCCATTCCCATGATAATCCTGTCTTCCGTCCAGGCTCTGACGGTGAGCTCCTCAGGCAGCGTTTCTTTTTCAACAATAAGAGAGTGATAACGAGTCGCGATAAAGGGATTGTCAATGCCTGCGAATATTCCCTGGTTATCATGATAAATCAGAGAGGTCTTGCCATGCATGATATCACGTGCCCGAACCACTTTTCCTCCAAGCGCCTCTCCTATTGCCTGATGCCCCAGACAGACTCCGAGAAGGGGTATTCGCCCTTCGACCGACCTGATCAGTGGCACCGATATACCCGCGTTTTCAGGAGTACCCGGACCAGGCGAAATCACTATTTTTTCAGGTTTCCGGTCAAGAACATCCGCCACCGTAACCTCATCGTTACGCACAACATCTACGTCTGCGCCGAGTTCGCCCATATACTGCACAAGGTTATAGGTGAAGGAATCGTAATTATCTATGACAAGGACCATCTGTTCTGAGCGCTTTAAAAGATGTTGAAATGCTGATGCGTTAAGCGGAGAACGGTAGCACCGTATTTCCCGGTAAATCCGTATTTCCTGAGCTCACATCACTGAAATTGAGACGATAGCAAGCCCGACAAGAGCATAACATAATGAAAAAACAAATGCGGAAAGACCGGAAACTACACAACGGTACCACTATCCTGTTCAACAGTCGCGACATAACGGAACATTGTTTCGTAGGCATCGCTCATCGTGATATTTCTGCGGCCCATAACAACACGTGCGGTTTCAACCGCTTTTTCTCTATCATAGCGTTGAAAACCGGATACGGGCCCTCCCCAGGCAAAAGAAGGTATATATTTGGGAGGAAAACCGCCACCGAAAATATTTGAAGACGTGCCTGCGACGGTACCGGTATTGAACATCGAATTGATAGAACACTTCGCATGCTCTCCCATAAGAAGCCCAAGGAACTGCTCGCCGGTGCGAAACTCCTTATTCTCAATCCGGAGTTTTACTTTGCCGTAATTATTCCGTAAGTCCGAAGTATTTGTCCCCGCCCCGAGATTACACCACGAAGAGATATACGAGTGACCGAGAAAACCCTCATGCTGCTTGTTCGCATAGGGCTCTACAATGGCATCTTCTATCTCGCCGCCTGCCTTTGAAGCCCTGCCGATAAAAACATTACTGTGCAGATTCGCTCCTGTCCTGACAGAAGAGCACTCACCCGCGAAAACGTTTCCTGCGAGAACCGCCTGAGGCTCCACAACCGCGCCAGGACTCACATACACAAACCCCTCTTCTGCATCCAGCAGAGCGCCTGCCTTGATCACAGCTCCCTCACCGACAAATATACTTTCCGGATTCTCCAGTCCTGCGCGTGCTGATACTCTGCCGGAGACTCTCCCGAGTTCGAGTGAAAAAGCTTCACGTTGCAGCTCTCCCGGATGAAAAGCAACCGGGTCCCAGATATTTCGCAGCAACCTGAATCCCTCCGTGACGATTGTCTCACTCTCTGCTGCCAGCTGTTCTGTATCGAAATAATCAGGCAGCAGGTTGTCAGCTGCCAGAATACGGGCCTCATTGACTCTCGCGAGGACAAGTTCGTCTCCCTGCATCAGACACTGGCCGGAATCGGGTGGATGGTCACGTATGATGGTTGCCGCTTTCTCATCGCACAATAATCGACCGTTGACCAGAAGAATATCTCTATGCGGTTCGACACCCGGCTGAAAAACAGGAAGATGAAAACGATAATAGGGTTGAAGATAACGGCGAAGATGACAGGAAAATGTAACGTCGGCGCCCAGGTAAAAACAAAATTTCTGCAAAAGGCTTCTGCATCCGGTAAACAGGCCGTAAACAGGCTTGAAATGCACCAGGGGGCGAAAGCCGTGAACTTTCTCGTCTTCGAATATAACTATCTGCATACAACGAAACTTTTTATTCTCCTTTGCTCTGTACTCTGATCAACAAGGCACCTCTATTCATTTGCTGTGCACCATGAGTCATATATTTCCTTCCACCATTCAGTAGTAACCACACAATCATCAGTAACATTCCTGCCTCATCACGCTCTAATATTCAACGGAGCACCCGTATGCAGGATGGAGCGCTTTCAATGCTGATTTTTCCGCAAACATCATCAAACACTTCACCATCCATGTGCATGGTCTCAGGCTCAAAAAGCTCCAGCTCTACCGCCCTGACCTTACTGTAGATGACCTGAGAATCGAAGATCTGGGTACCGCGGGTATATTTCAAAGCGTATGCAATAAACTTTGCTTTCGGAACAGATTTCAGTATACAAACATCGAGCAGACCGTCATTGAGTTCGGCTTCCGGAGCAATATGAAACTTTCCTCCCTCGATGCGCCCGTTTCCTATTGAAAAAGCAAATATCGGCTCATTGATTTCTATGGTACGTTCAGGGGTAATGAGCTTAATATGCATTTTTGGCGGTTTATAGCCTGACAGTACACAAAGCAAAGCATTAAGGTAGACAAGCTCACCTTTGAGCCATTTCGTATTTCGTACCTTGCCGGCGATTCTTCCTGTAAGCCCGAGACCAAAAGAATTCAGAAAATACCGCTGAAATTCCCCCTCACCATTGACCCTGCCGAGATCCACAGGGACTGAGTCAGCATCCAGATACGCTTCAACCGGATAGTCACATGCAAACCGGTGATCGAATGACTTCATGAAATCATTTGCGGAACCCGATGGAAGTATGCCCAGACGTACATCGGTATAGGCCAGAACATTTGCAATCTCGTGAGCCGTTCCGTCGCCTCCGCAGGCAACAACCGCTCTGCTGTCAAAAAGCGCATTGCCGGCAATAACCGATGTATGGCCGGAATAATCGCTTCTGTACACCGACGCGTGCAGCACCCCGGCAACAGCTCTCTCGACATCGACCATCTTGAGCGCCGCCCGGCCTTTATCAGCGGCCGGATTAATGATAAAGGTTGTCTTTTTTATCAAGGCGATAATTCCTTGTAAATAGTACCCAATGCCTCAGAGAGAAGGTAATACACCGACAAAAAATCATCCGTTGTCCCGTAGTAGGGATCCTCAATCGTGTCCACAGAAGAATCCGTCAGGTAATCGGCCACCATAGATACCAGAAGGGACTCACTCATGGAGTTACCGTACCGGATAACATCATGGTAGTTGTCCACGTCCATGACAAATATCTTCGTAAACCGGTCAATCTCCATATCCTGGATACAGCGGGCCCTTTGTTCTGAAATATCAATCCCGTGCGCTAATGCGGTTGAGACTGCCCGGCTGTCAGGCGGTTCTCCTTTCTGGGAACAGACCGTTCCGGCTGACGCCACGGTAAACAGATCTTGACTCATTCCCTCCACAATAAGCCTCGAAAAAATCCCTTCGGCCATTGGTGAACGGCATATATTTTCATAACAGACAAATAGCAGTGAATGCTTCATAGTAAAACATCGATAGTTCAGGGACACTAACGATAGTCAATATAAACGACTCGGAACATTTCCCACAATCAGAGCATAGCGATTACTGCCCCACTCCTGAGCGGTATTCATGGACATCCCCATGAACCCTCACCACGCCACCGCCGTAGTGTATTTGAGACAAAATCCTTCATTATTCCTTTACAATAACAAAAATTATATCTATTATGCATAAAAGTACACCGACACACCCACCAGGAAAAGTACTTTTTATACGCATATGAGTTTCAAATGCCTTAAGTAACAAATACATCATGAGTACCTATACAGTATCAAATATGGAAATAACTGAAAGCCCGAACTGGCGAACCTCCCATGAAGACAGTAACAACGGGTATCAGAAAGTGGTTAAACGTCTCGGAGAAGACATTATTCTCTATAGTGTAGAAGCAGATCATGACATTTCTCTTGAGACCATGAACATTGGCATGCTTCAGACTGTACTTCAGGATTCGAAGATCGAGACAAAGCCTGTCTGCCTCTTATGGAACATGAAGAACATTACCAATATTTCGCTGACGTATAAAAAAGAGATTGCCAATCTTATCTATAACCGCAGAGTAAACTTCGGCATTGTCGTCTTCTTTAACGTAGAACCCGTGTGCCTGACAGTGGTCGAAACGTTTGCCGCAATAGTACCTGAAGATATGACGGTACTCATCAAGCAAAACTATACCGAAGCAGTAAACGCGACTTTGGCCTGGAAAGAAGACTTACCTGTCGGCACAATCTATGAAAGTGCTGAGGAAGAGAAATACGAACGTCAGAAAAATGAGTTTCTTTCTGCACTTGCCAGAATTTCCTGGCTTGACATGATGGAACAGAGCATTCCCATGCCGTCAAACGACGATAAAATGCTCCCCTTTTTCCAGGCGATCAGTCATCTTCAGAGCGATCTTCTGGAAATATCACACAATAAGGAACAGGAACTGAGGCAGATTGAACAGGACGGCGAAAAAACTCTTACAGAAAAAAATATTCTGCTCAACGCACAGAAGGAGCTGTATAAAAAGCTCAAAAATCAGCTGGAAAAGGAAAAAACGGCACTCACAGCAAGAATCGCCACACAGGAGATGGAACTTACGAGGATATCTACGGCGGTTGTTGAAAAAACATCGGCCCTTCGCCAGCTTCTCGACCTGATCACCACGCTGGATATCGATCAGGGTCAAAAAAGAACCATGATCGATATATGCTCAAACATGATCGACACTGAGCTTATAGAAAAAAGACTCAATATCGAGCTGACCACAACCGATTCCGAGTTCCTGTCAAAACTCCAGAAAAAACACCCTAATCTGAACCAGCGGGAGCTGCGCATCTGCCTGCTGATAAAGCTGAATTACAACACAAGGGATATCGCGCGCTCAGTGGGCATTTCTACCCGAGGCATGGAAAGCATTCGCTACAGAATGCACAAAAAAGTAGGGCTATCAAAACACCAGTCTCTTAAAAGCTATCTCACTGAACTGATCATGCAGAAAGACTGAAAGCAGCGCGTTCAACTACCGAACAGGCAGAGTCAGCAGCTGCGTACCGCATGTCATGATGCGGTACGCATAGTAAACGTATGTATCCTCTGTTCACATCCGATCAATACCGGTATAGAGCATAACAACTAAAATCACGTCATGGAGCGCTGCAAGGTTTCAGGAGAAGAAATTATATCGAATCCCTGCTGGGCATACAATAATCATGCTTCACACTACTCGACCCGAATCAAACGGATCGGCAGGAATATCCTGTATATCCGGGTAGACGCTGAAGAGCCTGTCAGACTTGAAGAATTTGAACTGAACCTCGTCATGAAAGTGCTTGAGGATTCAGGCCTGAAAGGAAAGCCGTTTCATGTCATATGGAATCTGGAGAAAGTAAAAAAGATCGCCTATTCCTACAAGCACGGTATAGTCAATTTTCTCTACAATATACAGCCCCCCCTGAACAGTGTGGTGTTTTTTAATGTCGCGCCGGAATTCGTGACGACCGCAGAAAGCATTCGGTCCATATTCCCGTCCACCATGCATTTGTATCTTACCGAAAGTTACGCCGCTGCCATACAGAAAACGCTGAACCATAGTTCAGGAAAAAACCCGCAAACAGATCATACTGAAAACAACGAGTTTGAACACCTGAAAAATCAATTCCTCAGAGCCTCTGCGATGATCGGATGGCTCAAGATGCTCGGACAGAAAATACACCTGCCTCCCGCGGATCATGAACTCTATCCTTTTTTCAGCGCACTCTCTTTCCTGCAGGAAGATATCGCCACCCAGGAAAACAATCATGAAAAGAAAAAACGCGAACTCGAACTATTCTACGAAGAAAAAGCACGCGCTATGGACGCGGAAATCAGCGCATTCGAGAATAACCAGCGACAGCTTCATAGAGAATTCGAAAAGGAACAATCCGGGCTGATCAACACACTTGCGTTACGAAAAAACGAATCGATCACTATCAGTGCCTCATTGCAGAACCGGAACCTGGCGCTGCATTCACTTTCGCTTGAGATGAGCCGTCTTTCATTGTCTCCGGAACAAAAAAGGCAGCTCCTGACCCTCAGCGAAACCCTCCTTGAAACCCATCGAAACGAACGACAGATAGGCCTGCCGCTCACCGAAACGGACTCCATCCTCCTTTCGCTTCTCAAAAGAAAATATCCCCATCTCAACAACAGAGAACTTAAAATCTGCCTGCTGATCAAGCAGAATTATGACAATAACGATATCGCCGATCAGTATGGCATTTCAAAACGGGGTATGGAAAGCCTGCGATACCGCATGCATAAAAAAATAAGCCTGAACAAAAACCAGTCACTCAAAAACCACCTCGCCGCACTTGCTGTTGAAGCTCAGGCTCTCGCCTGAACCGGCAGATACAGACAAGACATCACGTAGTCCCCTGCTGAAAAAGCAGCACCCCTTGAAGAAACAGGAACATTCCTGCAATTACCGACACAACAGAGTTGTATGAAGAAAAGAAAAAGCGTATTCTTACTATCATAATACGCCAATCAATTTCCAAGGTAAACCCCATCCGTCTACGTCACATGAAAAACCAACAGGAATCAAACTTGCAGGTCACAGAGAAACCTCACTGGAAAATCGATCATCCCGATCAGAAGTATACAACGCGCATAAAAAAAATTGGCGATGATATCCTGTTAACCTCTTACGAATCTGATGGAGAAATCTGCATCGACTCCAGAGATGAGTCTCTCTTTCAGATGGTTCTTGACGAGACAGGGCTCAAAGACAAACTGGTCTACCTGCTTCGCGACCTCAGTAACGTCAAGGACATTTCCTATGCCTACAAGCAGAAACTTACACGACTTATCTACCAATGGCAGCCCTATTACAAGCTGATCGTTTTTTTCAATATCCCCCCTGTATTTGAGACAACTGTCGAAACATTTGCTTCAATTGTCCCTCAAAGCACACCGGTTCTAATGGTCGATTCCTACGAAGATGCGCTAAAGGCTGTAGCGAACATCAAGTCAGGTATTGTCCCTTCCGAGAGTCATGAAGACCAAGAAGACGAGCTCTGCGTTCTGAGAAAAAAGGAGTTCCTTGCCGCCACGGCGCGAATCGGCTGGATGAATATGCTCAATCAGCCAATCAACCTGCCTGACCATGACGAGCTCCTCTATCCGTTTTTCAAAGCGCTCGAATCATTGCAGTCCGATTTGCAGGCATTGGAACAAATCTCTGCCGAGGAAAGAAGAGAGGCGGCCATAAAGGCCGAGAATACTATCTCGGAGAAAAAGATTCTCTTCAATGCCCAGCTTGAACTGAATCATCAGCTTAAAGATCAGTTCAGTCGCGAGAAAGCGACACTGCGCTCCCGTATCGCCTCGCAGGATTTGGAACTCACAAGAGTCTCCACAGCTGTAGCGGAAAAAACCGCCACCTTGCTCTCCCTCAGGGAAAAGATATTCGGACTGGATATCGATGCAACCGTAAAAAAAGAACTGATCGATTCATGTTCCAGAATGATAGAAACTGAAACCATTGAAAAGCAGATCAATACAGATCTTTCTGTAACCGACTCTGAATTTCTCTCCAGGCTGCAGCGCAAACATCCGAACCTTAACCAGAGAGATCTGCGAATATGTCTGCTTATCAAACTGAACTACGATACCAGAGAGATCGCAAGAACAATAGGCATTTCGACAAGAGGGCTTGAAAGCATCCGTTACAGAATGCATAAAAAGTTGGGGCTCTCCAAGCATCAGTCCATTAAAAACTATCTTACAGATCTGATCATTTCGTAGGAATGCTAACTCGAAGAACGTAATAAACGGACTGGCCTGCCAGGATATCTCTGCTTATGAAGTCAACATGTCCCTGTACAGGACTGCCTGTACTACATCAACGGCAATGGCAAGCCGATCATCACCGTCAAGGCTATTCCACAAAATTCAGCCTTATCGGAAAGGATATTATTCATGGGGAGATCGTATCCGATAAAGCGATTGTCATGGAGTATATCGATAAAGATGTATTTACGAGCGTTCTCGACCAAAACAATCTTTGCGGTAAACCATTCTACCTGCTGTTTGATTTGAGCCGGGTAGAAAACATATCTTTTTCCTGTAAAAAAAGCATGGTAAACTTTTTCTACAATTCAGGCCCGCCTTTCAAAACGCTTGCTCTCTATAATGCAAACAAGAAAATCGTCCCGATACTTGAAACATTTAGTGCCATTGCGCCCACCAGATCAAGCGTAATTATCTCCAGGGATTATCAAGAGGCAATTGACATGATTCTGATGCCGGATGCAGAACGTATCGGAAGTGAAAGTGAAGCCACCTGCACTAGTGAAGATGAGGAGTACCAAACCCTGAAAAAGGAGTTTTTTTCTTCTTTAGCAAAGTTCTGCTGGTTAGACCTCCTTAACCATCCGATCATCATTCCTGACAGCAACAATACGATATATCCCTATTTCAAAGCGCTTGAAGCATTTCAGCAGGACCTCAGGGAAATGCAGCGACAACACACGGAGAAATGTCAGGAACGCGAAGAGTCTTACAACAGGAAAATCACTGGTAAAGCCATTCAGTTCAACGCTCAGACAGCCATGAACAACTCGCTTGAGTCTCAGCTTGACCGCATAAGAACTTCGCTGACAAACCGCATAGAATCAAATAATGCTGAACTCAGACGACTCAAGGCAACAATGGACCAGAGCCTGGAACTGAGCCGCCTGCTGATTAATTTTGTAGATCAGACAGGCTTTGGCGAGGAAACCAGAAAACAGATCACTGAACACCTGAGCAAACTTGCTGACAGCACTCAGGCACATGAACACCATGCAACTTCATTAACACAGAAAAATGCCGCATTTAGAGCCAAGCTGCAGCAAAAACACCCCTCTCTCACCCAACGGGAACTGAAAATCTGTCTCATGATAAAATATAATCACCGTAACAACGAAATAGCCAACGCTCTGGGCGTTAATCCCCGCGGAGCGGAAAGTTTACGCTACAGACTGCATAAAAAGCTCGGTCTTGAAAAAGGAAAAACCATAAAAAAATACCTGTTTGAGCTCGAGACAGATGTACACTGACAATCCCCTCCGCAAAAAAGATAGACGCCCCCCAAAAAAACCTCACGATATAATCCGGCTCTGCTGATAAGCGCTAACCTGAATAATTCATGAGAGTTCGAAAACCCGAATTGTAGAACTATACATTGAGCCGATCATGTACCCGGATTCTCTCCTGAAAACCGGCAAAAAAGCTCAAAATCACATACAGTCATGCCGCCCTGTGTAATACTATTACACGGGGTGATCCGGCATCCATGCAAATCCCGGCACCAACGATGGATTCCCGTGTAAGACCTGTGAAATAGATGCTCAAATTTCACGGGTCAGGCTCGGGAATGACAGAAAAGGGAACGTTTCCCGTCCTTGTGCGCCTTTTTTTTCTTCCCTTGGTGAATTATTCAGGCTAAGCGATATAGATCGATTTGATATTGACAAACTCCCGAATACCGTAGCTGGAAAGTTCACGGCCGTAACCTGACTGTTTAATCCCGCCAAAAGGCAGACGAGGGTCTGATTTTACCATCGAATTGATAAAGCAGTTTCCGGCATCCAGCCTGGCGGCGACCCGTCTGGCGCGCTCAGGATCAGAGGAAAAAACCGCTGATCCGAGACCGTAGGGGCTGTCATTGGCGATCCTGACGGCATCATCGTCATCCCGTGCTTCAAGAATAGTCGCGATCGGCCCGAATGTCTCTTCACTATAGACCGCCATATCCGCAGAGACATCCGTAACAATCGTCGGCGGATAAAAAAAGCCTTTTCTGTCCGGTATCTCGCCCCCGCAAAGGACCTTTGCCCCGAGACCCCTGCTCTGCTCCACCTGAAGGTGGAGAGCGTCTCTGAGATCTTTCCTCGCTATCGGCCCTATGTGTATGCCGGAATCAAACGGATCCCCGATGTTCTTTTTGCTCATTGTATCGAGCAGCTTTTGCTCGAAACGTGATGTAACAGAACGGTGAACGACAAAACGCTTGGCTGCGATACAACTCTGACCCGCGTTCAAAAGCCTGGAAGCTATACAGAGGCCTGCAGCCTCATCAAGATCAGCATCATCGAGCACCAGATAGGGATCATTACCGCCCAGTTCAAGAACACTTCTCTTGAGCGCCCTGCCTGCTTTAGACGCTACCGCAACTCCCGCACCGGTACTGCCTGTGACCGAAACAGCCTTGATAACCGGGTGAGCGATGATATGGCCGACCATTCGATCAACATCTTCAATATCTATATGCAAAGTCCTGTAGAGGTTCACGGGAAAACCGGCTTCACGAAAAAGGTTTTCCAGCGCAATCGCCGATCCGGTCACGTTGGGAGCGTGCTTGATGACAACACCGTTTCCGGCCATCATCACTGCAGCCGCAAAACGAATCACCTGCCAGAAAGGAAAATTCCAGGGCATGACCCCGAGAACGACACCCAGGGGAACAAAGGTCACAAGTCCGGCCCCGCCATCCATATCAACCTTTTCCGGCTGCAGGAAGGCCTCCGCGTGTTCGGCGTAATAATCACAGACCCATGCGCATTTTTCAACCTCGGCTACCGACTCGGCATAGAGTTTGCCCATCTCACGGCTGATCATCGCCCCGTGCATCTCTTTTTGCTCCCTCAGCAGATCGGCAAGACGATGCATCGCGATTTTTCGCTCATCGACCGGGATTTTTTTCCAGATAAGGGAGGCGCTCTCGGACGCCTCAAGAATCCTGTCAATCTCTGCAGAAGTCATGACCGGATACTCAGCAAGCAGTTCTTCGTTAGCGGGGTTCAGGGTAACAATCATTATATATAACTCTTTATATTAAATTGAATTGCTCAGTTATCGGCGCTGTAAAGCATCGTATCGTCACCTCTGCCGAGGACGGACGTTTCAATGCATACTGTTCCGAAAAATTAACGCAAGCAGCAATTTAGCGCATTTTCCCTTTTTGTAAAACCCCCCTGAAACCATCAACACCGGCGCACCCGCTTATCAAGTGGACCCATTGAGAAAAAAACTTCCGTAAGCAGACTATGACAGTCGTGCGATCAAAACTGCTCGCTTTCAGGCAGTGAAGCAAAAATAGCAAGATAGCTCTCATATCTTTCCCGGTCTATAGCTCCGAGGTCGGCAGCACCCGCGACACCGCAACCCGGTTCGACGGTATGCGTGCATGAGGAAAAAGCACACGCTTGCATGTGCACAAGAAACTCAGGGAAATAAAACCTGAGGTTATCTTTTGTGATATCCGACAGGCTGAATTCCCTCAAACCTGGTGTATCGATCACGTAACCGGCACCAGGAAGCCCGAGCATTACCGCATTGGTTGTCGTATGAACACCTTTGAGGCTCCAGGCGCTGATCTCCGCGGTTTTCAGTTTTTCCTCCCCGACAAGCCTGTTGATCACTGTGGATTTACCTACACCGGAGTGTCCGCTAAAAACAGTGACTTTTCCTTCCAGCTCATGTCGAAGACCGTCAAGACCTTTACCGTTATCCGCACTGACATAACAGACGGTGTAACCGAGACGGTCATAGGGCCGCATAACCTCGCTGACTGAATCAGGGTCGGCAAGATCCATTTTATTGACCATGATGATAACCGGCATCTGTTCTGATTCCGCGAAAACAAGATAACGGTCTATCAGACGACGGTTGAGCGGAGGCTGCTCTGCCGAAACAACGATAGCAAGCTGGTCAATATTTGCGGCAATAACCTGAATTTTCTCCTTACTGCGATTTCGCCGCACATCCCGCTTTCTCGTTAGGGCTGTCCGGCGAGGCTGAACGAGCGCTATGACCCCTTCCGGAATATCCCCTTCGGCCGTTACGGTAAACGACACCAGATCACCAACGGCCACAAGAGTCGTATCAATATTGTCTGTCTTTGTCCCCCTGTAGGTAGTGCAAAGACAGAGTCCCCCTCGTACTTCTTCAACGAGGTACATCCCCCCTCTGCACTCGGTAACCACTCCTTCAAACGTATCTCCTCCCTCGAGTCCACTCATATGCTGATCGTCCAAATCCTTCGTTTAACCGATATCCGCCAATGCAAACCGTTCATGACAGAGCTGTCTATACTGTTCACGTATCATGCTATGGGCATGATCACGGAGATCGCTGTCCTGCTCAACCGTCTCAATGGCTGCCGCTCTTGCAGAACACATGATATCGTAATCACGAACAATGTCGGCAACCTTCATCCCGGTACTCGTCCCGGACTGCTCTTTGCCAAGCACATTACCCGTACCACGCAAAGAGGCATCGATCTCGGAAAGCCGGAACCCGTCATGGTTACGTTCCATGGCGGCAAGCCTTTCCTGCGCATCACCTCCGATAGCGGCGTGCAGTAAAAAACAGTACGACTGTTCCGCTCCCCTTCCAACCCGTCCCCTTAACTGGTGCAGTTGCGCGAGACCGAAACGCTCAGCATGCTCGATTACCATAACCGTAGCGTTTGGCACATCGACACCAACCTCTATAACCGTCGTCCCTACAAGCAGATCAAGCCTGCCGGAACTGAAACCTTCCATAACAATCGCTTTCTCTTCTGAACGCATCTGACCATGTAGTAAACCGATCCGGATACCGGGAAGGAGCTCATCACGCAACTGAAGGAAACTCTCCGTTGCCGCCTTAAGATCAATTTTTTTCGACTCTTCAACAAGAGGATAGACAATATATGCCTGCCTTCCCTTCTCAATTTCCTGACGAAGAAGAGCGAGAACTTCATGTTTTTGACGCTCACCGCACATCCTGGTAACAACACGCTTTCTGCCACCGGGAAGCTGATCGATCACCGTGACATCGAGATCTCCGTAAGCGCCCATGGCCAGGGTTCTCGGAATCGGTGTCGCCGTCATAAGCAGCATATGAGGACTTTCAGCTTTATCCTGCAGCGCCTTTCGCTGCAAAACCCCAAAACGATGCTGCTCGTCAATAACAGCAAGACCGAGCTTTTTAAAACGCACCCCCTCTTCAATAACGGCATGCGTTCCAACAAGGATATGGAGGCGACCGTCTGCAAGCTGGTCCAGCACTTCCCTTCGCTCTTTTGCTTTCTGACGACCACTGAGAAAACCAATGCGAAGTCCGAGTACCCCTTCGTTTTTTTTCAATACCATGTAGTGCTGAAAGGCGAGTATTTCCGTAGGGGCCATAAACGCTGCCTGCAAGCCGTTATCAACAGCAAGCGCCATGGCAAACATGGCAACAAGAGTTTTGCCTGAACCGACATCGCCCTGCAGGAGACGATTCATCCGTATACCGCTGCGCAAGTCACGGTAAATTTCCCTTACCGCTTTTTTCTGTGCTTCGGTCATAACGAACGGCAGAGAAGCATAGAGCCTGTTGGTATAGACTCCTGAACGCTCAAAACGAACGGCACGGTTCTGCGCCTTCAGCGCTGTGCGACGGGTAGCAAAAAACAGCTGGGCATAGAACAGTTCGGTCCATTTAAACCGGTAAAGCGCACGTTCAAGCATTTCAGGCGAAGAAGGAAAATGAATCATCCGGTAAGCCTGGTTGAGCGGCAGAAGACCGTATTGACTGATAATTTTTTCAGAAAGGTTTTCCCTGAAACACGGAGGGTACCGGGTGAACGCTTTCTCCAACAGTCCTCTCATCCCTTTTGGCCCCATCCCCGCTCCTTTGAAGGCTTCGGAAGACGGGTATACAGGCACTATTTTACCGGTGTACAAGAGAGCGGAAACATCGACCCTGTCCTCAGTAACTCCTTCCGCGTCAGGGTTCAGACGTTCAAATTCAGGATGCTGCATCTGTCGTTGACGACCGAAAAAAACAATTTTACCGTGAACCGCGAGGACATCTCCTTCCCGCAGAGCAGCGGAAACATGGGAGACGCCCCTGAACCAGACCAGCTCAAGCTCTCCTGATCTGTCCAGAAGCGTAACGTTCAACCGGGAGCGTCCGAACCGTGCATACTGCCTGCAGACATTCCTGACCATTCCAACGACCGTCGCCACCTCTCCCTCGACAAGCCCGTTGACAGGTTTTATGGCCCTCCTGTCAAGGTATCGTCGAGGAAAAAAGTCATACAGATCGGCTAGTGTCTCTATTCCTGACTGCCCTAACAGAGCGGCCTTGCGCGGGCCGACCCCCTTGATGCAGGTTACAGGTGTATCGTTTGGTCTTTGTCCAGGCACAATCATCTCTCCCTGACAGCCTCGCATGTCGATGGCTTTGTTATCTGCACACTATTTTTTGTATATTATGCGATAAATTATTTTATTCCCGAATAGATCACAAAACTATTTCCTTTCAGTCAAGGTACATCAAGGTCATGAAAAAAGATATCCATCCGAAGTATACAACCGTTACCGTCACCTGTGCCAATTGCGGCAACAGCTTTGAAACCCGCTCGACAAAAAAGTCGATTAAAGTCGACATATGCAGTAACTGCCACCCGTTCTATACCGGCAAACAGGTTCTTGTCGATACAGCTGGACGCGTTGAGCGCTTCAAGAAAAGATTTGCGAAAAAAGCCATCTCTTCATCTGCTTCTGAATAAGCCGTTCCGCGCGGTCTCTGATAATCAAAAAACGATGTGATCCCTATGAGCTTGAGAGAAATAACTCAAAAGGCGGAAGCGAAAATGAAAAAATCAGTTGAAAGCTTCCAGTACGAGATCGCGGCAATACGAACAGGCAAGGCAACAACCGCCCTCCTGGATCGTGTAAAAGTTGACGCATACGGGCAATCCATGCCGCTTAAACAGATCGGTAATGTAGGTGTTCAGGACGCTCATACCCTTATGGTTCAGGTATGGGACAAATCAATGGTTGCAGGAACAGAAAAAGCCATCCGGGATGCCAATCTCGGGCTCAATCCCGTAGCGGAAGGTCAGAGCATCAGAGTCAGTATTCCTCCCCTTAACGAAGAACGGCGCAAGGAGTATGTGAAACTGACCAAAAAGTACGGTGAGGACGCAAAAATAGCCCTTCGCAACCTTCGAAGGGAGATGCTGCATGGCGCTGACAAGCTTGAAAAAGACAAGGAAATCGGCGAAGATGCCAAGGCCAACTGTAAAAAAGACGCCGACGACCTTGTCCACAAGTATGAAAAGCAGATCGGTGACATGATCGTTCAGAAAGAAAAAGAGATCATGGAAGTGTGAATCTATTCCTGTTTACTCTCAAACAAGTCCAATTGTATTTCTTCAATTGGACTTGATATTTTACCAGACAAAAATATTGAGAGTTTTATTTTTGCCCTAGCGCCTTCTCTTTTACATTCAATTTCTGCTATTACACTACTGCTAGGTTTATCATCAAGAGTAACTTCTGCTGTTTTAACTATCCAACCATCTCTATATACTGGAACTGATAATTTCAAAATACCCTGTAATGCGTTTTTATAAATACGTTTATCAGTCCATTTATCAATTTTTTGATTCTTTTCAAAAACCTCAACAGGACTCAACATCTGTGCAAAATCAACTTCTTTTTCTACCTCATCCCCGAATAAGGACCTTTCTGGCTTAACTTCATTATTGATTGGGATTTTGTTTTTCGTCTTAAGCAAAATCAAACCTTCATCAAATCCTCCTGACTTTTCTTTTTTGATTGCCCTTCTTTCCTCAACCTCTGACTTTTGAACACCTAGTTGACAAAGTATTGCCTCTACGACTTCACTAACATCGGCAATTTCATCTATTATTGAATCTTGCTCCTTTGCATCCAAAACCTCAAATGATTCCTCAATAAGCTTATTTTTCATAGCCTGCAATAAATGCTCTCCATCTAAACGTGTATAATCAACTGACTCGCCTTTGTCTAAAATGTTATCCTTTATTTTATCTCTTACAAGCTTATTAAACTCACTCTCGTCGTCCTTGTCAGGAAAAGGGTACATGACTTCAACAATAGCATTATTTTTTATCAACTGATAGTATGCATGGGATAGAATCCCACCTTCTAGCATTATAACAGCATCGCTTTTATTACTAAGATGAGCAATATGCGCAATAGTATCCTTATCTCTTAAAAGAGATTCATCTTGAGGCTGAATCCTAATTCTTTTTACACTTTTTTCACCATCATCAATCATTCGGCCTAATCTCTCAATATCATTATTACTATAAATAGTATATGTTTGATCAAAAGGTGTTTTTCTTCTTTCTGTTTTATGGGAAGAAACTACACGCAAATCATACTCCTCATGATACCATGGCATAACTTGCTCAGGACAAATATCTTTTGGAATACCCACGAACCACATTATACTTAAAGGCTTTTTTTCGGATTCAGCTATACGCCTTGACTCATATGCAATCTTCTGTAACCATGTTGTTTTATTTATGCTCAAAGACCAATCATAAGGAGGCTTTACTACCTCAGTTTTCCATTCCCCTTCTTTGTTTGGTCTAACAAAATATTTTTTATAATTTTCTCTAGAAAAGCAACTATATTTATTAAGTGTATCTTGTGAAAGTAAAGAGATTCTTTGATCTTTTGTATCTACGATATGCTTGTCATGTGAATTATAATATAATCCTTCTGGAATTCCCCATAATGACTCAATTTGCACTTTTCTTTCACCCGGTGATGAATATGCGAAAGCCGAAGAAATAGCTGGAATAAAATTGTGAAAAATAAAAATAGCGCCATAATCTAGCGCATTTTTTTGTTTAAGGTCTTTTATACTATTAATCAACCATGAAAGGGCTTTTTTAGCATCTCTAACCTCGGACGTTCTTGGCAATAACTGTCGCAAACTTTTATCATCAGTATTAAGATCTACACGAATAACAAGAGAGGCCCTAACCAAATAATTCAGATCTTCTCTTAATGCTTCAGGAACTACACCTAGAGACAAATCCTGAATAACTTTTTTATCATCAAGAACATACAACTGAACCACATTAAGCCCTAAACTCTCATATAAGATTGAATTATGGACTTTCTTATATCTTTGATATTTATCATCTACTAGTCTTAATAACTGAGGCTTGAACTCTTGCTTTAACGATCGGGGTAAATACAACTTTGTTGGGTTTTTTCCATCAGATTCTTTTTCAAAATCTGCTTGTACTAAAATTATTTTTTTTGAATCCCACACCCATTCAAAATGCATTCGTACTTTATTATCATATGCCCACGTTGCAGGTATTTTTAGCACCTTTTGAAGGTTTGCAGTCAAATTACAGTCTAAAGCTGAATCAAAACAACATTTAACATCAATCTTATGACGCCAATTCCTTAAGCTAACAGGAAATGCATTATTAATAACTACCGTTTTCTTATCAACCTCTGCCAACCAATCTCGATCTTCTTGACTTACCCTCCTATCATTTGATAAATGACCT
>Ga0272441_10001258_pt1 | contig 54234 bp, 34 predicted proteins | sample SSMProp6N_FD_193582 | JGI IMG/M metagenome (GOLD analysis project Ga0272441, IMG submission 193582) | Marine sediment archaeal communities from Little Sippewissett salt marsh, Falmouth, MA, United States - SSM-Prop-6N | ecosystem: Environmental > Aquatic > Marine > Wetlands > Sediment ...
CAAATCTTTCCAACACCGGTATGGGCAACTTGTGCTGCAATCTGACAGATTGTCTAAATGAAAACGCGGTCGCCTTCTGAGACAGCCTCTGAAGGCGGGTGCAAAGAGGAGCCTGCTGAAGCAGGCTAAGCTGGAAGAGCAGGCTGGATAGGAAAAGAAGGCTGGACCGCCTCCAAATACGCTGTAACCGCCTGCAGTATAGTCATTTGTCGACTTTGAGCCGGGCGTTTCAACCGTCCCTACGGGACTATGTTTGGGGTGGTTGCCCCAACCCCGGACTGACGTCCGGGGCTACTTTCGTACCGTCCCTAACGGGACTTTTTTCGAGTTGAAGTGCATGACGCTTTGCCGGGTACAGCCGCATCGAGAGGCCAGTCGCGGGCTGCCGTCCGGGGCTACTTTCGTACCGTCCCTAACGGGACTTTTTTCAGGTTGAAGTGCATGACGCTTTACCGGGTGCAGCCGCATCGAGAGGCCAGTCCCGGGCTGACGTCCGGGGCTACTTTAACGGCGCTTCGGATTTGACAGAATTTTCGGGCGCTCTTTTTAAGCTTCTCTTGCGTGTTGATCCGTATCCTGGGATGATGCCCCAGGCTGACATGTTGACGGCCCTTCAGGCCTGACAGTTTGCCTGGCAAGGAAGCTTGCGGAAGGTTGAGGAGTTTTCCGCTTGTCGCGGCAGCCTTGCAATTGCCGCTTTGAGCGCTGAGTTGGGCTTTGGCGGAGGCGGGCCTACTGCGACGGGGTATGCTGGATTTCGTTGACTGCGGGTTGTGCCGTTGGTAAGGTGGTTATATGCCTCACTTGCACCGGATACATGTAAGTCCTGAAACGCGTGGTACGGGCGAGGTTGTGGTTGGGGGCAACGAGGCCCATCACGCGCTGCACGTGGTGCGTGTGCGAGTTGGCGATCCGGTGGCGTTGTTTGACGGGCGGGGGCGTGAGATCACGGGCGAGGTGGCTTCGGTTGGCAAGCGGGAGGTGGTTGTTCAGGCGTTGGAGGAGAGGGAATTTCCGCCGCCGGCACACCGTCTCACGCTGATCCAGGCGTGGCTTCACCGGGACAAGGCGCTCGATTTTGTGATTAAGCACGGGACGGACCTGGGGGTGGGGAGGTTCATTTTTTTCCGGGCGCGGCGTTCGGAACGCAAGCCGAAGTACAGCGAGAAATGGGAACGGGCGGCCATCGAGGCGTGCAAGCAGTGCGGTCGGTTATGGCTGCCGGAGTTCATTGTGGCGGAAGGACTTGAGGAGGCCGTGCGGGAGGCTGGCGGGCAGGTTTTGATTGCGACGAAAGATCTTCACGCGACGCCATTGCGCCAGGCGTTGCACGAAACGTCGGTAGGGTTGCTGGTTGGGCCGGAAGGGGATTTTACGGACGAGGAAACGACTGCGGCGCTGGCCGCGGGCGCGACGCCGGTTTGTTTAGGCACGGCCACATACAGGTCGGAAGTGGCCGCGATAGTCGCGGCGGCATTGATTCAGTACGAACAGGGCGAGCTGGGGCCGCTTCCGCATCCGCGGTAGAGTGCCCGGCGAACGGAGGACAAGATGGCGGAAGATTGTCTGTTTTGCAAGATAGCCGCGGGGGAAATCCCGTCGAAGGAAGTGTATTCGGACGACGAGTTTTACGCGTTCCGGGACATTCATCCGGCGGCGCCGACGCACATCCTGATCGTCCCGCGCAAGCATATCGACCGGATTACGGATGCCGAAGACGGCGACGCGGACCTTTTAGGGCGGATGGTTTTGAAGGCGAACGAGATTGCGGAAGCGGAGGGAATTGTCGGCAACGGGTTCCGGTACGTGGTGAACTGCAACTCGTGGGGCGGGCAGGAGGTGTTCCATATTCACCTGCACATCCTGGGCGGGCGACCGCTGGCCTGGCCGCCGGGTTGATTGGGACGGTTGGCGAGAGGAAGAAGTGTAAGCTCTTGTTAAGAAACGTGCCTGCTCGCGTGATGGGACGTATGGGATGTATGCGGTCAGAGCGGAGTAGGAAGAGGAGCCGAAGATGAACGGATATGTTTCCCTGCTGCTTTTTTTGAGCTGTTTGACGGCTGCGGCCGGCGAGGTTACGGTCGCTTGCTATTACTTTCCGAATTATCACGTTGATCCGCGGAACGAGGCGCAACATGGCGAGGGGTGGACGGAATGGGAGCTTGTGAAGGCGGCGGGACCTCGGTGGCCGGGCCACCAGCAACCGAAAGTGCCTGCCTGGGGATACACGGACGAGGCCGCCCCGGAGGCGATGGCTCAGAAAATCGATGCGGCGGCGGACCACGGGATCGACGCGTTTATTTTTGACTGGTACTACTACGACGACGGGCCTTTTTTGGAACGGGGCATCGAGAAGGGCTTTTTTGGCGCGAGGAACAACTCGCGGTTGAAGTTCGGCGTGATGTGGGCGAACCACGACTGGATTAAAATCCACCCGGCGAAACGGAACGTGAAGCCGGAAGTGCTTTATCCGGGGAAAATCACGCGGGACACCTGGGACAAGATGACGACGTTTCTGGTCAGGACGTATTTCGCGCATCCGTCGTACTGGACCATCGAGGGGAAGCCATACTTCTCCGTCTACGACCTTACGACCTTGCTCAATAGTTTTGGCAGTATGGAAGCGACGCGGGTTGCGCTTGACGAATTCCGCGCGAAATGCGTTGAAGCGGGTCTACCGGGCCTGCATCTGAACGCGGTGGTTTGGGGCCGGGCGATTTTGCCGGGGGAGACGGCTCCGACGGATCCGGCGGAGGTGGTGAAGGCGCTGGGGTTTGATTCGGTTACCTCTTACGTATGGATTCATCATGTCGGTTTGGAGAAATTCCCGGAGAACGATTATCTGTCGATACAGGAGAAGTATCTTGCGTTTGCCGACAAACATGCCGAGAGCATGCCGGCGCCGTATTTCCCCAACATCACGGTGGGGTGGGATTCGAGCCCGCGGACGGTGCAGTCGGACGTTTTTTACGGGGGGGGCTACCCGTTCACGCCCATCATCGGCAACAACACGCCGGAGAATTTTAAGGGGGCCTGCCGGGCGGTGCGCGCCTGGGTGGAAAGCCGCGATATCCAGCCAAAGGTGGTTACGATCAACTGTTGGAACGAGTGGACCGAGGGCAGCTACCTGGAACCGGATAAGGAGAACGGAATGGCTTATCTGGAGGCGATTCGGGAGGTATTTGGCGGAGGGCGGTAGAGCCGTGGGGGGGCTGCTAAAAACGTGCCTGCTTCAATGGTGGGACGATGGGGACAATTGAGACGATTGGGATCGCCGCCACCGCCGCACCGTCGCGCGGGAGCGCGACGGCCACCGAGATGGTTCGTTTTCGGGGAAGGGTTGCCGCTGACGGCGGTGGAAGCCGGATTACTTGGACGATTGCGGTTTTTTTGAGCGGGGGTTGGGGAAACTGTACACTTCTAAGAGTGGTTTTTGAGTTTTGAAATTCCTGCATATCTGGTTGCCGATGAGTAAAAAGCTGTTGACAGTTGCCGCGTTGATGCTGCTTGCGGGCGCGGTTGGGATTGGGGTTTACCTTCGCGTGCGTGGGCTTGACAAGCGTCCGATGCATTGCGACGAGGCGAATCACACGATTAAGGCGGGGATTCTGTTTGAGCAGGGGGAGTACGAGTACGATCCGAAAGATTTTCACGGGCCGACGATTTATTATCTGGCGTGGCCGTTGGTTTGGCTGGGCGGCGCGGAAGATCTAAGCGAAACGAACGAGACGATGTTCCGGCTAGTTCCGGCTGTTTTCGGGATAGCGTTGATCCCGGTGGGCCTGCTGGTTTTGGACGGACTTGGGCTTTGGGCAATTGTCGTGGCGGCGGTGTTGACGGCGGTGTCGCCAGCGATGTCGTTTTACAGCCGGTATTACATTCAGGAAATTCTCTTCGTTTTTTTCACGTTCGGTGCAATCGCCAGCGGCTGGCGTTATTCGCGTTCGTTGCGGCAGGGCTGGATGTTGGCGGCGGGGTTTTTCGTGGGGCTGATGCAGGCGACGAAGGAAACGAGCGTGCTGGTGTACGCGGCGATAGCAGCGGGCCTGCTGGTGGTGGTTATCACGAACTGGTGGCAGGACCGGCCGCCGATGAAGGCGTATTTGAAAGGGTCGCACGTGCTTTGGGGTGTGGTTGTGGCGGTGGTGGTCTGGGCGTTTTTCATAACGGGGAATTTCACGAACCCGCGCGGTCTGGTCGACGGGGTGACTACGTATTTCAGCTATTTGCAGCGGGCCGACGGGGCGGGATTGCACGACAACCCGTGGGACTACTACCTGCGTACGCTTCTCTACGCGAAACTGGGTCCGGGAGTTTGGTGGAGCGAGGGCTTAATTTTGGGCCTGGCTGCGGTGGGGGTGCTGGCGTCGTTCCGTAAACGGCTTGCGGGGATGGATATCCGGCTGGTTCGGTTTCTGGCTGCGTACACGGTGGTGCTGACGGCGCTGTATTCGGTGATCCCCTACAAAACACCCTGGTGCCTGCTGGGTTTTCTTCACGGGATGATCCTGCTGGCCGGGGTGGGGCTGGTAGCGCTGGTGCGTGGGCTGCGGTGGCGTCCGTTGCAGGTGTTGGCGGTTGCGGCGTTTGCGGCGGGGGCGGCGCACCTGTACTGGCAGTCGGAGTTGGCGAACGGCCGTTACCAGGCGGACACACGGAACCCTTACGTCTACGCGCACACGTCTTCGGATTTTCTGCGGCTGGCCAGGCGGCTCGAGGATTTGGCGGAGGTGTCGCCGGCGGGGCATAAAATGCTGATCAAGGTGATGACGCCGGATTGCTGGCCGCTGCCGTGGTATACGCGGAAGTTCGACCGGGTTGGATATTGGAACGAGCCGCCGGAGGATATCGAGGCGGACGTGATCGTGACATCGGTGAATCGCGAACCGGAGTTGAGGAAAAAACTGGATGGGCGGTACCAGGTTGAACATTACGGGATTCGGCCGGAAGTGCCGATAAGCGTTTTCATCGAAAAGGGGCTGTGGGAAGATTTTTTGAAGCGTCAAGCCGAACTGACGCCGAGCAAAAGCTGATGGCGGAAAAGGACTATTTCGCGTTCAAGTACGAGGCGATGACGGCGCCGTGGGAGATCTTGGTGGATGCGGAAGGACAGGACGAGAAGTACGCGGGGCAGGCGGCGGCGGCGGCGTTTGCGGAAGTGGACGTGGTCGAGGGGGCGTTAAGCCGGTTCCGGGATACGAGCGACGTGGCGCGCATCAACGCGGCGCGGGGCGGTACGGCGGTGCGGGTGGGGTTGCATACGATGCAGTGTTTGCAGGCGGCGGGAAAAGCGCATGCGGACACCGGGGGGCTGTTCGACGTGACAGTGGGTCCGCTGATCCTGGCGTGGCGAAACGCGGACAAGACGCCGCGGACGCCGTCTATGGAGGAGTTGGCCGCAGCGCGCGCGCGGGTGGGGATGGATTTGCTGGAGCTTGACGGGAAGAACATGACAGTTACGCCGAAGGTGGACGGGGTGACGGTGGATTTGGGCGGAATCGGGAAAGGTTACGCGGGGGACGTGGCGTGCGGCCTGTTGCGTGAGTGGGGTATCGAGCGGGCGCTGGTGAGCGCGGGCACGAGCACGGTGGTGGCGATGGATGCGCCGCAGGGAAAAGAGGGCTGGCCGATAGGAGTCGGGGGCGTGGGAGCGGAGCCGGAATCGCCGTACACGCTGGCGCTCAAGAACGAGGCGCTGAGCGGTTCGGGGGAGTTTGCGAAGGGGAGCCATATTATCGACCCGCGCAAGGGCCGGCCGGTGACGGGGCGGCTTTCGGCGTGGTCGTTGTGCGGGGAAGGCGCGATGGCGGACGCGCTGTCGACGGCATTTGTGATTATGGAGAGGGAGAAGATCCGGGCATTGGTGGAGGCGCGAGAGGGGGTTTCGGCGATGATCGCGGAGAGTCGGGGTAAGGAGATTGTGCGGGAGCGATTCGGCGAGTGGCCGGGATTGGAGGCAAGGCCCCCGGATAGCTGAAGCTCTTGAAAAGGACGCTAAAGCGCCCTTTAGTAATATTAGTAACCCACCAGTACACCCCGTCTGAAGGCGGGTGCAAAGAGGAGCCGGCTGAAAGCCGGCTGAAGCGTGTGCCGGCTAAAGCGTGTGCAGGCTAAGGCGTGTGCAGGCTGAAGCGTGTGCAGGCTAAAGCGTGTGCCGAAAATAGGCGGCGCCGGTTGTGGGACAGCACCTTGGGATAACGAGACGATTGAGGCTTGGGAAGGAGGCCGGATGCGGGTTGGGCTGATAGTTTTTGCGTTGATGGTTTTTTGCCTGGGCGCTGTGGGGGAGGTTGCGGGGGTGCTTCAGGCGGGGCTTCCAGGTGAGGATGCTGGGTTGGTGGAGGGGTTGAAGGGGGCGCTGGGGGAGGCGGGTTACGCGGTGGAGCGGGTTGATGCGGCGGGGGTTTGCGGGGATCTTTCGGGGCTTGATTTGCTTGTTCTGCCGGACGGGTCGACGTTGCCGGTGGATTCGGTTGGGCCAATCGAGGCGTACCTGCGCGGTGGCGGGGACGTCATCGCGCTGAATGCGCCGCTTTGGCGGACGCTGCTGATCGAGGTGGAGGGCAAATGGCTTTCGCGCGAGGAGTATGCGCGGGCGAATGCGGCGGAGTTGCCGGAAAACGTGTTGTTTGATTTTGCACCGGGCTCAACGGACGGCTGGGTTCGTTCCACGGACGAACCGGGCGCCGAGGCGATGTACGAAACCGTGGCCGGGGGGCCTGGGCCGGGGCGGCGGTCGCTGCATGTGCGGTTGAGCGAGTACCGGGGGTGGGACACGTTCGGGCCGGAGGCGATCGAGCGGCCGTTTCCGGAGGGACACACGCTGACGGTGTTCGCGGCGAAAGGCGGGGCGGACACGCACGCGCTGTCGGTGGAGTGGCGGGAAAAAGACAACTGCCGGTGGATTGCAACGGTTCCGCTGACGACGGAATGGCGTCAGTACGTGCTGGCGCCGGAGGATTTCAAGTTCTGGGAGAGCGATCCGGCGCGGCGGAAGGATACGTTTCGGCCGCAGAACGCGGCCACGGTGCGGGTGGGCCTGGCGCTGACGCACACGGGGCCGGGCGGGCTATCGCAGGCGTATTGGTTGAGCGGCTTCGGCACGTCGCCGATGACGGCGGAACGGGCGAGGCTACTTGCGGAACCGCAGATTCCGAAACTGGACGGACTTGCGCCGGGGTACAAGTTTTTCGATTCGACGGGCGTGGCAGAGTTGGTTGGCGCGGCGAACGGCGGGGTGGACTTGCCCGGAGCGGCGGCGGTACGTTCGGTGCATCCGCGGCCGACGGGAGGCGGTTTCGACAAGGGGCGCGGGTGGCGGTGGATTCCGCTGGTTGAGGCGCGGTCGACGGCGGGCGAGTGGCGGGGCGCGCCGGGAGCGCTGATGGCGCATGCCGGAGGCAATTGGAAAGGCGGGCAGTGGGCGTCGTTTGGCGTGGAGGGGCCGGAGTGGTACCGGTCGCGGGCTGCAATGAACATGCTGGGCGGTGTTGCGGGCCGGATGCGGCGTGGGTTGTATATCGTGGACGGGGGCGGCAATTTTTATACGTACTTCGAGGAACAAGAGCCGCGGGTCGGGTTGCGGGTTGCGAATTTGGCAGCGCGGGAACAGCGAGCGACGGCGCGGGTAGTCGTGACGCCGACAAAAGGAGGCGGGGGTAAGCCGGTTTTTGTGAAGGAATGGCCGGTGGCGGTCGAGCCGGGTAGCGAGACGCGGGTCGAGGCGGTTTGGCGGCCGGATCGTTGGCACGACAAGGGCTACCTGGTGCGGGCAGAGTTGTTGCAGGATGGGCGGGTGATCGATTCGGTGTCGCACGAGATTCACGTTTGGCGGCCGAAGAAGAAAAAGCGTTTTGTGACGGTTGAAAACGGGGATTTCGTGCTCGACGGCGAACGGTGGCGGGCGCACGGGGTGAATTATATGCCGTCGACGGGCGTCGCAACGGAAGATCATGCGTATTTTGAGTACTGGCTGGGTGCGCGACCCTACGATCCCGTTGTGATTGATCGTGATCTCGACCACATCGTTGATATGGGGCTGAATTCGGTGAGCATTTTCCTGTACCGGCGGAGCATGGAGTCACAGAACCTGCTGGATCTGCTACGGCGGCTTGAAGAGCGGGGGTTGAAGGCGAACCTTTCGCTGCGGCCGGGGACACCGGTGGATTTCGAGTGGGATAGCGTGCGGGAGATGATCGAGTATTACCGGCTTGCGGAGAACGACACGGTTTTTGCGTACGACCTGGCGTGGGAACCGATGTGGATGTTTCAGAAAGACCGGCGGCGTTGGGACGCGGATTGGGAGGCGTGGGTTGTAGAGCGGTACGGCTCGATCGAGAACGCGGAGCGGGACTGGGGCTGGCCGATTCCGCGCGACGAGGCGGGGGCCGTTACGAATCCGCCGACGGAACATACCGACGAGGACGGGGAGTGGCGGGGGATGGTGGCGGCGTACCGGCGGTTTCTGGACACGCTGCTTTACAAGTACTACAGCCGCGCGCGGCGGCTGGTGCGGTCGGTGGATTCGAACCACCTGGTGAGTTTCCGGATGACCGAAGCGGGCAATCCGACGATGAGCTGGCGGGGGGTTATGCCGTATGACTTTCCGTACCTGGCGGCGGCGGTGGACATTTTCGAGCCGGAGGCTTACGGGCGAATTGGGGATTGGGAGCGGGTCAAGCCGGGGTGGTTCGAGTACGAGTACGCGCGTTGGGCGGGGCCGGAACTGCCCGTAATGTGGGCGGAGGCGGGTGTAAGCGCGTGGGACCTGGGGCCGATGCGGAGCACCGAGGAGAAGCTGGCGTTCCAGGGCGAGTATTTTGGGCATGTTTACCGGATGCTGATTGCCAGCGGGGCGGACGGGATCTTCTGGTGGTGGTACCCTGGCGGGTTCCGCGCGAACGAGCGGAGCGACTACGGGATTATCAACGCGGACGGGTCGGATCGGCCGGTAACGCGGGCGATCCGGGAGCATGCGAAGGCGTTTGTGAATGGTCCGGCGGCGCGGGAAATCGACTATTGGATTGAGATTGACCGTGACAGGCGGGCGGACGGCGTGCCGGGAATTTACAAGCTGGCCGGCGATGAGTTTTGGGAAGCGATCGAGGCGGGGCGGGCGCCGGGGTTGAAGACTAAGGGCACGGGGACGACTTCGGCGGATTGTCCGCCCGAGGCGGTTGGCGGTACGGCTTGCGACGGGACGAAGCCGCCGAAGTATCTGGATGCGTTTATCGACGCGGTTCGGGTGGTGGAAAACAGCGGGCGGTTTGTCGAGGTCGAGGTGACGAACCTGGGCGAGGCGGAGTGGGTTAAGGAGGGGAAAGGGTCGATATGCCTGACGGTTGCGGGAGAAGATGGAGTTGCGCGGGTTTCTCTTTCGGAAGACGTGCCGCCGCGGAAAAGGACGGTTTTCTTGTTGCCCATGCCGAAAGGTCAGGTACAATTGGGGTTTGACTGCCAGGGGCGAACTCCGTTTGGGCCGAAGATGTTTTTTCAGCCTGAGGAATGCGAGTAGAAAGCCTGCTGCGAACCCCGTCGCGCGGGAGCGCGATGGTCACCAAAGAAGTTATTTCATGTACAAGAATGTGTTCAGGGGCGGAGAAAGTTTTTGCGCCAGCCTGTCGTTGAAAAGCATACTGTCCGTTCAAGGAGCCTTATTGCTTAAGCCGGAACAGAACGAGATTGTCCAGCCAGGACCGTATGACGACTTAATTCTGCCTTCCCGTAGCCAGCACCCTTTGTGGCGGCAAGTGCTGCTTTTCGTGGGCGCGGTTGTTTTCATGGTGTTGGGAATCGTGTTCTGGCTGATTCCGATCGTCACGGGGATTCCGTTTTGGATCGTGGCGTTTATCATGCTGGCGATGGTGAGCCACCGGGCCCGGCGGGGCATTAACTGGTTTGACCGGAAGCTGCCGCGGCGTGTGCGGGTAGCGTTGCGCCATGGGCGCGACCGGGTGCATCAGTGGCGGGAGCGGTGGACGGCGAAGTAGCGGCGGCTGTGTGGGACGATTGGGACAGTTGAGACGATTGGGGCGATTGGGATCGCAACCACCGCCCGGTCCGGGGCTTCAAAAAACTGCCTCACCCGAGGCTTGGGATAATACCGACGGGATTGCCGCGTCGGCATTCCGCTATCGCTTCATGCCTACTCGCAATGACAGGTGGAGGATCGGGTTTGCGCCGACCGGAGATGGTCGGACGTCGGCATTCCGCTATTGCTTCATGCCTCCTCGCAATGACAGGTGGAGGATTGGGATTGCATTGCATGTTTTTCCCGGAATCGCTGCCGGAGGCGGTGCGGGCTCGCAAGGACAGGTGGGGGGTTGGCTTTTATTTTTCGTTTTTCAGTTTTGGCCTTGGTGGGCCTTTGTAGGGTTCGGCTCCGAGTTGGAGGTTGCGGTTGGGGACGGTGGTGAGTTTGGGATCGTTGGTTTTTGGCGGGGAGATCATTCCGTAGTAGCGGCCCATCCAGTATGCATCGAGCCAGCCACCAGGATCCGCCACGACTTTTCCTTCGCCGTAGCCGCCGTCGAGGCGCATGAAATCGCCGTCCCAACGGTTGGGCTCGGTTTCGCGCGGGCTGAGAGGTTTGATGCGGCCGGCATAGGCGCGGTATCCGTTTGGGGTATGGATGTCGTCGCGGTGGGAATTTGAGAATGAGATCCGGCGCAGGTCGAGGGGCCATTCGCGGAGATGTGCGACGGCGCGGTCGAGCTCGCAATCGTTGCCGGTGACGGCGCCGTAGATGAAGTTGAACCAGGGTAGGGCTTCGATGCGCTTGATTTCCCAGCTTCTTTCGAGGCTGCGCAGCCAGATGCTGCGGAGTTCGGGGTCGGTTTCGTACTGCGTTAGGGTGTAATAGGCGTAAAAGGCGAGGCGGTCGTCGAAATGTGTGATTTCGCCGGGATGGAACGCCAGTTTCTGGCGGAGAATATCGGGAAAGTAGTTCCAGCCGACGAGTTTCCGCTTTGCATTGTCAAATTTCTTATCACCGGTGAAGTGGAAGGCGGTGGTGACGTAGTTGAAGGCTTCCATGCCGTTTAAGCCACGGGCGTAGTAGCCGTATGGCGTTTGGAGGTATTCGGGGTCCCAGCGGGCCCACCGGGTGGGCTTGCCGTCGACGTCGCGCAGGAAAAAGCCATTGTCGACGATGTGGCCGATGACGCGGTGGAGGTGTTCGGTTGCCCACCCGCGCTCTTCGTTGTTTGCGACAAGGCTGAGGAAGATCGAGGTTTCGTACACGTGGGCGTCGGTTTCGTCGCTTGACGTGTCTCCTTTCCATTCCCACCTGCCGTCGGGCGTGGGATGCCATTCGGCGGGAAGGCCGCCGGAGCCGTGCCCGGCTTTGAGGCATTTCTCGCCGACGGCATATATCGAGCGCGCGGGAAACCCATCGATGGGGGTGATTTCTTCGCTCCATTTGACGCACTTCATCATTTCGAGCGCCGCGGCGCGCGCCTCGGGATTGCCGGTGACGGCGAATTCGAAACATTTCGCGGCCATGTAGTGGCTGCTGTAGCCGACGTCGTTGTCGCTGACCTCGCGCAACCATTCTCCATCGACGAGGAAGAGAGTGTGGATAAAACCGAGGCGTTTCTGTCCCCATTCATCGAGCCAGCGCTCGTAGTAGGCAGCTTTCCTGGCGAGGGTGAACGGTTCGTAAGCGATAACGCCGAGGCCTTCGTCGGTGGCGATGTAGGCGGTGTCGTCGCTGCATGCGATGGCGTTGACCTTGTCGCCGGGGAGCCATCGCGGCTTGCCGAAGTAGTGGTATTCGCCGTTGGTGTTGCGGATGGCCCCTCGGGTGGCGCCGATCCAGAGGTCGCGGCCGAATCCGCGGGCGAGGCAGGTGGTGTCTTCGTAGCAAAGCCCGTCTTCGCCGCGAATGGGGTACCACGTCATGCCGCGGAGGACGCCGATGCCTTCATTCGTGGCGACGTAGAGGCGGCTGCCGCGGGCGAGGATGTCGCGGACGGTGCAGCCATGTTCAAGCTGCCCCCAGTCGGCGATCTGTTCGTAACGGAACCTTGCGCGTTCGGCGACGCCGATTTTCTTGCCATCGTGAACGTAGAGCGTGCCCGAGTATGATTCGACTCCTTGGAGGTTGCCGCCGCCTTCGGCGATGACCTGGGGCCGGCCTTCACCGAGTGCGTAGAGCGAATCGCCGGACGCCACAATGACTTGCCCGTTGTGCAGGCAGAAATCGGCCGCCTTCAGGTTGGCCGCCTTGCGCAGGCCGTCAGCATCGAGCTGCCATACGGTATCCGCCGCGGCGAGCCAGAGTGCGTTGGCCAGGGTTTTCATGCGGGTGACGCCGGTTGGCGCGTTTTCGACAGGCGCCAGCTTTTCGCCCGCGACCGTGTACAGCCGTTCGGCGTCGGCGACATACGTTTTGCCGTCGAACACTGTCACGGCGGTGAGGGGAGCGTCGGTTTTGATATGGCTGCCGACCTCCTGGAGGTATACTTCGTCGGCAATTGGTTGCCACAGGGGGTTGTCGGGTTTTGGCAACTGGGCCAGGGCGGGCAGAGCAAGGAGGCAAGATATGAGGAAGAAAAACCGTTGCATTGAACATCCCTCCATTCGGGTTTTCAGGGACATAATAGCGAAACGGCATTGTTTTTGACAGGATAACGGGATTGACAGGATTGGGAACGTTTCTGACGCTCGGTTGGCGGCTGAGGCGGGCGGCGCGGCTTTAAATGGGACGATTGGGACAGTTGAGACAGTTGGGACCGCCGCTACGAAAACGGCCTGCCCAGAGGGTCTAAGACGTCCAAAAGCGCATCATGCCCGCGAGCATTCCGGCGGCGCGGGCGATATCGCGCAGTAATGCGACGGCGGCGAAGGCGTAGATTCGGGGGTCGCCGCTGCGTTTTACCATCCGTTGGGCCAGCGGGGCTCGAACGAGGGCGTAGGCAGCCAGGATCAGGAGGGCCAGGATTGTCGCCGGTGGTCCGACCACCGCCTGCGCGGGCAGGGCCGCGATGAACATCAGCGCGAGCGGCGGCGCGGTGAGGTCGAGGGCGCTGGCGTATTGGTCACCGGTGCGGGCGCGTCGGGGGTGTTTGCGGTAGAGTTTCATGCGCCAGTAGCCGTGGCTGGCCTGCGTGCGGAGGTACGGCCAAAGGCGGGTGGGATGGTGGTGGGCAACGATGGCGCCGGGTTGAAACCTGAGGCGGCCGCCGGCGTCTTGGAGGCGGTATGCCAGGTCGTTGTCTTCGGCTGAAGCGCGGGAGAAGGTCTCGTCGAAACCGCCGACGGCCTCGAAGGCCTCGCGTTTGTAAGCCACGTTGAACGAGCCGAGGAAATCGACGTACTCGCCGCAGCGGTCGTGGCGGGCTTGGATTTCTTCGTGCAACATGCGCGCGAGCAACGATTTGGGCTCGGCATTGGCGTAGGTCCCCCCCACTCCGACGACGCCTTCTTGGAAATCTTCCAGCAACCGCTCGATCCAATCGGGCCGCGGGATGCAGTCGGAGTCGGTAAAAGCGAGCACATCGCCGGTTGCACGGGCAGCGCCAGTGTTGCGAGCGGCGGCGGGCCCGCGGTTTGCCTGGTGAATTACCGCGACGCCCGTAAACTGTTCGACAATCTGTCTTGTCCTGTCGGTCGAGCCGTCGTCGACGACGATGATTTCGCAGTCGGGATGCGTTTGTTGCAGGGACGCTTGCAGGCATTCGGCGATTGTGCGCTCGGCGTTGCAGGCGGGAATGACGATCGAGACGCGCATGCGGTTACCTCAATCCGGCCGCAACGCGCTCGACGCATTCGCGCACGGCGCCGATGAGGCGGTCTCGGGCGGGCTTATAATTCTCGGGCACGGGCGGTGGCATTGCGCAGGCCTCGTCGAGATCGTCGATGTCCAGCACGAGCCGGCCCCATCCGCGGGTTTGCACGGCTTTTGCGACATCGAGCTGGTGGTCGTTCATGTGCTCGTTGAACTTTTTCAGGCGCGGCACGACGATAAGGGGGCGGCGCGCGCGGAGCGCGTCCATTACGGAACCTATGCCGGCGTGACAGACAATCACGCGGGCATCGCGCTGGAGGGCGAGCACTTCCTCGCGGGATTTGAAGTCGAAATGCTCGCAGTTTTTGGGGTAGGTGCGGCCGAGGCCGGTCTGGATGCAAACGAGTTCGCCGGTTTTGCCGGCGATTTCGTCCATCTTGCGGATCAACCTCGGGAAATCGAGAAACATCGTGCCCACGGTAACGTAAATGACGGCCTTCTCCCGCGTCTGGCACGCCGCATCGCCGCAAGAAGCTCCGGCTGGAGACCCTCCGGGGCGTTTTCCGTTGGGCGGCGGGTCTTCGTCAATGAGGCTGCCGCGGAACACGGCGCGGGGGCCGTATGCATCGAGCAGTTCGGGCCATTGGACGAAAAAGGTGTCGGCCAGCCAATACATGATACGACCGGTAAACGAGGGGTGGGTTACTTGCGCGCCGCACTCGATGTAAACCACCGGCACGCGCATCAGTTTCGCAACCAAAACCACGGGTATTGCGATTTCGGCGCCGGTGCTCACGACGAGGCCCGGCCGTTCGCGCCGGAACAGCCGCCACACGCGGAAAAGGTTCTTCAAGAACTCGATCGGGTTGCGCGCCATGTTGGGCACGAGGTGGACGTTGGGCAATTGCCGGGTGGTGTCTGCGTCGTAGCAGAAGTAGAACGTGTCGTGCCCGGCGAAAGCCTCCGCCAGTTCGAGCATCTCGGTAAGGTGGCCGCCGTGCGAGCAGGCCAGACAGATTTTGATTGGCGCTTTTGGTGATGCCACAACGATCATTCCATTAGCACAAGCTTAATGGCGCCAGTATAACAGTTGGCAGTTGGCAGTGGGCAGTGGGCAGTGGGCAGTTGGCAGTGGGCAGCAGCTCCACGAACAACTGTCAACGGCCAACGGCCAACTGTGAACTCCTGACGCTTTCGGTATAGAATTCGGGCATGAGGTGTTTTACCCGTCAGCCGGTAGTGCAAGCAGAAGCCGTGATTCTTGCCGCAGCGGTTTGTGCAGCGGTTTTGTTGGGCGTGATCAACCTCGGCGCAACGAGCCTTTGGCATGACGAGGCGGTGCAGGTGCATGTGGCGAAGAACCTGCTGGAGACGGGGCGGCCTTTGTTGCCGAGCGGGCATTTTCATCCGGTAGCGCCGGCGTATAACGCGTTGATGGCGGCGTTCATCGGTGTATTCGGCGATTCCGAAAGGGTGGTGCGGTTACCGGCGGCGCTGCTGGCGGGGGTAAACGTGTTGCTTACGTTTCTGCTTGTGCGGCCTTTGCTGGGGCGGGCGACGGCGCTGGTTGCGGCGGTGGCGCTGGCGTTGTCACCGTGGAACGTGGCGTGGTCGCGCGAGGCGCGGTTTTACACGATGCACCAGACGAGCTACCTGCTGACGCTGATAACGGTGTGGCGGATGACCGAAGCATCGAGCAGGCGCGGGCGCGCCGGGTGGGCGGCAGGCGCGGCGGGCGCATACCTGCTGGGACTTGGGACGTCGCTGCATTCGGTGGTGTTTGTGGCGCCGGTTGCGGCTTACGCGTTTTTGATGGCGGTGTATCAACGGCGGTTTCGCTCGCGTTGGACGGCGTGGTGCGCCGGGGCTGTCGCGCTCGGGTTTGCCACGATGGTGTTCTACCGCCTCACGCTGCCGAAAGGAGACGCCGACGCGATTTTCAAGGCGGCGGGGCTGGGCCTGCAGTTGGGCGCGTCAAACACGCCGGTTTTGTACTACCTCGACTGGTTGCGGCAGAACCTTGGGACAGGCTTCTTTATTCTGGCGCTGGCAGGGACGTTGCTCATACTGTTCAGAGAGGGACGCCGCGGCGTGTTCGCGGCGCTGGCGTTTTGGACACCGGTGCTGGCGCTTTCTTTCCTGCTGGCGTACCGGATTCACCGGTTCACGTTCTTTGCCTACCCGCTGTATGTGGCTCTGTTTTCGTACGCGGCTGTGGCGGCCGTGCGGTGGTTCGTGGCAAAAATGAGGACGTTGCCCTTTTTTTCGCTTTCTTTGGAAACAGGCAAGGGCAGGTTTGCGAAAAAAAGGGCAACGTCCCCATTTTTGGTCTGTGCGACAATCGTTTTAGTTGTTTTTAGTGCGCGGCTTGGCCTTTCCGGGGCGTACCTTCTGGGCGACACGATACGCACCGTCAGCGGCGCCGATATCACGCTTGCGACGCGGCACCCGCAGTGGCGGAAGCCTTGCCTGTACGTGAAAGAGCGGCTCGAGCTGGGGGATGTGGTGGTTAGCTCGACCTGGGTGACCGCCAATTACTACGTGGGCCGCGTGGACAACTGGTATCCGAGCCGGCATTTTGTGGCGGAGACGTGGGAAATCGGCAGCACGGGGCTGCGAGATATCGAGGAACTTGCTGCGTATGTGGCGGAGCATCCGCGGGGGTATTTGATCGTCGAGCTTTTCCGGTTTTTTCATTTCGATCCGGAACACCCGGATGTGGCGTGGGTGAACGAACATATGACGCTGGTCGAGGAGGCGTGTTCGGGGGACGTGCGGGTGTATCGGTGGGGCATGGATTCGGGAAAGGATTAGCAGCCCGTGGTAAAAGTCATCGTGGGCTGCGCGCGGATGTTTCATAAGAAAACGCTGAAGCGCGCGAGAAGAGCGCTAAAAGCGCCCTCTTGATATTATGGCCACCGAGACGCCCCGGCTGAAGCCGGGCGCAAAGAGGAGCCGGCTCGAAGCCGGCTAAGTCTTAGCAGGTTGGGCGCTTGCAGAATGTAGTTTGAGTTCGGTTATGTGGCCTGTGCTGTCCTCTGAGCCGTTTTGGGCTTTACAGCAACTGCCCGTGGTTTTCCGCTACTTTTTTGAATGCGGCGGCGGATTGTTCGATGGCCTGTTTGTCCATCTTTTTGAACCACGGAATTCCGAAACAGATTTGGGCAATCCGCAGCGAAACGGGCAGCGCTTCAGGGGGCTGGCGCACGTCGCGTTCGGAATGGGCGATACGGGTGGGTTTGCCGTGGCCGTAGATGTCGCAGTCGTTGAGAACGGGGTGAACGTGCATGGGCGTGTTTGCGCCGGGCGAGGTTGGGCATCCTTCGGCGGTGACGGCTTCGCAGAACCTGCGGATGTCGAGGCCGCCGATTTCGTCGGCGCGGTAGAGGCCGCGGGCGTTGTACCACCCGCCCATGGTCGAGCCGGAGTCTTTTGGCGGGCGGTGGGGGCGAATGCCGGGGCAGCCTTCGAGCAGGTCCCAGAAGTAATTCATGGCTTCCTGGATGCGGGTGGCGCGCTCGTCGTAGCGGCGCAACTGAGTACGGCCCAGGGCGGAAGCGAGTTGGTTGGCGCGGTATTTCTCGCCGCTGAGGGGGTAACCTTTGAACTTCACCAGTTCGGGGTACGTGAGTTCGTCGTGGCGGCGGTAATGGCCGAACGCGATCGCCCGCTCGTATACGAGCCGGTCGTTCGTGGCGAGCACGCCGAGTTCGCCCGCGGCCAGCGATTTGGCCGACATGCAGGACATCGCGCTCACGTCGCCGAGCGTGCCGGCCATGCGGCCCTTGTACCGCGTGCCATGGGCGTGCGAGACGTCTTCGATAACGCGGAGGCCGTGCTTTTGGGCGATTTCGTTGATGGCGTCCATGTCGCAGGGGTAGCCGGAGTAGTGGACGACCATGATGGCCTTGGTACGGGGGGAAATCCAGCGCTCGATGTCGTTTGGATCGATGCAGAGCGTTTCGGGGTCGATGTCGACGAACACCGGCGTGGCGCCCAGCAGGTACGCCTGCAACGACGAAGCCCAGTACGTCATGCTCGGGCACAGCAGCTCATCCCCCACTCCGATTCCGACGGCAAACATGGCGGCGTGCAGGGCGGCTGTGCCATTGCAGTGGCCGAGGCAATAGTCGCATCCGATCCAGGCGGCGAACTCTTTCTCGAACTGTTTTGTAACGTCCAGTTCCGACATCGTCCCCGCCCGCAACACCTCGAGGACGGCGGCTTCGTCTTCTGCCGTCACCTCCGGCCATTTTGTCGCGGCTGCCAAGTCAACCGAGACAGCTTTTGGGCCGCCCAACAGCGCCAGTTTTGCACTCATTCGCATTTTCCTCCCTGTTGAGCAAAATCGTAGCACACTTGCTTACGGTTCTTGAAAAAGTAAAAATGCCTTGGGAGCGGTTGCACGAGACGCACGAGGTTAACAGGAGACAGTGAGACGCTTATGGGCTGGTTAAGAATCTGCGCGGCGGGTATGTTTTTTTGGGGTTGCATGTGTGAAGCGCAAACATCCCCGGAACCTCCCTTGCTTCTGTGGTACGAACAGGCGGCGACGCGGTGGATGGACGCCCTGCCGGTTGGCAACGGGCGGGTCGGCGGCATGATATTTGGCGGCACGGAATGCGAGCGGGTTGCCTTGAACGAATCCACGGTATGGTCGGGGGCGCCGGACTTGCACGCAAACCCCGCCACTCTTGAACACCTCGATGAAATAAGGGCGGCGCTGTTTGCCGGCCGGTACGCCGAAGCGCAGCAGATGGTGCGGAATTATGTCCTAGGCCGGAAGGGCAATTATGGGACGCACCTGCCCGTTGCCGACCTCCTGCTTCGTTTTCACCACGCAGAAGACGAGTGGCGCGGCTACCGCCGCGAATTGGACCTCGACACCGCGACAGCGCGCGTTGAGTATACGGTCGGCGAGACAGAGTACCACCGGGAAGTTTTCTGTTCCAACGTCGATCAAGTTCTCGTGATACGGTTGACCGCGAGCAAGCCCGGCCAGATTTCATTCGATTTGACGATTGACGCGGGAGATAAACCGGCCGAGGTACAGGTCGAGGGAACCGACACGCTTGTTGTTCGAGGCCGGGCGTTCGAAAACAGGCAAAGCGACGGCAAATGCGGCGTTGTGTTCCGCGGCGAAGTTAAAGTGGCAGCCACTTCCGGCAAGGTTTCCGCCTCGGAAGACGCGATTCGGGTAAGAGGCGCCGACGCCGCCGTTTTGGTTGTAGCGGTCAACACGGACTTCGGCGGGCGCGATCTTGAAGCGCTTTGCAGGGAGCAGCTAAAAGCGGTTGCGGCCAAGCCCTATGAGCAACTTATCGAAGCGCATGTTGCCGACCACCAGCGGCTGTTTCGCCGGGTGCAAATCGATCTGGGTTCCAACGAGGCGGCCTCGCTGCCGACGGACCGGCGGTTGGAACGACTGAGAACAGGCGAGACCGATCCGCAACTGGCCGCCCTTTTTTTTCAGTACGGGCGCTACCTCATGATTGCCGGATCGCGCGAAGATTCGCCGCTTCCGATGAATCTGCAGGGCATCTGGAACGATAACCTTGCGTGCAACATGGGCTGGACGTGCGATTTTCATCTCGACATCAACATCCAACAAAACTATTGGCCGGCCGAGTTGTGCAACCTTTCGGAGTGCCACGAGCCGCTGTTCGATTTTGTTGAAAACCTGCGGCGGCCGGGGAGGAAGACGGCGCGTGAGGTTTACGGCTGCGATGGTTGGGTGTGCCACGCCATCACGAACGCGTGGGGTTTCACGTCGCCGGGTTGGGGCGTCGGATGGGGGACGAGCACGACGGGCGGTTTGTGGCTGGCGTTGCACCTGTGGGACCACTACGAGTTCACGCACGACCGGGCCTTCTTGGCCGGGCGCGCCTATCCCGTGCTCAAAGAGGCGGCGGAATTCTTCCTGGATTACATGGTCGAACACCCGGAACACGGCTGGCTGGTGACGGGCCCGTCGCCGTCGCCGGAGAATTTCTTCATCGCGCCGGACGGGAGCCGGTCCAGCGAATGCATGGGGCCGACGTGCGATGCCGTTTTCGTTCGCGACTTGTTCGAACACTGCATCGAGGCGGCCGGCACGCTGGGACGGGACGCCGAGTTTTCAGCGAAGCTCGAACCGGCCCTGGCAAAGCTGCCGCCGTTGCAGATCGGGAAGTACGGTCAGCTGCAGGAATGGCTGGAGGATTACCAGGAAGCCGACCCGCATCACCGGCACACGATGCACCTCATCGCGCTTCACCCAAGCAGCCAGATTACGCCGAGTCGGACGCCCGAGCTTGCCCAGGCGGCGCGAGTTACCATTGAGCGCCGCACGAGCCAGCCGAATTGGGAGGACGTCGAGTGGAGCCGGGCGTGGCTGATCAACTTTTTTGCCAGGCTGGGCGACGCGGAAGAAGCGCACGATAGCGTAGTCACGCTTCTGCGCGAGATGACCGACACCAACATGCTCACTTTTTCCGCGGCCGGAATCGGGGGCGCGCGGGAGAACATCTTCATAATCGACGGCAACATGGCGGGCACGGCGGGTATTGCGGAAATGCTGCTGCAAAGTCACGAGGACGCGATTCGTTTGTTGCCCGCACTTCCCAAAGCCTGGGCGAACGGCGAAGTCCGGGGTTTGCGCGCGCGGGGCGGCTACGAAGTCGACCTTGCGTGGGCCGGCGGGCAATTGAAGAAGGCCACAATCCGCGCCATGCGCGACGGCGTCTGCGCCGTTCGCGCGGCCGAGTATCTCCGGATCGAGCAGAATGGAGAAGAAGCCGAATTCAGCCGGCCTGCGCCTTTGGTTGTGAAATTCGCCGTCAAGGAAGGGGAAGTTTTTGAGCTGTTGCCTTTCTGGCCGCGGAAGGTTGGCGAAGCACCGCCGATCAGAAGCTCTTGGGACGACTTGCTGGCGGGTGTCCTGTCGGCGGAAGACTGGGAGGAACGCCGCGACGTTCTGCGCAGCCGCTATCTCGACCTGATCCGCGATCAGTACAAGCCGGCCGAGCGGCCGCTGCTCGATGTGGAGACGCACGAGTCGGCCGATGTCGAGGGCATCTACACGCGGCATCTGATCAGCTATAACGTTGAGGCGGGTGAGCGGGCGCACGCGTTTCTGGCTATTCCACACGGCTTGAAGGCGCGCGCGCCAGGAATCGTTGTGTTGCACGGCACGTTCGAGCATGGGAAGGAGCGTTCGGCGGGGCTTCTCGACAATCCGGACAAGGCATTCCTGGACCATCTGGCGCGGCGCGGGTACGTGGTAATCGCTCCGGACCATTTCGTGGCGGGGCATCGGATCCCGCCCGAAGGACCGTACGAAACGGGCCGGTTTTACGAGAAGCATCCAGAATGGACGGCCGTCGGCAAATTCACGTATGAGCACTCGATTGCCATCGACGTGCTTTGTTCGCGGCCGGAGGTCGATCCGGAAAACATCGGCGCGCTCGGCCACTCGCTGGGCGGGCACGGGGCGTTGTTTCTGGCGGCGTACGACAAGCGGGTCAAGGCGGCAGCCTGCAACTGCGGGGGTTCGTTTTTCCGCCACAACCCCGGCGTCACGCACTGGGCTCGCGACCGCTGGTACGTTTATTTCAAGCACATCCGGCCGGGCCTGCTCGAGGGCGACCTGCCGCCAATCGACATGCACGAGATTGCGGCATTGATCGCCCCACGCGCGTTCCTCGACGTGTCGGCCCTCAACGACGGCAACGGCGCCACGCAACGCCAGCGTGCATTGATGTGTCTCAAGGTCATGGACGTCTACGAGTTGCTTGGCAAGCCGGAAAACTTCGCGTTTTATATGCACGGCCAGGGCCACAGCGTACCGCATGATTCGCGGCAGCTCATTTTCGCGTGGATGGACAAGCACCTGAAACCGGCTGAAGCCACGGCCACCCGGCTGCTGAATTCCGGGCAGAAGCGGGAATAAGCCCGCTCTACAACCTTCGTTTTCTGTACGCGCAACAAGTTCCGGGAATCCTTCCCCCGCGCCCGTCCGTTAGTAATCATGCGCATGCGAAAGCCTCCGGAGCAACAACTCTTGGAAAAACCGCCTGAAACCCCGTGGCCCCGCTCGCCGCGTTACCAGTCTCTCGATCTTTGGCGGTGTTTCGCCTGCCTGGCGGTGGTCGCATTTCATGCCACGGCCATCTGCTACGACTCAGGCCATACAAATAATCTGTCGGGCCTGCTTGTCGCGATAATGGCGCGCGGTTGGATGGGGGTCCCGATCTTTTTCGTCATCTCGGGCTACTGTATTACGGCGGCGATTGATTCGGCGAAAGGGAAGACGCAGGGCGGGCGAACGTTTTTCTGGCGGCGGTTGAGGAGGATTTACCCGCCGTTCTGGGCGACGCTGGGGTTGACGTTTTTATTTGTGGGTGGGCTGAGAATGCTGAATTTGGGCTATCTCGTGACGGGCCAGTTCGGGCATATTCCGATGATTCCGGAGTGGTCCGACCTTACGCTTCGCAACTGGGTGGGGAATATTGCGCTGGCCGAGATGTGGCGGCACAACATCGACGGGGTGAGCGGCGTAATCATTTTGGGTCAAACCTGGACGCTTTGTTACGAAGTTCAATTTTATGCGGCGGCGGGGCTGCTGCTTGTTTTGGCGCCACGGCGGTATTTTCGGGCGGCCGCGTTGGTGTCGCTAGCCGTGCTGGCTTGCGGGCCACTCGGGCTGGACCGCAGAGGGATGATGTGGGACGGGCGCTGGCTGTTGTTCGCGGCGGGCATCGCAGTGTATTACGCGGTTAATTACGCCGGGCCGCGCGGCAGGCGCGCCATCGCCGCCGGGCTGGTTGCCGGGGTGGTTTACGGGCTTGCGCGCCGGTTTCACATGCTGCCTGGTGCGGTTGAATTTGAATCGCTCAGCCACAGCGAGGCGTTAGCGGCGTTCGTCTTCGCCGTCCTGATGCTGGCCCTGCACCGGCACGACTGCGTGCTGTGCCGGTGGCGCATTTTGCGGCCGTTCATGTTCCTCGGCAAGATTTCTTACAGCATCTACCTGGTCCACTTGCCGATTGTGTTTGCGATCGCCCACGCGCTATACCTCGCCGGCGTGAGGACCCCCGCGCAGACGATCCTGATAACGCTTCCCCTCTGCCTGGCGGCGGGGATTATCTGCGGATGGTTGTTCTACTTGGGCGTGGAAAGCCGGTTCGCCGGCGCGCCCGCAAGGAAGAGAATTACAGATTTGAGATTTGAAACTTGAGATGCAATCTGCGCATACCCGCTACTCTGGAAGCCTTCTTTTTTAAATTTCAAATTCAAATTTCATATCTATGTAAATGGCGCGCCTGCCGCGATTCGAACGCGGGACCCTCGGCTTAGAAGGCCGATGCTCTATCCGACTGAGCTACAGGCGCGCAGGGATGCCTCCCTGAAGATCCTACTATCACGGCGCGTGAAAAGGCAACTTATGTTGTTGAGATTTGTTTAAAAGAGTTTTCCTGCGCCTTGCGCCGGGGCGGATGTGATGATGGCGCCTTTGTAGCCGGTTTGCTCGAAATATTCTTCGAGGAGGCGTTTGCCGAACTCTTCGGCGGCGTCTTTTTCGACAAGGTTGATGGTGCACCCGCCGAAGCCGGCGCCGGTCATTCGGGCTCCGTAGCAGCCGGGGAGGCATCTTGCGGCGCGCGTCATGGCATCGAGTTCGGGGGAGGTGACCTCGTAATCTTCGCGTAGGCTCCGGTCGGAATCGTTCATGAGTTCACCGAGGGCGGCGGCATCGCCGTTTCGCATGGCATCGCAGGCGTTGCGGGTGCGTTCATTCTCGCTGATGATATGGCGTGCGCGGCGGTAGACGTTGTCGGCCATGAGGGTGTGCGCTTCGGCGAGCTCGTGGAGGGTGAAATCGCGGAGGTGCGTTCCTTTCCGCTGGAAGGTCTTAGCCAGGACCGCGACGGCTTCGTTGCACTCGGCGACACGCTCGTTGTACTTGGAGGAGGTCAGGCCGCGGGCCAGGCAGGTGTTTGCGATAACGAAGGTCGCGCGGGGAAAAGATACCGGCACGTGCTCGAATTTTAAGCTGCGGCAGTCGAGGAACAGTGCGTGGCCGGCCTGGCCCATGCGGGCGATGAACTGGTCCATGATGCCGGAATTGAGGCCGAGGAACCTGTTTTCGACGCGCTGGCCGAGCTGGGCGGCTTCGGGGCCGCCGAGACTGAACCCGCCGAGGGTTTCAAACATGGCGAGCGCGGCCATTTCGAGGCTGGCGGAACTGCTGAGGCCGCAGCCGATGGGAACGTCGCCGGTAATCATGATGTCGGCGCCGGTGATGGGTTTACCGAGCTTGGCGAGTTCGTCGGCGACGCCGACGATGTAGTCGAGCCAGGATTCGTGCGGGTTTCGGGCGCGATTATCGAGGCATGTTTCGGCGGAACGGCCGAGCGTGGCGGCGAACGCGTTAAGCGTGTTGTCAGTCCTTTTTCGCGCGAGGATGATGGTTTCGCGTTCGAGCGCCATGGGCATGACGAAGCCGTGGTTGTAATCGGTGTGTTCGCCGATGATGTTAACGCGGCCGGGTGCGCGCACGCCGGTTTCCGGTTCGAAGCCGAAGTGTTCTTTGTAGAGTTGGCCGGCCTGGCCGATGTTTATGCTCATGTTGCTTTTCCTGTGGCGGCGTTGCCGCGATTAAATGGGACAATTGGGACGATTGGAACGATTGGGACGATTGTAAAGCTTCACTCTTCTTATATGTGTTTATCATAGCCATCGGGGTGTTTTTGGCGCCAGTTCCAGGCGTCGCGGACGATGGTTTCGATTTCGCCGCGGGAGGGTTCCCAGCCGAGGATTTTCCGGGCTTTTTCGCTTGACGCGACGAGGCGTTCGGCATCGCCGGGGCGGCGGCCGGTAAAGGCTACGGGGATGTCGCGGCCGGTGACACGGCGGGCGGCTTCCACCACTTCGAGCACGGAATGGCCGCGGCCGTTGCCGAGGTTGCAGCAAGTCGGCTCGCCGGCGTTGCGCAGGTATTGCACCGCCAGCAGATGGGCGTCGGCGAGGTCGACAACATGGATATAGTCGCGGATGCAGGTGCCGTCGGGAGTATCATAATCTTTGCCGTAGATTTGGATTTCTTTTTTGCCTTCCGCGGCGAGCAGAACGTTGGGAATAAGATGGGTCTCGGGATCGTGGGCCTCGCCGTGCGCTTCGGTTGCGCCGGCGGCGTTGAAATAGCGCAAGGCAACCGACCTGAGGCCGTGGGCCCGGCCGTACCATTCAAGCACCTGTTCGATCATTCGCTTGGACAATCCGTAGGGGTTGATAGGCCGCGCGGGCATGTCTTCGGTGATGGGCACGCGCTCGGGATTGCCGTAGACGGCAGCGGTGGAACTGAGGATGAACCGGTCGACGCCGGCATCGATCATGGCGTCGAGTACCGTCATTGCGCCGGCGGTGTTGTTTTGGAAATATTTTCTGGGGTTCTCGCACGACTCGCCGACGGCGATGAAGGCGGCAAAATGCATGACGGTGTCAACCTCGTGGCCAACGAGCGCGTGGCGGACGATTTCGGAGTCGAGGATATCGCCCTGGATAAAGGTTGCGCCGGCGGAGATGGCGCGGCGGTAGCCGGTGACGAGGCTATCAAGCACAACAACCTGCTCGCCTTCATCCAGCAGGCGTTCGACGGCTACGCTGCCGATATAGCCCGCGCCGCCAGTAACGAGGATGCTCATCAGGTTTCTCCTGCCGGATCTGCAGGCAAGCCTACACCACAATGTTCAGCATAACGAATTAAAGGACGTAACAGGCACAAAGGACGTGTCCTTTAAACGATGGCTTTTTCGGTCTCGGGATCAAAGTAATGCGCGCGGTCCATGGCGACATTGAGCGAGTAGGCCTTGTTGACCTCGGGTTCCTCCTCGGACTTTACGCGGGCCGTAACCGTCTGGCCAACGACATTGAGGTACAGATATATTTCCGCGCCCATGGGTTCGACGACTTCGACGTCGGCCGTGATAGAGTTGCCGCCGCTTAATGGCTGCCCGCCGACGCCTTCCAGGTCTTCCGGGCGAATGCCGAACACGACGTTCTTGCCGACGTAAGGTTCGAGCGCGGGGCGGTGGGCGGCATCGACGGCGAGGTCAAAGCTGTTGGACTGGTTGCGCACGTGCAAAGAACCGTTTTCGGCGACGACGCTGGCGTCGAGCATGTTCATGGGCGGGCTTCCGATGAAGCCTGCGACGAACTTGTTGGCCGGCCTGGAATAGAGGGTAAGGGGATCAGCCACCTGCTGAATGACGCCGTCGAGCATGACGACGATCCGGTCGCCCATGGTCATGGCCTCGACCTGGTCGTGGGTGACGTAGATCATGGTAGATTCGAGCCGTGTGTGGAGCTTGCTGATTTCGGCGCGCATCTGTACGCGCAGCTTGGCGTCGAGGTTGGAGAGCGGCTCGTCGAACAGGAACACTTTCGGCTGGCGCACGATGGCACGGCCGACGGCGACACGCTGGCGCTGGCCGCCGGAGAGGGCCTTGGGCTTGCGGTCGAGCAGGTTTTCGATACCGAGGATGTCGGCGGCTTTTCGCACGCGTTCCTGGATTTTTTTCTTGGGGTATTTGCGCAGAATCAGGCCAAAGGCCATGTTCTTGTAGACGGTCATGTGGGGGTAGAGGGCGTAATTCTGGAAAACCATGGCGATATCGCGATCTTTGGGTGGCACATCGTTGACGAGCCGGTCGCCGATGTAGATTTCGCCTTCGGTAATTTCTTCGAGGCCGGCGACCATGCGCAGCATGGTAGATTTTCCGCATCCGGACGGGCCGACCAGCACGACGAATTCCTTGTCTTCGACGACAAGATCGGCGCCTTTTACGGCTTCGACGCCGCCGGGATAGATTTTTTTGACGTTTTTGAGCTCGACTCTAGCCATGAAGGGCCTCCTACTTTGGACGGAGGGAAATGACAACGACCTAATGGATTTATCATATATAAAGCAATCGCACCCGTTCAAACAGTGTCAAGATGCGGCAGGCCCGATGACGAAGTCACTGAACCTTACCCAGTGTTCGTCTTTTTCGGGTCCGTGGTAGCCTTGCAGGCTGACTTTGACGTCGCCGGACAGTTTCAAATCGCCTTCCGCAGAGGTGGTGTATTCCGTCTCGCCCTCCTCTCGGAACTGCGCCCTAAATTTGCCGTCATCGATCACGAGGCGCAGGCGGACGGTCATTTTGGGCGTGGGCTTCTTGCCGGGGACAACCACGAGGTTGCCGTCAACGCGTTCATGCACGAGCTTAAAAACCGGTTTGTTACCTCTGTACAAAGTGATGCCGGCCTGTTCGTATTGTTCGGTTGGGGGCGACAGAAAGGTTACGGTCACTTCGATGGCAATCGGACCTTTGTGCTCGGGAAGGGGCCGCACGAGGGCGTTCCGCACGGTATTTGCGTCGCCGGGACGGAGGTGAATCTCGAGCCCGCCTTCGGCCGTCCGCCAATCGGCGTCCTCGGCGCGCAACCACGACCAGCCGTCTTTCAGATCTCCCTTGAGATCGTCGTCAAACAGAACATCCTTGTCTGCTGTATGCACGGCGGCGGTTGCAATCAGCACGATAAGCAGTGTTCTCATGAGTTTGCCCTCCCTTTTTCTCCAAGTGTTATAAGACCCTTATGACGCGGGCGGCGCTGTACGTCTGGCCGAACATGTCTTTGGTTTTGATTTCGACGGCGTGCGGGCCGGCGCCAAGGCTTGGCAGAACGGCTTTCCACATATGCGGGATTTCCCTGGGCTCGTCGAAGTGGTAGCCGAGCGCCTCGTTCTGGTTATGCCTGTTTTCCCCGTGCATGCGCACGCAGAACGGGTCAAACGTGGAGGTTTGTTCGAGGGGCACCCACTGACCGTCGTCTACGCGCATCTCGACGGTGGATTTTTCCGAGCCGGCGAATACATTCACAAGCACCTCGGTTTTGGCAGTGTCGGCGGCGGCGATTTCGTCGGGCAGATAAACGTTCATCTGGTAATCGGCGGGCCGGCGGGCGGGTTTGTACTCGATTTTGTAGGAGGGCGCGTCGAACGAAACGATGGCGTATCCGTTGGGCCCGCCGTCGTTCATGACTGAGTGGGGCAAGCCGGTTTCGTCGCGCAGGCCGGCCCACCACGAGCCGCACACGGCGCCGCCGACGAAGTGGTGGTGCGGGTTGGGACCTTTCCATCCGCTGGATTCGTCAAAGAAGACGTGGAACATGGTGTGGGTGTGTGCGGCAGCGGAAAAGGTGTGGGGGCGGCCTGCCAGAATGTCAAACAGTTTTTTGCCGGCCGTTCCGCGGATTGGGATGTGCATGGTCATGACGATCAGCTGGTTCTTTGGCACTTCCTCAAGGTAGTCGTGGACGAAGGCCAGTTGGTCGTCGGTGAAGCGGCCATCGTAGCCGTCTTTCCTGACGAACACGTCGTCGAGGATGATAAAACTCACGCCGCCGTATTCGAACGCGTACGTGGCGGGCCCGTAAACGCGCTCGAAGATGTCGTCGGACAGCGAATCGTCGTCGGTGCCGGGGGTACGGTCATGGTTGCCGATGGTGTTGTACCAGGGAATGCCGATGCGGCCGACGATTTGAGCGAGCGGCTCCTGGAGCTCGGGAGAATCGCCAACATTGTCGCCGAGCGAGATGCCAAACGCGGCGTCCGTGCCGATGACTTCGGGAACCACGTCGCGCGCGAAGTAACCGAGTTCCTTTTCGTCGTTCACCTGGATGTCGCCGAACATGACGATTTTGAACTCTCCGCTTTCCTTCTGTTTTTGCAGCGGGAAGTCGATGGATTTGGGCAGCGGGCCGGTCGGCGCGACGCCGGGGACTTTGGTTTTCGGAGCGCCGGCGGGCCGGTGGATGTAGTAGAAGCGCGGGAGGTTGTCGGGCGACAGCGGGGTTATCCAGCCCGTGGGTTTGACGACGAAGAAAATGACATCGTCGTCGGCGGGGAGTTCCCACCGGCCCTGCTTGTCGGTTCGTACAACTTCGCGTCCGTTGGAAACGGCCACCCCGGCGAGGCCTTTTTCACCGGCATCCCGGGCGCCGTTGGCGTTGGCGTCGTTGAACACGACGCCGCGCGCGGTCTCGGCGAGCGCCAGGGGGGCCATGGAAAAAATAATCGCAAAGAAAAGACAGGCCTTTTTCATGAGACAGCTCCTTTCGAGTGCAAAGCGTGTTGGAGAGTATAGCAGTTTCGGGTGTCTTCATGGGACTCACGGCGGCTTTGGCTGCGGGTCTGGAAGCACGAGGGAGGGCTTACGTTTTAGAAGCGCCGTCACCGAAGCCACAGAAATCACTTCGGGATTGGAGCGCGGCCACCACCACAAGGCATGTGGAGCGCTAGACGAAAGTGAGCTGGAACTTGTCGCCTCGGAGAACGGCGATGCTGGCAAAGAGGGGTTTGCCGCCGACGCTCGTCAGTTGTTCGATCTGGAAGAATGGGGTTTTGCGGGGTATGCCGAGCAGGTCGGAGAATGCGCGCTCGGTGGTGAAGTTTACGGAAAGCACGCGGACGTGCCACTCGTCGTGGCCGAGGTGTTTTCTGAGGCTGGTGAAGATCGTCATGAGCATGTTGGAGTCGCCCATGAAGCGTTCCGCCAGGTTTCTGCGGAACATGCAGACATCGAACATGACCGGCTCCTGTTGAATGTAATGGAGCCGGGTGACTTCCCAGTACTTCTCCTGCGGGACCAGCTTGAGGTATCTGACAACGTTTCTGTAGCGTTTATCGGCCCATTGCGTCTGGTAGATAAAGGTTTGCGCATCCTTGCCAAGCTGATCCGCCTGCTCTTCGAACCCGCGCGTGGGATCGAACTCGCGTTTGGGCTGGGCAACAACGGTGCCGCGTCCCTGCCGGACTTCGAGCACGCCTTCCATGGCGAGTTCGTCGAGCGCCTGACGGACGGTGGTTGTGCTGACGCCGTGCTTCTCGGCGAGCTGCGTGACGGTGGCAATGCGGTCGCCCGGGCGGTACCGGCCCTTGTTGATATCCATCATGATATCGTCTTTGATGTTCAACCAGGCGAACCGGATTCGTTTGGCTTCCGGCGTGACCGCATTTCCCACTTTTGTGACCATTTTGCGCATGTAATAATCCTTATCAGTATTAGCACTAGCCGAGATTGTGTCAGTTTAGCCTAAACATGCCCGTTCCCGCAACCGTTTCTTTTTCCGGGGCCGCGAGTCATTTAGATTATAACAATACAAGTAGCTCAATTGCGAAGAAGTTGATCACCGGTTATGGGGCCGCTATACTGCCAAGCGGCGTGCAGAGCCTTTCGACGGAGTCTTGGCGGATGCAGGATCTCAACATACTCGACGGCGCGATATTGCTGGTGTACCTTGCGGGAGTGTTGTGGGTAGGCGTATGGATGGGCCGGCGCAACAAGAACGAGGTTGATTACTTTCTAGCGGGCCGTCGTCTTCCGTGGTACGTGATTTGCCTTTCGATGTTTTCGACAAACATCAGCAGCAACCATTTTATTGGTTTCAACGGGCTGGCGTACACGCACGGTCTTGCGATGGCTTCGTTCGAGTGGTTCACGGTGCTCGGCACGCTGGCGCTGGCGTTCATTTTTCTTCCCTACTACCGGCGGGCGGAAGTGGTAACGCTGCCGGAGTTTCTGGAGCGGCGCTACGACCAGCGGACGCGGCTCCTTTTGTCGGCGGCGGTGATCCTTCTTTACGTTTTCATGGAGCTTTCGAGCCTGGTTTACACGGGCGCGCTTGCGTTGAACACGGTGCTTGGCGTCGATTTCATGTGGTCCGTTGCATTTATCATTATTTTCGCCGGCGTGTACACGACGTACGGCGGTTTTTCTTCGGTGGCGTGGGTTGACACCCTGCAGGCCATCGTGCTTTACGCGGGCGGCGGCATCGTGGCAGCGTTCGCGCTGGTGAAAGTGGGCGGTCTGGGCACCCTGATGGCGGAGGCGCCAGAAAAGTTTCATACTGTGCTTCCCGCCAACCATCCTGTGTTTCCCTGGCCGGGCATTTTCCTGACTGGGCTGCCTCTGCTGGCAGTTTGGGCCTGGGCGGCGAACCAGGTAATCGTGCAACGGGCGCTGGCCGCGCGGAGCGATTGGGACGCGCGTATGGGCACGCTGTCGGTCGGGGCGTTGAAACTTCTGGGCCCGTTTTTCATGTGCGTGCCCGGCATCGCGGCCTTTTACCTTTATCCGGGCCTCGAGACGCCCGACGCGGCGTTCCCGACGCTTGTCGCCAACCTGATTCCAAGCGGTCTGACGGGGCTTGTGCTTGCGGGCCTGATCGCGGCGCTGCTTTCGACGTCGGCGGCCCTGCTGAGCAGTTGCTCGACGCTTTTCACGCACGACTTCTACGCCCGTTTTTTTGAGCCGAACGCATCGCCGCGCCGGCTCGTGTTGGTAGGCCGCGTGACGACGGTCGTCATCATGGTGATCGCGCTGGTGTGGGCGCCGGTGCTGCGCAACCAGGTAAGCATCGTGCTCTATGCCATCAATCTTCTTGGTTTTGTGGCCTCGCCGTTCGTAGCGGTTTTCCTGGCGGGCATTTTTTCAAAACGGACGACGCCGACCGCGGCTTTCGCGACCATACTGGCAAGCCTGCCGGTATCACTGGCGATGAACGTGTTTTATCCGGAGATGAGCTACCTGTACCGGATCCCGCTGGTGTTCGCGTTCAGCCTGGCCATGCTTGGCGTGTTGAGCGCGTTTACGCGGCCCAAGCCGCTTACGGCAATCGAGGATCTGCTGTGGCGGAGCAGCGAAGTATTTCGGAGCGACCGGCACTTGCGTGGGAGCGAAACGGGCCGGCTGCCGTTTTACATGGACTACAGGGTGGTAGCCGTCGTCGTGACGCTGGCAACGGCCATGATGTTTTACATTTTCCGGTAACAAAGAAGGATTTTGTCAGATGTTTTTGATTCAGAAACGAATATTTGCCGCGCTCATTATGCTCTTGGCCGGCACGGGGCTGGCGGCCGCCGCGGAATCGTCAAGCCGGACCTTCTACATGGGCTTTCAGGACTTCGCCTATGATAAAACCGATAAGGGCGAGGCCGACACTTACGCCTTTCTCCGGGAAAACGCGGACATCGTCTGCCTGCAGTTCGGCGCCGACTGTCCCTGGCAGCAGGCTTACGACGGGGCGCCGTTCCCGGTGGAGCTGCGTGAAAAAATGGAACGGCGGCTCGCGGGCGTGGGGCCGGACAAGAACATCTACCTCGAGATCAGCCCGCTGGACATGGGCCGCGCCGCCATGGGCGGCACGAACATGGATAGGTTCAAAGACAAGCCATTCGACGACCCGGCCGTCAAGAAGGCGTATCTCACCTACGCGCGCCGGATGGCCGAGTTCTTCAATCCGAAGTTTCTGTGCATCGGGATCGAGGTTAATGAATTGGCCGGCAACTCGCCGGAGAAGTGGCCGGGTTACGTCGAGTTGCACAGGCACGTGTACCAGGCGCTCAAGAAAGAACACCCGGATCTGCCGGTGTTCGCCTCGATGACGCTGCACAACCTGCTGGCCGTTAGAAACAGCGGCAACGGGGAACGGCTCGACCGGCTCCAGGATTTTCTGCCCTACAACGACGTGGCCGGCATCAGTTTTTATCCGTTCCTGGGCGACCACCGCGACCCGTCCAACCCAACCAAAAACTTCGACTGGATCCGCGAGTTCACCGGCGAGATGCCGATGGCCATCAGCGAAACGGCGTATCCAGCCGAGACGATCAACTTTTCCGACCGCGTAATACCGGCAAGCCCGGAGTCGCAGGTTGATTATCTGCAGACGGTGTTCAACATGGCCATGCGCGACGGCTACCTGTTCGTAATCAACTTCGCCTACCGCGACTACGACGCCTGGTGGGAAAAGGACAAGGACAAATGGCCGGAGTGGGTGAAAGCCTGGAAAGACACCGGCGTCGTGGACGGCAACGGCGAGCCGAGAATCTCTTACACTCTGTGGAAGGATTGGCTGGCGCGACCGTATAACGCACCTCCTGCTTTGCCGGTGCCCCGCGACGAAGTTCGCAAGGATGCGGCCCGCAAGGACGCGGGCCTCGCGGATGCGGCGGCGCCGGCCCTGTGGGAGCGCGTTCATACATACGGGATTTTGCCCATGGCGCCGGCTGAGGCCGCGCGAAAGGGGTGGACGGTCAACGGGCTATGGACCGGGTTCGGGATGTCCGAAGCCGTCCGCGGGACGAGGCAACTTCTCTCGCCGCCCGACGTCTATCCGCCGGAGTGGGCGTATCCGACGATGAAAGACTATGTGGACGCGTGTCACGAGGCGGGCACGCTCGCGCCGGCCACGCTGTTCGGCATCGGCGATCACCTTCTGCTGCGCAAGAGGTTTCCCGAGATCGAGCTGTGCGCGTGCCGGTACGCGGACGGATCGACGGCCTATTACGAGGCGGGCAGCCGCCTTTTCATGTGCTCGAACGATCCGCTGTACGAGGACGTCATGCTGCAGTTGGGGGAGGAAGCGATCGACGCGGGCGCCGATCTGATCGTGTTCGACGAGTTGCAGGGCAACGAACTGACACTGTATTGGCCGAACTCGACCGGGTATTGCGACGACTGCCTCAGGGCCTACCGCGAACACCTCGGAACGAAGTACAGCGAACAAGAACTGGCCGAAAAGTTCGGCATTGAGGATTTGGCATCGTTTGATTTTGTGAAGCGGCTCGGGCCGCAGGGCGGCAAACCGTGGGCTGAGACCGATTCGCTATTCAAAGAGTTGTGGACCTTGCAGAAGCGAAACAGTTTCGAGCGGGGCAAACGCGTGGTCGAAGGCTTGCGGGCGTACATGAAAGAAGCCGGCCGCAGCATCCCCGTTTGCGGCAACACCACCGAGATGGGCCTGCAACAGTTTACGGGGATCCGGCTGTCGGCGGTGCAATGGGGGAGCGTGCTGGATTTCGCCGCGTTCGAAAACAGCCGCAAAGACCTGCTGCCGCGCGGCAAATGGGTTGCGGCCGAGAAGTTGGCCGTGGCGACGTACGAGATGCCGCCCGCGGTGCTGATCCGCTATGACCCGCTGCACAAGATGGAGCTCGAATACCTCGAAGGCAAAAGCAACCGGAGCGTGTACCTTTACGGCCTGTTGGCCGAGGCGTACGCCAACGGCGTCGGGTTCGTGAATTACCATCAGGAGAAAGGCCTGCCGCAGGCCGCGGGATTGTGGAATGACGTGTTCGAGGCGCAGCGGTTCGTTTTGAAGAATGCCGAGCTTTTCGATCCGAACGCCACCACCGGCGCCAACGTTGCCGTGCTTTACATTGAAAACGAAGGGCAACGGTACCGGGGTGCGTCTTACCTGGGACTGACCCAGGCGCTGGCGGAATCGAACATTCCGTTCGACGTGATCGTCGACGGGGGCGACGGGTTTGTCCCTGTCAAGCTGACCGTCGAAGATTTGATGCCTTACGGGCTCGTCGTCCTGCCGCAAGCGCTCGGCTTGGCGCCGGCACAGATGCAGGCGCTGGAGAGGTTCGTCAAGAACGGCGGCAAGGTTCTCACCGCGGATCCCGCCGGGGCCGGTTTCGATCTGTTGCCGCAAGTTGAGATGCCGGACGGCTCGCGGAAGGATGCGGGCGCGGCGTATTTCGCCGGATATGACGAGGCGGTGCGGCGGCAGATCGCGCAGGCGGTCAGCGCGCGCGCGGAGTTACCGCTTGAAATCAGCGGCGCGGGCCGCGACGTGTGCGCGTATCCACGCTACGATGCCGCCGGCGAACGGCTGGTGATTCATCTTATAAATTCCGACTACGACACCGCGGCAAACGTAATGCGGTCAAAGCAGAACATCCGGCTCCGCGTCAAACGGCCTGCGTGGTACAAAGAAGGTCGTCCGGCAACCGTTTATTCGCCGGATTTTGAAGACGGGGCCATCGTCAACTGCCCCGCGGCGACTCTCGGCGAGTTTGTGGAAATTACGGTTCCGAAGCTTGACGTGTACAGCCTGGTTGTGCTCTGAATGCGGCTCTTTGTTATGAAAGACAACGTGGAGACATGAATTGTTAAGCAGGAAATCGCTGCAGTATGAAATCGCGCCCGAAGACCGCGTGCCGCTGCCGAGGAAGCTTTCGTATTCTGCGGGTGGTTTTGCCGACCCGCTGATTTCGGGCACGGTAGCCAACTTTACGATGCTGTTTTACAACGGCATCCTGGGGTTGTCGGGCTCGTTAGTAGGCTGGGTGATTTTTTTGCCGCGCATCTGGGACGCGATCACCGACCCTTGGATCGGCAAGCTGTCGGACAACTGCCGCAGTCCGATGGGCCGGCGGCGGCCGTACTTCTTTTTCGGCGGTCTGATGATGGTGGCGGCGTACATTGCGCTTTGGGCGCCGCCTTCGAGCATACAGGACACGTGGGGGCTTGCCGTTTACCTGCTAATCGTCAGCACCCTGTTCTACACGGGCTACACCGCGTTCACCATTCCGTACAATGCGCTCGCCATCGAGCTCACGCCCGATTACAAAGAGCGGACCACCGTGATGGCCATCCGCAAGATGTTTCACGGATGCGGCGACATGCTTGTCCTCTCGATGCCTTTCCTGGCAACGAAATGGCTGCCCAACCGGATGCCCGGCCTCAGCGACAGAACAGGGTTTGGCATCATCGGCGCGGTTCTCGGCGGCGCGTGCGTGATCGCCATCAGCATTTCGTTCTTCGGCGTACGCGAACGCAAAGCGTCCGAGGTGGCCGGGACGATGTCGCTGGCGAAATCCATGTCGACGACGTTGAAAAACAAGGTTTTTTTGCGGCTGACGATGGCGGTGCTGGCGCTGGTGCTTTCGATTTTCACGCTGGCGACTTACTCGGTGTACCTGTTCCAGTTTTACCTGGAGCGGCCCGACCTGATGGCTTGGACGGGTCTGCTCGGGGGCATCGCGGGCATACTGGTCGCCCGACCCTGGGGCTTTTTCGCGAACCGTTACGGCAAACCGTACGGGTTATTCATGGCCCAGGCGCTGGTGTTTGTTGCGAGCCTGCTGGCGTTCGTGTGCATCAGCCGCGACTATCCCTACCTCGCGTTCGTTTATTTCACGATATACTCGTGCGGGTGGTCGGGGATGCTGATCCTGCTGTCGTCGCTGCTGGCCGACGTCGTGGACATGGACGAGTTGCAGTCAGGCGAGCGGCGGGAAGGCAGTTACGGCGGGGTGTTCGGGTTCATTTTCAAACTGGGCATCGCCGGCAGCGCGCCCGTGATGGGTATGGGCCTGGATCTCATCGGCTTCTCGTCGGAACTGGGCGCCGCCCAGACTGATGCTACTTTTCTGAAACTGCGGGTTTTGACTTCCCTTGGGGGTGCGTTTTTTGCGAGTATAGGGCTTATGCTGCTGTGGCGGTTCCCGCTGACGCCCGAACGGGCGCTCGAAATCCGGCGCGAGCTCGAGTGTCGGCGCGGCAAGCGCACCGCCGCCGATCTAGAAGAACCAGGGCATGAAGAAGAGAGAGCTGGAGGCCGGGCCGGCCTGCCAGATGATCAAACAGAGGAGAGATGATAAAGATGAACAGAGAGAAATCGACATTTGCGCTGTATTTCGGCAACCGCGGTTTTTTCCCGGGTTCGCTGATGGCAGCCGCGCGGGAAGAACTTCCGCGGGTGCTTAACGAATGGGGTTACGGTTCGATCATGCTCGAGGCGTCCGCCACCCGCCATGGCGCGGTGGAAACGCCGCAGGAAGGCGAGATTTACGCCAGGTTTTTGAAGGAGAACGAAGGCAAGTTTGACGGCGTCATCCTTTGCCTGCCAAACTTCGGCGACGAAACCGGGGCCATCGCCGCGCTCAAAAACGCCGGCGTGCCCATACTGATTCAGGGTTACCCGGACGACCTCGACAAGATGGCGCCAGAAGTGCGGCGCGACGCGTTCTGCGGCAAGTTCTCGATCATGGACGTGTTCTGCCAGTACGGGCTCAAGTTCACGGCGCTGGCGCCGCACGTGGTCGCGCCGTCTAGCCAGCGGTTCAAAGACAATGTCGACATGTTCGACAAGGTGTGCCGGGTCACGCGCGGGATGAAAGGCATGGTGGTCGGGGCGATCGGTGCGCGCACCACGGCGTTTAAAACCGTGCGCATTGACGAGATCGCGCTTCAACGCCACGACATCACGATGGAAACCATCGACATGTCGGACGTGTTTGCGCGGCTGCGGGCGCTGAAAGGCGATGAACCCGAGTACAAGGACAAAAAAGAAGTCCTGGCCAAAATCGCGTCATGGGAAGGGGTCCCCGACGAGGCGTTTGATAAAATTATCCGCCTCGGCGTGGTGGTTGACCAGCTTATCGAAGAATACCAGATGGATGCGATTGCGCTCCGATGCTGGATTGAGTTGCAGCAGCAACTGAACATCTCCGGTTGCATTTTGCTCGGCGAGCTGAACGACCGGGGCATTACGGCGGCCTGCGAAGTCGACGTCGGCAATGCGATTGCGATGCACGCGCTCGCGCTGGCCTCGCGCAAACCGGCAACGTGTCTCGACTGGAACAACAATTACGGCGACGACGACGACAAGTGCATCCTGTTCCACTGCGGCCCGGTGCCGCCAAGCATGATGACCGCAAAAGGCCAGATTGTCGACCACGCCATCCTGGCCAACGCCGTCGGCAAAGGCTGCTCGTTCGGCTGCAACGTCGGTCGCATTGCGCCGATGGACATGACGCTCGGCAGCATGGTTACCGAAGCCGGCAAGCTCAATTTCTACTTGGGCGAAGGCACGTTCACGGGCGACGAAATCCCGTCGGACTTCTTCGGCTGCGCGGGCGTGGCCCAAATCCCCGACTTGCAGAAGCTGCTCCTGCACGTCGGCAAAAACGGCTACCGCCACCACGTCAGCGTCACCGAGGGCAGCCATATTGATGCTGTCGAGGAGGCGCTGTCCAACTACCTTGGGTTTGGCGTGAGCGTTCCGCAGCGCGGGTAGATGTATAAAAGGCTTTGTGGAAGCGGCGGACGCCGCCGCTTCCCTATCTGTCATCCCGCACCGTCATCGCTCCACACCTCCTGCTACTGACATGGCCGTGGGTTGGGCGCTAAAAAGTGGTTCACTCGAGGTTTGGGTTGATACCGACGGGATTGCCGCGTCGGCATTCCGCTATCGCTCCATGCCTCCTCGCAATGACAGGCGGGGGGCCGAGGTTGCTCGCAATGACAGGCGGGGGGCCGAGGTTGCTGTCGCTTGTCATTCTGAGAATCGCTGCCGGAGGCGGTGCGGGGCTCGCAATGACAGTTGGAAGATCGGGAGTAAACCGCGGCTTTGCCGCTCAGGACATGCAGTATGAAAACGAAGTGCCCGGCCTGGCTCGAGACGGCCGTCTTTTACGAGGTTTATCCGCAGTCGTTTTATGACAGCAATGGCGACGGAATCGGGGACATCCCCGGCCTGATTGCGAAACTCGACTACATCGAAGCGCTCGGCTGCAACGCGATTTGGCTCAACCCGTGTTTCGTCTCCCCGTTCCGCGACGCCGGCTACGATGTGGCCGACTACTATAAGGTTGCGCCGCGATACGGTACGAATGCCGACATCAAGCGGCTGTTTCGCGAGGCGCGCCGCCGGGACATTCGGATCTGCCTTGACCTTGTTGTCGGGCATACGTCGATTGACCACCCGTGGTTCCAGGAATCGTGCAAACCGGCGCCGAACAAGTACTCGAACTGGTACGTGTGGACGGACACGTGGCTGAGTTTTTCGGGCCCGAGCGATCTGCGCCTTATCAGCGGGTACGGCGAACGCAACGGGTGTTTTGCGGTGAACTTCTTCGCCTCGATGCCGGCGCTCAACTTCGGCTTCTATAAGCCGGACCCGAAACAGCCCTGGCAACTGCCCATGGACCACCCGGATGTGCTGGCGTTGCGCGAAGAGGTGAAAAAGGTGATCCGGTTCTGGCTGGACATGGGCGCGAGCGGGTTCCGCTGCGACATGGCGCCGTCGCTGGTGAAGAACGACCCCGAGCGCAAAGGGACGTCTGCCGTCTGGCGGGACATCCGGGCGATGCTCGACCGCGAATACCCGGAGGCGGTGCTGATTTCCGAATGGGGCAACCCGCCCGACGCGATCGGGGCGGGCTTCCACATCGACATGATGTCAATCCACGAAGACCGCGGTGAAACGTCGCTGTTCCGGGCCGAACCGGAGCGCAACATCCTGCCCGAGTTGCTCAGCCTTGGCGGGGGCAGCTTCTTCGACAAACGCGGCGAGGGCGACATCATGACGTTCCTCGATTCATACCTGCCGTTTCTGAAAAAGACTCGGGGGCGGGGGCACGTCATGATCCCGACCGGCGACCACGATCTCGGCCGGCTGAGCACGGGCCGGACGATGCGCGAACTCGAGGTAATCTTTGCGTTCCTGATGACGATGCCCGGCGTGCCGCTTGTTTACTACGGCGAAGAGATCGGCCTGCGCTACCGGGATCTGGTGTCGAAAGAAGGCGGTTACGTCCGCACGGGTTCGCGCACGCCGATGCAGTGGACCGCAGCACGCAACGCCGGTTTTTCCCGGGCGCCCGCGAAAGACCTTTACCTGCCCGTCGAGAATGGGAAGCGGTTTCCGAACGTGGCCGCGCAGGAAAAGACACCGGGATCGTTGCTTAACGGGGTGCGCCGCCTGATCGCGCTCCGCACACGTACGCCCGCCCTCTGCGCCGACGGGTCGTTCCGCGCCGTGTACGCCAAACGCGGGCGCTGCCCGTTCGTCTACATGCGTCAACGCGGCCGCGAGCGCATACTCGTTGCGGTTAATCCGGCGGGCAGGCCGGTTTCGGTAACGTTCCCGGCAATCGCAAAACGACCGCCGGAACCGCTCATCGGCCACGGCGCGGCGTTAACCCAGTCCGGCAACCGCTATCGGCTTGAAATGAAGGGCGTTTCCTACGGCATCTTCCGCGCCTGAGAGACTTTCCGGCAACGCCGATAAATCTAAGATTGCGCCCGTCCTGCCGTGCTGTTAGAATGGCCTTTTGCGGGGTCGTGAGGATACAGGCCATGGACGCTCAAGAAGCATCACGCAGTTTTAAGCAGGCCGAAGCGCTGTACGCCAACGGCAGGCACGAAGAGGCGCTGCAAATCCTGGATAAGCTTAACCAGAATTTTCCCAACAACAAGAACATTCTGTACCCGATAGCCCTGTGCCTGGCGACCCTCAACCGGAACGAGGAGGCGTCGGCCGTGTGCGGGACGCTCGAGGCGCTCAACGATCCCCGCGCGCAGGCCGTACGCGCGAAGTTGAACCCACCCCCCCAGGACGACGACCTTGGGCTCGGGCTTGACGCGGCCGATCTCCTCGGCGATCTCGACAAGCCCGCCCCGAAACGCGCCCCGCGTGTCCAGCCGCAGGCGTCAAGCAAGATGCCGCTTTACATCGGCGCGGCTGCCGCGGCCGCTTTGATAGGCGTTGTGGCGTACCTGGTATCCACGGGCGCGCTGGGAAAGCTGTTGCCGAAACGCGAGACCGTTGAGTCGGCCTTTGCGAAAATCGACGAAGCCAGTTCGGGCATCACGGCCTGTTCGGGGTATTTTGTGGGCGAGGGCAACCTTACGCAGCCCATGCCCATGACGATTAACCTGTCGGGCGATTTTGACGTCCTTATGCAGGACGACACACCCCTCATTTATTCCAACGTTTCCGTGACCATTGCCAGCGTCGGCGTGTCGCAAACGATTAAAGTCGTCAGCGATGGCGACACTATGTGGCAGGAAATGGTGGGCCAAAAAACCGTGATGAAAATGCCCGCATCCGGAGGCGCAACCGAAAAACTCAATCCGGCTCAACTTCTCGAGATGATAAAAGGATTCGGCGAGATAAAACTTCTGGAAGACGAAGTAATCGACGGCCAGCCGGCGTTTGTTTTTTCCGTCACGCCATCGGCTTCGTTTGAGGCTCCTGCGGACTTGCCAAAATTTACCGGCATCAAAGTGGCCGTGACAAAGGAAACGGGCATCCCCGCTTTGGCCGAAGTCAAAGACGAGTCCGGAAAGACCGTTTTGAAACTTTCGACGTCCGGAGTCGTTGTCAACAACCCCTCGTCCCCGAGTAAATTCAAGTACACTCCCCCCGACAATGCCAAGGTCATGGACATGAGCGCCATGCAGGGCGGCAAGTTGCCGTTTCCGATACCCGGCATGTGAAAAGGCGGTACGGCTTGGGATGACGGAAACGGAGCAGAGGGCGGTTGGCGTTTGGAGGGCAAAAGCCTGCCTTGAGCGATTTCACCCGAAGTCAGCAACGATACCGCCGGGATTGCGCCGACCGCGGACGGTCGGACGTCGGCATTCCGCTATCGCTCCATGCCTCCTGCTAAGAAACGCCCGGTAAACCACCGTCACCTTCACCGCCCGGTCGCGCGAGAGCGCTCCCGCCACCGAACGCTTCGTTTTTTTCGGGAATCGCCGCGGGAGGCGGTGGGGGGCTCGCAATGACATGCCGGCTTTGGAGGGCTTAATCGTAGCTGGTGCGGATGTTGTATTTGCGGCTGAGTTCGTGGAGTTCGGCGAGGAGTTCGGGTTTTTCGCCGACGCGGCATATCTCGCCGATGAGGTGATAGATTTTTTGGAAGGCCCAGTTTCTTGCGATCTGGTCGTCGCCGGTAGCGGCTTGGCGGAGGTCGGTTTTGAATATGATCTCCTTCTGGTTGCCGAGGGCCTCGCCGGTAAGGCGCATGAAAAACTCGCTGTCCTTCCCGGGATCGAACCGGCCATAGACGGTCACGGCTTTGTTCTTGTAGAAATCGGGTATTTCCTTGGGGAAGATTTCAGTTTTGTTGATGCTGCCGAAATCGGCTTGAAGCTCGACGAGCAAGGGGTCGTTGAGCTTTGAGAAAAACTGCGGCAAACCGGGCCGGATGTCGTCAATCGAGGGCACGACCTTGGACTCGCCCTTGTTGCGGTAGGCCAGCAGGTCGAGCAGGTACTGGTTGACGGTGTTGCCGCCGCCGAACGCGAAGATGGTGTTGCCGAGGACGTTTTCGGCGGTGAGGCCGTTGATAATGGCGCGTGCGTCTTTGACGCCTTCGGTGGGCCGTCCGTCGCTCATCACGACAACGACTCCGGGTACGCCCGGCCTCGGCGGTGTCTGCACGACGGGCCGGATCGCGTTGTAGACGTTGGTGCCGCCGTGCGACTCGAGGCCATCGAGAAAGTCTTCCGCTTCTTCTTTAATACGGGACGTGGCGGCAACGGGCTCGGGCTTGAACGAGGTGGCTCCATCGCGGAACACGACGATGTTGAACCTGTCTTCGGGCCGCAGCATCTGCACCATGTCGTTTGTTGCGCGGGCGGTCTGATTGAGCTTGTGCTGAACGATGCTGTTGGACGCGTCGATGACAAACGTGACGTCTTTGGGCAGGGGCGGGATGTCGCTGGCGGTTTTCGGGCTGATATCGACGCGGAAAAATGCCGACTTCTCCTGGGGCGGAAAATAGGCGCTGACATGCACGTCGAGCAGCTCGTCCATGAACTCGAACGGGGCTTCTTCCTGTATGTCGGCCACGACGGGCGCGACGCGTTGCTTAACGGCGACCGGCGGCATGAGGACTTCCGTCGGCGGCTCGTTGATTTCGTGCTCGACGGGCGGCGGGGGCGGTTCTTCGACGGCGCCGCGCTCTTTCGGCTCGTCCATCGTCTCGCCCAGCAGGCTTCGTGCGGGCAGCGAGCCGACGGTGATGGGCTCCTCGCCGGTATCGCCCGGCCCGCGCAACACGGGCAACTCGTTTTCGCCGACTATGCGGTTGTTACTGGGGCTGACGAGGCGCCGTGCGATTTCGATGTCCTGTCTGGCGGTTTCCTGGCTGATTTCGATTATTTTGCCGTCGACCTTATCGAGAATGGCGGGGTCGGGTTCGAGATAATGGTCACGCTCGACGTTTTCGGAAGCGAGCCTGTCGTTGAGTTGGGGAACGTCGACGGTCTGGTTGAGCAGCGACTCGATCGCGTCAATCTCCTCGGCTTCCTGGCGCAGCAACTCTTCGATGGAGCCGGGGCCTTTGACCTCGCCTTCTTCGGGCACTTCGACTTCGGGTGGCGGGGGTTCGGTGCGTATTCGCACCTGGAACCGCTGCGGGGCCTTTTGTGGCATCGGCGACAGGCCGGCCACGGTGATCATCGGCGCCACGGCGAACAAACCCGCGTGCACCAGCAGCGATACCACTATGCTCAGGCCCAGTAGTGACTGCCGGCTGTACATTATGCGCTCCCGGTCAAGTTTGCGCTACCGCCTCGCGAGCCTTCTTCGCCTGCTCGGAGTCGGGGTAGCTGCCAATCAGTTCGTCGTAGGTCTTCCGCGCCTGTTCGGCACTGCCCGCTTTATCGAAACACCGCGCGGCGCGCAACAGCGCTTCCGGCGCGAGATCTTCGTTTAGAAACACGATCACGACGTACATGTAACTGCGCGCGGCCGATTCGAAATCGCCCTTGGCCTCGTACAACTCGCCAAGGTGAAACCGCGCTTTGGTCGAGGTGACGCCCGTATTGGTGTTGGCGACTTCTTCGAACAGCTTAAACGAGTCGTCATGTTTTTTCTGCGCTTCGAGCAGCGTGGCAATTCGGTACTTCGCCTCGACGGCCGTCGAACTGCGCGGTGCGGTTTCGATAACGGCCTTGTACAGTTTCACGGCCTCTTCGGGCTTGCCCGCGGCCTCGCTGCATTCGGCTATTTTGAAGCGGACGCGCTCGGGGTTGAGGTAGTCGGGCCGGGCTTCGAGCAGGGCCTCGAACGCCTGGCCGGCCTGCTCCCACTTCTTTTGATCGTACAGGCGCTGGCCCACCCAGGCGTAGGTGTCTTCGCTGAGCAGGACCGATGGGTATTCGTTCATCAGCTTGAGAAACATCTCGCAGGCCGCATCGAAGTCCTTGGTTTCGTAGCGGGCCAACGCAATGCCCTTGACGGCGCGGCCGGCCGTGGCGCCCTGGGCGCCGGCTTTGAGCGCCGCGTTATAGGACTCGATGGCCTTGACGGGATCCTTGACGTCGCGGACGTAGTGGTCGCCGATCCGAATATGGGCTTCGGGCACGCGGGACGAGTCCGGGAACTTTTTCAGCAAGGCTTGAAATGTTTTTGCGCTCGATTCATAGTCCTTCATGTTGTGATAGGTGATGGCGAGCCGGTACAGGGTATCCTGTTCGACGGACGGCGTTGGCGAGCCTTCGAGAATTTTCTTGTACTTCGCCACGGCATTCTCGAACGCGGACGAGAAAAACTCGGCATCGCCCGCGCGCAGTATGGCCTGCTCGGTCAGTTCGTGCGAGGGGTACTTCGTTGCGAACTCCTCGAACACCTTTGCGGCCTCGTCGGTCCGGCCGAGATGGGCCAGGCACTCGGCGCCCTTGTATAGGGCCTCGGCGCCGAACTCGCTGTCGGCGTACTTTTCCGACACCAGCCGGAACTCCTCGTAGGCGTTTTCGTAATCGCCGAGCGACACCATGATGGTCCCCAGCAGGAACGCGGCGTCGCCCACCATGCCGGCGTCGGGCGACTGCAGAAAGGCCGAGATTTCTTCTTTGGCTTCCTCGAGCTTGCCGGCAAGATTGAGGCACCAAGCGATTTTGTAGTGGGCGCGCGCGGCGAACTCGCTTTTTGCGTGATCCTTGGTTATGCGGCGGTACACGGCCATCGCCTCGTCGTACCGCTTCTGCTGTTGGAGGCAATTTCCGAGCAGATACTTCATGCCGGGCGTCTGGTTGCTGTCGGGCTTGGCCTCGAGAAACTTCTCGGCGGCCGCGGCGGCTTCGGCAAACTTGCCCGCGTGGTACAGCGCCCAGATGCTTCCGTACTGGGCGCGTTCGGCGTACTCGGAATCGGGAAAATCCGTTTTCAGTTGGTCGTAGGCCTGCACGGCGGCGTCGTACCAGCCGATTTGGTCGAAGGCTTCCGCGGAACGGAACCGGGCTTCGGCGCGGAGGGCCTTGTCGGCATCGGATTGGGCGACGGCGGCCAGCGTGGTGCCGGCTTCCTCGTAGTTGCCCTGCGCCAGGTACACGAGGGCCAGTTGGTAGCGAGCATAAGGCACGAACGGGCTTTCGGGCAGCGCCTCGATGAGCGTTTTGAAATGCTTGGCCGCGGCTTCGGAATTGTTGCTTTCGGCGTTGACTTTGCCGAGATAATACAAAGCGCGGGCGCGGGTTTCCTTTCCGTTGGCTTCGCCCGTGAGCGGCTCGAGGGCGAGCGCGGCGTCGGCGGGCTTTTTCAGGAAGTAAAGCACTTCAGCGCGGCTTAAGGTCGCTCGTTCGAGTACGGCGCCCGCCGGTTTTTTCGCCAGTAGTTGGTCGAACGCCTTCAGGGCAGCCTCATAATCATGGGCGGCGTAGGCAGCTTCTCCGAGCCGGTACAGCGCCGAGGCTGCCTGCTCGCCTTCGGGGTATTTTTCCAGATACGAGCGATACTCGGCGGCGGCCTCTTTATAAAAACCGCGCTGGAAAAGGCCATTGGCAAAATCGAACTGGGCCTGGCCGGCCGGTTCCGCGCCGGCCGCCATTCCAAAAAGCAGCACTGTGGCCGCGCACGCGGCCGCGAACTTCTTCATTGCGCCCCCGCCTCCCCTGATTCATCTTTCATTGCGGAAAACGACACGTTTGCGATGTCGGCGTTTTTGCAGCAATCGAGCACGGCGATTGCCTGTCCGAGCACGGCCTCGCGGTCGCCCCGGATAATAACCGACCCGCCTGGGAACAATTCGGCAACGCGGTTGAGCACGTCCTGAAGTTCGTCAATATTCATCTCGCGGTTGTTAAGCACGATTCGGCCGTCTTTGCGCAGGTTGATGTAGATCTCGCCCTGGGTGCGGTCGATGGGCACGGCGGAACTGGCCGTGGGCAGGGTTATGTCGATTTCGCTTTCCATCGACGTGTAGGCCGAAATCGTCAAGAAGAACACCAGCGTCAAAAACACGATATCGATCAGCGGGGCGAGCTGGATGGATTCGGCCTCTTCCTGTAGTTTCTTTCCGAATTTCATGACTCGCGCCCCCGCGTCAGCAGTTCAACAACTTCGCTGGCCTGGGCCTCCACCTGGGCAACGATCTTGATCACGCGCCCCCGCAGAAAGTAGTAAACCACCATGCACGGAATCGCCACAACAAGCCCGCCGACCGTCGTGATCATGGCTTTCGACACGTTCTCGGCCACAACCATACCGCGGACGCGCGCGTCATCGGCGGCGATGTTGCTGAAGGCGAGGACCATGCCCCACACGGTACCGAGCAGGCCGAGCAGCGGGGCAATCGTGCCGATGTTGTTGAGGTAAGAAATTTTTTGCCACAGGGCCGTGACGCCGCGTTCGCCCTCGCTTTCCATAGCCTCCTGAATGACGTACCGGTCATGGCCGGACATCTTCAGGCCCGCCCGCACGACTCGCGCAAGCAACTCGTCGCGCCCTTCGGCTAGCTGGTATGCGCCGCGGAGGTCGCCGGACTTAATCTGGGTGAGCACGCGGCGGGCGAAGTTTGACGGCACCTCGCGGGACGGCGTCACTGTCAACACGAAATAGACCGTCATTACGAGCGCGATAAAACCGAGTCCGAGCGTGATCCACAAAATGCCGCCGCCCCACCGGACCATCATCAGCAAGGTCACCGGCTGGGCCGATTCGTCCGGGACGATCTGTTCGGCCACAGAGTCGGCCACGGCCGCGTTTTCCGCCGGGGTTTCGGCGGGCGCAGCGTCTTCGGCGGGCGCTTCCGCTGCCGCGGGATCCTGAGCATATGCCTGACCAACTACCAGTACGAAAACCGCCAACACCAGCGCGGTCGCAACCCGATATGCCATGTCCGTATCCTTTCTCAGCACGCCTGACCGGCCCCATTCGGAGATGGAAGCCACATTAACTTGTTGCAGCGTCTACCATTATGGGGGTTTGACCCTTCGATTGCAACGGCATAACCGCTTTCTTGTTTAATGCTGGAAAGGGGCGCGCGGTTGCCATAAATGAGCATCGGGTTGCGGGGCAAGAGGCTGGAAGCCTCTTCTACATCAAACGGAGAAGTTGCGCCAGGAGTAGACGCGGCATCCCTGCCGCGTGTCCCAAGGCCTGCGCGCAAGAGGCTGGAAGCCTCTTCTACATTTGACGCCGGCTTTTTTTGGTGGCTAATGCGGCGGCGAGAAGGCCGGCGAGTATGACAACGCCCAACCCTACATTTTCCGGCTCGATGTTTCGCTGTTCGGCGAAGCCGCGGTAGCCGAGTTCGGGGCCGGTAAGCTCGCTTTCGGCATCGTCGGATATGGATTGAACCCAGTAGTAGTACTCGCTGAAGACCACGACGTCTTCGGGCGGCGCAAAGCAACCGGGCGACTCCCGGACGACCTCCGGTGGTTCAGCGGTAGTGTCGTCGAATGCGGTTTCGCTGACGGTGGCCAGGGACAGTGCGTCCTGAAAATCCTGCGTAACACTCCTGAATAGCTGGTAGCTGGCCGCGCCCGCGACGGGATCCCAGGCAACCCTGACGAAATCGTTGAACGTGCCTTGCGACGCGGTCAGGTTCAACGGGCGCGGCAGGGCGGCCGCCCCCTGGCTGATCATCAGATCAACAACAGCGCCGGCATTTGTTTCGACGCCCGCGGCCGGAAACTGGGACAGGATTTCGCCGGACGGTTGCTGGCTCTGCTGCTGTGTCACGGTCCCGAGCACGAGGTCCGCGTCCTCGAGCAGGGTTTCGGCCTCTTCAAGCTGGAGGCCCACGACGTGCGGCACTTCGACCAGAAAGATCCCCTCGGAAACCACGAGGTCGATTTCGGCGCCGGCAGGCGCGAGCGTGCCGGGGCTTGGATCCTGGTCAAGGACTTCGTCCGCAGGCACGAAGGGGTCCGGACGCGTCTGCACGAGCCCGAGCGTAAAGCCTTCAAGCTCAATAAGCTGTTGGGCGGAAGAGAAGGCCAAACCGATAAGGTTTGGCACGGTTGCGGGCGAAATGCCGGCGGAAACCGTGAGATCAACGGTCGAACCCGGCGCGGCCGGCTGGCCCGCAGGCGGGAACTGGCTGATTACCTGATTGACGGGCAACGAGCTTTCGACGGCCGTGACCGTACCTAAGGCGAACCCAACGAGCGCCAGCGACAATTCGGCCTGCGAAAGCGTAAAGCCAACCACACCAGGTACGGGCGTTTGCGCCGGACCGGTGGAAACCACCAGGCTTACGGGCGTCCCGGACGGCACCGTGCTGCCGGCGCCGGGGCTTTGACTGATGATGTCGTTGAAAGGCACGGTTTGACTCGAGCGTTCTGTGACAGTCCCTACGGTTAGACCGGCGCTGATGAGCGTAGCGGTGGCCTGGTTTAGCGTCAGGCCCACGACGTTGGGTACCACAACGTTTTGCGTACGCGTGGAGATTACCAAGTCGATCGGCGAGCCCTGTGTAACGATAGTGCCGGCAACGGGATCCTGTTCAAGCACCTGCCCGGGCGGGACCGTTGTCGTGAATCGGGTAGTGACGTTGCCGACCGAGAGGCCTGCGTTCACTATTTGGGTTTGGGCCGCCTGAAGCGTCAAGCCGACCACATCGGGCACGAAAACGCCCGTCGGCCCCGCCGAAACCACGAGGTCGACGGCGGTACCCACAGCAACGGATGTACCGGCGGTTGGGGTTTGCGCAATGACGTTTCCTTCAGGAACTGTAGGGCTGGTTTGTGTGGTGATTGTCCCTACAGCAAGGCCCGCGCCGATAATGGCGGCCTGGGCCGCCGTTGAGGTTAAACCGACGACGTCGGGGACGATGGCCTGGCCTGAGCCCGTTGATATTACAAGATTAACGGCCGTATTCGGGGCGACAAGCGAGCCCGCGGCGGGACTTTGCAAGATGACCTGCCCGGCGGGCACGGTCTGGCTTGGCTGACGGACGATTGTGCCCACAGCCAAGCCCGCGTCGATAATGTCGCTTCTGGCGTCCTCTTCTTGAAGGCCCACCACATTGGGTACGAGCACCTGCTGTACTTCCGAAGCGATGACGAGGTCGATGGTGGAGCCGAGGGGTGCGGTAACGCCGGCGGGCGGAATTTGGATCAGCACGGTTCCCGGAGGTTGAACGCTTGGTTGCTCGGTGACTTCTCCGAGGACGAACCCGGCGTTGACGATCGCCGTCTGAGCTGCCGACAGTAAAAGGCCGACGACGTTTGGCACTATAACGAGTTGGGGCCCTGCGGATACGGTGAGGTCGACGCTTGTCCCGGGCGCAACGAGCGTATTTGGGGGAGGATCCTGCTCGAATACCTGCCCGGCGGGGACGGCTGGATTGGCTTCTTCGGAAATTGTTCCGATTGTGAGGCCGGCATTGAGAATGGCCTGTTCGGCGGCCACGAGGCCAAGCCCAATTACGTTGGGCACGATTGTCTGGGTAAGTCCGCTGGATACGACGAGATTGACGGAGGAACCGGCCGAGACGGCGACTCCGGCAACGGGGCTTTGAGAAATGACAATGCCGGCGGGAACAGTTGCGCTAGACCGCAAGGTGACATTACCCAGTACGAGGCCGACGGCGTTCAGCGCGACGACGGCGGCATTCCGTGTCAGCCCGACGAGTGTGGGCACGAGCACAAACGTTTGGCCGGATGAGACGGTTAGGAGCACATCGGTGCCGAGATCAACGACTGCACCGGCAGCAGGATTTTGTGCGATAACTTGCCCAGCGGGGATTTCGGTGCTGGGCAACGTTGTGACGGGGCCGATTGCAAGTCCGGCATCAATCAGCGCCACTTCCGCGATTGCCTGTTGGAGTCCCACGACATTGGGAACTGTTACGGTACCCGCGCCGATGGACACGCTGAAGCCGACGGCGGTTCTGGGCGCCACCACCGTCCCTGCGTCCGGGTTCTGGCTCAGCACGGTTCCCGCGGGAAATGAAGTGCTGAACTGCTCGACCACGGTGCCGACCACGAGCCCGGCCGACTGAATGAGGGCGATCGCGCTGGTGCGAGTGAGGCCGACGATGTTGGGAACAATGACAGCGGTTACTCCGGCCGAAACCATCAGGTTTACGGGAGAGCCGACCAGCGCGCCGGTACCGGCGAGCGGCTGCTGCGACATGACCTGGCCCACGGGAACCACGAAAGACTCTTCAAATGTCACCTCGCCGACGGTAAGGCCTGCTTCCAGGATCACTTCCTCGGCAATCCCCAGCTGAATACCGACGACATCGGGCACAATAACCTTTTGCGCGGCCGCGGGCGCTGCGAGAATTGCAAACACAATCAGCAGAATAGGCGCTCTGTGGACGTTGTTTTTTACCATGCCGCGTTGCATGTTCCACCTCCTCGCGTGTGCAGCGCATTCCTTGAAAACGAGGGAACTGGAACGGTTTAATCCGGGCAGGTGACTTGCAGCCGGACCGGATTGACATTTCGCGGACGATCGGAGGATGCTGTTACGGGTAAACGGAGGGGCGAGGCTATGCGGAAAACAGTGGGCTATTCTTTTTTGGTGCCGTGCCTGACTGCGGCTTTACTTTCGACGGGCTGCCCGGCGCGCAAAGACGCCATCGCGGTTTCACAACCGGCTTACGACTTCGGTTTGAGCCGTCAGCCTTGGAACCTCGAGGTCTGGAATTCGAATTCCTCGCTGTCGCGGCTGGACTTTTCGGTTTCGACGCCGACGCCGTGGATCACGTGCAGCCCAACCTCGGGAACGAGCGCGGACGCCGCCGACCGCCGGGTGATCACGGTGACGGTAAGCCGGTACGGCCTGGCGGCGGGCGTTCATTCGGGCCACATCATGATCACCGCGAACGGCGTAAAACCGCGCCGGGTGGACGTGACGCTGACATCCGACGGCAGCGAGGCGCAAGCGGGCGCACTTCGAGTTGAGGACGTCGGGTATAGCTACAGTTCGCCCTACCTGATGGACTTTACGTTCGTAATCCAGGATCAGCACCGCGCGCCGGTGATACTGGAGCCGGCGGCAATCGGCGTAACCTGCGCCGAGGACAACATCCCCACCAGTTCCGTTGAAGCGCCCGCTTATTTGGCGAGCGCAAGCGCAAAACAGGGCGCGTTGTACCTCGTTTTGGATTACACAGCGAGCATGGCGGCGACGCCGGGCGCGATTAACGCCATGGAAGCGGCTGTGAAAGACGTGCTGCTGCCCTCGCTCAGCGCGGACACGCTGGTGGGCGTGTACGAGTTTCACCGCCACGACGTTGCCCCGGCGCGCGTATGCGGATTTTCCGCGGACAAAGATTTCGTTGCCGCGCAGATCGACACCATTCGAGACCTCGTGGGACCGTTCGCGAGCGCGACGCGGTGCTGGGACGCCGTCCACGCGGCTTTGGGCGAGTTCGACACGCAAAACGGCCGCGACGAGACGCGCAACCTCGTGTTTATCTCCGACGGAAAGGACACGTCGAGCGCGCGGACGCCGGACGAGGTGCGCCAGCGGGCGAGGGCGCGCGGCGTGCGGGTGTACGGCATCGGGTTTGGCGATGAGCTGGACATGGCGGCGCTGCAGGCGGTGACCTGCTCGATTCCGGGCCGGCTGTACGTGGCGCTCGAGGCGTCCGACATCGGCGCGGGGTTTCAGCACGCGGCGGACAACCTGGCGGCGCAGTATACGCTGCGCTGGGCGACGCTGAAACGGGCCGACATAGAGTTCGTGCCGTCGTTCAAGCTTGAAATCGGCGACAGCAGGGCAAGTTATGTGTCGCCCGTGCCGTTCGATGTGGATGACTATAAAGGAAACGAGCTCGAGGGCGTTTTGAGGCTGGCGCCGTCGATCAGCGGCGGGCGGACCACTTACTTTTTGCGGGCGGCGTATGTGCCCCGTTATATGTGGGACTTGCACATCTACGCGCGGAGCGGCAGCGCGTTCAACGTGGAAAAAGTGGCGGCGGCCGATAACGGGCTTTGCGGAGACTGGGAGATGACGGCGGAAGGCGGGCCAATCGAGGGTATGCGGATCCGGCTGTCGACGCCCGGACCGCCGAGTTTTGAGACGGCGCTGCCGTTCGCGTCTTTCGGACCGATTCTGCGCTTCGATTTCGACGGGGCGGCGGCGCCGTTCACGGAGCTGTATGTCGACAACAGCGTGTACACGGCGGGGCAGAGCTTCCGGATCGAATGAGGAGGCGTGAGCCCTGCCTACACGGGGCTTTTCAGCACATCGTCGAGCTTTTGTTTCAGCGCGGCAATTGTAAACGGTTTTTCGATGAACCCGGCGAAGCCGGCGCCGGCGTATTGCAGGGCCATTTCTTGCTCGCTGTACCCGCTGGCCAGTAGGACGCGCACATCGGCCCGCACTTCATGCAGCGCGCGCAACGTGGCTTCGCCGTCCATGCCGGCCATGGTGAGGTCGACGATGACGCAGTCGATTTCGCGCGGCCGGCCGCTGAAAATTTCGACAGCTTCAAAACCGCTTTCCGCCAGGAGGGCCTGGTAATCCAGTCGGTTCAGCATCCTGGACAAAACCAACCGCACGCCCTTTTCATCGTCTACCACCAGCACAGTTTGCATATTCCTGGCCCCTGTCGCCGCTACAGGATTAACACACGCAGTGGCAAATTTGAATTCCCGGAAAGCAACCGCATAATAAACATGTAACCGGAAAGAAAGGGAGGAACCAATGCCTGAAAAGCCAAAAGCGGTCGCTGTTCTGGACGTGGGGAAAACGAATAAAAAGGTCGCCCTGTATGGCCGCGACTTCAGCGTTCTGGGCGAAGAGCGCACTTCTTTCCAACCGCTGGATTCGGATGGCCTGGAAGTCGAAGACACCGCCGGGCTTCTAAAATGGTTTCGCGAGGCGCTGAGCCGCCTTGCGCAAAAGGCCAACGTGGGCGCAATCGCCATCACCACCCACGGCGCCACGTTTGCCATGCTCGATGCGGATGGCCGCCTGGCTCATCCCGTCGTCTCGTATACGGCGCAGAAAGGCGAGGAGGTGCAGGAGGAATTTTACGAGACCTACGGCGGCCGCGACACGCTCCACGCCCAAACGTGCACGCCCGACGTCGGGTTTGCGAACGTGGGCAAGCAGATGTATTACGTCAAGACGCGTTTGCCGGAGGTATGGGCGCGCGTGCGGCACGCCCTGTTCTATGACTCGTACCTCGGCTACGAGCTGACCGGCGAAATGGCCGTCGAGCCGACGTATCTGGGCAACCACACGTACTTGTGGAACTTTCGCAAGAAAGAGTGGAGCGAAATCGCGCGCGACCTTGGGGCGGACAAGATGTTCCCGTCGCGGTTCGACAGCCCGTGGTCGCGGCTCGGGCCGGTGCGCGCGGACATTGCCTCCGAATGCGGGCTTTCTCCGGAATGTGCCGTAACATGCGGCATCCACGACTCGAATGCCAACCTTGTGCCCTACCTGGCGCAGGGGCATTCGAACTTCCTTTTGAACTCGACCGGGACGTGGTGCGTGATGATGCGGCCCAGCGAAACGCTGGAACTGACGGCGGACGAGATCGGCGCGCGGGTTTTTTTCAACCTGGACGTGTTTAACCGGCCGGTCCGCACGTGCATTTTCCCCGCCGGAATGGAATACGACACGTTCCGCGGGTTCACGTCATTGCCCGATGAATCGAACGCCGAGGCGGTGCGCGATGTGATCCGGGACCGGCGGCTGTTTGTGATTCCCGGCGTGCTGCCCAGCGCGTCGGCCTTTCCCGGCGCCGAGGCGCGCGTTATCGACGGCGAAAAGGTCTACGGTCTGGATGCGCTGAAAGCCGCGGCCGAATCCCCGTTGACGAACCTCGGCCAGGCGTACAACGCCGCGCTGAACATCGCGCTGGCGGTAGCCACGGCGAAGACGCTCGCGTCCTGCGGCGCGGACAAGGGCACGACCGTCTTCATCGAAGGCGGGTTCGCCAATAACGCCGCCTACTGCGGCGTTCTCGCGGCGCTGTGCCCCGAACAGAAGTTCATGATCACCAAGATGAAAGAGGGCACCTCGCTCGGCGCCGCCATGACCGGATGGATGCTCGCCGAAGGCCTCGATATCGAGCAGGCCGGCAGCCAGTTCAAAACCGACGCCACCGAAGTTACCGCAGAAGATTACGGCGATATAAAGGCGTACGTTAACGCCTTTCAGCGGCAGTTGAGGTAATAGTTGGCAGTTGGCAGTTGGCAGTTGACAGTTGGCAGTTGGCAGTTGACAGTTGACAGTTGGCAGTTGACAGTTGGCAGTTGACAGTTGACAGTTGGCAGTTGGCAGTTGGCAGTTGGCAGTTGACAGTTGGCAGTTGACAGTTGACAGTTGACAGTTGGCAGTTGACAGTTGACAGTTGACAGTTGGCAGTTGGCAGTTGACAGTTGGCAGTTGACAGTTGGCAGTTGACAGTTGGCAGTTGGCAGTTGGCAGTTGACAGTTGACAGTTGGCAGTTGACAGTTGGCAGTTGACAGTTGGCAGTTGACAGTTGGCAGTTGGCAGTTGACAGTTGGCAGTTGACAGTTGGCAGTTGACAGTTGGCAGTTGACAGTTGGCAGTTGGCAGTTGGCAGTTGACAGTTGGCAGTTGACAGTTGGCAGTTGACAGTTGGCAGTTGACAGTTGGCAGTTGACAGTTGGCAGTTGACAGTTGGCAGTTGACAGTTGGCAGTTGACAGTTGGCAGTTGACAGTTGGCAGTTG
>Ga0272441_10001259_pt1 | contig 54205 bp, 49 predicted proteins | sample SSMProp6N_FD_193582 | JGI IMG/M metagenome (GOLD analysis project Ga0272441, IMG submission 193582) | Marine sediment archaeal communities from Little Sippewissett salt marsh, Falmouth, MA, United States - SSM-Prop-6N | ecosystem: Environmental > Aquatic > Marine > Wetlands > Sediment ...
TTATGATAAGTATCATTATCATAACCATAAATAAACACACGAATTAGGGCTGTTTGTCCCCCTTTCAGTCAGGAGATTTTATGGGATCACCAAATGTTCAGGAAACAATCGATGCCTACATGGATACGGTAAGCCTCTCTCGCAGCGCCAATACTGCCCGTACCTATCGGAACGCAATGAATGCCTTCCTCTACACACTCCAGCGCAGCAATATCGATGTTGAGAAAACCGACGCCAGTAAAGCTACCCTCGAATGGCTTACCGACTTCATTGCTGATCTCAAGACCTATGCACCAACTACTGAACGCCTCTACCTGACTGCTGTGACTGGCTGGTTTGAGTTTCTGGCCGCAGAAAGTATCACTAATGTAAACCTGCCTGGATTACGCGTAATGATAAGACGAAGGGCCCGACGCCCCGGGCAGCGCCTCCCTCAGTTTCCTCAGAATGCCATACACGATGTGCTGACTTTTGCCGAGACACTCACTGCAAAGCCGGCCGAGGATGACCGGGAGCGCCTCATATTGCTGAGAGATCGCGCATTCTTGATTACGCTGGCAGATACCGGGCTGCGCGTCCATGAAGCATGCAATCTTCGCCGTGGTGATGTCGACTGGCACGAAGGCCATGCGATCATTATCGGCAAAGGCAACCAGGAAGCCATGGTTCGTTTCTCTGAACGTGCACTCCGGGTGCTGCGCTCCTACCTGAACGCTCGAAGTACCTTTGATGGAGGCTCCGGACGCCCACTTTCCTCACTGCCGCTGTTTGCACGCCACGACAGAGGCGCCGGCAAGCGCATCCTCCCCATTTCAACAACCACCGGACGAGCAATTATTCACGCCCGCGTCGAACAGGCACTTGGGCCTGACGCCGTAGGATCTATTACACCACACTCTTTTCGTCATTATTTTGTGACAACTGTATTAAGAGCCTCAGGGGGCAACCTCAAGCTTGCCCAGGAGCTTGCTCGCCATAAAAACATCGCTGTCACCCAGCGATACGCCCATCTCAGTGACGATGAGCTGGACAGAAGCTACCACGAAATTTTCAACCACTGACCTGATTGCGCCCCACCCTTCTTGCTGTTGAGTATTCAGAAGGACGAACGAATAGCCAGGAGGCGATTTTCTTCACACTTCTGTAAACTGCCAAATCTGGTATACTTTTCTACGTTGTTTGCTTGCCTGGTCCCCGCTTGAAGCGCCCCCATGTTTGCAGATGCCCAAAAAACTGATAAATCTTGCGGTCTGCCGCGCGCAGATTTTTACTAAGGAACGTTAAGGATGTCATTGGGACGTCTTAACAATCGACCGGCAGAATTAAAACAAAAAATCTTACTCTGTTTCTTGTTTGAAACAGTGATGAAAATAAGAAATAAGGAAAAAATGAAAAAAACTACTTGGATGACAATATTAAGTGAGCACTATCAAATCGCTCGCAAGAATAACCCCAATGAACACCTGCTTATTCTGCTGGATATTGACGATACAATCATCGACATTCGGCCAATCTTTCAGCTTATGCTCAACTCGTACGACCAGAGGCATGGGACGGAATATTTCAATAACCTGTCTGTGAAAGATATTTCCTTGCAGGAGGAAGAGCTAGACAGCCTGCTGGAAACCATGGGGATTCCTGCTGAAGAACAAAAGGCTATTACCGATTGGGTCCATAAATATGACTGGACCCAGTCTGAAGCACTTACCGCCCACAAGCCTTTCAATGGCGTGCTTGAAATGATTCGATGGTTCCAGATTCAACCCAATACAAGCGTTGGCCTGGTAACCGGCCGCTATGAACGCATCCGGGAAGAAACCTTGCATATTCTCAACCTTTTGGGTGAGTCATATCGTGTCAACTTTCGCTCAGACATGCTGTTCTTGAGGCCAGATGGCTGGGGAACCGATGTCCCCACCTCCAAGGTTGCCGGTTTACGACATTTTCAGGAAAGAGGCTACAGGGTAATCGCATTTATTGATAATGAACCTGAAAACCTGGAAGCCATAAGCATGGCAGATCCGAATGGGGACATCCTTCTGCTCCATGCAGAAACCATGTTTGCATCCCGACGGGCCAGGCTGCCTAAACGCGCAGTCTCAGGAAACAGGTATGTATTGTCAGAGCTTGTTCCAGAGAACCAACCGCTCCCCGGGCGCATACACATGGTCTGGAATGGTGTGAACACAAACCGGAACCTTCAGGAATTTCTCAAATCAGACGTTTCCTGGGGCAAAGTGGATGTGCGATCTGGTATCAATGAAAATAATCTCATTTTACGGGCAGATTCTTTCCTCAGCCGACTTCCCGGAAGAAACGAAGAGTGGACACGGTTCGAACCTTTTCTTGAGCAGTTACTCTCCCACGAAAAAGGGATAAACATTCATATTACAGAAGGGAATCCCCTGCTGAAAAGAATCACTGCCGTATTACAAGAAAGGGACATCGATCCGGGTAAATTATGGTTTTCATGCGATTTGATAAACGGCACCAGGAATACATTCGCTTCTATTTCGAATATATTTCCATCTGCACATTTGCAATGTGATACCGACTTCCTCATTCCAATGATTCTGAATATGCCCAAACAGGCTGAACGTATTTTAGGCGAAATGTCGGATTGGGGCATCAATCTCTTTTCATTCACTTGGAAACAGGCTCATCCAGGCAGAGTACTCGATAAAATGAACGAGTGGGGATACCCGGTGAATTTCCAGGGAGTGCCTGATCTCGAAGCTTTCCTGCATGCAGTTTACCTGATGCCGTATTCTGTAACATCAGATTTTAATTTTCCACAATGGAATTTTTATGGTGCAGGAGCCGGCGTGGATGGCTCCTTCTATACCTACCCCCAGTTTGCGAGCTTCCCCCAGGTAAGATAGAAGTCCTGATTTATTAAAAATAAATCAAAGCTCCTCTCCATAAAAATTTTAGGAGCTTTCTATCTACCTGGTTTTAAAGAAAAGGAATTCTAAAGAATGAGAAGGATTACCCCCAGCATAGCCAGGGCTGTCCCGATGACAGCAGCCAGGGTAATCCTGTTGCCAAACCAGAAGTGCTCCACAGGCAGCAGGATAATCGGTGCCAGCGACATGAGGGCTGATGCAACACCTACATTCACCGTATATTGCACAGCAAGCAGCGAAAACCAGATCCCGATATAGGGGCCAATTATCGATCCGGTAACAAGGTATGCTGTATACCGGTTTCGCCCGATCCAGGACAGTGTTGATCTCGCCTCCCCCTTCACTGCTGTCATCAGCCAGATCAGCACCGCAGCAACAAGCATCCGGATGACAACTGCAGAGAATGCCGGGAATCCTTCTACCAGAACCACTTTTGCAGTGATAAGAGCTAGTGCCTGTCCCGCAGCAGCAAGAAGTGCTGCACCAGTACCAAGAAACAATTGCTTACGGTCAGCGATCGTCTTTTTCTCGTCACGTTTGTTCTGGACGACTAATATGATTCCGGCTACTGTGAAACCAATCCCCAGGAAATCCCGGGTACTCAGAACCTCACCAAAAGCCATCCAGGCAAATAACGCACTCAACAAAGGTGAAGAAGAAAAAACCAGCATGGAAAGATGCGAGCCAAGCTTGCCAAATGATAGAAGCAAGAAATGATCCCCCATAATCAATCCAACTACACCGGAAAGACCCAGCCAGAACCATTGATCCAGACCTACACCCAGAGGAATAAGACTGCCGTTCATGGCCAGGTGCGTAATCCCCAGGAGTACCATTGCAATCAGCAAACGGCTTCGATTAACCACCCGGTGACCAGCTATTCCAGAGCTTACCGTGAAAGCTGACGACGTACCAGCCCAGAAGAATGAAGTTATTACAGAAAAGAATTCGCCCAAGTTTATCTCCTGAATTACTCCATTCTCAATGTTTACACTCCTGTGTCAAGGGTGAACCCGGAAATAACCGGCTGATAGAATAATCCAAGCGTCTGCTCAGGTTGTTCAAAGCCACAATCGATGCAGCAGCTCAATAGGAATAGCTGCATTCGATGTCGCAATAATCGTCTTTTACCTGGGTGAGGAGGTTGAGGCTGATTGATATCTCCGAAATCCAGCTGTCCAGATCCAGCTGTTATTTACATATCTGCGGATCAATACAAAAAGACCGCTGCAAGTTATCAATCATTCAGAGTTTTCCCTCTGAACAGAAGCATGCAGCGGACTGTAATCAGGCTGCCTGAAGAGAGTTCCAGGACCAATCAGACTCCCGGGTTGGTTTCTTTTACCAGGAAACGTTCGAATTCAGCAACAAGACGTTCTGGAATCGCTCCATGAAGGAAAACACCCTCTTCTTCATTCTCGGATTTCTCCACCTGTCCGTGGTCGTAAAAAAGGCTGATCAACTTCCCGTATTTATAGGGAATACGCACTGACATCAAGTGTTTTCTTTCAAACAACTCCCGACTTACTGCCCTCATCAGATCAGGAACACCTGAACCGGTTCGAGCTGAAACAGGCACAGCGTGGTTAAAATTTTTCATTAGTTCAGGCAGCGTTGCCGAATCCTGTAGTGCATCTATTTTGTTCAAAGCGATAATTGAAGGCTGAGTGTGAGCTTCAATTTCCTCAAGCGTTTGACACACAGCTTCTGCCTGCTGTTCTGCATTGGGATGTGTACAATCTACAACATGGATCAATACGTCAGCTTCCGTGATTTCCTCCAGTGTGGCTCTGAAAGCTGCTACAAGCTCAGTGGGTAGTTTCTGAATAAAACCCACAGTGTCTGTTACGAGTACTTCACGCCCATCCTTTAAAGACACCTTTCTCGTTGTAGGGTCCAATGTTGCAAAAAGCTGATTTGCAACATAAACATCAGAATCTGTAAGATAATTCAACAGAGTCGATTTACCTGCATTTGTATAGCCTACAAGGGCAATGACCGGAATCTGTTGTTTCTGACGCCGCTGCCTATAGCGGCTTCGATGTGCCCGAACCTTTTCCAGTTCCTGCTTCAGATGTGCGATCCTTCGGTTAATATCCCGCCGGTCGACCTCGAGCTGAGTCTCGCCAGGCCCGCGCAAACCAACGCCTCCCACACCGCCAGCTCGTCCTCCGCCACCACCTGCCTGACGAGCCAGGTGCGTCCAGGCTCGAGTAAGACGCGGCAGCCGGTATTCATACTGGGCCAGCTCAACCTGGAGATTGCCCTCTCTGGTTTGAGCATGCATGGCAAAAATATCCAGAATCAATGCTGTTCGGTCCAGCACCTGGACATTTTCACCAAATATTTCCTCCAATTCTCGCTGATGGCGCGGAGAAAGCTCATCATCGAAAATGATCATATCTGCGACCACTTCCTCTGCAAGCAGTTTCACCTCCTCCACCTTGCCTGATCCAAGGAAAGTTTTCGGATGGGGGCTTTTCAGACGCTGGGTAGCCATACCGACTACCTCCAGACCAGCTGTATCTGCGAGCAAAGCCAGCTCCTGCATAGATTCTTCAAGCGGCAGGATCGTGCTTGTATTAGACAACTCAGCTCCAACCAGAAATGCCCTCATTTTAGGCCTTTGTGTTGGAATAGTATTCTTAGACATTAATTATCTTCTTTCCTCTTCACTGATTCTCCGGAATCAGGAAGCAAAGTGCTTACCATTTTCCTCATTCATACCTAGAGATAACTCCACCTGCATATAACCTTTTACTCGACCATTGCACCTGGCCCTTTCATAAAACCTCAACGCTCGACTCTGGACCACAACCAGTTTTCAAGTGTACTACCTACAGCGACCAGGCTTTCAGCAGACACTTTATCTATTGTATCCTGAGTTGTATGCCAGGACTCATAATCAAAATCAATAATATCTACAGCCGGCCAACCTTGCTGAAGAAACGGGATGTGGTCATCCAGGATCGAGTAACGGTATTCATGAATAAAATTATCGATACCTTGCTCCTCGGCAGTATCCCATATTTCGCCTGCAAGAGTCTGATCTGAATTATATTCCAGGTACAGATCAAGATCTTTGTCCCCCACCATATCTACTATAACCACTGCATCTGGTTCAATTTCCATTTGAGATGCATATGCTGAAGACCCGGCGATCCATTCCCATCCATTGATATTCCCACTGTCCTCACCATCGAAGAATACCATCCAAACCTCTCGGGGATAATTCTGTCTCTCGAGGACGCGCGCCAACTCCAACAAAACTGCTACCCCGGATGCCCCATCGTTAGCTCCGGGCACCGGCATTTCAGGATGGTCAGGATCCAGATCAGCCAGCGGGCGTGTGTCATAATGAGCACCGAATAGAATCACCCCTCCACTGGATTGATCCGCTGTATCCGGGTTCCACATACCTGCAATATTCCTGAGTTCCACGTCTCGGTACTCAAATATATGTTCACTTATTTCCCAGCCGGAGGAACGAAGCTCATCAATAATCCAATCGCCAGTGTTTCGTAGAGCCTGGCTTCCAGGAGGCCGGGGCCCGAATTCAAGCTGCTTTCCTATCAATTCGTATGCATTTTCACCATCGAATGTTTCCATTTCCGAACAACTACACCCCGAACCAATAATTATCAGAAGAACAACCGCTGCTATCTGGAACAACCCGCTCTTCCTGCGCATCTCTCTCCCTTATCAGGCGTCACATTAATCTAACGCTTTTTCGCTATGCCTATGCGAAATATCGCTTTCTAGGTATCTCGTAATCTCGCGAAGGGCGCGTGCGCTGTATGCGCGAGCTCGCTCTCGCTTGTTGCGACGTACCCCGTCTGTGAGCGGAGGTACAATCCCAAAATTCGCTTTTACCGGCTGAAATCTGGCCGGGTCCTCACTCGTGATTGTTTTTAGAATTGCTCCAAGCATCGACGAATCCGGCAAGATTAATTGCGAAGCTCCTCTTGCCGCCCTTACTGCATTCAGACCGGCAAGCAGTCCGGTGGCAATACTCCCAAGGTACCCCTCAACGCCGGCCAGTTGTCCCGCAATGAACAGCGAGGGGTGTTTCCGCATTGCCAGGTTACGACCAAGCAACTCCGGTGCGTTGATGAATGTGTTGCGATGCATCTGCCCATACCGCAGGAATTCTGCATCCTCCAAACCCGGGACCATCCGGAACACCCTCTCCTGTTCACCATACCTCAGGTTCGTCTGGAACCCTACCATGTTGTAGGAAGTGCCCTCCAAATCCTCACGGCGAAGCTGCACCACGGCATGCGGCCACCTGCCCGTCCTTGGATCCGTTAGGCCAACAGGCCTCATTGGTCCATACGCCAGCGAATCAAAGCCTCGCGCTGCAATTACCTCAACGGGAAGGCAGCCCTCAAAAAAACCATACATTCCTGCACGGACCCCTTCTTTAATCTCCTTCTCGAACGACTTGAGAGTAATCGTTTCTGCATTCAATAATGCTTCTACAAATTGTGTGTACTCTTTTTGTGACAGCGGGCAATTGGCATAATCTCCCTCTTCTAAAGTGCCTCGATCATACCGGGATGCTTTGAATGTAATATCCCAGTTTATACTTTCAGCCGAGACAATAGGGGCAAGTGCATCAAAAAATGCCAGATTCTCCTCTCCTGTAAGCCTCTTCAATGCTTGCGCTATAGAGGAAGAGGATAACGGCCCGCTTGCCAGTATGGTAATACCTTCCGGAATCGTTTTTACCTCTTCCCGGTGGATATCAATCAGCGGTTCTTCCTCGATTTTTTTTGTTACTCTCCCGGAAAATTGAGCGCGATCTACTGCAAGTGCCCCCCCTGCAGGTACTGCGGAATGCTCTGCACAACCCAGAAGCATGGATCCGAGTATTCGCAGTTCCTCCATTAATAGCCCTGAAGCACGATCCGGCAAGGATGAACCCAGTGAATTTGAGCAAACCAGCTCAGCAAATTGCCCCGTTCTATGCGCCCCCGTCTGATTTTCAGGCCGCATCTCATAGAGATCAACCTTCAAACCCTGCCGGGCGATCTGCCAGGCTGCCTCAGATCCCGCCAGCCCACCACCAATCACCGTGATAGTAGTCAATAATACATCCTCCTGAACTTGTTTAATTCAGATTTCAGGGTTTTGAAGAGCGTAAAATGCCGTTTTTTTTCTAATGCCTCTACATCCGTGGGAGATTCTATCACAGCAAATATGGCACATTTCTTGCAACTATATTGCGCAGGCGTTCATCCTGCAGTATACTCACACAAATCGAGGGATTCTTATGTTGCAAATTCAAGACCAATCACTCCGACCCCTGGCTACAGCTCACCTGGCTCAGACCATGAGCCTGCTCGTGCTGTCAAATCAGGAACTTCGTGATGAAATCATGCACGAAATGTCGAATAATCCAGCGCTGGAGCTCGTTGACGAAAGAGTATGCCCAAGCTGCCAGCGGCCGCTTAAAACTCCCGGCCCCTGCCCGGTTTGTTCAGCAGCAAAAAGCAACGAGGAACCAATTGTCTTCCTGTCCCCCAGAGAATCCTTTTCACCCGGACGTTCCAGCTACACCGAGGACGGACTGGCAGACCAGGAACCGGCAGCCCCCGAAAATTTAGCCCTCGCTGTCCTCAGTCAACTGGCTGCTGACATTCAACCCGATGATCGCAAACTTGCCGCCTATATTCTCTCCAGCCTTGATGATAATGGCTTCTTGCAGGATCCGCCCGTCATGCTTTCACGCCTGACACGTTCCCCCATGGAGCAAGTCAAACGTATTCTTGATCTGATTTCACATGCGGATCCGCCCGGGCTGGCTACGACAGGCCCCCGGGAAGCTTTGCTCGTACAGCTGGACCTTATTCGCCAGGCTGATCCTGAAAATATATACGCAGAATATGCCCGGAAAATAATCCAGGAATTTTTCAGGGAATTGGGTAAAAAGGACTATGAAACGATCTCGCGAAAGCTGAATATCAGTGTGCAGAAGGTCCGGAATGCAGTCGAGTTCATTCACGACAATTTGACACCCTACCCGGCAAGTGCCTATTGGGGTTCCGGACGCCAATCTGGTGAAGCCGATCCAAATATCTACCATACGCCCGACATTATGATCAACCATAACCCTATTGATCCTGAGGGAGCACTCGTTGTCGAAATTTTCGCACCCATTTATGGATGGCTGCGTGTGAACCCCCTTTTCAGAAAAGCCGCATCCAAAGCTGACAACAGCAAGAGTGAAGCCTGGAGCAAACATCTGGACCGCGCGAACCTGTTTGTAAAGTGCATGCAGCAGCGTAACAACACCATGCGCCAGTTGATGGAAATTCTGGTCACAAAACAGCGTAAATTTATACTCCTGGGAGACCGTGAATTGATCCCGATGACGCGAGCTGCTATTGCTGATGAAATCGGTGTTCATGAGTCCACTATTTCTCGTGCTGTGTCCGGAAAATCCGTAGCTCTTCCTGATGGACGGATTATCCCGCTTAGCCGCTTTTTCGACCGCAGCCTCTCCGTACGGGATCGTATCAAGGACATCATCCGCAAAGAGTCAAAACCTTATACGGATGAACAGATTGTGGAACTGCTAAAACAGCAGAATATCAAGATTGCCCGTCGAACAGTTGCCAAATATCGATCGATTGAAGGAATCTTACCAGCCCGGCTGCGCCATAAAAAAGCACCTGCAGCCGTAAGGATATAGACATTGCCTGGCCCTAACCTTTCAAGCAGCGCTATTACCCGACTGCTGAAACCCGACCAGTACCGTGAGTATTTCCGGATACTATCCGACATTCTGTCGGATAGTATCCTTGTTATAAGCAGTGACGGGCGAAGGTTTATCTCAGTCAACCACGCGTTCCTTGTCCTATCAGGCTATTCACGCACAGACCTTGAGCGATTAAACCCCCTGTCTCTGTTCCCCGGTGATAGCGGAATTGAGCTGAAAAGAGCGATTTTTGACTGCAAATCAGGAGCGGAGGTATCACTTCAGGATATGGCCATGCGGACACATCCCGGGAATATTGTCCGCATTGATCTTGAAGCACGGGCAATCCCTGCTACTCAGGATGATATTCTGATACTTGCACGGGCTGCAAACATCCGGACCAGAAATGAACGTCTAAAAACCGCCCAGATGGAGCAGTTCCAGCTTCTCAAAGGCATGATGGAAGACCTTTTTGACGCCGAGGATCCCTCCCTGGAGGATGCACTGCAGAAAACAACAATCCTTCTTGCTGGATCCATGGCAGGTATTTACAGGGTGGACCCTCAGGAACCTGCCTATAATCTTGCCAGCACACTGCCGGCATCCTTTCCTGAAGTTCTCCAGTTAAATGATATGGATTCGCTCGAGAAACCAGCCTCCTGGAGCCTCGGACAAAGGCCTGATCACCCTTTGAAAAAGGCTGCCCGGGCAGCTGGTTTGCAGACGCTCCATATAACACCCATTGGAAGCGAAAACGCCATGATCGGGCTTCTCATCGTTGGATGGGAAGAGCCTGATGCAGTACCAGATTCCAGCCAGGATCTGATGGATTCCACAAGTACGATTCTCCACGCAGGTATACTGCTCGAACTGCAGAAAAAGACTTTCTCCTCCCTCCAGCAAAGGTTGAGTCTGCTGCAGAACAAATTGGATGATCAGTCTACAATCATTACCGATGGCATCCTCCATCTGGACAGCAGCTATAAAGTCCAGTATATCAATCCAGCAGCTGCAAAAATGCTGGGTAGTCCTGTTCGAGACCTCCAGGGGCGGGCTGTACAGGATGTCCTGGTAAGTTCAACCGATATTCTCTCCTGGCTTCTTACTTCCCACGGACAACCGCAAACTGCTGAGTCAAATCTGGTAATACACCGCCGAGATGGAACACCTTTCCCTATTCGCTTGTCAGTTCACCCGCGTTCCACAGGCGACGAACCTTCACTTCTGGTCGTATTTTCTGATCAATCGGAAAAACAGGCAATTGCAGACCAGAATGAAGCACTGAGTCAGCGTGCTCTTCTAGGAGAAGTAACAGCCATCTTTGCCCACGAAGTTCGCAACCCTATCAACAATATCAGCACAGGTGTACAACTGATCGGTTCACGACTTGGCGAAGATCATGACCTGTTCCCCTCACTGGACAGGATACGCAAAGAATGCACGAGGTTGGATCAACTTCTTAGTGATGTGCTGTTCTTTGCTCGACCGCTAGAATTGAAAATGGAACCTCTGCTGCTTCAGGAGCTGCTCGAGCGGCTTCTTCAACGTTGGAAACCGCGTTTACAGCAGTCAGATATTGAATGCTACACGGCATTTAAAGACACCACACCGGCTGCCCTCGCAGATCAGCGGACTCTTGAGCACGTCCTTGTTAACTTGATAACCAATGCCATGCAAGCCATGGAAGAAGGCGGAACACTTTCTGTATCGCTGGGACCTACTGAGACACCGCAGGGTGAAATGGTCGAGATAAAGATAGCAGATACAGGGCCAGGGATCCCTGAAGAACTGGTAGATCGCATCTTCAATCCCTTTTTCACCACGAAAAAAAGCGGTACCGGGCTTGGATTAGCGATCAGCAGGCGCATCCTGAACGCTCACAAAGGACATATTGCAGTTGAAAGTTATCCCGGAGCAGGTACAATCTTTACCATACAGATCCCGGTATCACCCGAAAACGCACAGGAGTAGTGCATGTCGATCACAGTCCTGATCATTGATGACGAAGAAACCGCCCGCAATTTTGTTGGAGAAGCGCTAAAAGACGCTGGCTACCAGACGCTGGAGGCAGGATCTCTCGCGGAAGCACGCGAAATAATCAAGATTGGTGAAGCGGATATCATACTGCTGGATGTCATGCTCCCGGATGGGTCGGGTCTTTCGCTGCTGGATGCTATTGCACTTGAAAATCCCAGTCCACCAGTCATATTAATTACAGCATTCGGTGAAATCGACACTGCTGTAGAGGCAATGAAAAAAGGTGCTGTCGATTTCCTGCAGAAACCGCTTGACCTGGAAAGGTTGCAGCAGGCCGTTGCACGCTCCAGTGAAATTGTCACAATGCGCCGTGAGATCGACCTTTTCCGCAGGGCATCAGGCGGCCAGGTAGAAATGATCGTGGGCGAAACGCCGGCAATGAAAAAGCTGATGAACGAAGCTCAGCGGGCCGCACAGGCATCTGTTTCCGTACTCATTACAGGCGAAACCGGCACCGGGAAAGAGGTGCTGGCACAGGCAATACGTGAAATGAGCCCTCGTGCAGATAAATCCTTTATTCCAATAAACTGCTCCGCTCTGCCCGATACCATGATCGAATCAGAGCTTTTTGGACATGAAGCAGGTGCTTTTACTGGCGCTGTAAAGAAAAAACCAGGTCTTATCGAAGTTGCTGATGGTGGAATACTGTTCCTCGATGAGGTTTCTTCCACAAAACCTGATATGCAGGCAAAACTGCTGCGGGTCCTCGAGGACCGCACATTCCGCCGGGTCGGCGGCGTTACTGAAATATCCGTCGATATCCAGATTCTTGCTGCTTCTAACAGGGATCTTCCGGCTATGTTGCAAGATAAAACTTTCCGTGAGGATCTTTTTTACCGCCTGAAGGTGCTCGATTTACATATTCCTCCCCTGCGGGAACGCAAGGATGATATCCCGGCACTTGTTGGTATGTTCATCCGACAGTTGAATCCAAGGATGGGCACAACCATAAGCAGCGCTACCCCGCGTGCTATTGAAGCTCTGAAACAGCATTTTTGGCCTGGAAATATCCGTGAACTTCGGCATACCATCGAGCGCGCAATGCTGTTTTGTGATGATGAAACAATTGATATAAACCACCTTCCTCCTGAATTCCAGAACTAAGCAAACAGAAGGTAATTGGCACGATCCTTGCACTGTATACCTCCAGATGATCTATCTGGAGGTAATCCATGTTCCCATTCACAATTTTAGAAACCCGCCTGCTTGTTACCGCAACGATCTTTTTACTGGGTGCTATCTGTTTCCTGCTCGGCGTTTACATTCTGCTTCGACGGGGATATGCCAGTGAAATCCAGGCACTCGCCTCGAGCACAGCTGAACTCGGACAGAAAGGGATGGCACAGGAAGTTGCCGGCCTGGTCTCAAGTGCATCAGAGCTGGTATATGCAGTCAATCAGCTCGTTCGCACTTCCACAGGCATCGGCGCTTTCCTGATGCTCATTGGCCTCGGTCTTATGGGCGCCTCGTTCTGGGCTCTCCAGCAAATTGCATCCATCCCTGCATAGGAGTGGTTATGATAACGGACACCGAACTTCTGGCAAGACTCAGTAAAATTCTGTCTCCAGGTGAAATCCCTGACGTGATTGGCCGGCTGATGCGGTCACCGCTTGCCTGGGATTACCTGCATCGTCCTTCAGTGCTTGCAGCGACTGATCAGGTCGCTATCGAGAATCTGACACCTTCCCGGTTGGCATTTCTTTCAATTAATAAAAAACCGGAATCCATTCGGCCGGGTTCTCAGGCACAGAATGCTGAGGAGACAGAATGGTCAGCTGTCCTTCCAGATAAACGGGGTCCGGAAACTATTGAAGAAGCTGCTACCTACGCTCTCCACATTTTACATGCTGCAGATCACGAGGGCTGGGAAAAAGAAGTAGCCAATGTGGTACTCAGCAATCCAGCTGCCTGGCAGGAACCCATGATCTTCGCCTGGCCGCACCTGCCCGCCGATAACAGCTTGTTTTCATTTCTGGCACTTTCAGAGGATTCAAATGCTCTGATGATGCTGTGCAACTGTTTGATCGCCAATGAGAGTATGGAAGAAGCTGCCAGCAGATTTATTCCTCTTCCTCTCGATTCTCTGAGCAGAATCGTTATTAAATTCAGAAACAGCGGCGAAGACGATTTAGCAAAGAGAATAACTGCATTGAGTTCCAACCTGGAGGGATCAGACACCATTTCCCTGGAAAACAGGATCGCTCAAATGGCAGTAAGCAGCACTGCAAAAAATCTGATCGATATTGAATCATCTTCCACAACAGCAGAACTGGAAAACAGCTTCGAGCACCTCTCCTCTCTTCAGGCGCTCCTCGCTGATGAACTGGCTGAAACCGCAGGTGCAGAGGAACAGTTTGAAAAAGAAGCTGTCCGCAGGAAGCAGGCATTACTGGCCGAGCCTTCCTCGCTGCGACGAGCCCTCCTTGCTCAAACGTACAACAAACTCGGTGAATACACTGAAGCACTCGCCGTTCTTTCCGACGCTTATGAAAGCATCGAAGAGTGTATCGCAGCTGGCGCTGCACAGGCAGGCATCGGAGAGACAGAGCGGGCCAAAGTGCTCCTGACCCAGGCCGCTGATACTTTCAACGACATCGAGGGCAGCCGTTCCTATTGGGCTGCTGTCCTGATTGAAGCACTGAACAATCTCAGCAGTCAACAGGTATCTCTTGAGGTGGCACGTAAATACTCCCGGTTAAACCCCGGAAGCGCGCAAGCTTATGCCAAACTCGCTGCACAGTTTTATGCATGCGGTGATTTCCAATCAGCTGTTGACAGAGCCCAGATCGGCCTGGCGATGGAACCAGATTCATTGTCAGCCCGGAAAACGCTGGCACAGGCTCTCCAGGCTGGCGGAAAATATACACAGGCACTGCCCCATTGGGAAAAACTCACTGAAGCAAGTCCTGAAGAAGGAGTCAATCTTGCTTTATGTGCCCTGGATGCCGGAGCGTCAGACCTCGCCAGGACAACTGCTGAATTACTTTTGAAGGATAACCCCGAAGATCTCCTTGCTGAAGGAATATTTTGTCAGGCTCTATCCCGTCTGGGGAAGACGGATGAGGCAGTCGAGCGAATAAACTCGCTCCTTTCAGATTTTCCTCACGAGCCGGCACTCTGGCTGGCCTATATAAATGTTCTGAAAGTTACCGCTGCTGATGGAGAAATCGAGACTGCTTTTGCACGAGCCAATCAGGCTGTACTGGATCACCCGAAGCTGCTGACAGCATATGCCAGCTGGCTTTCTTCCAGAAACCGGTACAGTGAAGCCCTGGGGTTCGCAGAACGTGCATTCAGACTGGACCAGCAGTCTGCATACACAGCCGTGTTGTATGCATCTCTGCTTCAGCATATGGCAGACCCCAAGGCAAGCATCGTGCTGCAGAAAGCTCATGAACTGCAGCCGCGCAACTGGGAACTCGTGTTGGATCTCGCCTTGCTTACTGAAGCAGAAGGCAATGCTTTCGAAGCCGCCTCCCTGCTTTCGGAGCTTCCACTTCATCTGGAGTCTGAACAGAATCTTGTTTCAGGAAAAATCTTTTTCCAGGCACATCAACAGGATCCGGACATGCTGGAGAAAGCCATTCTGCATTTGCAGCGAGCAGCAGACCGCGATGCCAGTCAGGAAGCTTCCTTCTGGCTTGCAGAGAGTCTGGCCGCTGCTGGCCGAGGTGCGGAAGCCCGGCAGCAGTATCAGGCTTTCCTTGCATCCTCCCATGCATCAGGTAATAAGGATATGCAGAAATCGGCATTCCTGAACCTGGCAGAGACAGCTGCAGATGAAGGAGATCTCATTCTTTCTCTGACCACACTTGAATCAGCTCTGGAAGAAATTCCAGCAGACGTTGAAGTAATGCTTCCTCTGTCACAGGCATATCTAAAAGCAGGAATGTATCAGCAGTGTATGGATACAGCCAAACAGATTCTCGCGCAGAAACCAGAGCATGAAGCTTCTCGCTCACTTCTTCTTCAGGCTGCTGTTGAATCGGGTTCAGAGGACAAAGCCGAAGAGGTGCTTCAGAAAATGTTTGAACAGCATCCAAACAGCCCTTCAACCTGGCTGAATGCCGCTTCTCTTCGACTGGCGCAGGATCGTTTAAAAGATGTACGTGCTTCAGCGGCTGCAGCTCTTTACTACGGACGCCACGATGCATCAATTCTGATCAAAGCCGGCGAAATTCTTTTGAATGCAGGGCTGAACGATAACGCAGTTCGAATCCTTCGATATGGAATTAATACACTGCCGCTTGAAAATGATCTTCTTCGACGGCTTGCAGAAGCCAGTGAAGGATCCAATGATTTCCAGGGGGCTCAAAAAGCCTGGAGGAAGTATACACAACAGGCTCCACAGGATCCCGATGGATTCCTGCGCGCAGCTCTGGCACTCTGGAAACTGGACCGCCGCGCTGCCGCCATCGAACTCCTGCTTCAGGCTTCACATCGTTTCCCGGACTATACTGCTTTTCCACTACAGCTGGCAGCTTATCAACTGTCCGATGGCAATCCTGTTGATGCACGCCAGTCTTATCGCAAAGCAATCAACCTTTCAGCGGATGATCCTGCTGTCCTGAAACAGGCTGCTGATGGTTTCATCAGGCTGGATGAAATTGATGATGCGAAATCACTCCTGGACTCAGCTGCTTCCATGGCTCCTGATGACATCGACATTCAGCTGATGATGATGAAATGTCTGCTTCTGCAGAATAATTCAGAAGAAGCATACCGGATCCTTTCCAATATTGACCCGGACACTACCCTGCCCGCCTCCTCACTCGCGCTTGGTTCTTTTGCTTCGGCCAAAGAAAAAGCCTATGAGCAGGCACACCAGTTGTTTGCACTTGCACACGCACAGCCGATTAGTTCCGAAGACGACATGATCTGGCTTTCAAGAGCAGCACGAGCCCTTGGTTATTGGGATATCGGATTACAGGTTTTTGCAGGGTTGGAAGAAACGACACAGGAATCCTCTTCTGCCATTCAGACGGAAATACAGGAAGCCTGGTTGGCAGCGAAAGAAGCAGATTACGTTCTACGGGAATTTTGTGACCTTCGTAATCATGCTGTACAACCAGCGTCATTCAACGGTATTTCCTTGCAGTTCAGCACACCGGTCTCGTCTTTACGAAGGCAGCTCTCTGAGCTCGACATGACGAAAGAAATGATGGAAGAAGTCGATTCACTTCCTGATTCAGATCTTACTCCAGAGTTTCTCACAAGCTTTGCGGTTGCTCAGCTTCGATCCAGTCAACCGGCAAGATCTTTGGCTGCATTGCACAGGATCCACCAGCAAACCCGACTGGATGACTGGCAGTCTCTGTTAATTGTGATCGCTCTGGTAAATCACAAGCAGACCGGGATGGCCCGAAAAACAATGGCCTCTCTACATATCAATCCAAACCTGAAACCTCTTCTGAGCTACCTGGAAGCAGCATCCTTGCTTTTGGAAGAAGATACTGATGGCTACAGCAAATCCATGACTGAAGCTGTTACTACATGGGAAGACGAACCTCTGTGGCAGTATCAATTGGGTGAAGTGTATAGAAACCAGGAAGACACTGCATCTGCCCTGCCCCATTTCCAGCAGGCCGTACTCCTTGAACCGGAAAATACTGTCTTCCTGCGTTCACTTGCCCAGACACTGGTAAAAGATGGCCAGATTGCTGAAGCTGCTGAAATTTTTGAACAGGCTATCCGAACCAGCCCGGCCGACCCAACCATTTTTGTCGAGGCAGGACAGCTGGCTCTCGATCTCGATCAGACCAATAAAGCGCAGCGCTGGTTCGATAGTGCTGCAGGGCTGGGCGCAAACAGTGAAGCATTTTTCCTGGGGAAAGCCAGGACATCAGCTGCTCAGAAGCAGTACAAGACAGCCATCGAGGACGTAAGCACTCTCCTGAAAAACAAGCCGGATCATGCCGAGGCACTATTACTCCTTGGTGCAATTCATCGGTCCGCAGGTGACCTGGACCTTGCACTCCAGGCGCTTGATAAAGCCAGCAGAGTAATGCCCGATTCCACATCTATTGCAGTCGAACGGGCACGTCTGAAAATGGAAACCGGCCAGCTGGAGGAAGCTCTGAAAGAGATGAATCACCTGCTCAAAGAAAATTCTTCTGATGAAAAGCTCTGGGCTTTGATCTCTGAGGCATATCAGGCAAACAGTCAGAGTGATCAGGCTGTAGAAGCATTGACTCGGGCTGTACGCCTGGCTCCTCGGAACCATTCTTACAGAATCAAACTCGGACTCCTCTGTATGGAAGCCGGTCAGCTCGATCGAGCTCTGAATGAACTTGATACGGCGGCTGATTTGAATCCCTCCAATTCAGAAGTACAGATTGCACGAGGCAGGATCTTCGAAAAACGCAAAGAATTCAACCGCGCATTACAGGCCTATCAGGAAGCCATTGCACTGGACCCGGATCAACCAGCTCCTCACTTTATGGCCGGAATGATCCTAAAGAAGTTAAAAGCTTATCAGGAAGCAGGATTGATGCTCAAGCAAGCTGCCTCCCTCAACCCGAAGGACCCGGATATCATGCACCAACTCGCTGCTGTACGTGCACTTGAACTGGTCCACGGGAAAACCTTTCAACCGGTGGTGGAATCATGACACGAATGCAAAGAGATAACTGGCTGGACACAATCCATGCGGCTTTTATCGCAGGTAGACCGGATACAGCACGCAAGCTGGCAACAGATTGGCTTACTCTGTGGCCTGGTGATTCTGAAATAACTTGCCTGCTTGCACGGGCGGAGTACGACCAGGGCCAGGCAGAGAACGCCATGGCCAGGTTGAAGAAACTCTGGGTAACCAACCCGGAATATCTTCCCGCTTATGAACTTGCAGCCAGTGTAATTATTCATTTGAAGCAGTTCAACCTGCTTCCAACTGTAAACGCCTGTATAGCAGCATTAAAGAATAAACACATCCCGGAAGAGAGCCCATCCTGGGCCGCAGGTCTTTCCCTGTCTTATGCAGCGCTGAACCAGCAGGAATATGTAACAGCCGCTGCAGCTGTGGAAGATGTCCTGGCACTTGGCCCTGACATCCCACTGCCTACGTGGATCGCAGCCCGAATCTATTCCAAATCAAAACCGGCAGAAATCGTTGAAGCACTCCTTCAACAGGCACGAGATCGCTGGCCTGAGTGTGTTCCGTTCAGGATGCTGCTTGGCCAGATAAAAATGCAGCAGGGTGAAACAGCGAATGGTGTCGCGCTTCTGCACCAGGCTGCTGCAGAGGATCCTGCTCGTGAAGCCGCAGGAATTGTCTTCGGTGAAGAAAATCCTTACGAGAATTTATGGCCTGCCTCTCTTGAAGCGGTTCTCACTTCCGCTATCCCTGCAGAGGTAGCTGCTGTCCTCGGCGATAACCTCCTTCCTGAAACCGGTGAGGAAACAACACTGATGGATGAAAACCACATTCAGGCTGAATCGAGCCCGGATATCGCTGTATCAGAATCACAGGTATCAGCAAAAAACGCCTCCTCCAGCAGAAATGTCGAGGAAGAAACCACTGTTGACCCTGCCGACCTTCCACAGCCCGAACCCTGGGAAGCATTCCAGGGTCCTCGTTCCGGAGATGAGTATATCTCCTCCGGGCAGGAAGCACTTGAGGAAATCAAGGCCGAGTTTGAACAGCTTGCACAGCGGTTGAAGGTTGACCGAACTCAACGAACCGAGGACGGCCGGAAACCAGCATATATCATTCTTTCCAGCCGGACTCGTCTTGTCCAGGCGTTTGGAGAAGAAGATTTCGACCGAATCGACAAAGCACTTGTAAACCTGTCTTTGATGGTAAAAAGACGCCCTTCATGGAGTGCACATGTACTGTATATCGATGATCCAAAATCTCTTTCGGATTATCAACTGAATCCGGTTGATCCTGGCAACGCATGGCAAATCAAATTGCGCCTTGCAGATCTTGATCAAGCACTTCGCAATCTGGGAGAAATGATTGGCGCCCTCTTGATCATCGGCGGCGATCAGGTCATCCCCTTCCATCAACTCCCAAATCCAACAGCGGACGATGATGATGTCATCCTGTCGGATAATCCATACGGCACCACGGACGAGAATTATTACGCACCGGAATGGGCGGTAGGACGTTTCCCTGCCAATGATATTGGTGAACTGCTTCAGGCACTCCACGAAGCTGCAATGCACCACCGCAGTCCTGTTCAGAAAGTCGGCGTTCTCCGAAAGGTACGGGATTGGTTTATGAAATTACTGGGCCGCTTCACCGGTGCATCCAATAATGCCCTTGGCTACAGCGCGGACATCTGGCGGAAAGCTGCAATGGATGTCTTTCGTGTGATAGGCTCTCCCCGTGCACTGCACACATCCCCGCCTGTAGAGGCTGGGCCATATCCTCCGGACGGCTCCGGTGGTGTACGTTTCTCATACTTCAACCTGCACGGCCTTGAAGATTCTCCTGAATGGTTTGGACAGAGAGATCCCTTCACCACCCAGAATGCAGAAGAGTTCCCTGTTGCTTTACGGCCGGACGATATCCTTAACAGCGGATCGGCCCCCGAGATAGTGTTCACGGAGGCTTGCTACGGTGCGAATGTCATTAATAAATCTTCCGAAAGCGCCATCTCACTGCGCTTTCTCGCTGCCGGCAGCAAGAGTGTAGTTGGCTCAACGAAAATATCGTATGGGTCTGTTAACACTCCGCTTATTGGTGCAGATCTGCTCAGTAAATTATTCTGGATACATATGAAACAGCACGTCCCGGTGGGTGAAGCCCTCAGGCAGGCCAGGCTGAAGCTTGCTGCTGATATGCACGAGCGCCAGGGTTTCCTCGATGGTGAAGATCAAAAGACCCTCATTTCTTTCGTACTCTATGGGGACCCGCTTTTCACCGCTTCATCTACAAAATCTGAAAATAAAACAATCTTCCGTTCCAGGAAACGCCCTGCTTCGATGAAAGTTGTTTCTACCCCCAAAGAGGCTGTGCTGCCTGAAAAAGAGTTTGATCCCATGATGCTGACAAAGGTGAAAACGATTATGGCCAGCTACCTTCCCGGTATGTCGGATGCAGAATGTGTAATCCATTCGCCGATCTATACCCATATTGGGAAAGAACAGCCTAATGCCAAAGTGGTTCCAGGAGAAAACGGCCAGCACTATATTGTCACCTTTTCGAAGAATATCAGTAATGGCGATCGGACACACTCCCGCTTTGCCCGTGTTACGATCGATCACACCGGGAAAATCATGAAACTGGCCGTCTCAAAATAGGAGCCGGAAAAGAAACAGGCATAGTTCTTGCAAACTATTGCGACAGGAAGGAATCGGTTAATCATGACAGAAGAACTGCGCCAATTAGGTTACCACTACTATCCAGATGACCTGCATTATTCACAGGCAGATCTTTCAACCTGGATTCCGATATTAAGATCCCTGGGAGCAAAATGGCTTACCCTGACATCCTCCACCGACAGGGCTATTCCGGAACACTTCCTCAAGGGACTGATCGATGCCGGCATCTCTCCTGTCATACGGATTCCAATTCAGATTGGCACACCGGTGGAGGAGTATTCTGATCTTCTTTCGCTCTATGCACGCTGGGGTGTGCAGTATGTTGTGGTTTTTGACAGGCCTAACTGTCAGTCCAGCTGGCGTCAGAATGAATGGACAAGGATCCGGTTGATTGAGCGTTTTGTTGACTTCCTCATCCCCGTACTCCAGGCGCAGCGTGCAGCCGGACTTAAAGCTGTCTTCCCCCCTCTTGAACCAGGTGGAGATTATTGGGATACGGCGTTTCTGGAAGCTGCGCTTGCTGCACTCCAAAGACGAGCTCCGGATCAGATCAACCAGCTTACTCTGGGCGTCTATGCCTGGACATACAATCATCCACTGGATTGGGGTATAGGCGGACCGGAAAAATGGCCCGAATCCATACCTTACCACACACCGGAAGGATCGCAGGATCAGCGCGGCCTTCGCATTTTCGATTGGTATTCCACAGTTTATAAAAAGGTCATCGGAGAAATACCTTCCTTCCTGGTAACCGCTGGAGGTCCTTCACTGACTTCTATAGAGCCAGCCCAGGACGAACTCAATAAGCACAGCGAAGACACTGTTTCAATTACTCGGCTGTTACTGAATAAAACGCTTCCCGGTAATCTTATCAACTTCACTTTTTACAGCCTTGCTTCTGCTACGCCTGGTACAGATTCAGCCTGGTTCCCTACCATTTCGGAACCGCTGCCTGTTGTGAAAGCAATGCAAACCTTGCTTCAATCCACACAGGATAAACAGACAGATACCACCCCAAAGCAGATCTCCGAAAAACCCATTTCCCACTATGTACTCTTGCCTCGCGACCTCGATGCAGGGAGCCTGTGGGACTGGAAGAGTTTTGGTGACTTTATCCGAACTGCTCATCCGGTGATCGGGTTTTCAACTGAAGAAGCACGGTATGCGGAGCGTGTAACACTCGTAGGTGATGAAACGCAGTTTCCTTCTGTGATCGAGGACAGTCTACGTGCAGAATCCTGCATCGTTTCCCGCCTTGATCTTGCACCTTTCAGCGATCTAATGCCGGAAAGTGAGTCCACAGAACAGCCATCTGAACATTCAGGAGAACGTTATGGATGAGACCAGACCTATCATGACCAGAGAAGTTATTCAACCCAAACCAGTTGCGGATAACTTTGCAGATATCGGGAAACCCCGAATCACAGTTCTCGGACTGGGCGGCGGCGGCTCCAATGCTGTCAACCGCATGATTGAACTGGGATTATCCGGGGTTGACTTCATTGCAGCAAACACAGATCACCAGGCACTGGCCACATCGCTTGCTGATACAAAACTCCGACTCGGGCCCACGATTACTCGCGGCCTGGGCGCAGGAGGTGATCCCAAGATCGGTGCCGCTGCTGCGATGGAAAGCAGCCGTGAGATAGCAGCCGCCCTGAAGGGTTCTGATATGGTATTTATTACCGCTGGTATGGGTGGAGGTACTGGAACTGGTGCGGCCCCTGTTGCAGCTGAAATTGCACGTGAAGTAGGAGCAGTTGTAATCGCAGTCGTTACAACGCCCTTTACATTCGAAATGTCGAGGCGCGATAGAAACGCCGGTGAAGGAATTAAAAAACTGCGGCCCCATACCAATACCCTGATCACAATTCCAAATGACCGGCTGCTTCAAATTATTCCCGAGAATCTAAGCCTGGAAGTCGCATTCCGGGTGGCGGATGATGTGCTTCGCCAGGGCGTGCAGGGAATCGCAGAGCTGGTGACGCAGCCGGGCTTGATCAACGTAGATTTTGCTCATGTTCGGGAAATGATGCAGCGTGGTGGCGGTGCATATTTATCTATCGGTCTCGGCGAAGGCCCTCAAAAATCCGTGTCGGCCATTCAGCAGGCACTCCACCATCCACTGCTCACTTTGGACAGCCTGGATCAAGCACAGGGTGTGCTTGTGCACTTTACAGGTGGTGATGACTTGAGTCTTATCGAAGTTGGTGATGCTGTGCTGGAACTGCGGAAAGCAGTCGCGCCAGACGCAGACCTGATCCTTGGTGCATCCAATAACCCAAATATGCACAACCGAACCCAGGTCATCCTGATTATTACCGGAATCGGTGCACAATCAGTCCGCTCAATGGCGACATCCCGATCACTCAGTGTTCAGGAAAAAAGCGGATCGTCAAAGAATGTCCTGGCTGCCGATAATATCGATGTTCCTACGTTTCTTCGCCGCCGTGCTCTGATGAGTGAAATGAGGGAATGATGGTAGACCGTAATGCAATATCGAAGATAAATAGAAAAGTCTCTCGAAAGTTTCCGGAATTATCCGGCACACGTCCAACTGTTAGCCGACAGTCTGTTCCAAACGGAAGCTTTCGCTACCTGCTGATCTATCGTGCAAAAGTGAAGCTTCCCGGGGGGAAATCTCTCAATCGAATCGTTCGTGTTACGACGGATGCACGCGGGCGTATCCTGCGTATGAGTACATCCAGATAACAAGAGGAGGAGAACAATGCAGAAAATTTTAGCCACTCCTGCAGGCATTCAAGTCCAGCTGACCTTCTGGCGTACGCTGGTTGTACTTGCAGAATTCGCGCTGGAGCATAAGGCATCTTTTCAGTTGATACTAAAGTATAGCCCGATATTAATTTGGGGAAGCACAGCCTATCTATTAGGTTGGCTGGCAGGGGAAATCCTTAAAGTTCTCCTTTTCTGATCCGTTAGAATAACAGTGGGCTGATTGCGGCTTCAGGTGCACCAGAGTACAATCTCTGTTGAGGACACCTGAAGGATCAGTCCACTGTATATGAATAGAAAATCACCAACACCGATCATTTTCCTCGTAGCGATAGCGTGTTTTGCGCTGGGCTTATTCAGTGTCTGGCTCCGGACGCCAGCCGCAGTTGAACCCACGCCTACTCCTCAGACTCCTCTTGATCAACAACAAACCACTTTACTTCTTGTCTGGGTCGATCACCTCCAGGCAGAAGACCCCCAGCTGCTCGGAACATGGTTTATGACGTACCGCCTCCCGGCAAAGGACATCTTTCTTCTTGGTCTTCCTGTAGGCTCAGACGATCCATCACTCGATCCATCATCGCTTAGATCCCGGTTCGAGTATTCGGAATCCGATGGGCTCACAAACGGTTTCCTTACTTCCGTTCAACAAAAATCACCACTGACAGCCGATCAATGGATCATATTTGACCAGGTCGCATTTTCTGCTTTCGTGGACTACCTCGGAGGAATCCAGTTTGATGGCGGACAACTCCACGGAGACCAGGTAATTGGTCTCGTGACTTTTCTTGCATCTGACTCGGATGCCTTGTTGTCGACTCAGCAGCGAATTCTGATAGCACTGAGCAAGCAAGCTCCTTCCATGGGAGTCACTCCCGATCTGACACCACTGACTCAGTTAATACCCGAACATGTTCGATTATCCTCAGATATCAGTCATCTGCTGACATTGACAATCCCACTGCTTCCGATTGCTCCAGAAACCTCGCATATTGAAGTCTACCAGTCTGCTTCCCCTGAGTAATGAAGCTAAAAAATCAAAAAGCCGCTCTCTAGCGGCTCTTTCTAAAGGTGCGCTGGGCGGGGGTCGAACCCGCACGTCTTGCGACACATGGCCCTCAACCATGCCTGTCTGCCAGTTCCAGCACCAGCGCAATTAACTCAATTCCGCGGTATTATAGCCTATGAACCGGGATTGTCAACCCGCATTCGCAAACTACCAGGAGATACAGCAAATGAGAATAGTCCTTGATGCAATGGGCAGCGATACCTGTCCGGAACCCGAAGTGGAAGCAGCCGTTCAAGCAGCGAAAAAATGGGGAGACCCGATTTTACTTGTTGGAAGAAAAAACGAACTCGAACCTAAAGTTGCAGCCCTCCAGCCCGAGCCAGGGCTTGTGGAAATCATCCACGCACCTGAGGTATTCCAGATGACTGATAAACCAGCCCGGACTGCGCGCAAGAAGGCGACGAGTTCCATGGCTGTTGGTATGGATCTTCTCAAAGAGAATAAAGCTGATGCTTTTGTTACTGCTGGCAATACAGGTGGAGCGCTTGTTAATGCAATCTTCCGGCTCGGCCGAATCCGGGGCGTCAAACGTCCCGCACTTTCTCCTGCTGTTCCCGTTGCAACAGGCACAGCAATTGTTGTCGATGTTGGAGCCAATACAGACTGCAAACCGGATTACCTGCTGCAATTTGCTAAGCTGGGGTCGCTTTATGCAAGCAAGGTTCAGGGAATTCCGGAACCCCGCGTTGGGCTCCTCTCAAACGGGGAAGAAGAAGGGAAAGGAAATCAGCTTGTAAAAGATACTTTCCCCTTATTGAAAAACAGCAACCTGAACTTCATTGGGAATGTTGAACCAAAAGAGGTTTTCGCAGGCGAAGCCGATGTGGTTGTAACAGACGGTTTCTACGGGAACATCTTGATCAAATCCAGCGAAGCTGTAGCAAAATTCCTTGTAGAAATTATTAAGGAACAGATTCAAGCCGGAGTTGCTACCAGCATTGGAGGTCTTCTTGCCAAACCCGCATTCAAACGTGTTTTTGCTGTACTTGACCCGGCAGAATACGGCGGCGCTCCGTTGCTGGGCGTCCAGGGTATTGTTTTTGTTGGCCATGGCAGATCCGACGCACGGGCGTTGGTCAATGCAATCGGCCAAGCACGAAAAGCAGTTGAAAATAAACTCCTGGAAGCCATGCAGGCTGGAATATAAATATACATGGAATACCATAACATCTGAAAACCGATATTGTTGTAAGAGCAGGAGAAATCATGCAGGTCTATATTGACGAAAAATCTATCAACACGAAAGCGAAAATCGGAAGGTTCCTTTTCTTTGCCGGTCTTGGACTAATGGTGATAAGCCTCCTTGTTGCTTCAAGGACACCGGAGCTAATCAACACGATATTCATCATTGCCATGTTTGGTTTGTTGGGCTCCCAGATCGGAAGTGGAATGATGAACCGCTGGTCAAAACAGCCGCGAATGGATGAAATTATTGCTGCGGCAGTGAAAGGAATGGATTCAAATTTCCACCTTTTCCAATACAAGCTTGGAGCCGACCACTTGCTTGCCGCGCCAACTGGTGTTTATGTACTTGTTCCGGAAGTTCAAGAAGGCATGGTCCTGTATGAGGATGGGAAATGGTTTACCTTGAAAACGAAAAGGAAGGACCGTAAGGTCAAGCGAAAATTAAAAGATCTGGCCGCCATGATTCAGCGTGAGACAGCAAGCGCTAATAAGAAACTCAGCTCAGTCCTTGGCGATTCTGCAGTTGAAGCAATTCCTGTCGTTGTCTTTCTTCACGGAGAAGCCATAGTTGATCTGGAGAACGCTCCTGTACTTTGCGTCCACGGGAAGAAAATTAAACCTTTCCTTAGAAGACTACCCAAGGCGGAATCACTTTCAGAAGAGGCAGTTGAAAAACTCAAGGAATTATATAACTGATTCCTAAGGCCCCCGGGTATCAAATTTCCGTAAGATCAAAATAAAGTGAAAAAGCCGCCCTTTCCGGGGCGGCTTTGGTTAATCTGTATGTCAACCCTGGATTTATTCCTCCAGGAATGCATCCAGTGCATCTTTGCTGATACGATAGGCCTTGCCAATTTTCTTGGCTTTTAATTGGCCTTCTTCGATAGCAGCAACGACATCTTCCTCAGCCACTTTCAGATATGAGGCTGCTTCTGAGGGGGTCATAACATCGGGTACGGCTGCTGCTCCAGCTGCAGGTGCTCCACCCTGGGCATTCATACCCTGGCTTATGGACTGGCTCAAGGCATTTCCTATACCCATTCCAGCGCCGATACCGGCTGTAAGGCCTGCGCCGCCGCTTGGATTCTGTGCAGCATCACGCATTGCATCTGCTGCCTGCAGCTGTGTATAAGTTGCCATATCGAGCATACCCATCGCACGCAGTTCTTCTGCAGATTTCTCGGATGGTTTGAGGCTCTCAATATAGAAGCTCTTGAGAGTAAGCCCGATAGCCTTGAAATCATCCTGGGTCTTGGCTCGTACACCGCTGCCCATTTCCTCGGTCAGAGCGATTAATTCCGGAACGTTTTTCGCTGCTGTGGTCTCACCAAGCAAGTCTGCCATCTTCGAGATCAGCATTGAGCGAAGTCGGTTTTGGATCTCGACCGTGCGGAAGGATCCTGCTGTGCCGACAATCTGAGTAACGAACTGCTGGGGATCTGAAACCTCGAAGCTGTAGGTACCATAACCCTGAAGCAGCGCAACTCCCAGTCCCATGCCCGGGTTGCGGACAATAATAGGCTGGGGAGTTCCCCATTTCTGGTCAGCAAACTCGCGCATCGACACGTAGTACACCTCAGCAGTAAATGGTGTACGATCACCAAACGCCTTGCCGATAAAATCTATAAGCACCGGTACGTTCGCTGTGGTAATGGTATGCCGGCCAGGGCCAAAGCTGTCAAGAGCCTTGCCGTCGCGATAGAAAACAGCGGTCTGTGATTCCCGGACAATAACCTGGCTGCCGATTCGAAAGTCGCCTGAGCCTGTTTCCGGGAAACGATGCACGATTTCATCACGCATCTCATTCGGATATTCGACTACATCAAAAATTCTCGCCATCTTATAAACTCCTCACTGAACAATTCGATCCAGGATCACTCGATCGACAGGATCACTTCCTCACGATGATTATAGGTATCTATGACCTCCTGGCTTAAACTGACCAGATTTCGAATGGATGCCGGCAGACCATCAGTCCCGATCGAGTGCTGGATATTATCTACCGCCCTGCCGATCTGTTCACTTTTTTCTAGCATGGCCAGGTCATATTCATAAAGCTTTAGAACTTCATCCTTGTTGATGTTTACAGCATCAAAAAAGCCGCTGTAGCCATAAGACGCTGTTTTTATCCGATCCGCAAATGTCCTGATTTTTATCGCAGCAGCTTCCAGATCATCCACCAGTTCAAGATTACCACTGCTGATAAACTCTCGCTGGAGTTCTGATACTCGAGACCACTGTTCTTCAAAGCGCAAGGCTATCGTTTCACGCAGCATTTTATCAGCTGTGCGCCTATTCCCGGTTTCAACATATCCGATAAAACCGGAGAGGAAATTGCGAATCTTCGCTACTATTCCTTTTCCTTCAGTAATTTTTCCTAGCGGGTCGGTCATCCTTTTCTCCTCATAATATCTACTTGTTTATTCCTTCAAATCACTGATTTGATTATAGCTATACCCATTCTGCAGGGCAACCAAAATCCTGACCACTTCCTGACATTATACAATTGCAATTCCGGTAAAGGTACAGTGAGTTTCTCCATCAATGCTGGTTAAAATGTGGAAGGCCGCTGTAAGCGCCATAACACCCGTTTTGAGGCATTTCCATCTTCCCGGTCACATGATTGTGGAAAAAACCACCTGGAACGTCTCTGTGTTTGTGGTAGGCGCTATACACTGTATCTGTAGAAGTTCTCTCCACCACCGGTTCATTTCTCAACACGGCCAAGTAAAATCTTTCCAACCCGATAAATGTTATATTATTACATTCAAGCAAGCTATCCAATAGATAAACGTAGCATCATTTCAAAGGCCCGAGAATGGATATCAAACAGCGAGTTGACAAGAGTAAATACCAGGTAATTCCACGCACTCTGTGTTTCCTGTTCTCGGAAGAACTTGTTCTTTTGATCCAATACAGCTCAAAGAAAAAGGATTGGGCTGGAAAATATAACGGAATTGGCGGACATATCCAGCAAGGCGAATCAATTTTGAGTGCCGCACGCAGGGAAATCCAGGAAGAAACCGGGCTCACAATCAATTCGCTCTGCTTATGCGGCACAGTTATGATCAATACAGGCGATATGCCCGGCGTCGTTCTGCATGTTTTTGGGAAGGAACTTAAGACAAAGCCGGAAATTGGGCTCAAACACTCCGCCGAGGGAAATGTCAGCTGGATTTCCCTCGGCGATCTGGGTGATTTACCGCTGATGGAAGATACCCCCACCTTGATTGAGTACACGCTCGCTGTTCTTCATGGTGATCGTCCAGCTTTTTCAGCCCTCTATTCCTATAACGATCAGAGAGAGCTCGAAATTACTTTTTCGTAACGAACTACTTCAAATAACCGCTTCATTCTCCTGGAAAATCGTAGAATACAAGCAGGGTATTTCCGTACTTCCGCTCATCACTTTTTCTCAAGACCGATAAATCGAGATCCTCATATTCCTTTGGATGAATCTGAGCAATAATGCGGGCATCAGGATACAGGCAATCCTGATTCTCATCCAGGAACAAAAGAGCGTGTTTCCACAACTCCTTGTATTGAGGAGGTGCTATGTATACATAATCAAAACGGGCTTCTTTACAACGTTCCAGAAACTTGAATGCATCTCTATGAAGAACAACCGCATTATCTTCAAGACTGGTGATTTTCAGGTTTTCTTCGATAGTCCTTATGGCAATTCTTTCACGATCGATAAGAACAACCTCGGCAGCTCCACGGGATAACGCCTCAATGCCCACACTTCCTGTTCCTGCAAACAAATCCAGAAATGCCGATTCTTGAATCTCCGGGCCGATAATGTTGAAGAAAGCTTCTTTGACTCTGTCACCCACAGGCCTGGTTGAATCACCCGGTACCATGTACAGCTTCCTTCCCTTTGCCTTTCCGGCAATAACTCTGATGCCCACAACAATACCTCCAATAGAGAACTCCCGGAAGCTGCTGCAGAATACCTCCGGGAGTGTTTAAACAGATCAGGCGATCAAATCCGGAATTTCTTCAGGATTTGCAGCAACTACCACCCCCGCTTTTTCAAGCGCTTTGATTTTATCTTTTGCCAGCCCTGTGCCCCCTTCGACTATCGCCCCTGCATGCCCCATACGCTTGCCTGGAGGAGCCGTTCGGCCGGCAATAAACCCTACAACCTTTTTCGTCATGTGGTCTGAAATATATTCGGCAGCGAATTCCTCGTCCTTCCCGCCAATTTCACCTATGAGAACCACGCTCTCGGTCTGAGGATCATCCTCAAACAATGCAAGCACATCAGTGAATGACGTCCCATTTACAGGATCGCCGCCAATGCCAACGCATGTTGAAACTCCCAAGCCGTTCTGTTCCAACGCGTAGAGCACTTCATACGTCAATGTGCCCGACCGTGAGACCACACCTACGTGCCCTGGCTTGGTAATATGTCCCGGGATAATACCTACCTTGCACTCACCCGGGGTTAATAAACCCGGACAGTTCGGACCTACCAGTCTTGTTCCAATTTGACGGAGATAACGCGTTACACGCATCATACTCTGAACAGGGACCCCTTCAGTGATGCAGACGATCAGTTCAATACCTGCATCCGCTGCTTCCAACATTGCGTCCTCAGCAAATCTCGCTGGCACAAATAAAACAGAACAATTGGCCCCGGTCGTTTCAACAGCACGTTTAGCTGTATCGAAAACCGGAACTTTTCCATGCAGCACCCACTCACCGCCTTTGCCTGGAGTTACACCAGCAACTATGTTGGTGCCGTATTGGCGCATCTGGGATGCATGGAACATACCTTCACGGCCAGTGATTCCATGAACGAGTACGCGAGTGTTCTTGTTAATCAGAATGCTCATGACTCGCCCTCCTCTGCAAGGCTGACGGCTTTTTGAGCTGCGTCAACAAGTGATGTGGCTACTGTCATTTCCTGGTCCTGAAGCAGCTTTCTTCCTTGCACCTCATTCGTTCCTACAAGCCTGACAACAATAGGAACGCTGCTGTCTATCGTTTTCATGGCAGATAGTATTCCTCGCGCAACTTCATCGCACCGTGTTATGCCGCCAAAAACGTTGAAGAGAATCGCCTTCACATTTGGATCGGAAAGGATGATACGAATGGCGGAGGCTACTTTCTCTGCACTTGCCCCTCCTCCAATATCAAGGAAGTTCGCTGGAGCACCACCGAAAAGTTTGATCACATCCATTGTGGCCATGGCCAATCCAGCACCGTTGACCATGCAGCCGATATTCCCCTCTAGTTTGACATAAGATAATCCATACATACGTGCCCGGCGCTCTTCCGGTTTGACTTCATCATCATCGCGCATTTCTTCAAGTTCTGGATGGGCAAATAAACCATTCTCATCTACAACCATTTTTCCATCCAATGCAAGAAGACGCTGGTCCGCAGTTATTACCAGCGGATTGATCTCCGCAAGAGAGGCATCTGTATCCACATAGCTGGAATATAGACCTCTGGTGATCTTAATAAAATCGCGCCAGAATTTCCTTGGAAGCTCAATCATTTGCGCAAGGTAGCGAGCCTGATAATTACGCAGTCCAAGCAGGGGGTCGATTCTTACCCGAATAATCTTTTCAGGATCCTTGCGGGCGACTTCCTCAATTTCCACACCACCCTCTCCAGAAGCAATCATCACAGGGCAGCGGTTTGTGCGATCGTTTGTTATTCCCAGATATATTTCCGTTTGAATAGCTGCTGCTTCATCTACCAGGACTTTCCGCACGGGCAATCCCTTTATTTTCATTCCAAGGATTTTCGTGGCAAGATCCTCCGCCTCTTCAGGTGTCTCTGCCACACGGATTCCCCCCGCTTTGCCCCTGCCCCCAACCAGCACTTGCGATTTTACAACCACTCGTCCCCCTAACTCCGCTGCGATTGATTTCACTTCCTTTGCAGAAGCTGCAACCCGCCCTGCCGGGATTGGCACACCATGTTCTGCAAAAATGAGTTTTGACTGGTACTCATGAATTTTCATTCTCGCTCCTTTCTGGCATCGTGCTCAAATAAGTACAATCCATAAATCTGGAACTCTGTGTCTCATAATTGTCAATTCATAAACTCTCGCTTCAAACCATAAGTAAAATTTCATTAAGCTGGGAGGACCTCCTTGATGGTGTCCTCCACAGCAAGGTATTAATCAGGTATACAACCTTCAGTCTTAATAATTGAGTAAGATTAATATGCGGATGTCTTGGAATATCCGTTCGGGAAAAACGGGGGGACATAGTTCCGGCAAAGTGATTCCAGCCTTGCTTCACAATCAGATCCGTATTCAGACCCAGGCTCCAGTATGATCGATAGCGCTCCCCATTATAAACCGGCTCCAGCAGAATACAAACATTTCACTGCAGATACTTCTCAAAATACCCCTATAAAGATTTTCGTTCTCTCCTTGTTTACTTCTTCTCAGCAACGTTAATTACCCCGTTCTTGTTTACTTTGAACGTTTCCTACGGACCGATCCATTCTGATGTCTGCTGCTGGATTTACGATTACTCTGCTTCTTTCTATTAGATTTCTTTTCTTCTTGACCCTGAACAGCATCCGTGACAGTTGTAATAAGGGCCTGTTTTTCGAACTCGGAAAGAAAACGCCATTCCCCTGGCTTCAAACCTCCCAACTCCAATGTACTGATCCGTGTACGTTTGATACTGACTACAGGAACCCGGATAGCCCGTGCCATTTCTCTTATCTGCCGCTTTCTTCCCTCTTTCATCCGAACCTGCAGCCAGACACCTCTCCCCTTTGTGCCAATAATCTCTACACTCACAGGCCTGGTTTTATACCCATCTGGCATCTTTACACCTGTGCGCCATGTTTCAATCATCTCGGAGCCCGGATTATGAGCAAGCAGTACTTGATACGTTTTTTCATGTCCAAATTTTGGATGTGAAAGGCGATATGCAAGATTCCCGTCATTTGTAAGGAGGATCAACCCTTCACTGTCCCGGTCCAGTCTGCCTACAGGATAGAGACGTGAGGGGCAGTCCACAAGGTCCACAACAGTTCGTACCTCTTCAGGCGTTTTTGCTGTTGATAGAACGCCTCTGGGCTTGTATAAAGCGATATAGACTTTATCTTCCTCGCCACTTAACTGCCGGCCTCTTACTTCAATTTGGTCTACAGCAGGATCAGCCTTTTGTCCCAGTTTGGCTACTTCACCATTGACCTTCACTACTCCCTGCTTAATCAGTGCCTCACAGGCTCTTCTTGACCCGATACCTGCCTGTGCCATTATTTTCTGTAATCTCTCTGCCATGTAATCTCCCGCATGCCATTATACCCTCTCAATTTATCTTTCCAGTTTTCGCATCAATCTCGGCAATAAGTTGAGATATTGAAAAAAAAGGCGGCTAATCTGCCGCCCGCAAAATAAAAAAATTAGTAACGATTTTAGATCTTGAGACATTAATCAAATTATATGGCGATTATTATTCTGATGCCGGTTCAGTTTCGCTGTTTTCGTCTTCTGTAATCAGCGGCAAATTTCCCTGTTCGAAATCCAGTGTTACTCCCAACTCTGGCAGTGATTCCATTGACTCAAGCCCAAACTGCTGCAAGAATTCGTTCGTGATTGCATAGAGAAAGGGGCGGCCTGGACCTTCACTCCGGCCGATTTCCTCGATCAAACCATAACGCAAAATTGTCCGAAGTACACTGTCCGAATTAACTCCTCTGATGGCATCAATCTGCGGCCGTGTTACCGGACCAAGATAGGCCACAATACTCAACACTTCCAGTGCAGCTTTCGTCAACCGTGTTGTGCTTTCCAGATTAAGGAACATCTGCACAGATTTTGAAGCTTCCGGAGCTGATACAAGTTGCGCTTTGCCTTCATGAATTTGCAGCCTGATCCCTCGGCCTGCATAGCCCTCCTTCAGAACAGCAGCAGCATTTGCCGCCTTGCGAGTTGTCACCTCCAATGCAGCGGCAAATTGAGAAAGGGGTGTTGGAAACGGAGAGACAAATAGAAGCGCTTCCAGCCTTGCCTCAAGACTTAATTCTTCCTTCTGAACCTCATCATCTCGCCGAGGCGCCTGTTCAATTTCTTCAATCTGTTCCTTCTGCCCGTTCGTGCTATAATCGCGTTCGGACATACTATCAGGAGAATTCCGCATTGTATCAGTCAAAATTATCACTCCAAACTGCTCGTACCGCTCTGATTCTGCTTGTTATTTCCCTGTCAACCGCATCACTCGCTTGCCAGATTAATATTGGCGGTCCTGAAGCGCCTGGGCCTGCAATTCAAGCATCAAGTGATATGGCAGATTCATTCAAGGATTTATGGACCTCTTCTGTACAAAATGTCGATGAATCTGGCGAAGTAATGCTCATTTTTAATGAAGAGCAGCTAACCAGCTTTCTTTCCCAGCGCCTTGTTGATCAGGAAAACACTTTGATCAAGAATCCGCAGGTTTACCTCAGAGACGGAATGCTGCAGATATATGGTACTGTTATTCAATTCTACATGGAAACTTCCATTTTGATTTCGATCGTGCCTGTTCTATCAGAATCAGGAGACCTTTCGTTTGAGATCATTTCCGCCGATCTGGGGCCTTTCCCCTTGCCAGAGGCAATGCGCACCAGTATATCAAGCATACTCACGGAAGCCTTTACAGGCAGCATCGGTTCATTTGCAACCGGTATCCGTATTCAGTCAATTGCAATTGCCGACGGAGAGTTGGCACTAGTTGGGAAACTTCGCTGACGGCATGCTTCCGGATTATACCAGCGTGATTTGCGAGCAGCAATGAAACACCTTACCCACAACAAGTTTATTCTTCCAGTGATAGCTTTGATCATATTATTTTCTGCGTCGTGCATACAGAGTGACGCCAGGCAGATTTCTGTGACCATCCTGGCCGACCAGGAATCAACGACAATCACGATTCCTCAAGGCTCGTCCGTTCGTGAAGCATTGGATCAGGTTGAACTCTTCCCTGGCACACTCGATCAGGTAAAGCCTCCGCTGTTCACCATTCTGAATGAAGATACGAATATCACTCTTTCAAGAGTTCGAGAGGAATTTATTATCGATACAGCGATTCTTCCTTTCAGCCGCCAAACAATTAGAAGCGAGAGTATGGCTGAAGGCGAAACCCTTTTGCTGCAGCCAGGTGAAAACGGCCTGGAGGAAATAACTATCCGCGTCCTCTCTGAGGATGGCATCGAGACCTCTCGTACAATTACCAGCCGCGTCACAGTTACTCCTCCACAAACAGAAATTATGATGATTGGTGTTGAGCCTTCATACATGCCTGTGCCGCTGGAAGGAATAGTGGCTTACATTGAAACGGGAAATGCATGGATATTAAAAAACAGCTCGCATGAGAAGATACCCCTTGTATTAAGTGGAGATCTGGATAACAGGATATTTGAGCTTTCGTCTGATGGAGAATGGCTTCTCTTCTCCCGGGCTAATCTTGATAGCGAAGGAAATGATATTAATTCGTTGTGGATTGTATCAACGAAAGATTCCGAACAAGATCCCATTGACCTAAAAATCAATAACGTTATCCACTTCGCTTCGTGGTCTCCCGAAATAAATATGGGGTATTACAGGATTGCCTACAGCACAGTTGAACCGCGAAATTCAGCGCCTGGCTGGCAGGCTAACAATGACCTTCGAATCCTCTCAATCAGCCCAGATGGAAGGTTGCTGCAAACCGAAATTGTGCTCGAAGAAAATCCGGGAGGACAATATGGTTGGTGGGGAACCTTCTTTTCCTGGTCTCCCGATGCCTCCGCCTTTTCTTTTACCAGGGCGGATGCAGTTGGAATTATTGATCCTGAAAACCCCTCATATGAGACACTTCTGGAAACAGTTCCTTTTGAAGTTCGCGATGATTATGTATGGACACCTGAAGCTGAATGGGGACCTGAGAGCGAAATACTATATATCCATGTTCACAACGAGGATATTCTGACTGCTTCCGAGCAGGACCCCGGCACTTTTTCACTGCTGGCACTGGATATTAACGTACAAACAGGCCAAATACTTCTGGAAAATGTTGGTGTCTTCGCTTTTCCTTCCATCAACACCGGAGCCATGAATTCAACAGAAAATTGGATAGTACTGCTGATGCCAGTTGATCCGGCACAGCTAATGAATACACATTACTATCTGACCTGCCTGGATGCTGACGGAAGCAACTACAGGATTCTCTTTCCGCCTGAGGGTGAATTTGGTCTTGACCCCTACCCTCCAGTGCAATCCCCATATGATCAGACCGTTCTTTTTTCACATCAGCAGGATCTATGGCTTCTTGATCCATCAGAAAACAGCGCAATCCAGTTAACAGGAAGTGGGCAGGTATCTGGATTTGACTGGAAGTGAAAGAATTCTGGTGGTAGGATACAGATCGATTTTACCCTGAACAGGAGACAAGGCGTGCGAATATTAATCACAGGTGGTGCAGGCTTTATAGGGTCTCATTTATGTGACCGGCTTCTAGAGGAGAACCACAAGGTTGCAGTTGTTGATAACCTGGTTACAGGCAGCCTGGAAAACATTGAACATCTTTTTGGAAATGTTGACTTCGAGTTTTATAAACATGATGTCTCCAATTTCATCTTCATTCCGGGGAAACTGGATGCCGTTATGCATTTTGCCTCACCTGCAAGTCCCAACGCTGCCTCTCCTTTTGGGTATCCAAACCTCCCGATCCAGACACTGAAAGTGGGTGCGCTGGGCACTCACAATGCCCTTGGTGTAGCCAGCGCCCATGATGCTCGATTCCTGCTTGCTTCAACGTCCGAAGTTTATGGCGACCCTCAGGAACACCCACAAAAGGAATCATACCGTGGCTATGTCGACCCAATTGGCCCCCGTTCAGTCTACGACGAAGCAAAACGGTTTGCTGAAGCAATAACAATGGCGTATCACCGTTACCATAATCTCGATACTCGCATCGTACGTATCTTCAACACCTACGGTCCTCGAATGCGCCTTGATGATGGTCGTGTCGTTCCGAATTTTATCTGCCAGGCCTTGAGAAAAAAGCCGCTTTCCATCTATGGCGATGGAGAACAGACCCGAAGTTTTTGCTATGTTGATGACCTCGTAGAAGGGATATTGCGGCTTCTTCTTTCAGATTTCCACGAGCCTGTTAATATCGGCAATCCTGATGAAATGACTATTCTCGATCTTGCCAGAACCATTAACAAGATAAGCTCCAACGAGGCTGGATTGGTAATGCAACCAGACAACCGCGATCCTGAAGACCCTCAGCGAAGAAAACCGGATATTTCCCGTGCACGAGAATTACTGGATTGGTCCCCTTCCATTTCGCTCATGGATGGTCTTGAACGCACCATTAATGATTTTCGCAGCCGCTTATGAGTATCAAACAAGATCGAATCAAGCGTGAAAGTAAGCGCTTTATAAAATTTATGGTTGTTGGCGCTATCGGAGCTGTTGTTGATTTCGGTACCTTTAATCTGCTGAACAAACTACTCAATGTGTGGAGTGTTGCAGCAAGTACAATTTCCTTCATAGCAGCTGTTACGAGCAACTTTTTCTGGAATCGTATCTGGACATATCCTGATTCAAGGTCTAAATCAATTCTCAGCCAGGCCTCTCAATTCTTCTTGATCAATGTTATTGGCTGGATAATAAGGACACCGGTATTTGTACTTTCTGAAAAACCTATGATTTCCTTTGCCGAGAGAACACTTCTGCCATTCCTTGCAGAGTCATCCTTGCTGAACAATATGGCTGGAACAATACTTGGCGCTTTGGACAGCATCACCCTCGGAAGAAACCTTGCCCTCGCAATAGCAGTAATTGTGGTTATGTTCTGGAATTTTGGTGCAAACCGAATCTGGACATACTCCGATATCAAATAATTAAACTCCAGGGGATAAATTCAAGATAAAATCGACCAGTACTTCTTTACGGGTAGTAAATATGGACGATAATAGGTATATATAGTATGGAAGGTTAACTAATTTGGGCATATCCTAACCCGATGTTCCTGCTCAGAATAAAACCTCTTCCGCATTACAAACGCATTACAAAAAATCAAAAAATACGAAATCTATATTACGCTGAGACTGCGAGGAGGTGCCAATGAAAGAAAACGGCATAAAGCAGCATGGCAAGAAAATTCCTATCTACACCACGCACGGAGATTTTTCTGCAATTATGATGTATCCCTATCTTTACAATATTCAAGGGGAATGGATCGGCTGGGTAGAAAAGGATAAGTCAGTTTTCAATGTTGAAGGCGCTTACGTTGGCTGGATTATCGATGGGCCCAGGATAGTACGCAAACGTGTAAATGGATCGAATGGCCACCTTGCATCTCTTCCGGAAATGCCGGGGAAAATTCAACCTCTGGCACACGCTGCTCTTCCCCCAATGATGTCTGAGCTGCCTTTCAACCTCATTGATGTTCTTGATGAGGCCCCGGAACTCCTTCATACTCTGGATACCGGAATTAAAAAGAAAGATATGGATTAGCAGATCACCTCATACCAGTGAACTGATACCTTGCATGCTGCACAGAGACAGGATAAGTTATCCTGTCTCTGTTTTTATTTCGGAAATATTAAAAGCCCGAAATCCAGTTGGATTCCCGGCTTTTACTTAGCTGAATCTCTTCCTATTCAATATCAGGATATCAGAAAACGCGAAACCGGCAGTATAAATGTACCGATACCACTGCAGGTTTCTATATTACTTCATATTCGCTTCGATATAGCTTACAATATCGCCAACTGACTGGATTTTCTGTGCTTCCTCATCCGATATTTCGCCGCCATACTTCTCTTCAAAAGCCATGATAAGCTCAACAAGGTCGAGGGAATCGGCCTCAAGGTCTTCACGAAAACGGGATTCGGGGGTAACCTTTGACTCCTCGATACCCAACAAATCAACAATAATTCCTTTTACTTCTGCGAATGTGTCTGCCATAATTACCTCCAGAGGTATATGTGAAAAAAACAGTATCCTGATTGTAAGCAAGGGTTCGGAAGTCTGCAAGCCGTTTAAGAAGAATCCAAACCCGTCCAGATTGTTCAACACAAAACTATGACGAAAGATACGCTGCTTCCACAACGAAAAAATGATCATCTCAGGATCAATCTTGAGAATGATGTTGATTCCGGGATAACAACGGGATTCGAACGATACAGATTTATCCACAAGGCTCTTCCTGATATCGACCTAAAACTCGTTCAAACCAACACAATTTTTCTTGGTCGGAAATTGAATGCCCCTATCCTGATCTCCTCCATGACTGGTGGAACAGAGAAAGCCAGAGTACTGAATCAGCAGCTGGCTGCAGCAGCAGAAGAACATGGCGTAGCCATCGGCGTAGGCTCACAGCGAGCAGTTGTGGAAGACCCGAATGCTGCACGCTCCTTCTCCATCGTCAGAAAATTTGCACCAAACACTTTGGTGTTCGCAAACCTGGGTGCTGTCCAGCTTAATTATGGATACAACATAGACACCTGCCGTGAGATTGTTGATCTGCTTCAGGCTGATGGTCTTTACCTTCACCTCAATCCTCTCCAGGAAGCACTGCAAATTGAAGGACAGACCAATTTCTCCGGCCTGTTGGCTAAAATAGAGGCTGTTTGCACCACACTTGAAGTCCCTGTACTGGTAAAGGAAGTCGGCTGGGGATTGGATGTCGAAACAGCCCGGCACCTGGTGGATGCGGGTGTACAGGTATTGGACATTGCCGGAGCTGGAGGAACTTCCTGGTCGAAAGTGGAAAAGATCCGGGCACAGGACCACATGCTCCAAGAAGTGGCTGATGCGTTTGACACATGGGGTATCCCAACCGCCTCTGCACTGGTTAAACTGCGTGATTCATTTCCCAAGCTTCCCATCATAGCCTCGGGTGGTATACAGAATGGCGTAGACGCTGCAAAGAGTATTGCACTTGGAGCAGACCTTGCTGGAGCAGCCAGGCCATTTCTCCTGGCAGCATCCCAATCGGAAAATGGAGCATCCAGGGCCCTCGCCATATTTATCCAGCAGATGCGTACTGCCATGTTTGTTTCAGGCTGCGCCTCACTGTTGGATCTTAGATCAAAACAAGTATTAGAGAGTTATTAATGACAAAGAATCCCTCCTTTTCTCTTACAACCATGCGAAATGCCGTTGAAGAAACTCTACACTCGCTAAATTCGTGGCTGGATGAAGCATGTGTGGAAGAAATGACTGCCATGATCGATCATCATTTCGGGTGGAATCAAAATGGCCAGGGAGGTACGGGGAAGCGAGTTCGACCTCTCCTGACACTGCTTTGTTGTGAGGCTGCCGGTGGTCAATGGAGGGATGCACTTCCAGCTGCAGCAGCAATTGAAACAATTCACAATTTTTCCCTCGTTCACGATGACATTCAGGATCAAAGTGAAAGCCGGCGAGGAAGGCCCACACTCTGGGCTGTCTGGGGCACGGCACAATCAATCAATACTGGAGATTCGCTGTTCGTACTCGCACATCTGTTCCTTGACCGTCTTCAGAGAGAATTTTCTTCACCTGAAACAATTCTTGCAGCCCGTCAAATTTTGAATGATGCCTGTCTGGAATTAACAATCGGCCAGCATCTCGACCTTGCATTTGAAACCCGCAAGAGTATCAGCATTGAGGAGTATTATCGAATGATCAAAGGTAAAACCGCCTCATTGCTGGCTGCATCCTGTGAAATTGGCGCTGTTATCGCTGGTGCTCATAAAAATAAAAGCCAGCATTTTTATAATTTTGGTTTTCATCTTGGAATGGCGTTTCAATTGCTCGATGATATCCTGGGAATTTGGGGAGATACAGGAAAAACCGGCAAACCAGCAGGAGCGGACATCTTTTCCAGAAAAAAGACACTGCCTGTAGTTCTTGGCCTACGAGATTCCCCCCCATTTTCTGAAATATGGTCAAAAGCAACCCTAACGGAAGATGATCTTGACAAAATGATCCTGGCATTAGACACTGCAGGGGTGAGCGGCACCACCCTGGAAGAAGCACAGAACCATACAACAAAAGCACTGCGGAGTCTCTCGGATTCAGAAGGTGTCAAGCAAGGTACTGACGCCTTGTCGAAACTAGCTAAAGATCTTCTTGAAAGAAAACACTGATTTCAGGCATAATCCGTATATTGAACAGTTGCAATTTTTCCTGTTATCCGTGATTATATATCTATCATAAAATAATACTTTCTATAGCTTGCTGCATGCTATAATCCATTCATGGTGGATTCGACTAATGCGTAGGACAACCAGATCATTAGGAGGCGTGCCCGGATCAACCGGCCACATGGAAAACTCCAGGCAGGAATAACATTACAAGACCGTTACCTGATTCTCGGGAGTATTGGCTCCGGAGGTATGAGTTCGGTTTATAAAGGTCGTGATCTTCATTTCCCGAATGTCACAAAACTTGTAGCTGTTAAAGAGATGATCAATCTGGCATCAGACCCAACGATGCATGAGATGATCGTTAAGAATTTCGAACGCGAGTCAGATATGCTCGCAACCCTTTCCCATCCCGCTATACCACGTATTTACGACTATTTCAGCCATGAAAGCAGCTCTTACCTTGTAATGGAATTCATTGAAGGGCAGGATCTCGAAGCGATTCTAAGAGAAACCGAAGGTTTTCTGGATGAGGAACAAGCTATTTCATGGGCCATTGAGCTCTGTGACGTGCTCAGCTATATACATAATCACAAGCCTCAGCCAATTGTATTTCGGGATATGAAACCATCCAATGTAATGATCGATCAGCTGGGTCATATCCGGCTTATCGACTTCGGTATCGCCCGGAATTTTCAGCCTGGCGAGAAAGGAACCATGATCGGCACCGAGGGTTATTCACCACCCGAACAGTATCGCGGTGAAGCTTCTCCGGCAGGTGATATCTATGCCCTTGGAGCTACACTTCACCATCTTCTTACAAAAAGGGACCCGCGTGCCGAACCACCCTTCTCATTTGCTGAACGCCCTATACGTGCTATAAACCCAGCTGTTTCACCTCAACTCGAAGAAGCCATCAGGGTTTCACTGGCTTATGATCCCAAAGATCGTTATCCAAGCACTGAGTTGTTCAAACAGGCGCTGCTCGGTGTGGCAAATGATACCGGTATCCTGAATTCAGTAAAATTGAAAACAGCACTCACGCGAGAAGGAGATGTAAAAGATCTTTGGTCATTCGAATGCGAAGATGAGCTTCGAGCTTCTCCACTTGTTCACGAGGGCGCGGTTTTGATCGGGTGCTATGATAACAACCTTTATGCATTGGATGCAAAATCCGGAAAATTCTTGTGGAAATACGCAACTGAAGGCGGAATCGCAACCAAACCTACCGCGTTCGATGATATGGTTTTCTTTGGGTCAGAAGATCACCGTATGTACGCAGTTTCCCTGGAAACTGGCCAAATCATTTGGTCATACTATACAGAAGGACCTATCCGTTCTTCACCTGTGATTTATGAAAATCATCTCTTTTTCGGATCTGATGATACCTACCTGCATGTGGTCAACATGATGTCAGGGCAGCGGGCGTGGAGAGCGAATGCCGCAAGTGCAATACGTTCTACACCGCTTGTAATTGATGATCGTGTCTTTTTTGGTTGTGAGACCGGTGATTTCTATTCATTCGATTTCCGGGGTGAGATGAAATGGCGGTTCCATGCTAAAAGAGCTGTAACATCCTCTCCGATTATTGTCGACGGTGTTCTTTACTTTGGATCTCTGGATTGGACACTATACGCAGTAGAAGCAGAGGCTGGATGGCAGTTGTGGCGGTTCCGGATGGGACGCCAGGTTGTCTCATCCCCTGTTTATGCCGAAGGAAAAATTTACACAGGTTGTGCGGATGGTCATGTATACTGCGTAGATGCATCCTCAAGTCATGAGGTATGGCGCTACAAAACCGAACATCAGGTTACAGCAACCCCTGTTCTTGTTGAGGATTCGGTGTATATTGGATCTGTTGACGGCGCGATGTATTGTCTGGATATGCGATCAGGAAGATTGCGCTGGAAATATCGAACGGATGGGCCGATTACCGGCACAGCTTTTGTAGATGAATCTACAAATACACTATATATAGGTTCACTGGATCATAAAGTTTATGCTCTACTAACCTAATTAAAGAGGCTAGCATTCATGGCAAAACCAGCTGCAAATCCCCTACTTCGTGCCCTGCAGCGGCTCCTGGGCATCTCCGATAAATCAGGAAAAACTCCAGGCCCCGACAGCCTGGACACCGCACCGTTAATTCCACAGGCGCAGGAAATTCTCGCCGCAGAACTTCCACAGAAACGTATGCTGGTCGCCAGCGCTCAATCAACCGGCCTGGAAAGAAGCCACAACGAGGATTCCCTCTTCTTCATGCACTCCAATTCCCAAGGACAGGAGCTGCCATCTGATTTCGGCCTCTATATTATCGCTGACGGCATGGGAGGCCACAGAGCGGGAGAACTTGCCAGTGCAATTTCTGTCAATACTGTTGTAAACTATCTGGTCAATCAAATCTTTTTACAACTTTACAACTCCGGTACTGAATCTGAAAACCAGCCCCTCCAGGAACTTGTAAAGGAAGCAATGGAAGATTCCAATCTTAATGTTGTGGAAAAGGTACCGGGAGGTGGAACTACACTGACCACCGTTGTCTTCCTCGGCAGCCATATCACCATCGGGCATGTTGGAGACAGCCGGGCTTACATATGCTCTGATGACTCCATGAAACAGCTGACAAGGGACCATTCTCTGGTTGAGCGCCTCTGTGAACTGGGCCAAATAACGGTTGAGGAGGCAGCCGTACACCCCCAACGCAATGTGCTCTACAGGGCAATTGGCCAGGGAGCCAATCTTGAAGTTGATATCGCCACCTATCCTGCTCCACAGGACGCAACGCTGGTCCTCTGTTCGGATGGATTATGGGGTGTAGTTGACGACGAAATGATGCACAGGATCATCACAGATGCACCTGATCTTCAGCAAGCCTGTAATGATCTGGTTTTTGCCGCCAATAACGCTGGTGGCCCCGATAACATTTCGGTTATTCTGGTTTACTTCCCACCCTCGTAATCACCTGGAGGTGTCCCTTTGACGGGGGAGATAGATTATTACAGCCTTCTGAATATACCTCGAGACGCCGACCTGGATACAATACAGCGCGCGTATCGTAAAGCTGCGAAAAAGGACCATCCTGATAAAAGCACGGAGGTCGATGCGACCGAACGTTTTTTAATACTAACTAAGGCTTATGAAACCCTTTCAGATCCGGAGCTGCGTGCCGCTTACGATCAAGAAATAGAAGAAGCTGAAATTGAACAACTCAAGAACGCAAGCTACACATGCCAGGTCCTGAGCAGCAGAAAATGCCTGCTGCAATTAGGAGAGCCTCAGGTACATTATCTATTGTTGGATATTAAACCAAACGAAGACATCCCTGTTTTTCGGCCCCCAATCAATGTCAGTATCGTAATTGACAGATCAACATCCATGCGTGGCCCTCGTCTGGATCAGGTTCGTTCAGCCACAATAAAGATATTAGATAGCCTGGAAAAAGGAGACAGGGCAACTGTCGTCGCTTTTTCAGATAAAGCAGAAGTTATCGTCTCAGCGGACCAGGCACAAAATGTTAACGTCGCCAGAGCACGTTTGAGCATGCTTCAAGCAGGAGGCGGAACGGAAATCGGCCAGGGAATGCAATTAAGTATGGAATCAATTCAACAGAGTTTCCTCCGGGATGGAGTAAACCATCTGATTCTATTAACCGACGGCAGAACCTATGGTGATGAAGATCTCTGTATTTCGCTGGCGAAAAAAGCTGCTGAATTGGGCGTCACAATCAATTCACTTGGTATCGGTTCTGATTGGAATGACCTGCTTTTGGACGATCTATCATCCAGGACCGGGGGAAGTGTGCTATTCCTTGATTCGCCTTCGGTTATTACCGCCTTATTGAGCAAGATATTCCACAAGCTTGAACGTGTAGTTGCCAATCGGGTTACAATTGATGGGGCTTTCGCCCAACAGGTCGACCTGCGCTCTACCTTTCGATTGGAACCGGATCCACTTCCGCTCGGTGACCAATTCCCCCTGATTCTGGGCCATCTGCCCCGCGATGGTAGAATTCGATTGCTCCTTGAGATGGTTATTCACCCGATCGGTCAAATCTCCCATTTGGAAATGGCCCATCTGACCGTAGATGGTGATATACTCGGAGCAAACATTGATTCGATTCCGCTTTCCTTAAAAATTGACATTCCGGTCAGTGAAGAGCCTGATATGGATCCACCTCCACAGGATATTTCACAGGCTATCAGTAAGATTTCTCTCTATGAGATGCAAGAGAAAGCCAGGCACGAGGCAGAAATTGGCCAGGCTCAACAAGCAGCCCGGCGTCTTGAAAACCTGGCAACACAGCTGCTTGCTGCAGGAGAACGCGAACTTGCCAAGGCTGCACTAAATGAGGCAGCCCGCGTCACACATACCCGGAAGTTTTCCAGCCAGGGCGGCAAGTTTTTGAAGTATGGAACTCGCGCATTGCTTCTGCCAGCTAAAACGGAGGACTCATGATAAGGTGTCCCAATTGTGGACATCAGGAATTCGTTGGAACCATTTTTTGTAGTGAGTGTGGAACTCGTCTTGTCCATCTTTCCTCCATGCCCACTATTAGAGTTTCACGCGAATCCATAGACCGCGAAGCTGTCGTCACGAAACCGACAACACCAGAAGGCCCAGTTCTGGAATCCGGCGCCCTGCTCGGTTTGAAGGAGATTAAATCCAGGGATATTCTTTCCCTTGTCGGGCGCAGCAACTTCACACTGGGGAGAACAAAAAAGAAACAGGCAATCATGCCTGATGTAGACCTGACTCCGTATAATGCATATGATTACGGGGTATCAAGAATTCATGCAGAAATACGCCTTACAGATCAGGGCATCTATGTAATTGACCTTGACAGTTCCAATGGTACACTTGTCAACGGTCATTTTCTTGAACCCCAACGCCCTTTCCCAATTCGACATGGTGACATTCTTCAATTGGGGCGGATGAGACTGCAGCTAATTACTCGCTTGAGATGAGAGGAATTCTATGCCCATACCCGTACTTGTGCATGTCAGTAATGAAGATCCAATCAGAGCGGAAATTGAAGAAGTTCCAGAAGCTACAGATACTTTCGTTACACTGAATAATCCACGACGTAGAGATGGAAAAGACCTTCCGCATGTTCTGGAAAATGTGGTTTCGATTATCCTTCCGATGCACCGCGTTAGCTACATAGAACTTTTGCCAACAGCTGATGAAGAGGACATTATCAGTTTCGTCCGGGAGTAGAAGCAGTATATGTCCAGAAATCGCAGAAGAATCCTCGTTGTTGATGATGAGCCACGGATGATCCATTTTATTCGATTGAACCTCGAACATGATGGCTTCGAGGTTTCCGAAGCGGCTTCCGGCTCTCTTGCCCTGGAACAGCTCCGAGACCAGATGCCAGATCTAATATTGCTCGATATCATGATGCCGGATCTCGATGGTTTTGAAACACTTCGATTCATCCGTGATCTTTCCTCTGTCCCCGTCATTATGCTCACTGCAAAGGGCGAGGAGGAAGATAAGGTTCGAGGCCTTGAACTTGGAGCTGACGATTACATCACCAAACCCTTCAGTCCACGTGAACTTGTAAGCCGGGTTCGTGCTGTGCTGCGACGAACTGAGCTTCCCAGTCCAACTCAACATGATCTTATCGAAGTGGATAAACGTCTGAAAATTGATTTCGACCGTCGTGAAATCTGGGTCGATGAAGAACTTGTAAAGCTGAGGCCTACAGAATATAAATTACTCTACCACCTTGTGCAGAATGCTGGCTGGGTAGTTCCGCACGAGCAGCTTCTCGCTAAAGTCTGGGGATATGAATACAGGGATGAGACCCACTATTTAAGGCTGTACATTAACTACCTGAGGCAGAAACTCGAACTCGATCCTTCCAATCCTAAATACATCCTTACTGAACGTGGGGTTGGCTACAGATTTGTTGATTACCGCAGGCAGCAAACGTCCGAATAACCCTATTGGTATAGAATGGCAAACCATAAGTTCCTTTTCTTAATCCCAATCCGATCCCTTGCTGGTTGAATCCTGCTCAAGTAGAATACATTAAGCTTTACTATAGAGAATCCGGAAAGGAATCACCGTGCCACGTCAACGCATCCTTTTAGTTGATGATCATGAAGTTGTTCGCCTTGGTTTGCGGGCGCTTTTGGAGAAAAACCCGAACTTTGAAGTTGTTGCCGAAGCAGCAACTGCAAGAGAAGCCATCGAAAAAACACAGACCCACAAACCTGATGTCATCGTTATGGATATCAGATTAAAAGGTGGATCTGGAATAGAGGCCTGCCAGGAAATAACAACAAAATACCCGAACACACGCGTCATAATGCTTACGTCCTATGCCGAGGATGAAATGCTGTTTTCCGCAATTCGTGCAGGTGCTGCGGGATACGTCCTCAAACAGATCGGAGGGGATGATTTAATCGATGCTATCGAGGCAGTTGGACGTGGAGAAGCGCTGCTTGACCCTGCCGTCACACAGCGTGTGTTCCAGGAAGTTCGAAAAGCAGCAAGGGAAGAGGAAGCATCTGCTTTTGCTGACCTCACTCAACAGGAAATGCATGTCCTCCAGTTAGTCTCGGAAGGCCGCACGAACCGACAGATTGCAGAGATGCTCTTCCTCGGTGAGGGAACTGTGCGGAATTACGTCAGCAGTATCCTGTCCAAACTTAATGTGCGCAATCGTGCCGAAGCCGCAGCATATGCCGTAGAACACAACCTCAAAGATTATCTGTAATCACATTCTCATCCAATAAACAAAAAAAGACCACTCAATGAGTGGTCTTTCACCAATCATGGTATTAGTTTGGAATTTGAACGTTACATCGGGAGATCTGTGTGCGGCCTCAGATCGTCATCCCGGAAGCGCATAGCCTGATACGCCAGACTATTCATCCAATCACGGACAGTTCTTTCAAGTGTATTCAATAAACTCAATTGTTTTGCAAGCACACGGATCCTGTCACCTGCATCACGGCAAATATCCTGGACCAAGTGAATATTCAAATCATCAATAATGGGAATGGCCGAAGCGATATCTTCGAATAGAGTATTTTCCCGAACGAGAAATAAACGTTCCGGAGTCTCAGAGAGAAATGATCTGGGAAAATCAATCCCCAATTCGCTCAACGAATCAAGTAAACCCTGGCGAACCCCCATGCTTTCCTGATTTAATGCATTTTTCTTGATTCGAATCTCCTCCAGGATATCCCGGAGAATGCCTATGGATGATGATCCTGCAAGGAACAACCGTTGAACAAGAAGATTAAAATCACTTTCATCCCCAATCCGCAGGCATTCATTGATGATTTGCTCTGCCTCCATGCGGATATAAGAACGTTCTGCGTATATCAACAGCTCGTCCAGGGGATCAGACACGTCTCACATCTCCTTCTCTTCAGCAATCCTGGCGGGTAGGTTGTAGAGGAAATCCCAGGCATAAATACCATGGTGGTGCCCATCCTTCCAGAAGATCCGTAGAGCATAATTTCCAACAAGCTCTACTCGATCAAGTTCAGCCCAATCATTCATTCTGAGTGGGATCTGCATCTGGCCGCTGCGGGCTTGCTTCTCCCGCTCAACCTTGCAATCAGCACACGGGCAGTGTGAACGCAAAGCGGAAAAATCATAGGATTTCACCTCGCCATTTTCCCACTTGATGCGAACTGTCTTTTGTGCTTTCTGAATCTGAATCTCAACAGGCTGCACTTGTCACCCTCCTGTTTGAAGGGAGCACATCCTAGCCCAGTTTATCAAAAAATGCAAATGCTACTCATTAATTCGCTCTAAATAATCTTCTGCACCCCACCCCCTGATTGAAGAATCATTCAGGCTCTCCAGATACCACCACCTGTAGCCGTCTGCATCTGAAGGTCCCCCTACAACCGTGTAAACCTCATCTTCTTCTGCCAGGTAGAGCATTTGTGAAACAAGTGAAGGATATTCTCGCAGCCGCAATCCCTGACCTTCTGTATAACTTACTACCACAGTATCTCCTGCAGTGTAATTCAGAATGTTCAGGGCAGATTGAGTGCTGGAAGGAGTAGGTGTAAACTGTCTCCCTCTGCCTTCCGGCGTAGAAAAGGTATAGGGAATGACAGTCGAGCCGTTCAATCCTTCTGGCTCAGCTTCTCTGGAAGGAAAAATCTTCGGTAAAAGAACCAGGAACAGCAGCGTCAGGAGCAGCCCGCTTAAAAAACCAATCATAGGAAATAGCAGCTTTATAAAACCAGCTGACCGCTTCACGATTCAGACGCTCCTGTGCGGCCTGGTGAATCCGGCAGGTGAAGAGCGGCATACAATGGATGCGGACGCTCAGCAGGACAAATTACTTTCAATGATTTGTGTTTTACGGAAAAATTCAAGGGCGGTTCCATTTGATGCGGTTCTCCATCCATATGTACTGTCAGTTTTTCTTCTGCTTCAAAATTGGCCTCGGAAGCCTGGAAATGGACAACTCCAGGCCGTTCATTCAAGTCTCCCCTCAGAATCTGAAGAACAATCCACAGCGCATCTGCCATGTTTTTTCCTTCGAAAAGCCAGAAATCCAGAAGCCCGTCATCGACCTTTGCCTCAGGTGAGAGTTCAACAATACCGCCTGCATAGGATCGAATATTTGAAGCAATAGCCATTATAAAGCGACGTTCCCATGTTCTATCTCCCGATGAGACGCGCATGGGCACACCAATGTATTTCATCGTGCTTACAAGGGCCTGGCTTGCATAATGAGCCATCCCGAAGGTTTTTTCCCATCGTTCACGCGGTTCCAGGGCACTCACAACCTGGGCATCAAGTCCTATTCCGGTCCACATCAGGAATGCGAGGTCATTGCACACACCCACATCAACTTTCCGAATGCTTCCTTCAACCAGACGACGAGCAGCCTCCTCAAGTGCATACAGGTGAATCCAATCCAACCCTCGGAGACCTAACTCCTGCGCCCATACATTTGCTGTTCCAGCCGGCAGGACTCCCAGAGAGGTCTCACTTCCTGCGAGTGCAGCTGCAACAGTTCCTACCGTTCCGTCTCCTCCAGCTACAAAGACAGCATCCTTATTCTGGAGGACGGCATTTTTAGCTAATTCGGTAATACTCTGTCCCTCCTCCGGTTCATATACATCGATCTCCCACCCACCCCTCTCAAGTTCACGGACAGCCCTGGAGAGCAGCGATCTTGATGGAACAGGACCGGCAGCATTATTATGAATCAAAGCAGCTATCTTTTTCATCCTTTCCTCCGCTCCACATTATAATCTGAACTGAACAGACTGTAAGGTATAATCATTTGCCCGCGACCATTTCTGATATTAGAATTCTTTTGATCAGGAGAAACTGTGGACATAAAACCCGGAACTTTGATATCAAATCGCTACTGGATCCTCTCACATTTGGGAAGAGGCGGTATGGCTGATGTATACCATGCACAAGATAAAAATTTGCTGCGTGATACAGCTATCAAACTCCTGCATACCGAATTATCAAATAACACAGAATTTGTCGAGAGATTCCATCATGAAGCACGTGCTGCAGCAAATCTCAGTCATTCAAACCTCGTCACTGTGTTCGATTTTGGCCTGGATGGAAATATTGCGTACCTTGTCATGGAGTATATCGAAGGCCAGGATCTAAAAAGCTACATAAGGCAAAACGCCCCCCTTCCTGTCTCTGAAGCAGTACGCCTCATGAAACAAATTTGTTCAGGCGCTGGCTATGCGCACCGCGCAGGCCTTGTCCACTGTGACCTGAAACCTCAGAACATCCTCCTCACCAAAGATGGACGTGCAAAAATCGCAGACTTTGGCATTGCACGAACACTTGCAGACATTAATCCTGATGAACACACTGAAATAATCTGGGGCAGCCCGCAGTACCTGGCTCCCGAGGTTGCTGCCGGGGGTGCACCTTCAGCTGCCAGCGATGTATACTCACTTGGCATTATGTTGTTTGAAATGGTAACTGGTTCTCTGCCTTTTATGGATTCAAATGCAGAAAAGTTGCTTGATAAACACCTAACGCAACCGCCGCCATCACCTCGTAGTCTTAACTCTGACATACCAGGCACACTCGAACAAATTATTCTTAAAGTACTCTCCAAAGAACCTTCCGCTCGCTACCGCACAGCGGATCAGCTTGGACGTGTATTGAAAGTTTTTGAAGATAAAGAAATCAGACTTAATGAGGAAATACCCCCGATCACTCTTCACGTAGAAGATGAGACAAACGCGAAAACAGAGATGTTTCCACCTCCAGATATCAAAAGAATTGACTGGCTTGCTATTGCCCTGAGTTTGTTGGCCTTCGTAGCTGTTGGCGGTCTGATACCTTACTGGATCTGGATATGTCTGCTGTACCCAACCTGCCCGATCAATATCCCTTAGCAGGATTTCTAGCAGGGCATCTCATGCTGCGGTATAATTCCTCTGACCAATTGTATTATCACTATTCGGAGAATAAATAGTATTCATGAACAGACCGAAAAAAGATCTACAACAAAACAGCCCCATGGGTAGAAGCTCACTAATAGTATTGATGCTCATTGTCATTGTAGCGGTGCTTATCATCCGATTTAATGGCAATATGCCTCAGGATGATCAGCTCTTCTTTAATCAGATGGCTGATTTGATCAAGCAGGGTGAGATTGCCCAGATCCTTGTTGATGAGAATGAACTGGAAATTGTAATGCGTGACGGCAGTACTGCATTCTCACGCAAAGAACCATCTTCCAGTTTGGTGGAACAGTTAGGAAACCTCGGGGTAACTCCTGATCAGCTTTCTGCAGAGAATTTCCAACTTGAAATCAAAGAACCCAGTGACTGGAACACGGTTCTCAGCCTTATTACCTATATTCTTCCAGCCTTGCTTGTAGTCGGCCTGATGGTATTCATGCTGCGCCAGGCGCAGGGCTCAAACAATCAAGCCCTTTCTTTTGGAAAAAGCCGCGCACGCATGTTCACCGGCGATCAGCCTACTGTGACTTTCGACGATGTTGCAGGTGTTGAGGAAGCGCAGGAGGAACTGTACGAGGTCGTAGAATTCCTGAAAGAACCAGAGAAATTTATCAGCCTGGGAGCAAGAATCCCAAAAGGCGTACTGCTTATGGGTCCCCCGGGAACAGGAAAAACCCTGCTTGCCAAAGCAGTATCGGGAGAAGCTGGCGTCCCGTTTTTTACAATTTCCGGCTCGGAATTTGTTGAAATGTTTGTCGGCGTCGGCGCAAGCCGTGTGCGCGACCTTTTTGAGCAGGCAAAGCGTCACTCGCCCTGTATTGTATTTGTGGACGAAATTGACGCAGTAGGCCGCCAGCGCGGCGCTGGATTAGGCGGCAGCCATGATGAACGGGAACAAACACTCAATCAGCTCCTCGTGGAGATGGATGGGTTTGATACGGATACAAACGTTATTATTATGGCAGCAACAAACCGCCCGGATGTACTTGACCCTGCACTGCTCCGCCCTGGCCGCTTCGACCGCCGTGTCATTCTCGACAGGCCGGATATGCGAGGCCGCGAAGCAATTTTGAATATACACGCTCGAGGTAAACCGATAGCTTCAGAAGTGGACCTCGGAACCATAGCAAAGGCGACTCCCGGCTTTGTAGGCGCCGATCTTGAAAACCTTGTTAATGAAGCTGCGATTCTGGCAGCCCGGAGAGATAAAAAGATCATCACAAATGATGAACTAGAAGAAGCTGTAGAACGCGTCATAGCAGGACCCGAGAGAAAGAGCCGCCTTATTACCGATGAAGAGAAAAAAATCGTGGCCTACCATGAAGCCGGTCATGCTGTTGTCATGCATGTTATTCCAGAATGTGATCCTGTTCATAAGGTCAGCATTATCTCACGAGGAATGGCAGGTGGATTTACACTGGCATTACCCGAGGAAGACCGCATCCTCATTTCACGTAACAAGCTGCTAGCTGATATCACTGGCAGCCTTGGCGGCCGTGCAGCAGAAGACCTGGTATTCAACGATATTACGTCCGGCGCTTCTCATGACCTCGAGCAGGTAACCAAAAAAGCAAGAACCATGGTTACCCGGCTTGGTATGAGCGAAAAACTTGGGCCAATGGTCTACGGGCAGAAAGAGGAGCTTGTCTTCCTGGGAAGAGAAATCTCAGAACAAAGGGATTACTCCGAAAGTATTGCTGAGATCATTGACGGCGAAGTTCGCCATATCGTTGAAGCTTCCTATGAACGTGCTATCGATATTCTTACCAACTACAGATCTCAACTGGACCTTATAGCACAGACCTTAATTGAACAGGAGACGCTCGAACGGAAACAGTTTGAAGGACTTTTCGACGCGGAAGTACCCGCAAAGAATGGCGGCACTCCTTATCAGCTTGCAAGCAAGAACTAAAAAAAAAGCGGCTTTCAAACCTGCGAGGACTGCCTGGACCAACCCCAGGCAGTCCATTTTTTTTGTAGGAACACACAGTTGTGCAGTGATATAATTCCGAGGGAAGAAGCTTCACCTCCCGCACAGAAAGCTTTCCTGGATCTGGAAAGACAGAAAGATCAGGGGGCACTGTGAAATCCACAATCCATTTTGCCCTATGGAGGAAACTAATTCGTGAAATCATCTAAACGACCTGGACCAAAGACCCTGGCATATTTGCAGCGGGACAAAGCAGTCGTTTCACCATCCTACCCTCGAGCATACCCTTTTGTTATGGATCACGGAGCAGGCTCTGAAGTTTGGGATGTTGATGGAAACCGTTATATCGACCTGGCAGCAGGAATTGCGGTTTGCTCAACTGGTCACAGCCACCCAAAAGTTGTTCAGGCTATCAAGGACCAGGCTGAAAAATTCCTGCACATCTCTTCTGATTTTTATCACCCGCGATGGATCGAATTCTCCGAAAAACTGGTTTCAACGGCTCCATTTGAGGAACCGGCAAGAATTTTTCTGGCGAATTCTGGTGCAGAAGCTGTCGAAGCTGCCATCAAACTCGCCCGTCACCATACAGGCAGGCAGCAGTTTATCGGCTTCTACGGTGCCTTTCATGGACGCACAATGGGCGCTCTGGCATTTACGGCCAGCAAACCTGTCTATCGCCAGGGATTCCAGCCTTTGATGAATGGTGTAGTTCATGCGCCCTATCCCGATCCCTACAGGCCTATCCTGGAAAACAATGGGCGGGATTACGGCGAAACTGTTGTTGAATACATTGAAAATGTTATTTTGAAACACGCCGTTCCTCCGGAAGACTGTGCAGCCATTCTTGTT